>JAEEGJ010002523.1_pt1 | contig 91772 bp, 71 predicted proteins | sample 8958761 | NCBI WGS metagenome assembly JAEEGJ01 (sample SAMN16246546, study PRJNA631951) | gut metagenome | biome: gut microbiome; feature: rumen; material: RS-attached | host: Bos | place: Iran: Karaj | collected 2018-10
TTTGATAAGAAGAGTTTATGAGCATAAAAATCATTTGATTGAAAACTCTTTTTCTGATAAATATAATTTGGGAACATGTATTTATTATGAAAAATATAATGATATAAATCAAGCTATAGATAGAGAAACTCAATTGAAAAAATGGAGTAGAAAGAAAAAAGAGATTTTAATAAATTCAAAGAATCCTGGATGGATAAGTTTGGTAAATGATAATGAAATTATAAATATAGACGAAATAATACCGAATGTTAACGTTGATGGAGGATTTCTCGACTCCACTACGTTCCGCTCGAAATGACAAAATGGGTGAATTGCTTCAAATAAAGAATCTGAAAATCAGTTTCCTTCGCGATGGCGAATGGAACGAGGCGGTGCATGGTGTCAGTTTTGAGGTGCCGAGGGGAAAGACGCTGGGAATAGTGGGCGAGTCGGGTTCAGGAAAGTCGGTGAGCAACCTTGCGGTGATGAGGCTGCTGAACGAGAAACAGTCGAAGATAACAGCCGACGAGATAACCCTCGACGGCAAAGATATACTGCATCTTACGGAAAGCGAGATGCACGACGTCCGGGGCAAGCGTATCGCCATGATATTCCAGGAGCCTATGACCTCGTTAAACCCTGTGTTCCAATGCGGGTTTCAGGTGACGGAGGCCATTCTTGCCCACGAAGACGTGACCGAAGATGAGGCGAAGTCACGCGTCATCAGTTTATTTAAAAAAGTGATGCTGCCTCGCCCCGAAGCCATATACAAGAGCTACCCTCATGAGCTGTCGGGCGGACAGAAACAGCGTGTGATGATTGCCATGGCGCTGGCCTGCAACCCCGAGCTTCTGATTGCCGACGAGCCGACCACTGCCCTGGATGTCACCGTTCAGAAAGAGATTCTGAAGCTGCTGAAATATCTTCAAAAAGGCGATGGCTTGTCGATGATCTTCATATCTCACGACCTCGGAGTGGTCTCCGAAGTGTCGGATTACATCGCCGTAATGCATAACGGCAACATAGTTGAATACGGCGAGGCCCAGGAAATACTGAACAATCCGAAAGACCCTTACACCAAGGGTTTGCTGGCTTGCCGTCCGCCAATGGATTACCGCCTGAAACGTCTTCCAGTCGTGAAGGAGTTTTTGGACGGCACCTGGAGCGAGGATACCGATTTTAAGAAGCAACTTATTGTCACTCAAGAGGAAAGAGAGAATCATCTGAAAGAGATATACAGCCGCGAGCCGCTGCTGAAGGTGGAACACCTGAAGACTTGGTTCCCGCTGAAAAAAGGCGTGTTCAACCGTGTTTACGACCATGTGAAAGCAGTCGACGACGTCAGCCTGGAGGTTTATCCGGGCGAGACTCTCGGCTTGGTGGGTGAGTCGGGCTGCGGAAAGACCACTCTAGGGCGCTCAATCTTACGGCTGGTGGAGCCTTCCGAAGGAAAGATAATATTCGAAGGCAAAGATGTGATGTCACTGAGCGGCAACGACTTGCGTGAATACCGCAAGCATGCGCAGATAGTGTTTCAGGACCCTTATTCATCGCTGAACCCGAAGATGCGCGTCGGCGACGCGATAGCGGAGCCGATGCTGGTGCACGGACTCGAACCTGATGCCAAGAAAAGGCGAGACAAAGTGTGCGAGCTGCTGACCGAGGTCGGACTCGAGCCCCGTCATTATCAGCGTTATCCGCATGAGTTTTCTGGCGGTCAGAGGCAGCGAATCTGCATAGCCCGAGCGCTGGCAGTGCGTCCGAAACTCATTATCTGCGACGAGTCGGTGTCGGCTCTCGACGTATCGGTGCAGGCACAGGTGCTGAACCTGCTGAACCGCCTGAAAAAAGACTTCGGCTTCACCTACATCTTCATCTCACACGACCTCAGCGTGGTCCGCTTCATGTCGGACCGCATCCTCGTAATGTACAACGGCCGTCCGGTGGAGCTCGGCGACGCCGATGAGATCTTTAACAATCCTCAAAATGACTATACAAAGAAATTAATAAACGCAATTCCTTCCGTCATTTCGACTGGAGCGAAGCGGAATGGAGAAATCTCCTGCAATTGATGGAGATTCCTCCGCTCCCTGCGGTCGGTCGGAATGACGGGAACAAATAAGTTAATTATGAAAACAATAAAAGAAATCTACCGCATCGGTCACGGCCCTTCATCAAGCCACACCATGGCTCCGCGTTTTGCAGCTGAGCAGTTCCTGGAGCGTCATCCCGACGCAGCCTCGTTTGAGGTGACACTTTACGGCAGCCTTGCCGCCACTGGCAAAGGCCACTTTACAGACGTCGCGATTAAAGAAGTGATCGAGCCTCATGCGCCAGTCAACATAGTGTGGGAACCTAAGATTTTCCTGCCATATCATCCTAACGGAATGACATTCAAGGCGTTTGACGAGAGTCACAACCAGCTTGACGAGTGGACGGTTTACAGCGTGGGCGGAGGTGCCCTTGAGGAAGAAGGCAAGCCGTCTATACTGCCCGACCTCTACACTATGACAACCATGACCGAGATCATGAAATGGTGCGAGAAGAACGGCAAAACATATTGGGAATATGTATTGGACAGCGAGAACGACAAAGGTCTGACCGCTTATCTGCAGAAGGTGTGGGCAGCCATGTCGGAAGCAGTCGAACGCGGACTCCGTAGCGAGGGTCGTTTGCCCGGACCTCTTAACCTGCCTCGCAAAGCCGCGCAATACAACATCAAGGCTATGGGTTACCAGCATACCTTGCGCAGCCGCGGCCTGGTGTTTTCATACGCCTTGGCAGTAGCCGAGGAGAATGCCTCGGGCGGTCTGATAGTGACAGCTCCTACCTGCGGCTCATCCGGAGTGCTGCCGGCAGTGCTGTATCACCTGCGTAAAAGCTACAATTTCGACGATGTGCGCATAGTTCGCGCCCTGATGACAGCCGGACTCATCGGCAACATAGTCAAGACCAACGCTTCCATCTCGGGAGCGGAGGTGGGATGCCAAGGCGAAGTCGGCGTGGCATGTGCCATGGCGGCCGGAGCGGCCTGTCAGCTGTTCGGTGGCAGTGTGGCTCAGATAGAATATGCCTGCGAGATGGCTCTCGAACACCACCTCGGCATGACTTGCGACCCTGTGTGCGGCTTGGTGCAGATACCTTGCATAGAGCGTAACGCCTTTGCAGCTGCCCGTGCCCTGGATGCCAACATTTACTCTACATTCACCGATGGAAATCACCGTGTGTCGTTCGACAAGGTGGTAGCCACCATGAACAAAACCGGCCGCGACATACCGTATCTCTACCGTGAGACTTCCGAAGGAGGCCTCGCCGAAGACTACAAACAAATGGAGTAGTAACCAACATCGTCATTTCGACCGGAGCCGGATAGGCGGAGCGGAGAAATCTTCTGTAAATGAGATTTCTCGGCTCCACTCCGTTTCGCTCGAAATGACGAATTGATGTAATATGAAACGATTATTTTTAGCTATACCGATTCAAACCGAAAACAATGGATTCAAGCCGTTGCTGGCCGACTTGCGCAAAAGCCTCTCACACGAGGACCGCATCAACTGGGTGCGTCCGGCCAACATACATCTTACACTAAAGTTCATAGGCGAGACACCTCCTCAGGACGAGCCTAAAATCATAGAAGCTGTGGGCAAGATGCTGGAGAGTCACCATCCGTTTGTAATGGACTTCAACCGCACTGGGATCTTCGGGAGCCGCTACGCTCCCAGGGTGCTGTGGCTTGGCATGCAGCAGACACCCGAACAGCTGCTCGACCTGGCTGAGGACACCCTCGACACCTTCGACAAAATAGGCTTCCTGCGCGACCGTCAGAACTTTGTGCCCCATATCACCCTGGGCCGCATCAAAGACCTCTGCGAGAAACAGTATTTCCAAAAAGTGGTCCAAGCCATAGAGCAGAAAACCTACATCCACCAGGAGGTAACCGAAGTCATTCTTTTCCAGAGCCATCTCCGTCCGGAAGGCCCGGTGTACAAGGTGGTGAAGAAGTGGACTCTCGACTGACGAAAAATTTTTGCAATTGTCAAATTTGTATAGTATCTTTGCAAAAATATTAATACAATGCAGATTTCGGCCGTCATAATCACACATAACGAAGAGCGCAACATTCGTCGCTGTATCGACTCATTGCAGGATGTGGCTGATGAGATAGTTGTGGTCGACTCGGGCTCGACTGACGGCACCGAAAAGATATGCGCTGAGCTGGGGGTGAAGTTTGTGCATCAAGACTGGCTGGGCTATTCCGGACAGAAAAACTTTGCCAACAGCCTTGCCTCAAACGACTGGATTTTGAGTATAGACGCCGACGAGCAGCTGTCGGAAGCCCTCAAAAGTTCCATTTTGGAGGTTAAAAACCAGCCCCTCTCCGACAACAAAGCCTTCAGCTTGAGCCGCCTGACCAACTACTGCGGCCACTGGATTCGTCACTGCGGCTGGTATCCCGACCGCAAAATCCGCCTTTGGAACCGCAAGGCCGGCAAATGGCAAGGCGAGATACATGAAACCATAGAATTCACCGAAGACGTTGACATTCAGCAGCTTAAAGGCGACTTAAACCATTATTCCTACTACAGCATAGAGGATCACATACGTCAGGCTGACAAATTCACCACCCTGACTGCGGCCGAGGCGTTCAAGAAAGGCAAGCGCTGCAACAGTATTTGGAAGCTTCGAGTGAAAGCGGCCTGGAAATTCATACACGACTACTTTTTCGCTTTGGGCCTGCTCGACGGCTATTACGGATACGTGGTGTGCAAGATATCAGCCTTTGCTACCTTCATGAAATACAGTAAGTTACACGAATTGTCGAAGAAACAATGATACCCGAAAGAATCATAATCAGCCGTACCGACAGCATAGGCGACGTGATACTCACATTGCCTATGGCTACCTTGCTGAAACAGTTTCTTCCGGGTTGCACCGTCATATTCCTCGGCTCGTCATACACCAAAGACATAGTGGCTTGCTGCCCCGATGTGGATGAGTTTTACGATTGGAAGACCGCCGATTTGGCTGATATTAAGGCCGATACCATAATTCACGTACTGCCTCGTCCAGAGCTGGCCAAGGCGGCCCGGCGTGCCAAGATACAAAACCGTGTGGGCACCACCAACCGCCTCTATCATTGGTGGACCTGCAACTGGCTCATCAAACTTTCACGAAAGAATTCCGACCTCCACGAGGCTCAGCTTAACCTCAAGCTGCTGGGCTTTATGGAGGGTGTCAAAAAAGAATATTCTCTGCCGGAGGTGGTCGGCCTGATGAATTTCAAGTCGGCGAAAGCCAGTTGCGATGCAGTTCAATACATTGACAATCAGAAGTTTAATCTGATTTTGCATCCCAAGTCGAAGGGAAGCGCCCGCGAGTGGGGCTTGGACAATTTCAAGCGTCTGATAGAGATACTGCCGGCCGACAGCTTTAAGATTTTCATCTGCGGCACAGAAAATGAAGGCGCCATGGTGCGCGACGCCCTTTTGTCGACGCCTCGCGAAAACACAGTTGACCTTACAGGCAAGCTGTCGCTGGCCGATTATATAGCGTTTATTGACCATTGCGACGGCCTTGTAGCTGCCAGCACCGGTCCGCTTCACATAGCCGCGGCTCTGGGCAAACACGCCTTGGGTCTGTATCCTCCAATCCGTCCTATGCATCCGGGCCGTTGGGCCTGCATAGGCAAAAACGCCAAGGTGTTTGTAACCGACAGGCAGTGCGATGAATGCCGTAAGACTCAAGACTGCCGCTGCATGCGGATGATAGAGCCCGAAATGCTGAAATCATATCTTGTTAACCTTAAAAAATGAAAGCCATGTTGATGAGATATATTTTAGGTTTCCCCAAGAGCATCTGGCTGAACTTCAGGAAGTTACCCTTCCGTCAGGCGATCAGAATGCCGATTTTGGTGTACCGCACAAAGCTCAAAAGCATAAGCGGAAGCATAGAGATAAAGGCGGCAAAGCTGAAGACGGGTTTGATAAAGATAGGTTTTGGAACTACACAAGTGTCTGACATTCAGCGGGAAAGAGTAATATTGAACATAGACGGCAAGGTGGTTTTCAATGGCAAATGCAAGTTCGGCACAGGCAGCAGGATATTCGTGGGCAAGGACGCCACGGTGAGCTTTGGCGACAACTTCAACGCCACCTCACATCTCAAGCTGGTGTGCAACAGGCAGATGACCTTCGGCAATGACGACCTGCTCTCGTGGAACTGCCTGCTGATGGACACCGACCAGCACACTGTGGTTGACGGCAACACGGGCGAAAAGGTCAATCAGGACAAGCCTATCTTGATTGGCAACCATGTGTGGATGGGCTGCAACACAACGGTGATGAAAGGGGCTGAAGTGGCTGACAATGTGATTGTTGGCTCAAATTCAGTGATATCGGGAAAACATCTGACAGCTGGTGTGGCAATAGCCGGCACCCCCGCACACACAGTCAAGGAAAATATTGTTTGGCAAGAATAACATGAGAATATATGAAAGAAAAGATTAAGAAATATTACGAAGCCAATCCTTTGGGATGCATTATTCTGGTGGCCTTTCTGGTAAGGCTGGTGGCGGTGTTCTTCTCGAAGGGCTTCGGCATGCACGACGACCATTTCCTCATCGTAGAATCGTCCAAGTCGTGGGTGCTGGGCGGCGACTACAACTTCTGGCTGCCCTGGTCGCAAAACACCGACAACCCTGTACCTTCGGGACACAGCCTGTTCTATCCCGGCTTTATGTACTGCTTCTTCCAGTTGTTGCAGTTTATTGGAATAGAGTCGCTTAACGTGCAGATGTACTTTGTCAGACTGCTGCACGCTCTCTGGTCGTTGCTCATAATCTACTACGGATACAAGATTACCGAAAAATACACCAACACCCGCACCGCCAACATAGCTGGCTGGGCTTTAGCCTTGTATTTCTTCATGCCTTGGCTGGCAGTGCGCAACCTGGTGGAAGTGGTCTGCATACCTTTCCTGATGGCTGCCACCTGGCTTTATGTGAAGGATGAAAACCCCCAATGGGGCAGAGTGCTTTGGGTTGGAGTGCTTATGGGCATGGCCATGTGCGTGCGCTATCAGGTGATGTTCTTCATAGGGGGCTTCGGCTTGGCTCTGCTCATCATGAAACGCTGGAGGGACGCCATAGTCTACGGCTTTGGCGCGCTGCTGAGCTTCAGCGTCATACAGTGCATACCCGACCTTATCCTCTGGCATCGTCCGTTTGCCGAGTTTTGGGAGTATTTCTCCTACAACATGGCCAACTCGACCACCTATTTCAACCAGCCGTGGTACAACTACATACTTGTGATTCTGGGACTAACGCTTCCGCCAATCAGCGTATTCATTTTCGGAGGCTTCTTCTACGAATGGAAAAAATGGACTCTGTTCCTGCCTTCGTTCGCCTTCTTCCTGATACACAGCGCTTTCCCCAACAAGCAGGAGAGATTCATACTCACCATTATCCCTCTGGTGATAGTTATCGGAATAATCGGAATTTACGAGTATTATCATAAGAAAGTTGTGGCAGGGGATGAGGTTGTCAAGCCGCGTTTGGTTAAAACCTTCAAAATCTGCCTATGGATTAGCTTGATTCTCAATATTATAGCCCTAATCCCGACCACCATTCACTATTCAAAGCGGGCGAGGGTGGAGGCTATGGTTTATCTCTCAAATTATCCCGAGAGTGAATATTACATAATCGAGGGAATGCTTTCCAACGGAGTGAGAATGCCGGTTGAGGCTTATGCCGACCATCTGTTCAAAGGTCATTATGAGGTACATAAGAACAGAAGCTGGGAGAAGGAGGCAGCCAAGTTTGACGGCAAACCTATGGCTTTTGTGCTGTTCGAAGGCGAGGAGAATATGGACGAAAGGCTTGAAGAAGCCAGAAAATACTACCCTAATCTGGTTTATGAGACGGAATGCCGCGAGAGTTTCCTCGACGCCCTGGTGCAGGCTATCAACCCTATAAACGAGAACTATCCCATCATCATTTACCGCAATGCTGATGTTATCAAGGAATAATAAGTCAAATAACAATATTTTTTAAAAACCTAACATTATGACTAACATTGACAAAGTTAATTTTTCAGAGAAACGCGTTATAGTTCGCGTTGATTTCAATGTCCCGTTGGATGACAATTTCAACATCACAGACGACACTCGTATGCGCGCCGCCATGCCGACATTACAGAAAGTGGTGAAAGACAATGGCAAGCTCATCATCATGTCACACCTCGGACGTCCGAAAAAGAACCCGGATCCGAAGTTCTCAATCAAACCTCTGGTGAAACATCTCGAGGAACTCATCGGCCAGCCGGTTATCTTCGTTGACGACTGCATGAAGGCTGCCGAACCTATCAAAGCCATGAAACCGGGCGAAGTGATGCTCCTGGAAAACCTCCGTTTCTATGCTGAGGAAGAAGGCAAACCGCGCGGAGTGGAAAAAGGCGAGCCTGGCTACGACGAAGCCAAGAAAGAGATCAAGGCCGCTCAGAAAGAGTTCACCAAGACCCTCGCATCATACGCCGACTACTACATCAACGACGCTTTCGGCACAGCACACCGTGCTCACGCCTCTACAGCTCTCATAGCCGACTACTTCGATGCCGACCACAAGATGTTCGGCTACCTCATGGGTAAGGAAGTGGCAGCTGTCGACAAGGTTATGAACGACATCAAACGTCCGTTCACAGCCATCATGGGCGGCTCGAAAGTCTCCACCAAGATCGACATCATCGAAAACCTGCTCACAAAGGTCGACAACCTCATCCTCTGCGGCGGTATGACATACACATTCAAGAAAGCCTTAGGCGGCAAGATCGGCAACTCAATCTGCGAAGACGACAAGCTCGACCTCGCTCTTGACATCATTGCAAAAGCCAAGGATAAAGGCGTCAACCTCGTGCTCTCAATAGACACCCTGGCTGGCAACGCATTCTCAAACGACGCTGACACTCAGATAGTTGAACCTATGAACATCCCGGACGGCTGGGAAGGCATGGACATAGGCCCGAAGACACGCGAAATGTTCGCCAACGTCATCAAAGGCTCGAAGACCATACTTTGGAACGGTCCTTCAGGAGTGTTTGAGTTCGACAAATTCGCCGAAGGTTCAAGAGCTATCGCATTGGCAATAGTCGAGGCAACCAAGAACGGCGCATTCTCGCTCATAGGCGGCGGTGACTCAGTCGCTTGCATCAACAAATTCGGCCTGGCCGACCAGGTATCGTACGTATCCACAGGCGGCGGCGCCCTGCTCGAAGCCATCGAAGGCAAAGAGCTTCCGGGCATTGCTGCAATTAAAAAATAATCCTAACTCAAACAATGAAAAAAATATTCATAACAATAATGCTTCTCACTGGCTTCGTCTTTGCGACGAAAGCCCAGTGGGTTAGCCCGGGAGAAGGCATAACATACGACATGAGTTCCCTGGCATTGGCCAGCAACGGTGCCGTAGTTGAAGACTCACCAAACCATTATGCAATAATGCAGGATGTCACCATATCCAAACGTGACATATTGGATATATCAGGTTTGGATGTCGTTTACATAGGCACCAAGAACACCACTGTCACCATCAAGGGTAGACTCAACGTGTCGGTAGAGACTGTAATGCAGGGTGATGCCAATTCGAGAATCATTTTCGAAGACAGTGAGCACAGCGAGATCAGTTACTTCAACATTGACATGCTGGGTGGCATCTCACTGGTTGATGCGGACGTCATTTTCACCGAATGTTCCTTCTCCAATTTCGAGACTACCTATTCGAACAGTGCAGTTAGCATCAGCGGAGGTGAACCTAGATTTGTCAGATGTTCATTCATGAACAATGAGGGTTCCGGTATAGCTTCAGCCGCCAACAAGTTGAGCTCGCCTCAAATAAGCAGCTGCGTGTTCAAGCGTAACGGCGTAGCCAACGGCAACACTCCTCAAATCAACCTCGGTCCTGGAACGGAAACCCCGATTGTCATACAGCAATGCGAAGTCATAGGCGGCGGATTCGACATGGTGGGCGGCATCTCGATCAGCGATTTGCTTGGAATGGGAAGCACCACCATAATTATCAGCGACAATTTCATAGTTGACAACCGTTACGGTATTAACCAGCAAGGAAACTCCATCGCCTCGGAGATTGTCGGAAACCTTATCTACGATAACAGTTTCGAGACCAATCCTATGAACGGCGGCAGCGGAATCTCCATCTACGGCCTTTCGACCGACTGCTCGGCTTATATCCGCAACAACTTCATCAAGGGTAACCTATGGGGTATCACAGCCATCAACCAGTTTACCATCGACATGGGAACTGAAGACGACTGGGGCTTCAACAGCATTCACAATAACAGCAACAGCACCGGCACCTTTAATTTGTACAACAATTCGGCCATCGACATTCCGGCTGTGGGCAACTACTGGGGCACAACAGATATCGATGATGTGGAGAAGCTCATCTATCACAAAACCGACGATCCGAGCCTCGGTCTGGTTACATACACCCCTATTTGGGAGGACGACGGCTTGAACGAGATTCCGGCCCAACAGCTTAACGACAACCGTGTCTACAGCATAGACGGCCGTTATCTTGGCATGGAAGTGCCGGCTGACTACCGTGGCATCTATATCCAGAACGGAAAGAAATACTTCAAATGAGAAAGTTGTTTATGATATTGGCGGTGGCGGTTGCCTTGGTGTCATGCGGAAGCGACGACAGCCCTAAGCAGACCACAGGGCAGAAAGCTGAAAAGAAAAAAGTGGTGGTGCCGGCTTTTGACGGCACTGCCGCTTATGGTTATGTGAAACAGCAATGCGACTTCGGGCCGAGGGTTCCGGGAGCCAAGGCGCACCAAGACTGTGCAGCATGGCTGGTGGCTACCCTGCGCGACTTCTGCGACACTGTCTACGAGCAGGACTTCATGACCCGTATATACAACGGCGAGGGAGTGGAAGGCAAGAACATAATCGGAAGCTTCAACCCCAACGCCAAGAAGCGTATCATAGTGGCTGCACACTGGGATTCCCGTCCTTTTGCCGACAACGACCCTGACGAGAGCAACTGGCACAAGCCCATAGACGGTGCCAACGACGGTGCCTCGGGCTGCGGCATTATGCTTGAGATGGCCAAGGTGATGAAAGCCAACAGAATAGACGATCATCTCGGAGTGGACTTGATATTTTTCGACCTTGAGGACTACGGCACCCCGAAGTGGGACGAAACCACCCAGCACGACGATATGGCCTGGGGCTTGGGCTCACAGTACTGGTCGAAGAAACCACATATCAGCGGCTACAAGGCTTATTTCGGAATACTTCTGGACATGGTGGGTGCCAGCAATCCGCGTTTCCCCAAGGAGTATTACTCACAGCGTGACGCGGCATGGGTGCTCAACAAGGTCTGGCGCACCGCTCGCGAGATGGGATACACCCAGAGCTTCATCAACGAGATAGGCGACCCTATCAACGACGACCACATCTACATGACGCACTACGCCGGCATTCCTACCATCGATATCATACACCTCAACGGTGACGACGACCGCACCTCATGTTTCTATCCATACTGGCATACGGTCAACGACAATATCGATCAGATAGATGCCAAGACCCTTCAGATGGTCGGCAATGTCTTAATGACGGTGATTTATAACGAATAACTATTTACCTCCGCCCATTCCGCCGGTATCTTCGGCTCCTCCTTCTCTGGCAGCCTGCTCAAGCTCCATTTTGCCGAAGCGGAACAACACGCCCACGCTGATGGAACGGCTGTTGTACTTGTAGGAGCTGTAAGAGATGTAGTATGGGTTGTAGGTGTTGTTGTCCCAGGTGTTCCAGTTGAAAATGTCGTTGGCGTTGACAAACACCGACATCTTTTTGTCGAAGAAGTCGGCGCGCAAGCCGCAGTTGATGGCGTACGAGGGTTTTCTCTCGGCGTAGAGCGACTGTGTGGCTGAGCGGTAATAACCTGAGGCATGCACCTCGAGTTTGTTCCACAGCTTGGCCCAGAGGTTGACACGCAGGCTGTACGACCACATGTCGCTCTCTACCTTGGCTCCGTTGAATTGAGTGGAATAGTACGAGTCGTAGACATTGGCATAGAACCTCACGTTGAAGAAGCCGCTTGGGCGGTACATCACGTTGGCTTCAAAACCGAGGTCGTAGGAGTCGTCAACGTTGTAAGGTCTGGTGGCGCGCACCCAACGGTGGAACAGCACGTCGTCGTAAATGTTCTCGGTGACGCTGTTGATGCTGCCCTTTGAGTCGCGGTAGTAGGCCGACAGTCCGACACTGCCGAACTTTTCGAAGTACTTGGTCCAGCCTCCGTCAAAGGAGTTGGTGTAGACCGGGTCCAGATTCATATTGCCAAGGTCGAGGCTCTCCTGCTCGTATTCTACGAAGTTGGTCAGATAACGGGCATCCGGGTTGCTGACGCGTCGTGAATAGCTCAGCTTGAAGTTGTGCATCGATTTGGTGCGGTAGGAGAGGTGCAGTGACGGACGCCAGTTGAGATACTGTTTCGACTGATGGTCGATCATATAGCCGTCAATATTGCAATGCACGTCTGAAAATTCCATTCTCATACCCGGCTTGATGACGAAGTTGCCTATCTTGTACTGCACTGTCATGTAGGCGTCGAACTCGTTGGCCCAGCTCACGCGGTTGTGAGTGCGCAGGTTGTCTTTGACGAAGCTGTCGCCACCTGCCAAAGTGTCGTAGACCATGTCGTATGTGTCGGGGCTGTGGTCGTACGATACACCGAGTCCGATCTCCCATTGCTCGCCCAAGGGCAGGTTGTAGTCGACCTGGGCTGAGTAGCCGAAGTCGTTGTATTTGTAGTTCTGCTTGTATCCTGTAAACTGAATTATGCTGTCGGTGAAGGCCTGTGCGGCGGGATCCCAGTAATAGTAGTCGCGGCGGTTGTCGCTGTTGTTGTATCCGTTCCACCATCCGGTGAAGACGCTGAACATAATGTTGTGACCTTTGTCGTTGAACTTATGCAGATAGTCTATGCCTCCGTTTAAGCCTCCCCAACGGCTGTCGCCGTCGCTTTTGGTGTAATAGTAGTTGTGCTGTATGCCGTTGAGGCTATATTCGTTACGGTAGTATTTCTGCCAGCTGTCGTTTGAGTTCCAGCTTGGCCAACCGCCAAACCATAACGAAACGTTGTTCATGGTGTCTATGTCGTAATCCAAGCTTATATAGCTGCCAAAACCGTAGCTGTTGCTCTTGGTATGGCCGTCAAAACGGGTGGTTGTGGTGGTGTCGAGCACGCCGGGATTGATGTCGGAGTCCTTGAACGAATAGCTATAGCCGTTGCTGTTGTTTATGTTGTTGGAATAACGGCCGTTCAGATAGAAGTTGAAGGTGAGTTTGTCGTTGGCGTAGACGTACGACACCCAAGGTGACACGTCGGGACGGGTGGAGGCGTTCAAGCCGAAGCTGACAAACTGGTTTTTCTGCACCTTGCCCGTGGTAACTATGTTGATGATGCCTCCGTCGCTCTTTGAGGCGTAACGTGCGCTCGGGTTGGTTATGACCTCAATGGTTTTGATTGAGTTGGCAGGCATCTGCTGAATGTAGGTTTTCAGGTTTTCCTCGTTAAGGTGTGAGGGCTTGCCGTTAATCCAAATCTCCACCGACGATACTCCGCGCAGGGTGATGTTGCCTTCCACGTCTACCTCAACGCCAGGGGCGTTCTGCAAGGCGTCGGAGGCGGTTCCTGTCTGAATGGAAGGGTCTTCGCTCACGTTGTAAAGCGTCTTCTCGCCTTCGTTGGCAAACAGAGGCTTCTTCTCGGTGATGACAATCTCGTCGAGCTTCATCGAGCCCTGATTCATCTTGATGGTGCCAAGGTTAAGGTCTGCGTCTACATCTATCACTTTCTTGTAGTTCTCATAGCCTATGGCCGTGATTTGCAGAATATACTGTCCCTGAGGCACATAGTTCATAATGAAGTGCCCATTCTCGTCGGAGGCGGCGCCACTCACAAAGACGGTGTCGGCCGTGCGGAGCAACCCCACATTGACAAACATCAGTTTTTCGTTGTTAAGGCTGTCGGCTAAGGTGCCCTGTACTGTGAACTGTGCCATCAACATGTTGACATTCAACAGTATAAATGCGATAAATGCTATTGTTTTTTTCATTTTGCCACTCGTTTTTCTTCTATTAAACAACTTTTTTGCCTTTTTATTACATGATTTGAGAAAAAATGCAAAATAATGCCGAATACAAAGAATCCGGCATTAAAAATTCAAAGTATGAAAAAAAGATTATTTATTTTTGTAAATATCCACATCGCCGTATCTCACCGAGATGTCGAGTAATCCGCGCTCTCCTTCGCCGTAATGGCCTCTGCCTGCAATGCTTTTCGTGTCGAAGAAGCCTTTGAATTTGATGTCGCCGTACGATGAACTGAGTTTGTAGTCGAACGAGGAGTTCTCTTCGAGGTACAAGACCACGTCGGAATACTGGCTGTCGATGGTGACCTGCGGTATCAGCGATGTCACTGTCACTGTCAGATCCGAGTATTTAAGACTTGTGGCGCTTATCGAGTTTGTGAGATTTCTCACCTTCACATCGGAATAGGCGGTGTTGCCGAATATTATTTTGTTTGCCTTCTCGATTCTTGCGTCTGAGTATTTGATATCCAGTATGCAATGATCCAAATCGGTGATGAAAATCTTACTGTATTTCAGCGTTCCATCAATGTATTTGCAGGTGTTTATTTTGGCGTCGCCATAATCCAGCCACACGCAGATTTGATTGACGTTGTCGATATTGATGTTTCCGTATTTCACCTCGACGGTACTTTTCGTGATGTCGTCAATCAGAATGTTATCAGCCTTGACATCGCCATATTTCACGTTGGCTTTGAGTCTTTCGCGTACCTCATCGATGGTGATGTCGCCGTAACGTGTTGACAAATCCATCAGCACATCCTGCGGAACCCGCACATTATATTTGATGGAAACAGAAGCATTGTACGACTTGTTTGTCTGGATGTTGAATATGGTCTTGGCGTTTACTGTGTTACAGTTCTGGCTCAATTCCACCTCGATAATCTCCATCAGTTTTTTTACGGTGCTTTCACGGTCACTTCTCACAGTGATTTTCACCTTGAAGTCAATCTGCGGCTGGTCCCATGTAGTGATGTTAAAATCGCTGCGGATGCCGTCCATCACGAGGTTTGGCAACGCTTCCACGTCGAAAGTCTTTTCGATGGTTTTCTGCTCCTCGAATTTGTAGTTGTAATGATTGTTGTCGCTCCATTTGTTGGCAAAAGCGAAGAATGCCACAAACATCAAAACTGTTAAAATCAAAATCTTTTTCATAATCTTTATTTATTAATTTTATCGGTTATTAATTCAATTGCTCTCAATTTGTTGTCGTACATCTGTTCTGCGATGGCCATCTGGCGTTCTTCAGGCATTGGGGCCATCTCGGCGAAGACGTCGTTCATGTCGGTCAGCTCGCGTATCACCGAATTGATTTGCACGCGGGTGGAGTCGTCGACGTTTTCCATCAGATTCTCAAGGTTGATGATGGCGCTCTCCACTTTTTCGTCGTAAATCTGACGCATCTTAATCAACTCATTGTCAGCTGTCTGTGGCACTTGTGTCGCTGCGTCGCCAAGGTCAAATTTCAGTCCGGATACCACCAGTATCAAGGCTACCGCCGCCGCTGCCGCTATGGCTATCCAAGTGGGTCTGAGGCTGCGGAGCTTGCCTTCCGTCTGACGGACGGTAGGTTCGGCAGGTCGCATGGAAGGCTCCAAAGTCAGCCTCTCCAGAAACCTCTCCCGGCTTCCTTCCGGCATCTTCATATCATCGAACGATGCGGCGTTGTTTCTTATTTTTTCCTCTATATTCATATTATATATCTTTTAGACTAAATTTTGAACTCTCAACTCTCAACTTTTCCAGCCCTCGGGCGTACTGCGACCTCACTGTCGACTCCTTTATCCCCATAGTCTCAGCTATGTCGGCAAACTCCATCCCGTCTATCAGACGAAGGGTGATGGTCAGACGATAGCCGTCGGGCAGGGCGTTGAGCGCTTCTTTTATCTTGTCGATGGCCAGGTCGCTGAAATCTTCGTCGGGCTCGTCGGGCGCCGCCGCCACCGCGTCGATGTCTTCGAAGAAGGGCTCCCTGCGGCGGCGCCTGAAAGCGTCGATGCTCTTGTTGATGGCTATTGTTTTGGCCAGTGCAATGAAGTCGCGCTGGCTGCCTGCGAAACTGCCGAGACTTGCGAACACCTTCAACATGGCGTCCTGTGTAATCTCCTCAGCGTCCTGTTCGTTCAACACTATACGGTAGCTGGCGTTGAAGACCGGTGCGCAGCAGAGGTCGTAAAGCCTCATCAGCGATCCGCGGTCGTGTTGTCTGCCTCTCTCCAAAAGTGTGTCGAACGTCAACATTTTATTTCATTTACACCTTCCTAACGAAGGGAGGCGTGTTTTGCTGCATGAAAAGTGAAAATTTTTTATTCGTTCTCCATTACGAACATAGCCGAGCGGTTCAGGAACGAATTGAAGTCGTAGCATGAGCGGAACTCATCGACCACCCACTCAACCAGATGGTCTGAATATAGAATGTCATCGGGTATAGGCTGGCTCAGGCAGAAGTCCTTCAGCTTCAGGTACTCTGCATACGGATGGTCGGCAGGGTATTCCTTGGGCACCTTCTTCAGCTTTGAAGAAAAGTCTATGCTGAAGTTGCCGGCTTTTTTCAGAGCCTTCACGAAGTCGTCGCCGTTGGTGCTGATGTCTTCACGTATGCTGCGTGTGATGGCCGGCTCGCACTGGTACATGCCCGGATACAGCCCGTTCTGCCCCAGATACTCGGCTCCCTGACCTTCCACATGGAAGTAGTAGCCCGCCAGACCCGATTTTTTGCCGTTCGGGCAGACGAAGAGGCCGAAATGCCGCTTGTAAGGGCTTTTGTCGGGCGAGAAACGGGTGTCGCGGTAGAAGCGGTAGGTGCAGTCTTTCAACGTCAGCCCTCGGGTGAGTGGGTCGAATTTCTGTATACCTAATAATATCTGTTCAGCCACAGCATTGAATTTATTCTGCGCATTCACATATAAATCCTTGTGTTGCTGAAACCAGGGGCGGTTATTATTTGCTATAATAAGATTTAAAAAATTTATAATATTTTTCATTTGTCAAAAAGTTTGTTGTGCAAAATTAAAAAAATATTTCTATTTTTGCGCATCATTAATCCGATTTAAAATGAAAAGCAAAGAATTATCAAAAGAAGAAATCATTAGCCTCATTGCTGAATTCAAGTCAGAGGTCAACAAATGCCTTGCAAAAATAGAATTCTACAACGAGAAAATCGACGAATTGACAAAAATGCTAGGCAAGCAGCCTGAAGTTAAAACCAATGCTGCAGGCAGCAAAAAACGCAAACCTTATCCTCTTTCAATTTGGGACAAAATAGTGCTTGAGGTGATTCGTGAAAACGGCAAGCCTACCACCAGTCATCAGATTTATGATGAGACTGTGAAGAAAGCAGGCGAGAGGGGCATTGCCATGGATGAGACCAAGATGAAGTCGAAAATCAACCAATGCCTGGTCAAGCTTTCCGGTCGTCGTCACGACCTGAAGAAAGTACGCTACGGTGGACGCGGCTATGCTTACTCGCTGTAAAATTAAAGACTAGTCTGTAATATTCGTAATTATTTCTTCATTTGTGACAGCTGCATTCTGATGCGGCTGGCTACCACGTCTATGGCAACCTGATTGCTGCCGCCTTGAGGGATGATGATATCGGCCAAGCGTTTTGTTGGCTCGATAAACTGGTTGTGCATGGGTTTCACAAAGGTTTCATAATGTCTCAGGACATCCGACACGGTCCTGCCGCGTTCTTCGATGTCGCGTCTGATGATGCGCATCAGGCGGTCGTCGCTGTCGGTATCGACAAAAATCTTGATGTCGAGGCGCTTGACCAGCTCGGGGCAGGTCATGATAAGTATGCCTTCCACTATCACCACCTCAGTGGGCTTGACAGGAATCACTTCCTGTGAGCGGGCGCAGGTGACGTAGGTGTAGATGGGCATGGGGATGGTTTCGCCTTTTTTGAGCATGTCGAGATGCTTCACCAGCAGGTCCCACTCGATGGCACCGGGATGGTCGAAATTGATTTCCTTCTTGGCCTCGGGTGAGAGGTGTCCGTTGTCCCAATAATAGGCGTCTTGCGACACAACGGAGATTGAGTCCTCGGGCAGAGCCTCAATCAGTTTTTTCACCACTGTTGTCTTGCCGGATCCGGAACCGCCGGCGATACCGATTAATAACATTTTAGTTTTTAGTCTTTAGTCTTTAGTTTTTAGTTTTTGTCGTTAGTCTTTAGTACTAATAACTAGCGACTAAAGACTAACGACTAACGACTAAATTAGATTCCAATGAAACTCATGAGGATACCAGCTGCCACTGCCGAGCCGATAACACCTGCTACGTTAGGTGCCATGGCGTGCATGAGGAGGTGGTTGGATGGGTCGTATTTCTGACCTTCAACTTCGGAAACACGTGCTGCATCCGGCACAGCCGACACACCTGCGTTACCGATAAGAGGGTTGATCTTGTTGCCTTCCTTGCAGAAGACGTTCATCAACTTGGCGCCGCAAACGCCGCCGAATGTTGCTACGGCGAATGAGCAGGCACCCAAAGCGAAGATGATGAGTGAGTCGGTGGTCAGGAACACGTCAGCCTGTGTGGAAGCACCGACGGTGAGACCTAACAAGATGGTCACTATGTCGATGAGCGGGTTGGCTGCGGTGTTGGCCAGACGTTTGGTCACTCCGCTTTCCTTCAACAGGTTACCGAAGAACAGCATACCCAGAAGCGGAAGTGCTGAAGGGCTGATGAAGGTGGTGAGCAGCAAGCCCACTATAGGGAAGATAACCTTTTCTGTCTTACCCACTGCACGTGGCTCTCTCATCTTGATGAGACGCTCCTCCTTGGTGGTGAGAAGTCGCATGATAGGCGGCTGGATAACAGGCACCAATGCCATGTATGAATAGGCCGCGATAGCGATAGCACCGAGCAGGTGTGGAGCCATCTTTGTCGAGATGAAGATAGCGGTAGGACCGTCGGCGCCGCCGATGATACCGATGGCGGCTGCCTCATGCGGGTCGAATCCGAGAGCACGGGCGCTGATGAAAGTGATGAACACGCCGAGCTGAGCGGCGGCGCCCAAAATCATCAGACGTGGCTGTGAAATCAGCGATGAGAAGTCGGTCATAGCACCGATTCCCAGGAAGATCAATGGAGGATAGATACCCTGACGCACACCGAAATACAGATAGTTCAACACTGAGCCTTTCTGGTAGACACCGGTCTGGATGTTCATATTGAACACCTGACTGATGAGGCCGTCGAAGAACTTGGCTGTGTTAGGTGCTGTGGGGTCCATGCCTGCCGGCAGGAAAGCTGAGAGCTGCTCAGGTGTCATGCTGTGGAAGTGATCCAGAGCCTGCTGGCAGTTCATGGTATCTTGTCCGGCAAACAGTCCTACGAAGAACTTCTGAGCCTCGGTGAGGTCAAAAGTCGAGTTTCCTTGTATCTCTATCTTCGATAGGGCTGCCAAAGCGCCTTGTAAATCAAAGGTATACGAGTCTTGGATGAATGGGATGTTACCCACTATGATACCCACTCCGATAGGGATGAGCAGCATAGGCTCGAAGTCGTACTTGACTGCGAGGAAGATAAACACGAAGGCCACCAGAATCATGATGAGGTTGCCTCGTGTGCAGTTGCGGAATCCGGTGAACTGCCAGAACGAATACATGCCGCTGCCGATGGCTTCGCCTGCCGACACTGACTGTTCGGCTTCAGGAGCGGCTGTGGCAAGCTCTGTAGTCTGTGAAGCACTGAACACATGTTCAGCCATCGCAGGGCTTGATGTCATGATGCCGTGAAGCACGAGCAGTATGGCCACCAATGCGAAGATGAGCAGAGCCTTCTTTTTAACGTTGAATCTCTTCTTCATAATTAGCCAATTACAAATAAAACAGCGCCTTGCAGAATGTTGTCGCCAACTCTGACTTTAATTTCTTTGATTGTTCCGTCAACTTCAGCGAGGAAGTTGTTTTCCATCTTCATGGCTTCGTACATCATGAGTTTGTCGCCGCGTTTGACAACGTCGCCCACGTTGACGTAGATCTGCATGACTGTACCCGGAAGCGGTGCCAGTGACTTGTAGCCGTCGGCAGGTGCCGATGTGGCCGGAGCAGCCTCCTGTTTAGGAGCGGCAGCCGGTTTCGGAGCCTGGCGTTTAGGAGCGACAAATGTCGGGACCTCTTCTTCTTCACGCTGGACTTTGACATTATATTGAGTGCCGTCGACTATCACTTCGGCGTTTTCGCCTTCGTAACTCTTCACTTCGACTTCGTACTCTTTTCCGTTGACTGTGAATTTAAATTTCTTCATAGCTTAATAATTTCTTCTGTTTAAACCATTTAATCCGTAAATCTTCGAGCTCCATGGAGAATAGCGGCGCTCCACACGCTGTATGGTCACATAGCCAGACTCCTCGTCGTGCACGTCTTTCGACAATGCCAGAGCAAGACCGATGACCGCTGCGAGGTCGTCGTCAACTTTCCAGCTGGCTGCTGTGGATGTCTTTGGAGCCTTCTCCTCGGCAGTTGCCTTCTTGGCTTTCTTGAAGTCGTGGTTGACGAGCTTCGAGAAGGCTGTGAAGATGCAGAAAAGCACTACCAATGCCGTAATCACAATGAGGAATCCACCAACGGTGACGACCCAGTCGTGAGTGGCGATAGGCTCTCTAACAGCTGATAATAATATTGATAACATATTCATATTCAATCAGTTTTAAGATTACAACGGAATATTGCAATGTTTCTTAGGCGGATTGGTGTCTTTCTTTGTCTCGAGTGCCTGCAAAGCTCTGATGACGCGGAAACGTGTGTTGCGTGGCTCGATGACATCGTCGATGTAACCGTATTTCGCTGAGTCGTAAGGATTTGCGAACTTGTCGCGGTATTCCTTCTCTTTCTTGGCGATGAAATCGGTTTTTTCTTCAGCGTTTTCGATGGCTGCAATTTCCTTACCGTTGAGGATCTCGACAGCGCCTGAAGGACCCATAACGGCGATTTCTGCTGTTGGCCATGCGTAGTTGATGTCAGCGCGCAGCTGCTTGCAACCCATGACGAGGTGTGAGCCGCCGTATGACTTGCGGATTGTGATGGTGACCTTCGGCACTGTTGCCTCGCCGTAAGCGAACAACATCTTGGCGCCGTGGGTGATGACACCGCCGTATTCCTGCACTGTGCCAGGCAAGAAGCCAGGGACGTCGACCAAGGTCACGATCGGGATGTTGAAAGCGTCGCAGAAACGGACGAAACGTGCACCCTTACGTGATGAGTTGATGTCGAGCACGCCGGCTAAGAAAGCAGGGTTGTTGGCTACCACGCCGACAGGTTTGCCGTCGAAACGGGCGAAACCGACGATGAGGTTCTTAGCGAAGTCTTTTGCAACCTCGAGGAACTCGCCGTTATCCACTATGGCGTGGATGATCTGCTTCATATCGTATGGCTTGTTAGGATTGTCAGGGATGATGGCGTTGAGGGCGTCTTCCTTACGGTCGATAGGGTCGTTGCATTCGATGCGCGGAGCCTCTTCGAGGTTGTTCTGTGGAAGATATGAGATGAGGTCGCGGATGAGCTGCAGACCTTCTTCCTCTGTCTTTGCCATAAACTGGCTAACGCCTGATTTCTCGTTATGTACCAAAGCTCCACCCAGCTGGTCAACGCTGACGTCTTCACCTGTCACTGTCTTCACTACCTTAGGACCTGTGAGGAACATGTAGCTGTTCTGCTCGGTCATGAGGATGAAGTCGGTCAATGCCGGTGAGTAAACTGCGCCGCCTGCGCAAGGGCCGAAGATAGCGCTGATCTGTGGCACCACGCCTGAAGCGTTGATGTTGCGCTGGAAAATCTCAGCGAAACCTGCCAATGAGCGTGAACCTTCCTGGATACGAGCGCCGCCTGAGTCGTTGATGCCGATGATAGGAGCGCCGACCTTCATGGCCTGGTCCATCACCTTGCATATCTTCTTCGACATGGTCTCTGACAGAGAGCCGCCGAGCACTGTGAAATCCTGTGAATACACGTAGACGAGACGTCCGTCGATTGTGCCGTAGCCTGTCACGACGCCGTCACCGAGATACACCTGCTTCTCAAGACCGAAGTCTGTGGTGCGGTGTGTGAGGAACATGTCGAATTCTTCGAAGCTACCTTCGTCGAGCAGCATGGCGATGCGCTCACGAGCGGTGTACTTTCCTTTTTCATGTTGTTTAGCGATACCTTTCTCACCGCCACCGAGACGTGCGAGAGCGCGCTTGTCCAACAATTCCTGAATTTTCTGTTCGATTAACATTGTATTTGATTTTTATTATTTGTTTTTATTCTCGCAAAGTTCTGTAAGGACGCTGCCTGTTGATTTCGGGTGCAGGAAAGCGATTGTCAGGCCTTCAGCGCCGCCGCGTGGAGTCTCGTCGATGAGACGGAAGCCTGCTGCTTTGGCCTCGGCTAACTGGTTTTCAATGCCTTCAACTGCAAATGCGATGTGGTGCATGCCGCCCTTGCCGTTGTTTTTCTCGATGAAAGCGGCGATGGTGCTTTCAGGTGAGGTTGGCTCGAGAAGTTCGATCTTGGTCTGGCCGACTTTGAAGAATGCGGTCTTAACCTTCTGATCTTTAACTTCTTCGATAGCGTAGCATTTTGTTCCGAGCATTTTCTCGAAAACAGGAATTGACTCGTCCAAGCTTGTGACAGCAATTCCAATGTGTTCAATATGGGTTGGATTCATGATAAAAAAATTAAAATTCGAATTTTGGTGCAAAAATAAGAAATATATCTATTTCTTAATCAATTTTTCTGTGGAAATGACATTTTTCTTGTCGTCCATCAGATTGATATAGTAAACTCCTGAAGGATAATCGGTTACAGGTATCGTGAGCTCATCTCCCGAAAGGGTGAAAAAGTCAGTCAATTGTCCTCTGTTGTTGATTATCACAATTTGATGATTATCATATTTTGAGGACAATTTTATATTCAAATAGTCAGATGCCGGGTTGGGTGAAAGGCTGAGTTTTATGCCTTCCGACACGTTTTCTCCCACACCAAGCTGGCTGACGTCGTAAACCGCTATGGCATAGTCGCCCGACATCAGGCTGTCGACAGTGAAACGTCCCAGACGCCAGTTGCCGTAAAACTCGTAATCGATTGATTGCCAAGGCTGTGAGGCGTCGGTACGATAGAGCAATATAGTTGAGTCGTTGGCTGTGTGAATGATGTCGGAGTCTGAGCTCTGGTTGTACTGGAACACTCCGCAGATGTCGGCTATGCCCTTGTCGTCACGGAAAATGCTGTAATATCTCTCGGTTGAGAATGTTATCCAAGGCTGATAAGGGTTGAGGTCGTGATCCGGGCCCACCATATGGTTCTCTATGTGGAGGTATGACGAGTCGGTGAGGGCGTCTATGTCGGCGTAGAAGTTGTCGGCGGTGACACGGCCGGTGTATGTTATCACAGAATTCTTGTCGATGCGTGCGTCGGCGTATTTGTTGTAGTAGTCGGCAAACACTGCAATCGGTTCGAAATCAAGGGTTTTGGTGGTTACACCATGTGTGCCGTCCCAATGTATGGTATCGGTGACTATGTTCCAGTTCTGGTCCATGAAGGCGAGCTCGAGTATGACGCTGTTGCCCACATGGTCGCTGTGGCGGTGCTTCTGGCTTGTATAGACTGTCACGTCGAAATTGTTGCCGTTTTCGTCTACAGTGAAGCGGTCGACTGCATAGTGGGGCTCGCCGCAGGTGAACACCCAGGTGTCGAAGAAGCCGGTCATGTCTATGCCCGTGCTTTCGGTTATGGCGTCGCGCAGGTCTTCGGAAGTAACCGCCTGATAGGCGAATTTATCGAGGTAATGGCGCATGGCCTCGTTGAAAGTCTCCTTGCCGAGATAGTTGCGCAGGGTGTGGACTATGGTGGCGCCTTTTTTGTACACTGTGTTGCCATAGGTGAGGTCCAGAGGCACGTTGTTAAGGGCGAGCCAGCCTTCGGCTTTGTCGTAATTTCTAAGCACATTCGCTATGGTGGCATCCATGTCCGACTGATAGACGTCATCGCCGTAAATCGCCTCCTCGTAGGCTGTGCCGCAGAACTGGGCGAAGCCCTCGTTGAGCCACATCTCTTCGGCTCTGGCGCAGGTTATCTTGTTGCCGAACCACATGTGCGACAGCTCGTGAGCCACATAGCTTTCCTCGCTGGTGTTGCCTGTCAGCACGCCGCTGGTGATGCCGATGTTGTCAATATGTTCCATGCATCCCACGCTGGTGATGACGTAGCCTATGCGGTTGAAAGGATAGGGGCCGTATAGCTGCTCGAAATACTCAGCTATCTGCTTCAGATTCACGAAGGTGCCTTCCACTTTGTTGATCTGGCTTGGCTTGACGTAAACTGTAATCGGGATGTCGCGCTCGAGGCCGTTGTAGGTGTCGGTCCATTCGACGTAGTCGCCCACTGCGAATGAGACGTGGTAGGTGGCCACTTCCTGCCCGACGTTGTAATGCACTGTCTTGGTGCCGTCACCGTTGTCGACGGTGTTCACCAGGTTGCCTCCACAGGCCGCTGTCAGCTCGGTGGGCACGGTGACATAGATGTCGTAGGTGGCCTTGTCGGTGAAATTGTCGACGCAAGGGAACCAGGCCTTGCCGAGGTTGTGCGGTATGGATTCAAATCCCACACCCATGTTGCATACGTAGCCGTTGGTCCACATTATGCCGCCCCAGCTCTCGTTGAAGGTGTTGCCGCCATAAGATATTGTGAATGAGGCTGATGTGTTGGCTGCCAAAGCCGAGCCTAAGTTGATGATGAGCATGCTGCCGTCTTGCGAGAAACTGCTGACGTTGGCATCGCTTGAAGTTACAGAGCTTACAGTCAGGGTTTTAAGCTCCAACTCTATGTTGCTGACCGCTTCGATGGCTGTCAAAGTCACTATGGTCTGCGCCTGAAGCGTATGATTTGTGAAATCGATGTTATTGAGATGAATCTCATAATGGTTTACATCGAAACTATCGCCTGGAGTCTGGGCGTTTGCTGTGGCGCTGAAAACCACGAAAGCGATGATTATTGCAAAGAGTTTTTTCATGCCTTAAGTACTGTGTTGAACTATGTTATTTGTTTTCCAATGTTGTAAACACCAGAATGTTGCCATAATACGTGCCATTGGCGTTTGTGGCGTATGCTCTTATGTAGTAGGTGGTGCTGGGCGATAAAGGCAATATTTTGCCCACTAATGTGCCAGAACCGGCAGTAGATGATTCAATGGTATGCTCATCTTCTATTGTCGGCTCTCCTCTTGTGGACCAGCAAAATCCCACAGTCAAATCGTCGCTGCCGCTATATTCCACCGTACCTTTGCAAACTGCGCCGTCGGATGCCACATCAGTGATCATTAATGTCGTTACTATCGGTTCATAATATGAAGGAGTGCCGCCACTGCCTTGGTGGAACTCAGGCAACTTCTTGCAGCCTGCCGCTATCATCAGAACGACGGCTGCCAATGCGAATATCTTTGTCAGTGTTTTCATAGTCAAATTGTTTTATTGTTTTTTGCCAAAAACGTAACCTAATCCGATTCTGCCCTCAAAAATGTTGAAGTTGGTGGTGGCGCCGTCAAGCGATACGGCAAAGTGTCCGAAGTGTGCCTGTATGCCCACCAAGCCTCCGAAACCATACGCGCTGCAGTCGCTAATCCAGTAGTCGGTTCTTTGGTTGTAGGTGTTGTAAACATTCAACCAAAGTGAGTTGTTGCCATAACCTGCACCGATTTTCATGTTTATCGGACCGTAAATATTAAAAATCACACCGCCTATCACCGACATGGAGACATATTTGTTTCTGAAGGTGTAAGTCGGATTGTTGTTAAGGAATGTCTGCATATCATCGCTGTTGATATGATCCCATTTTTCTTCTTCGCCTACGTTTGTGAAAACTCCATCCGTCATGAAGGTCAAAAAGACGCCGACTTTTCGCATAGTGCCGACTGTAAAGCCGAAAGCGGCTTGGTTGTATGTGTTATTCGAAAAGTTCAGTGTGACAAAGGTGTTCCAAGGCTTTCTGGGCGTTGTCGGGGTTTTAGGTTTCTGCTCGGCAGGTTTTTCCACATAGACCACTTTGGGTTCCTGTTTGCTGCTTTCCTCGAGCTTTTTCAGACGTTCCAGAATCTCGTCATCGGTGGTTTTGGCATTGTTGACCAAAGTCATCTCATAGCCGCATTTAGGCTTCAAATCGCAAGGCAAAGCAAATTCTATGGTACTGAAGTCGGGATGAGATATTTTGATGTAATCGGCGTATTTGGCGGTGATATAAACCCACACCTCGCCGATTTTGTACTCCGTCAGGGTGAAGGTGGCCGCATTGCCCTCAAATCGCAGCTCCCGCCTCTGCTTGTCGGTTATGTTTTCCGTGCGCACCTTGATGACGGCAAAGGGTTGGTTGTTGTCGTCAGACTGGTAGTTGGGGTCGGGATTGATGTTCACGAAACCCTCCACTTCCTTGAAGGAGTCGGGTTTTATCTCGAGTTGGGCCAAGGCTCCAAACGATGACAAAACCAATGTTAAAAATACAATTAATTGCCTCATTTTTATTGTGAAAATAACTTGCAAATATAAGAATTTTATATGATTTCACAAAATTTTGATAAAAAACAACGTCATTTCGACTGAAGCGTAATGAAATGGAGCGAAATGGAGAAATCTCCTGCAAAAGTGCAATTACACTGTCAGCGGGAGATTTCTCGACTTCACTTCGTTACGCTCGAAATGACGTATAAAGTCTAACGTCTAAAGACTAAAGTCTCTTATTCCTCTTCAACGCGGATTGGTTCCGGCATTGCCTTGTGAATCTCGAGTTCGTCGATGAGGTTGGTTGCACCGTAAACCTTGTCGATGACGAAGAGCACGTAGCGGATGTCGACGTTGATTGTGCGCTGGAGTTTTGGCTCGAAGTTGACGTCACCGCTCATGGCTTCCCAGTTGCCGTCGAAGGCGAGACCGATGAGTTCGCCCTTGCCGTTCATGATTGGGCTGCCTGAGTTACCGCCTGTGATGTCGTTGGTCGAGAGGAAGCAAGTGATGAGCTCGCCGTTCTCGTCGGCATACTGACCGAAATCTCTTGCCTCGATGAGGTCGAGCAGGCGCTGTGGAGCGTCAAATTCGAAGTCACCAGGGATGTATTTCTCGAGGATACCGTTGGCTGTGCAGACGTAGTCGTAGGTGATGGCGTCGGCCGGGCTGTAGTCTTTCACTGAACCGTAGCTCATTCTCAGTGTTGAGTTGGCGTCTGGATAGAGAACCTTCTCTGGCTGTGTCTCTGCGTAGAACTCGCGGAGTCCCTTCACGAACTCGTGGTCAGCCTCGCTGATGGCGATGGTTGCCATTCTGTAGACAGGAGCGACTGAATAGAGCTGTTCGACCAAGGCGTTGTAAACTACGAATGCCGGATCCTTGGCAAGTTTCTTTGCGTTAGGTTTCTCGATGAAGGCCTTCATTGTCTCGGCGTTGCTGAACATTGACTTGTCAAACAGATCGCTGGCCAAGGCTGCCCAGTCACCTTTGTATTTCTTTATCATCTTCTGAAGAGCCTCAGGAAGGGCTTCTGTCTCGAACTTGCTGCCGTAAATCTTCATCACTTCGATGAGCATGCCTTTCTCAACGCGTGCATCGAGGTTGCTGAACATGGCGTCCACATTGATTTCTTTCAGAGACTCGGTGATGACCTGCTTGTCTTCCTTGGTGGCTTCCTTGTCGTTCATAACCTCATAGTAGGCTGAGAATTCGCTTGCCATAGCCATTGGGTTGAGCTGTGCTGTGAAGTTAGGATAGAACAGTGTCGGTGCTGCTTCGGCCTGTGCGGCGAAACTTGACTCGAGAGTACTGAGCAATTCGCCGTATTCATCTTGACGGCCTTCGCTGGCGTTAACCCATTCTGAGAACTGTTTCTCGAGTTCCACCTTGCGCTCGGCAACCTTGTTCTTGCGGAGCATGGTGATCTGACCCTCGAAGTTCTTCCATGTGTTGGCCAAACCTGCCTTGTTGTCTGCGTAAGCGATATTGACGGCCTTGTCGACCTTCATATACTCGTCCATAACGTCTGTTTCAGCTTTGAAAACTTCGTAAACGATAGGATAGAACACGTCAACGTTGTAGTTGATGCCGTATGATGACATGTAACGCTCTGTTGAGCCCGGGAAGCCCCAGATCATTGTGAAGTCGTCAGGCTGTACACCGTCGAGGCTCACTGGGAGGTGGTGCTTAGGAGTGAGAGGCTTGTTGTTCTCTGAGAACTCAGCCGGCTCGCCGTTTTCGTCAGCGTAAACGCGGAACACGCTGAAGTCGCCTGTGTGACGAGGCCACATCCAGTTATCGGTGTCGCCGCCGAACTTACCGATTGACTGTGCTGCTGTGAACACGAGACGGACATCGGTGTAGGTCTTGTAGACGAACATGTAATACTCGTTACCCTCGAAGAAACCTTTGATGACAGGGTTGAGCTTGCCATCTTCTGAGGCTGCTTCCTCTAACTCTTTGATTTTTGCGCTGATAGCTTTCTGTCTGGCCATGTAATCCATGTCTGGTTCGATGACCGAGAAGATTTCAGCTGTCACATCTTCCATTCTGACGAGGAATGATGCTGAAACGCCTTCTGCCGGAAGTTCTTCGCTGAAGCTGCGGGCTGCGAAGCCTTCGTTGAGGTAGTCATGCTCCACTGTCGAGAGGGCTGCGATTGAGCTGTAGCCGCAGTGATGGTTGGTGAAGAGCAAGCTATTGTCTGACACGATTTCGCCTGTGCAGAAGAAACCGCGTGGTTTTGAGCCGTTCGAGAGGCCGACTATGGCGTCCTTGAGGCTGCTGTTGTTGATACTGTAGAGTTCTTCAGGTGTGAGCTGGAGACCCATTTTCTGCATGTCAACGTAGTTTAAACGCTCGACGAACATTGGCAACCACATGCCTTCGTCAGCGCGAACGATGCCCATCATCGCAAAGATGATGGCGAAAGTCAATGATAATTTTTTCATTTTATTTAATTTGATTTAACCTTAATAAATTTCAAACTATTTTGTGAGGTATTCCATTCCCATTTCGTACCAGATGTCCTTCGGGATGCCGTAACCGGCAATCTTGTCAAGGTCTTTCTGAAGTTCAGGCTTGATGACACCGTCTTCGGCCAGCCAGTTTTTCACGTATTCGTAATCGCCGTTGCCTTGAGCCACGAGTATGGCGCCGCCCAGTTTCTCAACTGCCAGCTTCATCTTCGGGAAGTCGATGGCGTACAATCCGTCAGCATTGCGTGTGAAAGCGCCTTCTCTTGACAGATAGTTGAACTCCAAGGTGTTAGCCTTGCCGTGTGCCGAGGCTGCGCCGAAACGCACCGAGCGGAAAATGCCGGCCATGAAGGTGGTGTAGTTCTCCTCGAGGGTGCTGTTGTTGTATTCGCCCATCTCGTAAAGCTTGGTCACGAGGAACAAGCCGAGGATGTCGGCCTTGGCCTCTTCCAGTGCCGAGTACTGCTCCTTCAAGGCGTGACGCACTGTGCCGCTGCCGTCCAGAGTGTTCTTGATGCCCAGACCGTGAGCCACTTCGTGGAACATCACGTTCGAGAAGAAAGCTTCGAAGTTGATGTCCTTGCGTGCCTCAGGAACGACCAAAACGTCTGAAATCGGGACCACTATCTTGTCGAATTTTGCCTTCATGGCGTTCTTCAGCTGAAGCTTGCGTGTGCCTTTCTTAAGCTGTACGCGCTCGTCGTTTGGCAGATTGATGGCTATGGTCTTTGAAGCCATGTTACAGTCGCCGCCGTAGAACACCACGTCGTAAGCTGCGAGGTCGGCGTCGCTACCCGGTTTCTCTTTTTTGTATTTGGCATCCACCGGAAGTTTGGTCTGAAGGTCAGGCAAAAGCTTGGCGTAGCGCTCGAGTTTGGCTGTCCAGTCGAGGTCCTTGATGAGGATGTACGACTCGTGAGCCGATTTATAGCCGTAGAGGGCGTCGACGTAGTTCTCGATAGGACCGACAACAAAGTCGACCTTGTTGTTGCGGACGTTCATCCAAGCAATGTCCGACTTGTAGTAGTCGTCGGTAAGCAGAGCTTCGGCTCTTAATTTCAGATATTCGGCAAACTCCTTGTCTTCGGCCAGTGTTGAAGCCTTTTTCAGAATTTCAGCAGCCATCTGTATCTTGTCAGCGTAAGCCTCGTGGAACCACATGGTCTGCAGGTTGCCGTTCTCGTCACGGTAAACCATGGTGTATTGGCTGGTCTTGTCCGGGTTGTCCCAAGCCTCAAACTCTTCCTTTGTCATGTCGACAGGGTAGAAGCCGGCGCCTTCAGGCATGGCCGGATAACCTGGGATGAACACGCGGAGGTTGTCGAGCTGGTCCCATGGACCGTAGTTGATTTCTGCATATTTGCGGGCGTTCGGATCCTTGATTCCGTCGAGGAACTCCTTCTTGTCGCCGCCGAGGTTCTCAGTCCAGAAAATGTCGTCCATGATACGGCCCGCTTCGAACAACAGGCTCAGCATCTCCACCTCGTTGGCTGTGAGATGGCTGATGTCGGTGGTCAGGGTCACTTTCGCGTACTGGTTTGCGAGAGCTTCGTAATCTTCTTTGCAGTTCTTTTCGCAGCATGATTTCTCATCTTGCTTTCCGCCGCAGCTGAAAAGTGTTGTTGTGAGAGCTAATGCCATAACTAAGTATTTGATTTTCATACTTGTATTTTATTTGGTAATGAATAATTTCTTTACTATGCTTGTTTCACCGTTGATTCTTACAAAATACTGACCTTCAGGGAGTTCGGCAATGTTGATATTGTCGGTTTTCTCTGTGCTCAAAACCACGCGGCCTGTCAGGTCGATGATTTCCACGCTGCTGACAGTCAGGTTGTTGTCGTTCAGTATGTTGATGATTTCTTTGGCCGGGTTAGGATAGATGCTGAGGCCGTTGTTGACCATGTTCTCCGCTACTTCGTCAACATCGCAGGTGTTGTAAACCGGGTTGGTGTAAATCAGGTTTTCGCCCACGTGATAGCAGAGCAGATGGAAGATGGCTCCTTCGTCTGTAGGCTGGTAGATGCCTGAATACAGGAAACCGCGGCTGCTGCCCACGCCTTCAATCCAATATTCTGTCTCATCCGGCAGACCGACAAACGAGAATTCTATCTTCTTTCTTTCCATGCCGTTATGATCGATAATGGTCGACACTTCGGTAACCATCATAGGATGCTCGTCATCGTCGTTGAAAAAGTCGCCTTCCTCGAGGTCGTAGTCGTAAGCCAGGATTTCATCGAACCACACGTTTTCAATCCTCCAGCGGATGTAAACCTGGTTGCCGTCGTTTCTATATGCCGCTTTGAGTGCATTGTTTTCGTAAACGCTTGTATAATCCAGACCTTCTATGGTTACTGTCTCACCTGTAGTCTGGTAAACTTCAAATGTTCCCTGCGGGTTAGGCGGACTCCAAATATATTCACCTAAAATATACCATGTCTGAGCGTTAACGCTTAATCCCACTGCCAGCATTGCCACTGTCAATGCCGCAATTTTCCTGAAATTCTGTAAAAATTTTGCCATAATTATTCAAAATTGATTAGAACGACAAAAATACAAAAAAATGTTTAATCCGTAATTATTTTTTCGCTTGTATCGTTTCATGCTCTGTATGTTTATTTTTTGTACCTTTGCAACGATGTCAGGTATCTACGTACATATTCCGTTTTGCAAGTCGAAATGCGCCTACTGCAACTTCTTTTCGGTGGTTTCCGACAAGGGGCGCGACGCCTTTCTCGCGGCTTTGAAGCGCGAGGCGGTGCAGCGCAGGAATTACCTTGGAGGCGAGGCGGTGCGTACTGTGTATTTCGGCGGCGGCACTCCCTCTTTGTTGAAGCCGTCCGAGATTGCCGGAATTTTGGAGGTCTTGAGGCTGAATTACGATATAATCGACAGCCCGGAAGTTACCCTTGAGGCCAATCCGGACACAGTGTCGAAAGAGTCTCTGCTTGACTATAAATCAATGGGAATCAATCGTCTGAGCATAGGTATACAGAGCTTCTTCGACGACGATTTGCAATATTTGAGCCGCAAGCACGACTCCAAGCATGCCATGCGGGTTTTGGACTGGGCCTCTGAGGTCGGTTTTCAGGAAATCACCCTCGATTTGATATACGGCATACCCACTCTGACCGATGAAAAATGGAACAGAAACATCGACATTTTCCTGTCGACCGGATTCAACCATCTGTCGGCATACGCCCTGACGGTGGAGGAAAAAACAGCTCTGGGACAGCGCATTAGCAAGGGCCTGGCGGCTGCGGTCAACGAGGATAACACAATACGTCATTACGAAATCCTGACCAGTCGTGCGGCGGATGCTGGCTTTGAGCATTATGAGATAAGCAATTTCGCCCGTCCGGGACATCAGTCAAAACACAACACAATTTACTGGAAAGGTGAGAAATATCTGGGACTGGGGCCTTCGGCCCACTCGTTTGACGGCTCGTCGAGGCAGTGGAATGTGGCCGGTGTGAAGGACTATTGCGACAACTATTCTTTTGAAAGAGAAGAGCTTACGCTAGACGACCGCTATAATGAATACGTCATGACCTCGCTTCGCACCAACTGGGGCTGCGATTTGGGGTTTGTTCGAGACAGTTTTGGCGAAAAATATGCTGAAAAGTTCGAAAAAGGCGTGCAAAAGCACATTTTGAGCGGAAAAATGCTTGAAAAAGACCGGAATTTCATACTTAACGACAGCGGAATGCTCTTTGCCGACGGTATAGCGGCGGAGCTTTTTATGTAAACATGAGATAGAATATGCAGACGCGGAAAATAGAGAATGCCAAGTTGGAGATGGTCGACAAGTTCGTCCGTTACACCAACATGAACATCTTCCTGACCGGTAAGGCCGGCACGGGTAAGACTACTTTTCTGCGCGGCCTGGCTGAGAATCCGACAAAGCGTTTGGTGATACTGGCTCCGACTGGAGTAGCCGCCATCAACGCCGGAGGTCAGACCATACATTCGTTTTTCCAACTGGAGTTCGGACCTCAGATTCCTGAAGATTCCATCGACCGCAGTGACATGTCACAGCGGACTCCAGCCGATGCCATAAAACGCGCTTCCGCATTGCAGTATCAGAAAATGTCGGCGGTCAAGCTGAAGATAATACGTTCGCTGGAGCTGCTGGTGATAGATGAGATTTCTATGGTTCGCGCCGACCTGCTCGATGCCGTCGACGCGGTCTTGAGACGTGTGCGCCGCAACGACAAGCCGTTCGGTGGCGTTCAGTTGCTGATGATAGGCGACATACACCAGCTCGCACCTGTTGCAAAAGAGGAGGAGTGGGCTCTGCTGCGTGACTACTACAAATCGGTGTATTTCTTTGACAGTCACGTGCTTGCCAAGACTCCTTACTGCTGCATAGAGTTGGATCACATCTACCGTCAGGAGGACAGGCAGTTTATCGACATATTAAATAAGGTGCGCAACAACCGCCTCGACACCGAGAGCCTGAACGTGCTCAACAGTCACTTCAATCCCGACTTCGAGCCCGATGACGAAGACGGCTACATCACCTTGATGACGCATAACCGTCAGGTGGATGAGATAAACGAGAGTAAGCTTAAAGCACTGAAGACCAAGCTGTTGAAGTTTGAGGCTAAGGTTTTCGGCAACTTCCCGGAGACCTCTTATCCTACAAAATCGGAGCTCGAGTTGAAGATAGGCGCTCAGGTGATGTTTGTGAAAAACGACCCTTCGCCCGAAAAGCAGTATTTTAACGGTAAAATCGGCCGTATTGTAAGCTACGACAAGGAAGACGGGCTGGAGGTGCGCTGCGGAGACGAGTTGATAGAGGTTACGCCGGTCACCTGGTCGAACTTCGAGTATAGCATCAATGAGAATACCAAGGAAATAGAAGAGAAAGAGGTGGGCAGCTTCACCCAGATACCGCTGAAGTTGGCGTGGGCTATAACCATACACAAAAGCCAGGGTCTTACATTCGACAAGCTGATTCTGGATGCCAGTCTGGCCTTCGCCCACGGTCAGGTTTACGTGGCGCTGAGCCGTTGCACCTCGCTCGAGGGCCTGGTCTTGAAAGCTAAACTCTCGCAAAGCGGACTGTTTAACGATTTGACTATCAATCAGTTTGTGACAGATTTACCTTCGAGGGAACCCAATGAAGAGCAGTTTGAATACAACAGGAAGCTCTACGAGTCGCAGATGTTGTTTGAACTTATTGATTTTCACGATATTGAGAGCGACTTGAACGGCATCAGAAAGGTGGTGTTCGCCAATAAAGGCAGTTTCGACGCTACGGTAAACGAAAAAATAGCTCCGAAAGGGCAGAAGTTCCATGAGGAGGTGGTGGAGGTCTCAGAGAAATTCAAGCGTCAGATAGGCGGAATTCTGAGAGATAACTTCCAGATTGACAATAATTTACAGCTTCAGGAAAGAATTAAGAAGGGATGCTCTTATTTCATTGACAAACTGTCCGAATTGGAAGAGATTGCCGGCTTGCCGTTCGAGACAGGCAACAAGGCTGTCAATGAGCAGATAAAGAAGGAGTTGGAGAGCTTCAGGACTGATTTCTTCGTTAAAATGTCCTGTCTGGAATGCTGCTTGGCCGGTTTTGAGATAAAGAAATATCTTGCCACAAAGAATAAGAAAATCGTTGAGGCTGAAGACATTGGGAAGAAAAAAGAGAAGAAGCCGAAAGAAAAACGTGAAAAAGGTTCTTCGGTCAAGCGCACTAAAGAACTGATAGATGAGGGTCTGACGATAGACGAGATTACAGAAAGGAGAGGGATGACCCGTACTACCATAGAACAACATGTGGCGGAGTTGGTGTTGAACGGTGAAGTCGAAGCCAAGGACTTCATGAGCAAAGAACATTACGACAACATTGTGGAATATTTCGAGGAGACACGGGACGCCTCCTTGGGCAGGGCCCGTGACGTGCTCGGTGAGGATTATTCTTGGGGTGAGTTGCGAATAGTATTGAATGAAATCAAAAAAAATAATAGCATATGAAAAAATTAGTCATTCTATCAGGAGCGGGCATAAGTGCCGAAAGTGGAATCAGTACATTCAGAGACGCAGGCGGATTGTGGGACAAATATCCGGTTATGCAAGTGGCCTCAATTGAGGGATATGAGGCTAATCCTGAATTGGTTATCAATTTCTACAACGAGCGCCGCAAGCAGCTGCTCGACGTCAAGCCCAATCAAGGACATATTCTTTGCGCCGAGTTGGAAAAATATTTCGACGTAACTGTTGTGACTCAAAACGTTGATAATCTGCACGAAAGAGCTGGCAGTCATCACATCATACATCTTCATGGCGAGCTGACCAAGGTGTGCTCGAGCTACAATCCTAACGACCCACGTTACATACGCGAACTGAAACCCGAGGAATTTGAGGTGAAAATGGGCGACAAGGCCGGTGACGGCAGCCAACTGAGGCCGTTTATAGTTTGGTTCGGCGAGGCGGTGCCTGAAATCGAGACAGCAGTCCGATACGTCGAGAAAGCAGACATCTTCATCATTATCGGAACCTCAATGAATGTGTATCCGGCAGCAAGCCTGCTGTACTACGTTCCGGACAATGCCAAAGTCTACCTCATTGACCCTAAGGATGTCAACATCAATACAAATCGTCCGATAACACATATTAAAAAAGGTGCTTCGGAAGGAATGAAGGAACTTCTAGAGCTATTAGCTAATGGCTAAAACCTAATGGCTATTTGTTGTTAAATTGATTCATTGTCAGGTCGGGGCCTATTGCCACGAAACTCTTGACAAATTCGGCTGCAACGTCGAGGCGGGGCTGGATCTCGTCTATTTCCGACTGTTTCCATTCGCCGATGACGAAGTCGACCTGATGTCCTTTGCTGAAATCGTTTCCGATGCCGAAGCGCAGGCGGCAGAAGTCGCTGCTACCGAGTGACTCTATGATGTTTTTCAAGCCGTTATGCCCGCCGTCGCTGCCTTTTTTGCGCATTCTCAAAGTGCCGACAGGCAGTGCGATGTCGTCGCAAACCACCAGAATGTTCTCCATGGGGATTTTTTCCTGGGTTGCCCAATATTTGACGGCCTTGCCGGAAAGGTTCATGTAGGTGGTGGGCTTTATGACTATCATCTGACGGCCTTTGTGCTTCAATTCGGTGACCATGGCGAGGCGCTTGGTGGTGAAGGTGCCCTCCAGGTCCTTGGCCAGACGGTCGGCCACCATAAAACCTATGTTATGCCGAGTGTTGGCATACTCGGCTCCGATGTTTCCCAGACAAGCTATCAGATATTTCATGGTGCAAAAATAAAAAAAAGCCTTCAAACGAAGGCTTTTCCCATATAAATTTCTTAAAATTTACATTATTTGGCTTCAGCTGCAGGTGCTGCTGCGCCTTCTGCTGGAGCTGCTTCTTCAGTCTCTTCTTCAGTTGCTGCGTTACGAGGAGCTTTGACATCGACCACGATGGTGTTCTCAGCGACGAGGACAGTCATCTTCTGGAGGTTGAGGTCTTTCACCTTGATAGCCTGGTTCATCTGAAGCTGTGACACGTTGACGATGATGTTATCCGGGAGGTCGTTGACATAACCGCGGACTTTCATCTTAGGCAGGTTCATGATAAGACGGCCACCACGCATAACGCCTGGGCATGTACCCTCAGTGCGCACTGGAAGCATGACGGTGATCGGGTTGTCTTCATTCACATCGAGGAAGTCGGCGTGAAGAACCTCGTCTGTAACCGGGTGATACTGAATGTCTTGAAGAATGGTGTGGTAAACTTTACCGTTGATGTCGAGGTCGATGATCAATGTCTCAGGAGTGTAAAGAATCTTCTTGAAGTTTCTTGCATCCATGGCAAATTTCACCTGTTCGATGTTGTTACCGTAAATGACGCATGGTACGAGACCTTGTGCGCGCAATGCTTTAGCATCTTTTTTCCCTACGTTCTCGCGAAGAGAACCGCTCAATGATACTGAATTCATTTTTTGTTAATTTTTAATGTTATTTTAATTGTTTATACTGTTGAGACGCACGGCCGTGCGTCTTTACTATTTGGCGTTGAAAAATTCGCTCAATGACTCATAGTTTTCCACTTTCTTGATAACCTCGGCGAAGAGCTCGGCTGTTGAGAGCACATGGATCTTCTTGCTTGGGTTCTTCAGCGGGATGGTGTCGGTGACGACCACTTCGTCAAACACCGAATTGTCGATCTTTTCCATTGCAGAGCCTGAGAAAATCGGGTGGGTTGCGAAGGCGCGGACGCTGCGTGCGCCATTGTCTTTCAGCAACTGGCCAGCGCGTGTGATGGTGCCGGCTGTGTCGATGATGTCGTCGATGAGGATGACATCGCGGTCCTGCACGTCGCCGATGAGGAGCATCTTCTCAATCTCATTCGGTTTTGAACGCTGCTTGTGGCAGATGCAGAACACTGTGCCGAGCATCTTGGCGTATGACGAGGCGCGACGTGTACCGCCGGCGTCAGGTGAAGCCATGATAGGATCGTGCAAGCCTAAGCTCTGGATATATGGAACAAAAATCTTTGATGCATAGAGGTTGTCGACTGGAATGTCGAAGAAGCCCTGAATCTGGTCGGCGTGGATGTCCATGGTGATGACACGTGTGACACCGGCTGTCTGCAGCAGGTTGGCCACCAACTTGGCTGCTATGCTGATACGCGGACGGTCTTTTCTGTCCTGACGGGCGAAGCCGAAGTAAGGAATGACAGCAATGATGCGGCGTGCTGATGCGCGCTTGGCGGCGTCAACCATCATCAAAAGCTCCATGAGGTTCTCTGTCGGAGGGAATGTTGACTGAATCAAAAATACGTCTCTTCCACGTAAATTTTCTTCAAAACTCGGTTGAAATTCTCCGTCGGAGAACACAGTTACGTTGCTTGTTCCGAGAGGGTTGCCATAATATTCGGCGATTTTATCTGCCAGATAACGTGTGGCTCTGCCGGAAAAGATAGATACAATAGGCTCTTGCATAACTCTAAAAAATTTGTGTAAAATTTTCGGGTGCAAAATTATGAAAAATTTTGTTGCGTGTAACAAAAAATGTATTAATTTTGCGCCCTGAAAAAGTTCATTGAAAAACTGAGCCTAGGTGGCGGAATTGGTAGACGCGTCGGTCTCAAAAACCGATGAGGTAATACTCGTGCCGGTTCGATCCCGGCCCTGGGTACAAAGAACAAAAGTTAATCCCTTGATAGTCGGCTGATTATCAAGGGATTTTTTGTTGGCGGTGGGGCCATGGTGGGGCCGATACGACAATAGCAAGTGAATAAAAATTAAAGATAAAGGGCTATTTTGACAGGTAGCCAAAGGTAGCCAAAAAACAAGAGAACAAAAAAGGTGCAAATGCTGAAGCACTTGCACCAAAAACCCAAAATTTAGCTAAACTTTTGCCTAGTATTAGCTGCTGCAAAATTACAACTTTTATTGAAATTAGTTAACTTTTCTTTTTACCTGTTATTCATCATCTTCGTTGATATGCATGCTGTGGAAATCCATGCACTTGTTGGAGACTTGGCCGAGGGCTTTGTCATAGACAAAAGCCCAGCCTAAGAGATCTTTGTTTTCATCGATTGGAAAACCTTGCATAGTGAGTGAAGTTCCGGTGGTGAATGGCTCGTCGTGGACGTGAGTGAACCAGGTGTCGGATGTTTTATCGTAAAGGATAAGAATGAAGCCTGGATACTCTATTTCTGAGTTGTCGTACTGGATTGCTCCAACGAACCAATTGCCGTTTTCGCCTGGATCATCGATGCTGAACATGTCGAAGCATTGCAGAAAACCTTTAGAAAGCTGAAGCTTTTTGTAGATAACCACAGGCTCGCCATCGTGGTTTTCGATGGCGCCGGGATAGTTGATTTTAACAGCTTTATTGAAGGTTGACATGCCGTGATCATAGTCGCCAAAAGTAAGGCGCAGCGTTGAAGCTATTGGCCTAAGAACTTCGATGATGGCGCTTAGCGCACGCTGACAGAACAATGTTCCCCAAGTTGCCTGAGTTGTGTAATGCTGAGGCATGCCTCGCATATAGGCTTTGCCTTTCCAGCTGGCACCGACGACGGTGCCAACTTTGCCGTTGACCCCCCCCGAGAATACCTTGCTTAATAGTTCCCATGGTACAGCGGTTTTTAAGGGTTAAGCTGCACTCAAGGTGACTTCACCAAGGTAGAGAGAATCAGCGACCAATGCGCCATCCTCTGACACCATGCCGAGATAAACCTCAACTTTGTCACCAGTCCAGTTGTTAGGAACGGTGACGTCCATAGTGTGGGTGGTACGTGTTGCGCCCGAGGTGTTGTAGATGGTCTCGTTCTTGTCTTTGTTGTAGATGAACGGCATAGCTTTGTCGGTGGCCAATGCGTTGCCTGCTCCACTGTTGTCAGTCCAGCTGAAAGTCAACTTGGTTTGAGCTGCAGTCCAGTTGACGGCGGCATCGGTGACCTGAGTCAAACCACCCTGAGAGACCAAGACTTTGGTGTAGTCCAGAGCGTAGTCTGGAGAGCTGCCGGCGATGGCATTCTTCAGGAGATACGACATGGCAGCGTTGAATTCGGTCTGCTTAGCAGCCAGACTCTTATATCCGATGCGGATGTAAGGGACGTTAGGCTGCAGGAAGTTCAACACGAGATTGAATTTGCTGCGCTGATTTACTTGACCCGATGAACGAGGGTTTTTGACATGCTGAGCCTGACCACGCATGTAGCTGATACCCTTCCATGACGAACCGATGACGGTTCCGACTTTGCCGGAGAATCCTCCGAGGATTCCTTGTTTGATTGTACCCATAATCTTAAGATGTTTTTGAGTTAATAAAAAATGTTTAATTAGGTAGACTTGGTACGGAGTTGGTATGGACTTGGTATTGCCAAGACCCCTCTCCGACCAGGCTTCGCCACAATAATACGAAAAAACCGAGGCGGTTGGTTCGCCTCGGTTATGTGTGCTTTCGATTTCTCGGGTTTGCTCTCGATTTCCAGTCGGTCAATTATAAAAATCGGGCGATAGCAGTATTAAAATTTTTCGACAAAACGAAATGAAAACAAAAAAATAAAAAAAAGATGCTTTTTTTGCCAGCGTAGAGGAGCGCAGGCAGTCAAGGTTTGCGAGCGAAAAATACTCTTTTCGTAGCGAAGCGGAGAAAAGGAAGATTTTTCCCGAAGCAACCCGAAGGGCTTGACCTTGATGGACTAGGCAATCAGGGCTAATTTTGCATCATTATTTTTGAATTTTTGAATCACCAACCAATTATTTTTTTTCTTAAAACTCGGAGCACTCAGAGAACTAAGAGACCTCGGGATTTACTCGGAAACAATCAATGAAGCCATTGCTAAAATAAACAAGTGGGTCTGGGCAAGGGAGGGAAGTGGAACGACCGGACGCAGCTCAAGTGAGGTCGCACGGAGGCGTTAAGCCGAGTAGCCCCCAGCTGCTGCCACCCCGCCGGGCAGCGCGCTTTAACACAAGGGGCTGGCGGCGGGATTTGGATGCAGGGACATTGAATTGTGCTGTTGCATTCAAAGGAGCAGAGACGTTTGAATTGTACGAAAACCCCGCCGAGAGGCAGCCCCGAGCGAGCGACCAAGCTGCCGCCTAAAAGCCTTTTTGAAGTGCGTTCAATTTACCCGGGAACATGGTAGCGGATTAGGGGCGTGAGCTTTAGCTTGCGCCCCAGTGACTTTCAATTGTGCCGTAAACACTAAGCGTGGTTCCTCATGCAAGGGCTGGGCAAAAAAATACTACCTGAAGAGAAGCGAAAGATGGAGATTTTTTTAGACCAGCTTGCGAAGCCCTTGCAGGGGGCAAAAAGGCTTTTAAGGCAGCGCGGAAGCGAACACCGCTTTCCCGCCTACACACTCAAAAATAAGGAGACATAGTGCGAGGATTAGAATCATTAAATAATTGTTTTTGCAACAACATTAGCTGTCACAAATAAAAGTATACCGCTCATGGGCTATCAAGAGAGTTTACATTTTGCTTCTAGGATGATGATTTGTCAATATGTCACGTTGTCTGTAAGGATTGACATGAAGATAAATTTGTGTTGTTGCGATGGAACTGTGACCTAGTATGTGTTGAATGTTTGCAATGTCGACGTTTTCCTCAAGAAGTAATGTGGCAAATGTGTGGCGGAAAGTATGTGGTGTGACATGTTTTTCGATCTTACACTTTTGTGCCAGCCGATGAACCAACAACCTTACAGTTTGAGGACCAAGTTTTCGCCCGATTCGGCTGGTGAAGAAACCGTCGTCCGGACAATCTGACGATTTGCGCACATCAACCCATTTTTTCAGAGATTTCATGATTACAGGCAAACAGATGTCGACAATTCGTTCCTTGTTGCCTTTCCCGATGATTCGCACTTGTCCGTGATCAAGATCAATATCACGATTCTTAAGACCACACAATTCTCCAATTCTCATACCAGATCCAAACAATAGTTCAATAATCGCTTTGTCGCGAACTGCAAAAAACCGTTGGGTATCGTTGTTTATAGAAGATATTTCAATATCAAGCATTCTTATGATTTTTTGTATCTCTTCTTTTGTCATAACAATAGGCAATCTAACGGGTGGCTTTAAGCGGATGTGCAAGCTTCGCAGGGGATTGTTGAACCACTCACATTCAACTTCCAAATAATTCATGAAAGCATTGAGTGATGCAATCTTTCTCTTGATTGTTTTATAGCGATAACTTGACAACGAAGCGATCCATAGCTTAAGATGATCGCGTGTAACATCACACAATTTAGCATCAATTTGCAAATCAGCAGTAAATTGTTCTATATCAAAACGATAAGCTTTGATAGTTTTTTCGTCCAGTTTCCTCTCAAAGCAGCAGTGATTTAAAAATTCTTCTAAAGATGCTGCCATAGTAATTTGTTGTATAATTTCTGTCATATGCCTTTTTTGTGGCAATATACAAAATAGCATGAAGCCAATTAGCGATAATAACAGATTATGGATACTTCAAAAATTGCAGTAAGCGTGATTGTTCCTGTGTATGGCACAGAAGCTTATTTTGACCGAATGATTGGTTCTGTTAAAAATCAAACATTAAGTAGTATTGAGATTATTATAGTTAACGATTGCTCTCCTGGAAACATCAACTCTCTGATTGATAGTTACCTTTCGGAAGACAACCGTATTAAGTACGTTCAAACCATTAAAAACTCTGGCGTGGGTGGTGCAAGAAATCTTGGAATGAAACATGCTCTTGGAGATTACATTATGTTTGTTGATAGTGATGATTGGATTGATCTGGATACTTTGGATTCTATGTATAAAGCAGCTATACATGAAAATGCTGATATCGTAAATTGTGGATTATATCGAGATTACAGTAATGGAGAAAAAGGATGGAATACGTATTACGATAAAGATTATGTGGTCGATGGTGAAACAGCACTTAAAATGTTAGCTCATCAATACGATTACGGAGTTGAACTTTGCGCTTCACCTGCCAACAAAATATATAAACACCAACTGATAAAAGATATACCTTTTAAGGAACAATCATACTATGAAGAGGCTTTGTTTAATTTTATGGCTGTAAGAAAGGCAAAAACTGTGGCTTTCGTCAAAACGGGAAAATACACTTATTTTAAACGTGAAGGATCCAACTTGCAAAGTATTACATCAAAACATATACAAGATTACCATGATGTTTTTGCAGAAATAAAAAACATTTTATATAAAGAAGGTGTTCTAAACTCCTACATGTTAACATACACGGCGTATTTAGAATATTTCTTTTTTATTTTGCTAGAGCAAATATATGAGTCTTCCGTGAATAATGACATCAAAAAGCAATTGGTCAAAAAAACTCTTCACTCTTTTGATGGATTAATTGACTTGGACGAATATATAGAGTATCTTGGAATAGAACGTTTCAGGTGGAATATGCAGCCACTTATGATGCATAATGGATCCCGTTTGTTGTAATTACCCCATTATAGGATCTAAATAAAAATAATTATCTATCATTGGTATGTTGGGGTTATAAAATAGAATTCTTTTATTAATGAGGTTAACACTGTTATTGATAGCAAGATTGTGTTTGATAATTTTATTATAGGATTCTCCAAAACAATGAAAAAACGATCTTGCCGATTCTAATTTAGACAACATTTCTTCATCTCTGTTATATAAATAGGCTATAGCAGCTTCTATCATTGCATCGCAACCAATTTCTTGCTTAAATCTACATCCAGCCTCGTTTTTATACTCATACCAATAATTATTAAATTCTGAGAGAGTCATATTCTTTTTATACTTGCGTGTCGTATCTACAAGAACGCATGCAGCAAGAGTCCTTAAATTTGAACGATAATGGGATACATAACGCGGTAGCAGTTGTCGAAGTGTATTTATCCCGTTTACAAAGAATTCAGAATCCGCGCCTTTAATGTAATTCAACAATTGAATGTCAAGCTTACAACTATAACTCCACTTGTCATTATGTGCCTTTTCCAGTATTGGATATGTTTGATTTAATATATTGAGTGCTTTGTCAATGTTATGATGGAATAATCTTTTTGCGTATCTGGCTTTGGTTACATAGAAATCTACAGAGCTCCCATAAACAGATTCCATACGTGTCAAAAGGTTCTCGGCTTCCAAGTATTTATCTTTAGCACACAAAGTTAACAGTCTTGTAGAATCGCATAAATAAAGAGCTTCCTTAACTCTATTATCATTAATATGGATTTCGCGACTTATTCTATGAGCCTCTTTAGTTACACGCAACACTGCTGTAAAATCCGCATCTTCAAACGAAAAACAAACCACTTCTGAAAGAGCTTGGATTCTGCATATGATAGCGTCAATATTATTATTAAAACGAATGTCTTCAGCAAATTTATCAAACTCTTTTCTTACCTCATAGTTCGTGTCAACGTTAGCTTTAGCATAGATATAATTATACCGCAATCTTATAGACACGTTAGATTCATTTAATATGTCAATTTTATTGGATGGCGAAAACAAAGGTTCTAGAATGTATGCAATACTGATATAATCATGAGTTTTTAAATAATTATTTGTGTGCGTCAAAGCCTCATCCAAGTATTTAATATGATTTACACTGCCTAGATAAAACCGAAGTTGTTCATCATAAGAAAGGCAATTATAGTATTTTTGGATTACGGAGGTATCAATATTATATGCTGTGTAATTCTCTCTAAAAAATGAACATAACAAATTATTAATGGGGAGATAACATTTTGTGCCATTTTTAATAAGATTAGCCTCAATTAAAGGTTTTATCAAGTCAATATCATCAACGATTTGGTCGTATGGCATACCTTCAACAAGAGTATAAACAAGAATAAGCATATCCCATGATTGCGAATCAATAGATGACTTAATCATGGTAAACTTCTCTGTCATCAATTGTTTTAATGCATATTTGTAGTTTGTCTTCACAAGTACGTCAACAATAGAATAGTTTTTTTCTTCACAGTAATTTTCTATTACAAGCGATAATGATGATATATCATAAATCACTTTTCGAACGATAGCAAAAAATGACGAATCTACACGTATGTGATTATTAATTAATGATCTGACAACATCAGCATCTTTTAAAGTAATTATATATGGATTGCCAAAAAAGTTTTGTTGTCTTCCAGATAAGGTAATGAATGAATGACTTTTTGAAGCAGACAATCCTTTGATTAATGCTTTTAAAAATCCTTTCTGACTATCAACGAGCAATTCTGTATTATCAAGAATTATTATCCTATCTTTCTGATAATCTGATGGTATTAATTGTAAATTATTAGCATTGCTCATCCAACTGTTTAGTGCTAAATCATCTCTGTTTGCAATCATCAGTCGCATATCCTTAAGTTCCTGAGGTACATTTTGTGGAATATTTTCATCAAAAATAGCACTGTAATAAAAAATACGTAAATAAAGCTCTGCTAAAATACAATTGTTTCTATAACTCGCAGGAGAGAAAGAGAAATATATTATGCTTTTGTTACGAAGATACTTGGTTCCAGTTATTTGTTTAAGCAAATAACTTTTACCCATTCCTGCAGGTGCGGTGATTTCTCGTATAACACATTTGCTGTCTTTTTTTTCATAGTGTCTAAAGTCTTCCAATATACTTTTCAAGATAGTATTTTGAGATTCAATTTGAATGATGGGATTTCTTTGGTGTAAAATGGGTATAGAAAATTCGATTGTTATTTCACTGTATATTTCTGAAAGAACAAGTGTTTTTGCACTTTTATTTGTTTGATTGATAGATAATGTTAATGTTATTTCATTTATTCCTTTGTGTAAACCATATTGAAAAGGATTAACGCTATCTATGACACTGTTATTAGGTATTTTAATTTGAATTGTTGTGTTTGTTTGTGAATATATGCGTAAATCAACATTATATGAAAGACCGTTTCTAAGCACCGATAATGGCTCTAGATATAGTGAGCTACTCTGATCGGAATCATAAAACAAAGGATTGTCCAACACTTTCAAACCAACAACTTGATAATCCTCAAAACGACAATTATCAAAATACTTGCTGAAAATATGTTGCCCTAGTTTTGTATTGGTAAGCCATATTTCTAAATCATGTTTTGTGCAAAAATGAACGTTATTGTATTCTAAGCCGTCTATTTTAAGTGCAGATAAAACCTGCTCTCTAACACGATTAGAGACTAGCATATTTGTAACGAAAAACAGTTCTTTCACAGCATCGTTACTTATAGCACTCACAATAGTATTATCTATTGTGTACCTATTCATCGAATTTCTTTTGAGTGAGAATTTGGCTTCCATCCAAACCTCTACATCTTGTTTTTGAGTTGAAAAAACGGAAATTATTGCATATGCATCTTTGTTGCCATCTCGTGTTTCATTTGTCTTTTCCCAGTTAAACTGTTTGAAATTGTCTTTTACGTATTCGAAAGCGATATCCTCGAAGTTATGTCCACCTGTCAGGTCATAATCGGTTGCAAGTTTATTCCATGGGAAAGAAGTATCCATAATCTGTTATTATCGCTAATTAAACAATTAAAAATTATTCGACAATAGCATCATTATTGTCGTCAAGTGCAAAAATAGTAAAAATGCATTAAGTAGAAAGAAAAATCATTGAAAAACGTAGTTGTTTTCAATTTGACAATAATTTATTGGACAAATAATGTCGATATACCCCCTCAGGTTATGGCTGATAAATTACGACGGAGAGGACTTTGGATGAGATTTTTGAAGAATTTAGCGCAATGAGGAGTGCGAGGAAGAAGACGAGGTGTTTTTTACGGAGCAGAGATAATTAAAACAATTGAAAATGAGGGTATATGGTATTGATTATTTCAGGCAGTACGCCACAATCATTAGCTATTTCTGGCCAATGCGAAACGACTTCACATGTATCGTCAATAATATCAGCCGCTTCCTTGATGTTGTTTTGCTGAGCAAAAGCCAGCAAATCCTCACGTGTTATTTCATCATATTTTCCGTTAATTGACATCTGATGTGTGGCCGTCCATCGTCCGTTGGGGTTGTAGGCATATCCCATGTCGTAAGCGGGCGACAGTCTCCATTTACCGCTCTCATCCATCAGGAATGAGATGTTTTTCGTGTGGTCATCCTGGTTGCGAACTACAACGTTGAACACCATTCGACGAAACATTTCCTGAGCTTCGGAATATGGCAACCGCAACGCTCGCATCACATTAAACGCCTGCTCGTAGGAATAAGCTCGATGCAAACGATAGTCGAAATGAGCAATGCCGCAAAGCGTTTGCATGTGAATCTTTTTGCCGTTTTCGCGATCGAAACGCTTTGTTAAGAAATGTGCGCGACCGTTTTCCTCAATCAGCGAACATTCCGTCATATCAATGCCGCAAGCCTTTGCCAACTTATAAAATGAATATTCCAAACGGCCGTGATTACCGGTTTCTTTGAAGCCTGCCGTTGCCGAAACACCATCCAATTTAATCAGATAATAGTCAAATCCTTCTGGTGCTTCCACTTGTCCGGAACGCACTTCGCCTGTTGCTTTATTGTATGCAATAATAGCCTTTGCGCGTTGTCCTCCAGCAGAAGTTCCAAGTCTTAAAATTTCGGCTATTGCCGCTTTTTTGTCATCATTTAGATTCACTCCAAAAGACGATTTTTGCGACAAGGCTTCGCTTGCGACATTCACCAATGAATCGATTTCAAATTTGGCGTTTTTGTCGTATGCGATGTCCATTGCCGGCTCAAATTCCAAAGCTCCCATGCAGCGTTTGCCCAAAAAGCACAGCGTTTCAATAGGATTGCTGCTTGTGCGGCCTGTCAGAGCCAGCCATTTGTCTAACAATGCGCGACCGTATGTATCAGGCAACGAGTCAGCCAACATGCCAGGCAAACCCTTGAATGTTTCTTTGTCCAAATCGCCGAAGGAATAAATGCGCCCCTCGCGCACGGGCATCATCAGAGGTGACGGCTCTAAACCTCGTCCAACGAATCTGGTGTCGTATTCAAATCTGACCACCTCGTATCGTTCATCCCACCGGAAAGTGCCGACAGGTATTCCGAACATGTTAACCTTTGCAACATCTACCATTCTGAATCCTCCTTTTCAACTTTAGCAATCTTACCTACGGCTCTTTGTCTTGTTTTCGTTTTTGCAGAATGAACCAGATTATAATATTCGCTTGGACTCAACTGTTCTTCCTCCACCAGTGGCTGCAGCACATCAAGCATTCCCAAAATCCGCAACACTCGCAGCAACGAATCGAACGAGCCTATTTCGCCATTTTCAATCTTTTTAATAGATGACAACGAAACGTCGGCAGCTTCAGCGAGGCTCTGTTGCGTGATGTTTTGCTTCAGTCTTGCTTGTTTCAGCCTGCCTCCTATTTTTTGGCATATTGCGGCATCCGCTAACATGTAAATATTTTCCACAATAGTTTAAATTTAAACTTTAACGCTGCAAATATACGAATAAAAGTTTAAAATAGAGCTGTTTTTATCCAAAATAATTTCAACTTATTATGAAAGTACAATTCATTATTCTGTTATTTTAGATTATTTTAGTTTTCTTTTGACTGTTTTTGTTTTATTTTAGAAGCTTTAATCATATTATCTGTTCCTATAACAGCCCACATTTGTCTTATAATTTCAGTTTCTTTATCAAGCAATTTTATATTTGACCCACTTGGAACAGATGCATACACATAATTAGTCATGTGATGCTTCTTTGTATAAGATGCAATTGCTGGCAATACGAGACCTTCTTTATTCAGACATGGATATGCGAAACTCATGTAATTTAAATCGCCTATAATCAAATGTGTTCGTTCATAATGAGTATCAGGGGACCCCTCCTTTTTGTTTGTTCTTGATATTGCTTGTACTTGTTGGTCTATTGCCCACAAAAATTCGTCAGCATGGATATATCCTGGCTGAAAAGTAAATAGATGTATGTTTTCATTGTTTTGATTATTTTTGTCAATCATATCATAGTATTTAGACTTGAATTCACTTCTATTGAAGTTTAAATCAATAAATAGGATATTATGTCCATTAAACCTTTTTGATATTATATCATCAATAATCATCTTCATAGCACTGCGTTTATCAAAATGTAGAACGCCTTTCAAGGAATTCTTACTTGTGTTATATTTAATTCGTTTTTCTGAATTTTTTTCATAATTCGTCTCATAGAAATTAGCCTCTTTTATGTTTTCATCATAATAGATGCTACTTTCATTTAACCAAAATGGATATGGGTCTTCGTCGATAGGCAACAAAGCGTCAGCGACGATATCGTCCATAAGGTATCGAGTAATGATTTGAAAATGTACGCTTGGTATTACCTCAATGCCAGCCATGCGCATTTTATAACTATGCCAACCATATGCATTTCTTTGATACAAACATTTTGATATACGTAATGCATGATAGAGCTGATCTGGATATGGTCGTTCTTTAATGGCCATGTCAATGACTATATCTGTACTTATCTCTGATGATTGAATTTTCTCATCTGCAGTGATGATTCCAATTTTACATGCCTTTCTTAATTTATCAGATAATGCGTTAAATGGACATTGTCCAATTTCCTCTTGTGTTAATCGAGATAGTCCATCAACCATTATAAAATCGACGTTTTTTTTGCTATTTTTATCAAGAAGATAATTGTCAATAACTGTCAGTAAATTGTTAAACGATATTAATCCATTAGCCATCCTATTTCCATTATTCAATTCATCTCTGCCAATGATTCTTACCATAGAATTTTCAGGAATAAACAATTTACATAATAACATGTTTCCAGTATCTGGGGCACCTTTTTGGTGTCGCAAGTGAAAGCCGTGTGTTCGACCATTATAATAAATGAAACCACTTTGAATATGACGAGAAAAAATCTCGGTTTGGTTATCTGAAGGTGCTGATCCTGAAATAGATGGGATTCCATATTTGGATAGATAGCCTTTTTTAAGACAGTCACACTCGCAGCATGATTCATCAACATACCAGATCATTCTTTGCAATAATTCCACAGAAGATCTGGAATAACTATTATCCGACCTTATATTTCGTATCAAACGTTGAATATAGAAATCATAATATTTACTTTTTAAAGATTCTCCGTCTTTGTTCAGAGAAATAAAAAGTATCTCATCATTGGTTTGTTTGTTTAATTTTGTATTGCTCTTATTCTCTTGATTTAATTCGTTGAGTTTTTCTTTATAATTATTCTCATCTCCATCAAAAATTTTTGTTAATATATCACCTTCAATATTATCTGTTTCATCATATTTCCAATATTGATTGATTAAATCATCATTTCTAATCAATGTATCCTCAATATATCTGGCTATGTATGATGCATGTGAAGCGGATTCTTTATTGAATTTTTTCAATTCTTTTTTATCATTGTCGTCGCCATATGCTTTTACCCAATCTTGCATACGACGTGTAAACTTCTTTAAAACACCATTTGTCGTTTTCTCAACAACAAACATTCTTAAAAGGGATTTGCTGTAATCTTTAACTTCATTCTCAAGGATTTTTTCAATACCCGTTTTGTTCTTATGCGTGTCTATCTTATAATGGCAACTCCAGTAATTTTTTATTAATTCTTTATCATTGTTGTTTAAAGTTTCCTCAACATATCTGGTTGCACAATAATTAACAAATTCGGCATCTACAACATATTTTTCATACAAGGCTTTCCACTTTTCATCCTTTTCCATTTGTTTATTTGCATATTCTTTTATGATTTTTATAGCATCTTCAATGAGTAGCATTTTTAAAACTGAAATTTCATCAAATGAAAAATTTTTATCTATATATGAAGACAAAGGATAAAAACCCTCAAACGCATCTGTCTTGGCTTTGTCTTTCTTCGAAGAACTGAGAGTTTCCTCTTTAAGGGAAATATACAATCCTTCACACATTTGCATTGCAAGATGAATTTTATTAACTCCATGTTCACCACGAGTTAAAACTAGCATACCGTCATGGTTTTCAGAATTCTGTACTAATTGAATGCCGCCATAAAACAAATCATCAAGACCTTTGATATGTGTGCTTAATTTTTTTAATTGTTTCTTGTTACTTGCTTTTTCCATCTCTTAGTTCTCCTAATAATTGATAAATATGACCATATCCCTGCTCATCATATAAAACAGTAAGGCCGTTTTTTTCATGAAATTTATTTTTTATACTATCTTTTATTTTTCTTAGTCCATTGCCACAGTTTGCAGTTATATAATACAAATTGCCGTGATGTTTGTCTTTCGTATAGTGTAGTAAACGTTGATTGGTATAATCATCAAGAGATAGTCCGCAAAAGATACAAGTATACTGTGATAAGAAATGTAGTTGAGCAGCGATTTGCCATGAATATACATTTCGAGAATCCTCATAAAATTCATCTAGCGAGAGCACAATTTTATTGTCTTGAGGAGCTTGTGTCACATCATATCGAGGAATAAAGCCATGAACATGATATATATTGATATCATCAGATGTAAAACCGACTTGTCCTTTCCAGTCACATATAATATTAGGCTTTATTTGCCTAGTATAGTTGACGAAAGTCTTGTATTCGTTGTTATCTTGCAGACATCTAATAGCATCACACAGGAATTGGTCGTAGTTTTGGGTAACTACAGCTCTGATGTTTCGATTACGTAAAATCATATCGGCAACACTAAACAATGAAAAAAAATCAGGCTTTGATTTAGCCTTGTCATTTAACCAACCAACATATTTTTCCCCTGCTTCTATTATATCGTTTTTCCCCATTTTACCATAAAGGAAATCTTGTATTAGTTTTACATACGCCTCATTGCCCATTGTTTGTTTCACAATAGTTGATTTCACATCACGAGGGAACTGTGAATCAAAGTCTATTTGCTCTTTCAATTCAGAAACTTTTTCTTTTAACCTATTCTCATCATTTTGATTTTTGTCATCTGTTAATTTCTCGCACAGTTTTTTTGCTGACGATGACATTTCTGATGCGACTTGTTTTCCAAGATTGTCAGAAGGCAGCATCTGCATTACCGCATATTTAAGTAAATGGTTCAGTAATGAATCCCATGAATAATCTATTCCATGAGGCGCTCCAAAATCTATGCCAGTACCCAGAAACAGCACAACAGAGCGTTCGTTTTTAAAATCATCTTCAAGCTTTTCCCAATTCAGTGGTTTGGCGTATTCCATAATAAAATTGTCTAACAGTTATATAATAATTCGCCCAAGCGGTTTTATACGCATGGAATGTTTTATTGAAAGCACTTATCTTTATACTCTTTTAATTTTTCTTTGTAATTGTTGCCAAAATATGACTCCATTTGTTTTTCGTATGTTTCGGCCATGTAGTCCATATAGTCGCTTTCTTCTTGCGGATCATCGAACGCTGGGGCTTTCTGATAAAACATGTCGCCAATTGCCGATTCGTAATCGGCTACCGGCAATTTGCCGTTTTGGGAGAAATGATTGATGACGATATCAAAAGCCACTTGTTTGTATTTGCTACAACCATCATAAGCTTCAGCATCAATTTCAGTGACACAACAATTGTTGAAGAGTTTGCCAAAAGGTTCTTTTTCTTTCAAAACTGCTAAAGCCGTCAATTCTGGATGAACTGTTAAATATCTTGTTATCAGGTTCTGCAATAACAACTCTATTTCATTATTGCTCAATAATATAGGATTTGATTTTAATTGTTTGTTATTGTCATCACGATACTCCGTCATATATAGTTTGTTAAGAAAACTTGATATGATGATGGGATCAAAATCTTCCGTGATTTTTTGATCAAACCAATTTTTGACAAATGTGTTCGCAAATGATTGTTGTTGATTGGCATAGTGATTGGACTGCAATAGTGGAATAAAATAATTGCTTCTTGCTTTTGAACGTAACACTTGAACTCCAAAAGTCAATACACCAGTCAAATAGCTTTCCAGTTTTCTATCCGGGATGTTTTTCAGAGAGTGTTGTTCGAGTTGGTATGATATAGAGCTATAGTATTTGCCATCATTCAGCCAGTTGCTCATAACAATTTCAGGGTCGTTTTCTTCTTTGAATAATTCATCCAATTCTTTCATCGAGAGTCGGTAAGAAGAGACGCTGAATGAAAAATATTTCTCATAATTTTCTGACTGAGATATACTTGTGTTCTTTGTTTTTATATATTTACCAAACAATAGTTCAAGTAAATGAGGAGTCTCTGTTTTCCAGATGTGATTGCCTTTGTATGTGGTGCGGTCGTCGTTTGATGCTTTTGTACTTATACCGTCTTTTAAAACGTATCTGTTGTTGTCAAGATAGAGCAATCGTTTGGGGTCATTGGAAAGGATATTGTAAACTTTTTTGTCGTACATCTGAAGGAGTTCAAGCCATAAGACGTCAAGATACTTCAAATCTTTATTAATGTTTTTCTGTATATAAGACAAATTCAGCATATATAACCTTGCGAACCTTTTAATACGCCGATAATTGTTCAATATTGACAGCATGAGCTTTTTATTGTCCTGATTAATATTGTCGAACAATAGTTTGGAAAAATCAATGTTTAATCCACTCTGTTCGTTTAATTCGGCATATAGAGTTTGCCATAGTTGTTCCTCATCAACTTTAGGTAGGTGTATTTCGACTGGAAAGATTTTTTCCAAATAAGCAGTCGCATCTTTTATTTGTTTCTCTTCCAGGATTGAAGTCACATATTCTTTGTCGTAAGCAACTAAATATATGATATTATTCAAATCGGCGGTATTTCGAATAAGACGAAGAACTTCAAAGACTTCATTCCGTTCCAGGCGGTCTATATCGTCAATCACTACAACTACTGGTTTGCTTAGATGTCCAAACTTATCGGATAATTTTTTCTTTTTTTCAAAAAGGCTCTCCTCTTTATATTTGGGTTTGATGCCTATTGACAAACCTTTAACTGCAGTGATAGACAAAGAATTTACGACTTGGGCATAATTATATATTAACCGAGACAGGGAAGTGTGTTTGGGTGACAATTGATGTCGCAGTGACGCGAAGAAGTCGCTGACAACCTGCTCGGGATTTCTGCACATCCAGGGGTTGAAAACCACAATTTCCGCATTGTCGGCAATTTTGTTTTTGAGCGTATCCAGGAAGTGTGTTTTGCCGGCACCCCATTCGCCTGTTATTCCTATAGCATAAGAGCCTTCATCCAGTTTGGTGGAAAGTAAGCGTAATGCTAATTCTTCGGCGTATTTATCAAGTGAATTATTGAATGTATCAACGGCATCAGTTGAAAAACCGACAGAGTCGTTCTGGTTGTCATTAACGGGTGATTTGATAAAGAAACCGACAAGTGTTATAATACCTGTAATGCCAAATAAAATTGCAAGAAATGTTTGATAATCGAGTTTCCATACTATATTTGCATAAGCATAGGGGTTTTTATAATAGAGAAGCAGGAAAGCAAGTGCAATCACAAAAATCCTATGATAACGCAAATCGTTGTCGTGTATAATTCTGACAATCCATCTGACAAAAACTATGATTATTATAGTGCAAATAACCAGATTGACAAAGATGTTGCCGTTTATTATATGATAGAATTCATCAAACAAATCATTTAAATGTGTTTCGCATAAAGTATACCAGACAGAGGCAATTCCAATCCATGTGCTGCACAATAAAACAAGTATAACCGACAGAATGATTTCTTCTCTATCAAGTATTTTTGAAAATTTAGTTTTCATTTTTTATATCTTTTGTTATTTGCATTGTTTTGTTTTTAATTGAAAATCAGCATGTTGGATATGCTATTGTCGTTGTCGGTTGGGGTGTGAATTTTCAATGATCAACCTCAAAAATCGAAACTGAAGCACTCAAAATAGTTATCCGTCTCGGTGTCGTATATGCTACCCTGATGGTCTTTTATGACATAGTTCATGGTGCCGTTGTTGTTCGAATCCAGTGCAAAGATAGCAAATAATCTACCGTGATTAAATATATGCATGTCAATCATCTTGTCACAAAACAACTATTTTAATAAAACAGAGCCATTCTTATAACCACTATCTCTTATATATGTTGAAAGGGGCACTTGTACCTTCACCTTCACATGATCCATATATTGAATTGCAATAATTTAATGTCCAACCAATGTATGTTGTAGTTCTTGTTTGCACTAAAAGTTTCACCCAAAACGACCCATTTTCATAATCTAAAATATTTGCAACAATGCCATCTTGCTGTCTAATTAGGTCATTGTCAAATAATTCAATGTAAGAACTTTCTAAATCAGGTTCCGAAAATAAGTATATGCTTTGTGAGGACATTAACCAACACCAAACACAACAATATTTTTTTTCAATCCAACCATTACATTTCAGATTATTGTATTCAAAGACATTCACTAAAAATCTGTCATCTATTTTATCTAATATTTGAAGAGAATAATAGTTTTCTTTTAAAGAATCCTGATATAAGAAATATGATGTAATGGAATCTATGGATGAATTATATAAAGGTATCTTTTCATTCATTTTATACACAAAACAAAAACTGTTATTTTGTGATAAAACCATATGAAAATTAATCAAAACAAAAAGCAACATTAAGAATTGTTTCATTTTAAAATACATTTATATTCTGGAAAATGTTCTCTTCTAATAATCATTTTGAATCCATTTTGCCCGATTTGTTTTTCAAAATCATTCCATTGAGATCCTAATATTAATGGACATCCTGTTGACACATTTGCTCCAGCAAAACCATCCATATTTGTCCGATGAACAAAAACTCCATCTTTTTGAGTTGAGCTGTATGCCCCCAGCACTTTATTATACCATCCGTTATTTCTTCCATATAAACAATCTACGGGATTTCGACTATTAACTGCATAATGAGATGATATTTTTCCAGATTTACCCTTTTCATCATAAACAACATCATAATAGCCATCGGCAATAGCACCATATTTTGTATAATTAGAAGACATTGTATATCCGGTATAGCTTTCAATGTCATCAGCTCCATATTTACCATAAACAGTAACTATTGCTGGATTTGCTCCTTCTCCATTCAAGTAATCATTCTCACCAAGATTTTCAGTTGTTGATCCTTTGAAAACGACCACAATTTCTCCTAGATACTTTCCATCCAATCCGGCTTTGTCCATTTCCGCTTGGCTTTTGTAATCGGTCCAATTAATGTTGCCGTCGGAATCTTCATACCAATCGTCAACAGGAATCTGGTTTCCTAGAGACTCATCGGTTGAGAAAGAGGAATGCGTGTTTGAGTGTGTGTTCCAAAAGTCCAAGTATAATAACTGGCGCCAATTATTGCGATATCCTCCCACCGAAATATACCCACTCGGATCCGTGAACTTCAACGGGTTATTAAAGCAGTACGAATATCTGTTATATGCTTGCGAGTTCTGTTCGTTTTGGATCACAATGTCGGGCGAGAGCATGCGTCCGACGAGCGGGTCGTACAAGCGGCCGTTCATGTTTATCAGGCCGAACTCGTCGTTATGCTCGTGCAGGGTGTAACCGCGGTCGAACGAGGCGGTGACGTTGTCGTACGACAACGTCTGCGGGTTACGACGGCGACCCCAGGCGTCAAAACTGTAGCGTTCGACAGTGTTGCCAGTCACTGTGGCATACATGCTGCCCTGATGGTCTTTTATAACGTAACTCATTGTGCCGTTGTTGTTTGAATCAACTGCAAAGATAGCAAATAATCCGGTTGATGATGTCAGATAATGGACTTTTTTTGTCGCTCCATTTTCTGAAACCACTTCATAAAGTGGCGTGAAATAGCGTTTCGTCTTTGTGTTGTTGCCGTTGCTGAGCGTTTGACGCACTCGCTGCCGGTCGGCACCATAGCTCACATCCAAAGTATATGTGCCTTGTGATATAGACCTCACTTTGTCAAAAGAAGTATATGTCACATCTTGTTCACCATTGTATGATGCGACGTTTGGCATATCATATATTTTTCTTACAGCGTATGGGTTGCTTGAATGGTATACCATTGTGCCTGCGTCGTATTTTATGCTTACATTGCCTAAGTTGTCGTATATTATGTTACGTGAATTGTTTCCGTCAATATCAATGTTTGTGAGACGATTGAAATTGTCGTAAGTGAAATTTTCGATATGATTATAGACATGGTCGTATCTTCTTGTCAGGTTGCCTTTGTTATTCCAGCTATATTCCAAGTCTTGAATTATGCTGTTGTTTCTGGCGGTAAGACTGGTAACAAGACCTGTTTGGCTGTCGTATGTCCTGCTGACGTCTATATTGTTGCCAAGCAGGAAGTTGGTGACGTTTCCAAACTTGTCGGCCGACATTGCCGACCATAGGACGCTTCCGTCTTCGGAGTGTTTTACAGAGAGCATATTCCCGTCTTGGTCATAATAGTATTTCAAAGAATACCCTGAAGGATACGTTACTGCTTTTCTGTGACCGTGTTTGTTGTATTCATAAGTGAATACGAGAGGTGCGGCTTCACGTGATAGCAGTTGTGATTGGTTTATTAGTCTGCCAAGTTGGTCATATTCAAACGTCTCTCTGATTCTAGGCTCGCCTGCGTATGTGGGTTCATAAGCCAAACAATCTAAAAGGCCTGCCATCTGTTGGTCGTATGCCCAAATGGTAGTGCCGTCTTCATCGGCACGGTTTGTCATGCGTCCAAGCGCATCGTATGTATATGTGGTTGTCTGCTCTCTGTTGTTGGTCTCGCTCATAAGTTCACCGAAAGCGTTATACGAATATCTCCTCAAACCAAGCGAAGGATCTGATATGGTGAGCGGGTGTCTGTTGGCATCGTATGTATATTCAATTTTTGTGTTGTTGTTGCCACCAACTTTTGTGCTCATTATTTTGCCATCTCCGAAATAATTATATTCTATTGTAGTTCCGTTGTCTGTCACTTGGTAAGGCAGGCCGTTGGGTGCATATTTCACGATTTTTGTACTGCCGTCAAAATCATGTATTGTCTCGGTATTGCCATTGTAAGAGTGCGTATATTGCGCATATCCGGGCTTTGATATTGATGTTATCCTGTCAAGGTAATCATACGAATATGTAATTACACCAGTTTGTCCGACATTGCTGAAATACGGCAGATACTCTGTGTGTAACAGACCGGATTTATTGTAATAAGTATAATCGCAATAAATCTTTCTTCCAGTGAAATCTGTTGTAACTGATCTCAACAAACGGTCATGTTGGTCAAAGAACGATGTGGTTGCCTGTTGCCCGTTTCTTTTCGACCAGGTGTAATAGACCGATTGTCCTGTCGCAGGCATATCTGGATGTTCTGTGTATTCGCTTTGTGGATATGGTATCGTCCAACGTTTGACGAATAGTTCTTTGGTCCCGTCAGGATAATCAATGCTTGTAACATTTCCGAGCATATCATAATGGTATGTCGTGACAAGCCCATTGGGGTCCGTTACACTTCTAAGTAATCCGTTTCGATTAATATACTGATATCTTGTGGTGTGCTCCAATGCGTCAGTATGGCTTTCAAGGAGCCTGCCGTCGTTGGAATAAGTCATGGTCTCAGTTCTCGTCTGGCCACTGGCAGTCCGGCTTATTTGTGTGGTGTTGCCATAACTGTCACGCGAAAAACTTTCAGCAACACCATTACACGTTTGGTTTGTCATGAAACCACAATTGTCATAAGTATAGTTTTTATTTATTGTGACATTGTTGTTTCCCAAGGTATATTTGTCGTTGATATTGCCAATCAATCCTATAAATCTATGCTCGCCACCAGGATTATTATGATATGTGTATAAACTTAATCTTGTATATAAATGTGTAGCAGGACTTGTTGTGCTAACGGTTTGTGTTATCTTTTGGGAATTACCATATCCATCGAATTGTTCATATTTAGTTGTTGTTGAAGTGCCGTTTGAATAGTTAGTGTTGTCCTCTCGCTCCAAAACAGGCATAAATACGCTGTGTGGCATGCCACTGTATGACGAACTCAAATCCAAGAAATCATACGTATAATAAAACTCATTGAATCTATTACCATTGTGATGTACTGTGGTTTTTTCCGGATACAAAACATAGTAATCGGTATTGAGTTTGAACAATCTGTCAGTGCCGATTAAACTTGATGATGAATTACTGCTTTGACATTCGACAACATTGCTTATCTTTTGAAAGCCAAGGAAACCTTTGCCTCTTGTATGCATTATAGGACGTCTGAAGAAATGCAATATTTCTCTTGACACACCTTCATTTGTTTCTACCCTCATCTTTTTCACAACATTGAGATGTTGGGTGAAAGTCTTGGTATACTCGATGACAGGATCTCTGTCTCTTTGCGTTTGCGTTTCATAAATACCTTGATAAGTGTGTTGCACATAATCATATTGAGTGGTGACACCAAGCCCGTTGCGGGCATATGCTATCGCTTTCAGTGGAGGGTTATCGAAGTCGCCGGTGTTCCACATGCGTATGTGCACAGATTGTCTGTTGTTTAATGTCAGGGTTGTATAAGCCACTTCACAAGATGATGTGCCTCTGAAATTTCCCACACAAGACATGACCCAATTTAATTGATTAATACTTGTAGAACCATATGGTGCTATGCCAACATATTGCTCTTCGTCATTTTCATCAACCAAACATTTTCTTAGAACTTTTGCACCGTCATCATCAACTCTTATTAAATATTGGTACCTATAATAAAAATAATACTCCTGACTATTGAGTTGATTCGGGGGATAGTTTTTGCGTTCCCTTTTCGTAATATTTAAATCCGAGAATCCGTCGCCATTGAAATCAGCAGATACTGGTATGAATTCATCGGCTATTTCTGAGTAAGAAGTGACATTGCCCCATGTTTTTAATTCAAAATTGATTCCATCACCTTTTGACAGGTAGAAATACCATTTCTTGTCTTCTGTTGTTTGCATTATTGCCACAAAATCCTGTTTGTTATCACCATTGAAATCGCCTTGACAAAAATGCGTGCATTCGGCAGAACCTCCAAAATGCTGATTGAAAGCAGGAGAATATTCTTGTGAGACTTGCAATATCCAGGTATTCGAACTGGGATTTTTTTTGATATTGAGTCTTTTTGCTCGATAATTACCTGGAGTGGTGGAATACTCATATAAACTAATCAGTTGATCTCTACCATCACCAGTAAAGTCACCAATATATTCATAGTGATGTATCGCATTGTTATATAGGTTATAGCCGTAAACGTTGCTTATAGTTGTGTTAAACGCACCATCAACACTTAAATAAATGCGTATGAATTTTCCATTTGTCACCAAAAGATCGGAACATCCGTTACCGTCGAAGTCGCCAACATGGAACTCATACGGGTTGTTGGTTGATGCTGGAAGTATACTGTCTATTGGCACGTCAATTATAATAAAACCGTGTGTCGCTTCATCGTATTTTATAAGTTTCGCATGATAGTGTGGATACTGATCGTGGTATATATAAAGAATCTCATTGTAGCCATCACCATCAATATCAATTGGAGCAAACACACAACAATTGTTATTAATAGCCAGACAAGAGTTGACATTGCCACAGTCAACAAGATCAAAGTCATAGCTGTAAGTCGGACCTGTAGCGCTATTTGAAGATGAATTTCTAAGAACAACCATCTTGTAAAAAGGATTCTGTCCTTGTTTTAATAACATAACCATATCATTCCTGCCATCATTATCACTTTCAGGAAAACGTGCGGCAAACACCTTTTCCTGATGATAGCCATTAGAGCTGTTTTCTATTCCAGTATCAAGAAAGCTGAACACGTTTTCCACTTGTAAGTCTCCAGAACTGTTGTGCCAGACAAATTGGCATGACGCAGAACAGTTTTCTGGGTATGGTTTGCTCCCGCCTTCATTGTATGTACCGAATTTCTGAATGGCAATGAGTTCAATATTGGGAAGGTTGCCTTGTGGCAAATAGTCCAAATGATAAGAATGTATTGATTCATTGCCTCTGCTAAAATTCAGTCTATACAATTCTTTTGTTATTTTTGAATAACCTAATTGCCCGTTACTATCTATAAAGAACTTTTTTTGTGTATCGTTGCGCTCGGCTGGATAATATTCAAAGTTAATCGTATATCCACTATAACTTATCTGAGACGGAAAAAATCCGCCATCATTATCGTGGTCATATGTAAAATTAATAATGTGACCATATGGGTCTTGTATAGAGCTTATATGCCATTCGATGGGATTGGATGTGATGCCTTGGGGAAAATATCTTGAATCATTGGTTCCTCCATAAGTGTAAACATAACCATTGGGTTTTTTGACGACAAACGAATTATTGTTGAAAGTTATTTCAGAGTTGTCGAAAACTTCAGGATAATACTTGTTGTTACTTCCTTTTATCAGCCTGTTGCCGTCCAACGAATAATCATCATCATTTGAAAAAGTGACGGCGTTTGAATAATTTGAATAATAGTATTTATATGGGACGCGCGATATTTTTGACATTCCTCCAATGCTCCATCCGGGACCCATGATGCCGTCTCCAGCCTGACTGTTATAAATAAATGACAAATCTGGTTTTAGTCCACCAGCTCCAGGAGGGCAGTCTATAGGTATTGTTATCACAGCCGCGCCATTGTCGTTAACATCTGTCGTCATTGGTAGAGAATATGGCAAACCTCCATATGCATTAGAAAAGTTACCATTAGGGTCAACTGCGGATGATACTGCTGTTCCATATGTCGGCGGAAACACCATCATCTCATCAATCTCAAACAAGGCGCTTTTGCCTCTTGCGGGAGCATAGCTGAAGCCGGGGTTGAGGTCGATGCGGCTTGAAGCAGTGTAATGATAGCTCCTGTTTGAGTTGAGCGGTGTGTTGAGAGAAAAGCTCTCATCCTCTTGCTCTTCATCGTATTGGACTTGTGAGGATATGGGGGAGCTTAATGCGAAAAATATTACTAAAAGTGATAATATTTTATGTTTCATAGTGTTCTATCGTTTTATGATTTTCCAAGTCTTGGTGTCGTTGCCGCTGCGAAGTTCAAGGATGTAGACTCCGGCAGCCATGCTGCTCAAATCGAATTCCACGGGAGCCGTCCCGATTTCCTTTGTTTCCAGAAACACTCCTGATGGCGACAACAGCGTGGCGGTTATCATGGTTTCCTCTTCGGGATTGGTGATGTTTATGAATACGCTTTTTGTAGTCGGATTTGGATATAAGTTGATATGGTTCTCATCGATGAGGTCTGTGTAATGTACTACCTCTGTGGTGTCTTTTGAGGAGCGTTCATCGCGGTCGTTGCCTATGGTGATGGTGCGGCTTATGCGGTTGCCGTCGGCGTCATATTCGAAGTTTACGAAGTATGCCCTGTCCTGTGCATTCATATACACCGTCCCTGCCATCACAGAAAAAATGATGGCTGCAAGTCTTTTGATATGTTTATTCATTTTATCTTGCTTTTAATTCGTCGATTTGTTTCTGAAGTTCGATGATGTGAAGAGTGAGTTCCTCGACTTTCTGCAGCAGTATGGAGTTCATCTCGCCGAGGTCGATGCCGCTGGCCGACACTTCTTCTGCCGACGGCACTTCGGGAAGATGCCGGTTGGCGTTGATGTATTGCTCAAGCTCATAAAGGTTCATGAGTTTGTAGTTGTTACCGAACACGAAATCTGGCCAGGAGTCGATATCCAACACCGACACCTTTGTGCTCACCACGCCGCCTTGTACGGCGAGGGCGAAGTCGTTCATGTTGTTTACACATCCTATTCCGACTTTGCCAGTTGTGAAGGAGTAGGATGTGGCTGAAAGGTTCATGATATTGTCGGAGCCGACAGAAATATTGTTTGAAGAATTGCGGAAAATTATCGTTGCATTCTTGGTATTGTCGGTCGGTTGCAACATGATGTTGGCGTTTTCGCCGCTTTTCCCAAAAACATGAATATTGGCTTGAGGTATATTGCCGTTGATGTTTCCTAATGCCACTCGTCCGTCGAGGAAGTTGTATCTTGTGGCACTGAACTCCATGCTGGCAGTGTTTCTCATCCTTATGAAATTATCTGTTGTTTTAAAGTATATGGCCGCATATTGGCTTGAAGCCGAAGTCTCCAACATAATATCAGCATTTTCGTTTTCACCAGAGGTATCTGATTTTATATGCAATTTGGCAGAAGGTGATGTGATGTTGCCAATGCCAATTTTGCCAGTGCGGTTCTCACCATTGGATGTGGTGATATATAGAGTTGGTACGTTACTGTACATGCCAAGCATTATGCCGTTTGTGGTATTCAATATCGGCTTAGTACTACTTAGGCCACGACCAATGGTAATGCCATAAGCATTCTGACTACAGGAATACATTCCCAGTGCCATAGAATTAAGCCCTTGAGCCTTGCTGTAATACCCTAAAGCAAATGATGTTTGTCCGATAGCCTGATTTCCCCAGCCTGCAGCAAGAGAATAATTGCCGCTTGCTGTATTCTGGTTTCCAAGCGTCGATTTATATCCTGTTTCGGAACCACCACCACTTGAATAAGCTTGTGCCATGACTCCCATGCTGGATAATATGCATATAATCGTTATAATGCTTGTCTTAATGTTGATTATTTTTGTACTCATTATGAATTTTAATTAGTTGATATTATTTCTTAATAAATTTGTTTTTTGCAATAGTTTTTTCCGAATTGTAAATGGTATAGACATATATACCAGGCTTCAAGGATGAAACACCCAAAGTGAGTACATTGCCTTCTCCACGGATAATGCGGTCCATGCAAATGCGTCCTGAGATATCAGTTATTTGAATTCTGTGTTTCATGTCCGCTGGTAAACCTGAAATGTCTATATTCAATATATTTTTGGTGGGATTTGGATAAGCAGGAGCCTGTATCTCTTCTTGCTGCACTTCACTAACGCTGCATGGTATAGGGTTGAAATCCTCGCGCCGCATTTTGATAAGTCTGCCATCCCTATATGCACTGTTAGGATAATATAGAGTTGTTATGCCGGTAAGACAACCTCCATCCGGCATTGGCAGAACGAAATAACTGCCTGAGCTGTCACCGTATTCCGGTTCGATGAATTCCTTCCGCCCAAGCAACTCCATGCTCGTGTCGTACAGGCATACGCTCGCGTGGCTCTCCCCGCCTAATACTTCGTAAAACCATGATCCTCCGTATATTGTGGTGTCGTTTACGTATGCCATGCAGTGGGGCGATGATTGTATAGCGGTGTCCTGCTTGTGATAAACCCTGTCCCAGCGGTCGAAAGTCCCATCAAGACCAACCTCTGCCATGCCAATATTCCACTTGCTATATTCCTCATACGGCCACATCTGACCCATTATCAATAGTTTGTTGTCTGAAATCCAGTGGTCGGAATAGGCATATGCAAAACTTTGGTGAAAGGCAGGGCGCAACTGGAAGCCATTCTCATAATGGAAGTCGTAGTCGTACATCAGAAGCGAGCAACCGTTATTCAGACCTGTGCAAAGCACAACAAAGCCATCGCCATTAGGATTCCGCAGTAATTTGTCACAGTCATATTCATATATGGTTGCTTCCGGATGAGGAAGTGATGCCGTGACAAAACGGCACGACAAGGTATCGGCGTTCGTATCGAAACGGTAGAAACACGGTTTGCTGCGTTCACCATAAGTGTCCTGATATCTATAGCCGCAAGAAAACACAACCGTTCCATCTTTATCAAGCAACAGCCGCCCCTGCCCAAAGCCAATAACCATCTCAGGTTTCTCATAGCTTTTCAAGCTAACAAGGTTGAGGTCTGAATCGATAATCATAAACACAACATCACCAACTCCATAATCATTAGGTTGTACTACTGCCGATGCGAAATAGGTTCCGTTTTCCCGTTGCACGATGTGGCTCGGTCTCACATTGCTTCCGATTGTGTCAAATACACGATAGTCATATTCGCCATTTTCTGTGACACGCATTACCATAGGAAAGTAGTGATTGGCGTCGGGACCACATTCGCCAATGATTACAGCTTCTCCATTGTCATTGACGATACCGGCTCTCAAAACTGAGTAACCGGCTATGTCGCCGCAGTCAATTTCCCATTGCTGGGCGTTGGTCGCCAACGTTACGATGGCAACCAACAAAGTCAGACAATATCTTTTCATAGTGATTGTTCGTTATAATTCACCTCTTTCGATAGTTCCGTTCTCGATGTAGTTATAACGTGCATATTCGACTTCGGTTCGGTGATAGATAGGGCCTGTATATTCGTCTCCTAGTCCTTCAATCACAACATTTGTCACGAAATACCGATATTGTTGCATAGGGTTGCCATTGAGATTGATGCCTAATTCTTGAGGCACGACATGATAAATGTTCCTTTTTTCGCCGGCAAGATAAGCGTTCATGTAAGGCCATTCGATGCATGTTTCTTCGACATTGGTGCTATAAAAAACGCCTGAATTGTTTGCTCCTGAAAAGTAAGCATTTACAAAATTTGTATAGAATCCTCTACAACCATTTGGATCAGCAGGCCATAAGGAACGAACTTCTCTCATGATAGTATCTTGTAATACTTTGTCGGCACCTCCAGGACGCAATCCATCACAACTGCCCATACCATCTTTGTAGTGCCAGTCATCTCCTACTGAAAAAGGCCCGTCAACAAGAGGCTGTGGGTTAGGTGGAGTTGTTCCTCTTTCGCCGTAGCTACCATCAAAATTCAGACACACTTCGCCGTCTCTTTGCATTTCAAAGGTTACCATAAGACGTCTATAACCTTTATTGGCAAGTGCACTGCCATGATATACCTCACGTGCTTCGGCAACTGCCTGCTCATAAGCGGCAACTGCGTCGTCAACAAGCACCTTCCCTTCTGCTGTAAGCGGCACATTGATGCTGAACTGATGACTTTCTGTAGTGGTGTAGTATGCCATCGGCTCAGTGTAAGTAATGTTAAAGAGATCGGCAATATCGTCGGCCGCCTCTTCAATGTCCACAATTTCTCGAGTTCTCATATCCGGATCCTGGCGATGAGCCTGAACCGCTTTGTTGAAATTCAAGATTCTTTCGATGTCAGGGCCCTGTTGTATGGCTGTCGCAGGAGTGATTACGTTGTTGTTTTTGGCAATTTCGTTTTTCTTGCACTGGCCCAATACAAGCATCAGAGCAACTGCAATTAATGACGTAGTTAGCTTTTTCATAGTTTAATTCTATATATTAATTTGTATTCTTTTAATTAATCTGAAATCACAAACTCGGCATAGTATTCATTGCCGTTTTGCAATGTGAATGTTACAACATAGCTGCCTGATGCAGGGATGAAGTACTGGTAGCCGGTTGGAGTTTGAACTGACAAACAGAAGATTGTGGCTCCGGAAGCGGTGGAGATTTCGACAGTAACCTCACCAAGGTTCTGAGAGAAAGCCACTGTTAGAGTGTTACCGTTGATGTCAGCGGTAATACTTGAGCCTTTGTCATCACCACCATTTTTACTTGCTAACACAGTCAGATTGTCTTCTGCGACATAATTGTTGGCATAACTCAGACCCATCATTCCGAGCATGCATGTGATTAAAAAGATACGTTTGTACATAATTGAATAGTTTTTTCTACAAAACTATTTCAACTATGAACAAGTGTCAATAAAAACATGATATGGATTGATATGGGGGGGGGTATAAATAATTGATATACAATTATTTATGATTGTTTACCATGATTTGTGATGAAGTTCTATAATGTTTTTAATGGTATCATTTAGTGGTTTGTTGCTGTTGAATATGCGTTTTAGCTTACGGCTGCGTTCGCCAACTGTGGGGTATGCCCGTTGCATCAAGACAAAAATTTCTGTATCTTTCAAACCAAGATGGTAAAGACACAAATAATCAATATCATCGGTAGTGAGCTCGGAATAATCTTTACATATCCATTGTGTAAAATTGTCGTAGTGCCTATCCATGGCGTCTTTCAATGCCAATAATTGCTCTTTGCTTAATGCGTATTCCTTATATGCAGTGAAAGGGACTCTTGTTTTGAATTGTCGTTTGTTTACTGTTTCCAATATGGATTTGCAAATTGGCTCGTTAATGAAAGGGTTGGCTTCCATTTTTCGCTTCATTTCGGCCAAAGCCTTGTCCTTTTCCTTAATGTCGTCGTGCGATTTTTTCTTAACTTTGTTTATTTTGTTTCTATTATGTATAACAGCTACAGCAATAGCAGTAATTATTAACACAGAAAAGACAATACTGCCAATAATTTGTTTTTTAATTTGTCGAGAATGCTCTTTTTGTAAATGGTTCTGTTTATAAGAATCATAAACAGTAGCTAATTCGTCTTCTAATGGCAAAACATTTCTATATTCATCAAGGTCTTCACCGTAAAGGTTTTTATAATACTGCATCTTTACTGTGTCGCCAAGAGCTTGATAACATTTCATAAGAAGTTCGGCTGATACGGTTTGTGTGGCAAACCAGTTTCGGTTAATGCTTTTTTTGAGATAAAATATGGCCGAATCATACAGGCATTCTTGGGTTAACAGAGAACCATATGTGAAACAACGTGCCAAATACAAGTCTTCGTCTGATGAAGATGATAATGCGGTCCTAATCATTATTAAAGCACTGTCTTTATAACCCAAATCATAATATAGAGGTGCGGCTTCCGAAATGGCGCAGTTTAATACATATGTTTTGTTTTCTTTTGTTGAAAGACAAATAGACTTCCTATAATAATACAACGCACTGTCATTATTTAAGTTGTCGAGCATATATGACAACCCTATCCTACGGTTAATGTTGGCCAAACTGTAGTTGGGCAATCTCGATAAAAATTTTATGGATATTTTGTACGACTCAATTGCTGAAGTGCCCATGCCATTATTTGAAAAAATCTCTCCCAAACGACTATATGTTAATCCGATGAATTTTGCCCTAAATCCCGTAAGTTTATCGACATCGAAGTTGCCCTCCATTATTTCAAGCGTCTTTAGATATTCTTTGCACGCTTCAACAACACTGTCATTTTCATAATACCTAACGCCGTTCATATAATGTGAGCGGGCGGAAAGAAGTGTAATATCGTCATGTTTAGGGTATATTTCGGCAAGGCTGTCGAAATAGTGCATTGCAGTTTGCAGTTCAATGCGATTTTGAGGGTTGTCGGTTTTGTAGAGGGCTTCGGAGGTTAGTAACGCTTGATAGTGGGTGTTTATGTCGGATGAGGTTCCGCGCTCCGCTTGGAATGACAGGAGCATTTGAAGGGCGGAGTCGGGAGAGGATTGCATAAGGGAGTCGATGTGAAGAAGGTCGGGGGCGAGAGGAATGGGTTGCTCCGCAATAGGGGAGTGGGTGCAGCTTGCGATGAGCAGCAATGCAAGAAAATGTAATATGAGATAGATCTTTTTCACGGGGCAAAGTTAGTGAAAAAGAATGAAAGGGGAGGGGAAAACAGATTATTTGTCATTAAATAGTAACTTTTTCGGCAAAAAATGTGAAAATATGCCGGAAATGTTATATCTTTGCAGTCGAATTATGATATAAATACAATGACAATAGCTGAACAGATATTAGATTATGCATCAATGCAGCAACAACCATTCCGACGGAGTAATCTGATGGAATTCTTGGGTAAAAATGATGTATCGGAATCATCTGCCCATGTGTTGTTGAATCGTCTTGTGGAACAGGGATTATTGGTTAAGGCAGGATATGGGTTATATTCGGTTCCTGAGAAAACCAAACTGCCTTTTGTGTACAAGCTTTCGGAAGAGGAGAAGGAACTGGCTGCGCAGGTGAAAAAGAAGTTTCCTTTTGCGGATTTCTGCGTTTGGAAACCATCCGTTTTGGTTCAATATATGCACCATATTCCAGCACTTGGGATGATATTGATTGACGTTGAACGTGTGGCAATGGAATCGGTATTCCATTTTTTGCAAGAGATATTTCCATCACAGCATATCCTGCTTAATCCTAATGCACAGGAGTGTGAGAGATATATTACCACCGATAAATTATTTATTGTGCGTGCACTGGTTAATGAAGCTCCCATCACCAAGGTGGAAGATATTCCTGTTCCTACTATAGAGAAGGTTTTGGTAGATGCTGCAGGAGACAAAGAGCTGAGCTTCGCACAAGGTTCAGAACTCTACACGATATATGAGAATGCTTTCAATACAAACATAATCAACACGGCACGTTTGTTGCGATATGCTAAACGTCGTAATCGTAAAGAAAATATACTTGGAATAATTAATGCTTTGGAATAATGATACACCCGGATAGTAGAACTTTGACTTGGATTGAGAAAGTTGCCAAAGACAACAATGTAAAAGACATAGCATTGGCAGAAAAGACCATAAGGGCTTTTTCGTTGCTTGAAGCATTGGTTCGTGCAGGATGTCCGCTTTCATTTAAGGGCGGAACAGCAGAAATGTTGCATCTGAACAGTGCAAAGCGACTCTCTATAGATATTGATATCATTTGCCCGCCAGACACACAAATTGAAGATTATCTTAAAGTTTATTCGGAAGAGTATGGCTTTGGTGATGTTGAGTTGGTGGAAAGAGTGTCGAGGACTAACGTTCCAAAAAAGCACGCAAAGTATTACTATCAGGTTTCGTATCCGGCAGGAGCGAGTCATGGGAAGATTTTGTTGGATGTGTTGTTTGAAGAGAACCACTATTCCAATGTAGTGTCATTGCCAATCCAAAGTCCATTTTTGAAGACAGAGGGTGAGCCTGTAATGGTTAAATTGCCAAGCTATCAGGATATGCTTGGTGACAAGCTTACAGCTTTTGCACCTCATACTACTGGAATACCTTTCTTTTTGGGCGAGAAAGATTGCTCAATGGAGATAAACAAGCAGTTGTTTGACATCGCCTCTTTGTTTGACTTGACAGACGATCTTACGATTACCACTGAAACCTTCCGAAAGTTTGCCGCAGTTGAATTGTCGTATCGTAAAGCTGATCCAACAAAACTGCAGGAAGTGCTTGACGATATCTTCAATACGGCTCGTTGTATATGCCTTAGAGGTATGGAGAATCCAGAGGAGTTTAAGTTGCTTCAGGATGGTATAGGCAGAGTGCGTAGTTTTATACATAGCGAATACTATGCGCTTGACAGTGCTATTGTCAATGCTTCAAAGGCTGCATACTTAAGTAAGCTTATAGAGAAGGGCATAACAGAAGTTCATCACTTCAATGCAGATAGTGAACAGCAGTTGGCGGATGCTGTGATAACAGAGCCATTGCCAAAGAGGTTGAACAAGTTCAAGAAGAGCAATGTGGAGGCGTTTTATTATTGGAATGAGGTGCAGAAGATAATGTGATTTCTAGAGAATTGTTTATACTTTTGCAATGTTAAAAAAGTCCAGCAGATTAAGTGACTTGCGATGATATTATTCCTGCTTGGAAAGTGCTCAAAATGGTGGGGCCTGAGTGGGGCCAAGACGACAAAAAGAGTGATTATAAGGGTTAAGAAATGAAGAGACGGCGAGAGAGGTGAAGTTGTAAGTGGTTGGTTATTAGGGATTTGGCTTCAGATGGTTGCACATGGTGGAATAAAGAAAAAGGGGAGGGCTATCGGCCCTGGGTACAAAGAACAAAAGTTAATCCCTTGATAGTCGGCTGATTATCAAGGGATTTTGCGTTTAATTTTTTCGATAAATTAATGATGGAGATCTATCTATCAGAATGGATATCCTATGCCGAAGTTGAGGCGCAGGCTGTCAAGGAATGAAGGGATATTGTAATAGGTGTTAATGGGTTGCGTGAGGTCAGGTGTGCCCTCTTTAGTGTCTTTGTAGGTCTGGTATGGGGCGTGGATTCCTACACCCAAGTCTAGGCGGATGACCAGTCCGTCCAAGTCCAGGCGCAGGCCCATGCCTGTACCCAAGGCAATCTGTTCGGCGATATAGGGATTGTTGATGAATCCGTCTATCAGTTCCTCCGTCATTCCAAGTTTTTCGATAATGAATGCATATTCCTCGGGGCTAAGGAATTCGGAAGAATTATAAAATTCCCATACGTTTCCGGCATCCACGAAGGCGGCACCAAAGATTTTCCATGCGATGGGGAAACGCAGTTCCAAGTTCGCTTCCAGTTTGACGTCTCCGCCATGGAAGATACTCTGGTTATAGGTGAGGCTGTGGAAATTACCAGGGCCGTATGCGTAAGGCCCGGCTGCTCGCAGGCTGTTGGGACCTCCGACATAGAACGCTTCAGAAAGCGGAGCGCTTTCAGAGTTTTCCAGCGGTATGTTGATGCCTCCATAAAGACGGGTAGCAATGCAAACCGTCTCCGTCAGGTTGAATTTGTTGCGAAGTTCGGCAGCAAACTTGACAAATTGGTTGAATGATAGTTTGAAGATGCTGTTGATAAGGTTGCCCGATTCTTTGACTTCAATGTCAATCATCGTATTGACCGGTCGCTTGGTATGGTAATTACTGTAGGTGAATTCATAGCCGACTGCGGGGACAAATTCATTTTCGGCAAACATTCTGACGAGTTCTACAAAATTGGTGGTATTATTTATGTCCTCTAACCTGATCTGTGTACTGATTATGGAAAGCGAGAAAGGCGTGACAACATGTGTAACAAAGCGAGAGGAGCGGAAAATGTACGAGAATCCGCCGGATAATTCGTGAACTTTGGTTCCGCCTGCTATGTTCTCGTATTTATATCCAATCCGGTAACGCGTGTCACCGTAGGGGTTGTTGTTTCCAAACCAGTGCAGACAGGGGAATGTGAGGGCGGCGTCAATGCCGAACTTGAAGGAATCGGTTTTTTTAGGGTCTCCAGGGTAGCGGTCGCGAAGCGCCCAATAGTACGCACCGTATCCCTTTACGGAAAAGGTCTCTTCGTGTCCCAGAAGGTTCTTTATCTTCTGGCCGAGGGTGAGGTTCGGGCCGATACTGTTATTGGACCGGAAAGCTATATCCGCATCGGCCGTAAAAGCGTATGAGCGCAGGGGCGTGTTCCACTTCTTGACAGTCCTTACGCCTATGCCTGACTTGTAGAGTTCTCCTTCAAAGATGTTGTTATAATCGCGCTGGGAGAACAGTCGCAAAAAGGTATTACCGGATTTGGTCAGTTGGTAATCGGCTGACAAATTGCTGAGCAGACCGTTGGTTTTGTTGACCTCGGGGTTGTCGGATATGGTGGAACCGGCTGTGATGCGCAGTCTGTCGTGGAACAGCATTTTGCTGATGGCGATATTCATATCGTTGGACTTCCCGCTCGCATGCATTTTTTCACCGCTGCTGATATCAATGTCAAACACTTTGCCCATTTTGGAATTGGTCATGGCGGCATTGACGCGGCTGTTGATGATGCTGGACAGTGCATACCCATCATTTTTCGCAGCTGCATTGCCTTCGCCCATATACATACCGGTTGCCAGGAGTGCGGCCGCCACTCCTTCGCGCGTGTCTTCGTCCATTGCTGCAATTTCTTGCTGGACGACCTCGTCATCCGGCGCTTCCAGGAAGAAATCGATGGCATTCATCCCCAGTGAATCCAGCCTTCCCCGGACGCGAACACCCGTATTGAAAACTACGCGGCGGGTTTCTTCGCCTTGCGACTGCACGTCGGCTTTTACCTGTTGCGAAGCAGAAACGTTCAGCAGCGTCTGCTCCAGAGGGCCTTGGAAACGGATATAGCTTGCCGAGTCCACATGAAATGGCATCATGGGATACAACTTGGGGGAATAGCGAACCAAGCCGTCATCCACCTTGATGAGTCCGTCCAGCAGAATCGTCCCGTCTGCGGTGCCGTACCGGGCATTGACCGTGCCGTGCGGTTTAAATTGCGCCAGATTCTTATTATCAAGCGGATAAGTGATGTCGGTGGTGGACAGAATGGTGACATCCACGTCTGCCAGAATGTTGTCCAGAGGGCCGCTTATCCGTCCGCGGATACCGGTTTCCAGATTGCCATAGACGGGGAAGGGGCCGCCCTGCTCCAGCTTCACTGGTGAGAAATGATCAGCGGCCAATTCTACGTCCAACTGCATAACGCCTATGTCGAGTCCGCCGGTGAGTGACAGATAGGAACTATCGACGCTATAGATGCGAAAATCTTCGAATTTCACACCGTTATGGTTCATGATAATGGGTGTTTCCCCCAGGGAGAATTGTATGTCGTAAGGTTTGTAGGTGGCACTGATACCCACTGGTAGCACTTCGGCGGAAACGTCCATCTGGGCAGGGAGACCTTCGATGCTTGCCTTCACCCGGACCATACCGTCCAGGTTGATGTCGTCCATCATAAGTATGCTGCTGACCAATTCCATAGGGATGTCGTTCATGCATACATCGGCCATGAGGGCATTCTCGTGCAATTCTGACGGTGATATAAGGATGTCTGCCGCACGGTTTCCAAGATTCATACCTTTGAAATTGAGGCTGTCCAATGCAATATGCCCCATTCCGCTTAGTTCGCGGCCGCCACGTTCCAGATTAAGTTGAAACGCAGCGTCAGTGGAGAGACTGTCCAAGCTCATCGTCCCATTGGTGATGCTGGTGCTGGCAGTGACAGAGGCCATGGTTTTGCCCTCCATCATATTTAGCCGCACTGCAGAAGTAGCGGCGAGTGGTTGTAGCAGTGCCGCATCAAGGTTCAAGTCTGACTGGATGGCGTCGGATTTCAACGACAGCGCCACACTCTGGATATCCAGACCTGTCCGATCAATAATGGACTGGACGGGACTGCCTTTTTCCAAAAGAATATCCGCTCCCAGATCCGGGATAAGCCGCTTGAGCGTATCCAGCAGAGCCAGATCCTGCAGCGAGGTAATGGAATGTATGGTCATTGAGTCTGAGACGAAATCCAGCAGAGGCTGCACTTCATCCAAAAGGCGGAGCACATGCATCGGGCTTTGTGCATCGATGGTAAGTCCTTGCGTAGCCAAATTCAACGAGGTGGCTGTATCAGTGATAAAGTCAAGGCTCAGTGTATCGATGTCAAAATCCTCTCCCGCCACATGAGCCATCACATCCTTCATTTGCGTGTGGTAGTCCACGTACATCCGCTCGGGGGTGAAAAAGTCCGACACGCGGAACTGATGATCCGTCAGGGCCTCCAGTCTCAGATCATGGTCGGTCATGCTTATTGGCAAATGCAGGTTGCCGTCCATGGTTTTATTGGCCAGTGAAGCGTTCAGCTTCAGACCGGATACATTGATCTGATTATATATGAAATCCGTCAGATTCATGTCCAGTTTGCACTTCATCGCAGGGGAATGAGGATCAAAACCTTTTCCCCGCACGTGAATTTGGCCTGCCAACTCCAAGTGGGTGCTGTCTTTGATATAAGGGTCAAGGTTCACATGCTCAACGTTCACCAGCATGTCGTATGCCTCGTTTTTAATATCATAGAATCCTTTCAATTTGGCCTTATTGCCTTGATAATCGGCATTTCCTGCCAAGTCTACCCGCATGGTCTCAAGATTCATTGTTGTGGCTGTAAGCTCTGCTTCCGCCCCAAAGTGGTCGGAGCGGACGGCCAATCGGTTCGTGTTAATAAGATTGGTGTTCAGATCCACCAGTACATTTCCATCTATCAAGTCAAATGGAAGATACATGGTCCCGAGCGTGAGTGCGGCATCTTCGAGGTGGATGCGGCGCACGTCGTAGCAGTTGCCGCCCACGTCGGCCAGCACATGGGTGCTCAGTGAGTCTAAACGGATATCCAGCCCCATTGGATCGATGGCGAAACGCACATTGCACAACTCACCGTCGGGTATGTCAAAGACCATAGGAGTAGCAATGGTGTCCTCTTCTTTTTGGGGGTGAGTGCCGCGTAGCTCGATGTCCACATACGCATCGGCCAGCTTCAAGCCGTACAGCGGGAAACTTCCTCTCGCGATATCGAGTTCCGGACTTTTGACATTCAGATGATTCACCATAGCGTCAATGCCTATTGTGGCAATCAGCGTGTCTGAATGGAACGTCGTTTGTTCCAGAAGCAGTTGGTCCACCACGATAGTACGGTCGGTATGTAGATTACCCTGAAAGCGCAGGGCCTGGATACAGATGAGCGTGTCCAGGCCGCGATGACCTATAAAGAGACTGTCTATCTCTATGTGCAGTGGCAGGTCTTCAGTGCCTTTGTAGGCGTAGTAAAGATCCATCGGAGAATGGTAGAAAGGCGAAAGATAGAGCCGTCCCAAGTCCACATCCCAATCGGTCCGCTCATTGACCTCCTTCACGCATTTGTTCAGGATAGCCGTGCGGACTCTTGGTGTCACCAGAATAACCGTCACCGTAGTCAACAGTAACAGCACTATTCCCAGAATAACACCAAAAAAGATGCGGAATATTCTCCTAATTGGACTTTTTTTACTCATTTATTTTCGTCTTTGGCACTCATGTTCTTGAAGAACAGATCGACAATACGCTTTGTGAGGAAGGTCTTCCTGACGGCATGGCGCATTTTGTTCTCAAAGACATGATTGCCGGCTGATTGTGTTGCAGACTCTGCTGCAGCCACCAGCTGCTCACGATGGTCGATTTTGGCACGCAACCTCTTTGGAGCGTGTTTATAGAGGAAATTATAGCATGGTACCGATGCCTTCATGATATAAGGTGTGAGGAAGGTGGTTACCACACTGGATGCCACGATAATGGGATAGATGACCGGGTGAAGGACGCCCAGGCTGGTGCCCAGCGAAGCGATGATAAACGAGAACTCGCCGATTTGCACGAACGAGAAGCTGGTCAACATAGAGTCGCGCATCGTCTGTCCACCCCACCAGCAACCCAATGTGCCGAAGAGTATCATGCCGATGATAATCACCATACAGACCCAAAGGATGCTCTGCCAGTATTCCACCAAGGAGGTGGGGTTGATGAGCATGCCCACAGAGATGAAGAAAATGGCGGCAAAGACATTCTTCAGCGGTGTCATCAGCATCTCGATACGGTGCGACTCCACTGTCTCGGCAAGGATGGAACCCATCACGAAGGCACCGAGGGCACTGCTGAAGCCGGCTTCCTCGGCCGTCAGCACCATGCCTAAGCACAGGCCCAGGGCGAGGATTATCAGCGTCTCGTCGTTCAGATGCTTTTTTACTTTGCGCAGAAGCGTCGGGATAATCAGTATGCCGAAGATGAACCACACCGCAAGCGTGATGACCAAAGTGATTACCTTGTTGAGCAGTTCTTTACCTTCGAACTGATGACGGATGGCGATGCTGGAGAGCAGCACCATCAGCACCACAGCCACCACATCCTCCACAACAAGGATGCTGGTCGCGCCTTTGACGAAACGTTCTTTGCTCAAGCCAGCTTCGTCAACCACCTTCATCACAATGGTGGTGCTCGACATACAGAGCATGCCTGCCAGGAACAGCGAGTTAATCATATCCAGTCCGGCATCGTAGCCCACCCAGTAGCCCAGTGCCATCATGCCCAAGATGATGGTCAGGGCGCCAATGGCTGCCACCTTGCCACTGCTTATGAGGTTCTTAAGCCGGAACTCCAAGCCGATGCAGAACAACACAAACAACACGCCGATGTCGCCCCAGGCTTTGACATTGTCAATATTCACAAGGGTCTCGCCAAACAGGTAAGGTCCCACCAGCACACCGGCCACGATATAACCCAGCACTACCGGCTGCTTTAACAACTTAAATATGATACTGACCACACCGGCCGTAATCATCAAAACGTATAAATCTTGTACCATTGGTTTTGAATCTAAGCATAAGTTAAAAAATAGTAGTTAATAATCAAAAATCGAAATGCGAAAATAATGAATTTTTTTCAAACGCCAACATTTATGGCGCTGAAAATATCAAATTATTATTTATTTTTGCAAATATAAAAAATAATTGTATTTTTGCACTCATTAATCCTATAATTCAAACAAGATGAAAAAAGTATTTACAGTATTGTTTTTGCTTTGCGCTTTGACAAACTTCGCGCAGCAACCTCTTCTTAAATCAGAATGGGACCAAGGTTATCCTTACAACATGCTTTGCCCAAGAGATCCGTATAACGGTTATACGTATTGCGCTGCCGGTTGTCCAGCTGTTGCCATGGGGCAGATTATCAATTATTTAAGAACTACGCAAAACACTCGCTTTGACGATGGTGATGACTATCGCCATGATTACGCAGGTAGAGTATATAATATTGATGACGATTGGGAAACGTTACAATTCCCGTCATTTCCAATGCTGAATGTTATGCTGGATTCTGTCGATGCCACTTTCGAACGTGGCGGTGAACTCAGCGACACATTGAAGGCTGCTGTGATTTTTGCTTGCGGCACGGCATGTACACAGATCTATACTTCTGATATGGGCTCTGGTACTTTCTATGTGGATCAGGCGTATGCAGCTTATAAGCGTTTCGGCTTCACTGAATGTAAGCTGTTCCGTGACCCGACCGACGAGATGTACGAACTTCTGATTTCCAACATCGAAGCAGGCTATCCCGCCCATCTTGCCGTTGAAAATCCGGAGGGAACGATCGGACATAATGTCGTGGTTGACGGTTATCGCGCAACGGATGGCAAGTTCCATATCAACTTTGGCTGGGGTGGTCCCAATGATGACTGGTATGACATTCCAGACCCTAATTTTGCTTATGGAATGACAAAGGTGGAAGGCATTATCTTGGATATAATTCCTACAGATGATGCTGTCCAGGAGGTCTTAAGCCAGTCATTTAAGGTTTATCCGAATCCGGCTTCCGACGTTCTTTACATAGACAATCTCCCTTGCAAAGAAGCTGAATACGCAATTTTCAATGTTTTGGGACAAAAGATGGCTGCCGGCACTTTAAATGGAGCGATTTCAGTTGCCGAATTTGAAAAAGGACTCTATGTTTTGCAGATCAAAGGTGAAAAATTCCTCGAAACGGCTAAATTCATTGTGAAATAGTTGTAATTTTGCAAAAAATTTACAACATCATGAAATCACTTCTTGGAATGTCCCTCGTAGAGCTGCAAAACGTTGTGGCTCAACATAATATGCCTAAGTTTACGGCCAAACAGCTTGTCGACTGGCTTTACCGCAAACGCGTCACCACTTTCGACGAGATGACTAATTTGTCGAAGCAGACACGCCAGCTTCTGGCTGAAAACTACGAGACCGGTTACCGCGCTTTTGCCGATGTGCAGGAGTCGAAGGACGGCACCAAGAAGTATCTGTTCCCGGCCGAAAACGGCTTTGTAGAGACAGCGTATATACCCGAAAAGGAGCGCGCTACCCTGTGCGTCTCCTGTCAGGTGGGCTGCAAGATGAACTGCCTTTTCTGCCAGACAGGCAAGCAGGGATTCCAAGGCAACCTCTCGGCCGGCGACATCATCAACCAGATTCTCAACCTGCCGGAATACGAAAACCTATCGAACTTCGTCTTCATGGGTATGGGCGAGCCTATGGACAACTACGACAACATCATGCGTGTGCTAGAAATCATGACCTCCGACTGGGGCTTGGCGATGAGTCCGACACGTATCACGGTGTCCACAGCAGGCGTCATTCCGAACATGAAACGTTTCATCAACGAGTCGAAATGCAACCTTGCCGTCAGTCTGCACAGCCCGTTCCACGACGAGCGCGCTCAGATTATGCCGGTCGAAAAGACCTATCCTATTAATGAGGTGATACATGCCATCCGCCAGCATGACTGGAGCGGTCAGCGTCGTGTGTCGTTCGAATACATAGTGTTTAAAGGCCTTAACGACACCCAGAAGCATATCAACGAGCTGGCCCGCCAGCTGGGCAGCCTTCGTTGCCGTGTCAACTTGATCCGTTTCCACGCCATACCTAATATTGATTTACAGAGTCCGTCAATTGACGACATGGTCCGTTTCCGCGACAAGCTCAACGACAAAGGAATCATCGCAACGATAAGAGCTTCGAGAGGCCAGGATATCGATGCAGCTTGTGGGTTGTTATCAACAAAGCGTTAGCTTTTAGTGTTTTTCGATTATTTCGATGTTAATTAATTAAGGTAGCTGTAGTTTTACCATCAGCGGCCGGTGGTCGGAAGCCATCGTGTCAGCAACCACCATTGATTCAATGGTCAAAACCGGATGGTTTTTAAACGAAGCCACGTAGTCGATGCGCTCGTTTGGCTCGTCGGCCGGGAAAGTGGGTTCTGGACCGGAATTTATTGTGAAATGCTTTGTAATTTCTTGTAAAAGCGGAGAGTCGACGCTGTCGTTGAAATCGCCTGCGAGGATGAAAGGTTTCTCCCAAAGCTTAGCTTCGTCGATGATAAGCGGCACCGATTCCAAGCGAGGCTCTTCTTCAAGGTCCAAATGCGTGCAAGCCAGTACATAATTTTTCATCTCGACAACTAAAAGAATGCGAGGCTCGTCACCTGGCAGCGGGATGCTTTTCGTGCTCAGAGGAAGCTCGCGTGAGAGCACTCCGACACCGTAAGTGCCTTCGTTGAAATCGATGGCTTTGCCGAAAATGTCATGATATGAGGTGCGGCTTGCCAGCTCACCCAACTGGTAATGGTATTTGCTTCGCTTTGTCATGCTGTCGAGTTCCTGAAGGGCTACAATATCTGGCATTTCTTTAATGATCACCGCGGCCGTCCGGTCGAAATCCATAATCGTATCCATCCCCACGCAATGCTGTACATTGAAGCACATAATCTTCACCTGCACCGGTTTTAATGCCAAAATCAGCCCAAAGACTGCAACAGTTAAAATTATCAGCAAAAAAGCGTCGAAAAATAACTTTTTCATTATGTAAATAATTCTGCGTCAAAATTACGAAAATCTCCAGACTTTTTTGTATTTTTGCAAAAAAATAGATAAAGTGCAGACATTAAAATCACAGATAAACCCTGCCGGTGCTGAGTTTCAGGAGAACCGTAAGGCTTTCATGGAGCTGATGGCAAAGTACCACGAGGCCATGGATGCCAGCATGCACGGCGGCGGCGAGGCGGCTATCGCCAAACATAAAAAACGCAATAAACTTCTTGCCCGCGAGCGAATTGACCTGCTTATCGACAAGAACACTCCGTTTTTGGAGCTCTCGCCGATGGCGGCTTACGACACCTACAACAACGACTTCCCGTCGGCAGGTATCATTACCGGCATAGGTAAGATCCAAGGCCGCGAGGCTGTCATAGTTGCCAACGACGCCACAGTGAAAGGCGGCACCTATATGCAGTATACCGTCAAGAAACACCTGCGCGCACAGGAGATAGCCATGGACAACCATCTGCCTTGCGTGTACATGGTCGACAGCGGCGGCGCCTTCCTGCCCGAGCAGGACACGGTGTTCCCCGACAAGGAGCATTTCGGCAGATTTTTCTACAACCAGGCTAGAATGTCGGCAATGGGCATCCCTCAGATCGCCATAGTGATGGGAATGTGTACCGCTGGCGGCGCCTACGTGCCGGCCATGAGCGACGAGACCATCATAGTGAAGAAACAAGGCACCATCTATCTGGGTGGGCCTCCGCTGGTGAAGGCGGCCACAGGCGAGATAGTCACAGCTGAAGAGCTTGGCGGAGCCGAGATGCATACCTCTGTCTCAGGCGTCGCCGACCATCTGGCGGAGAACGACAGCCACGCCATGCAGATTTGCCGTAACATCTTTAAAACATTGGAAAAACCGAAGAAACAGCTGCTGGATATGCTTCCAGTTGAGGAGCCTCTTTACGACCCTACGGAGCTGTACGGCATAGCACCTGTCGATTTGCGCAAAGTGGTTGACCCGCGCGAGGTAATCATGCGTATCGTAGACGGCAGCCGCTTCCAAGAGTTCAAAGAGCGCTACGCCACCACCATAGTCTGCGGTTTCGCTCATCTGATGGGCTTCCCGGTGGGTATAATAGCCAACTACGGCGTGCTGTTCAGCGAGTCGGCATTGAAGGCTACTCACTTTATCGAACTTTGCTGCCAACGTAACATTCCGTTGGTGTTCTTGCAGAACGTCACCGGCTTCATGGTCGGCAAACAATACGAATGCGGCGGCATCGCCAAGGACGGCGCCAAGATGGTGCATGCGGTGAGCAACGCCAACGTGCCTAAGTTCACCATCATTTTCGGCGGTTCGTTCGGTGCCGGTAACTACGGCATGGCAGGCCGCGCCTACAGCCCAAGACTGCTGTTCATGTGGCCTAACGCCAAGATCTCGGTCATGGGAGGCACACAGGCGGCCAATGTTTTGGCAACCGTTAAGGAAGACCAGTATAAGTACAAGGGAATGCCGGTGCCTGAAGAGGAAATCAAGAACTTGAAACGCGAGATTTTAGCCAAATACGACTACGAAGGCTCGGCTTTCTACAGCACCGCGCGTCTGTGGGACGACGGCATAATCGACCCGGTGGACACCAGAAGAATTCTCGCCATGGGCATAGCGGCCTCTCTCAACCAGAAGTTCCCGCCACAACAGTTCGGAGTATTTAGAATGTAATTATGGAATTCACGACCCTTCAAATAGGAATAGAGAAGAATGTCGCGCGCGTCGCGCTGAACCGACCGGAGGTGCGTAACGCCTTGAACGCGACTATGATACATGAACTCACCGAAGCCGTGTCATGGCTCGACGCGCGCGACGACATTCGCGTCATCGAGATTTGCGGCAACGGCAAGAGTTTCTGCGCCGGAGCCGACCTCGGTTACATGAAGGACATAGCCACGTTCGGCTACGCCCAGAACCTGGACGACGCCCGCAAGTTGTCGAAGCTGTTCCAGACAATTTATTTCTGCAACACCCCTGTGATAGCCCTGGTGCACGGTCACGTCATCGGAGGAGGTAACGGCGTCATAGCCGCCTGCGACGTGGTGCTGGCCGAAAACGACACTGTCTTCGCTTTCAGCGAGGTGAAACTGGGCCTCACTCCGGCCACAATCTCACCTTTTGTCATTGCACGCTGCGGCGAGGCTATGGCTCGAGACACCATGCTGAGCGGCCGTAAGTTCACAGCTCAGGAAGCCTTGAAGTTCAACCTTGTGAACTATGTAGGCACTATGGAAGAACTCAACAAACGCTTGGATTTCTACACCGAGAGTTATCTTGCGGCAGCCCCGGGAGCCATACGCGACTGCAAACAGCTGATACGTTCAGTCACCGGTCACGACGACCCGTACAGCTCAGTCTTCGACATGACATCGGCACTCATAGCAAATGAGAGAATGTCTCCTGACGGCCAAGAAAGAATGAAGAAGTTTTTAAACAAATAATATGCCTAAATTCGAGATTAGACCAGCCCGCGAGGACGAGTCCGCATTAGTGCTCGACTTCATCAGGAAACTCGCCACTTACGAGAAGATGCTCGACGAAGTCGAAGCCACCGTCGACACCATACACGACTCCTTGTTTGTGAAGCATGATGCCGAGGTCGTCTTCGGCTGTGAGGACGGCGTACCTGTCGGTTTCGCTTTGTTTTTCCACAACTTCAGCACCTTCGTCGGCCGCAAGGGCTTGTATCTCGAAGACCTGTTTGTCATACCCGAAAAGCGCGGCTTAGGCTACGGCAAGGCCTTGCTTCTCCATCTCGCTCACCTCGCCAAGGAGCGTCACTGCGGCCGCATGGAGTGGGTCTGCCTCGACTGGAACCGGCCCTCAATTGACTTCTACAAGTCGCTGGGCGCCAAGCCTATGGACGACTGGACAATCTACAGGTTGGATGAGAAAAAATTAGGGCAGAAATAAAAAAAACTTGTTATTTCATGTTTTTAACGGCTTTCTCGTAATTATTGATGGCACCGAGAGCGAAGAGGTGTGCCAAGCCGATAGCAATGATGGAGATACCGATAATTGCCGACATTGTGCCTGCTGAGAGGGCCGGGGCGCGCAGACCTGCGATTCCGAGTGCTATGCCGAGGATACCGAATAACATCATCAGCCACCAGCCGTTATAACCGGCTTTCTTGTAGTCGAAGCTGTGTACGAAAACTGTGATGCTTTCGACCAGAATCCACATTGCAAAGATGATGGCGAAAGTTTCAACGACAAACAGTTCGTGTGCAAGGAGAATGCAGCCGAGCACAATCTGGATCAAGGCTGAGAAGATTCTTCCGCCTGCGTTAGGCATGACCAATCTTGTTCTCATTGCGAAAATGAGTTTTGCAATACCCGAGCAGAGGACAAATAAACCCAAAAGCCATGCTAAGGTCAAAAGTGTACCCAGTGGATAAATGATGCAAAGAACGCCTAGAATCACTGTCAGAATGCCAGTAACGGCGAGCCAAATTTTAGAATCTTTCATAGTGTATTTTTTTTAGTTTGACTTAAAATTGTGTTTCGAAAGGGCAAAATTATGAAATAATATTTACTTTTGCAAAAAGAAGTTCCGTCGTTAAATTCATAAAACGCGCTTCAAATACGTTGTAGACGGTTCCTTTAAGCCCATGGCGTTTATGGCTTCACCCTTGAGCTCCATCTTGTTGTGCGATGCGTCAAGGCGGGCTTGCATGACTTCGCGTTCGTTTTGCTCGAATACGTTTTTATATAATTCCGATATTTCCACTTCATATTGGGTTACCCACTCGTCAAACATTTGCTGTCTTCCCGGCAAGACAATCATGTCATTTAGGTTCAAATGCAAGGCGAATGACTGTATATCCAAGTTTTGTATAAGTGAATCTCCTGCAAGTGTCCATGTTCCGCTGATTTCCAAATCGATTTTTAACTTGCCTCTGGCAAATGGAAGCTTGACGGGAGAGGTTTGGCTGTTGACTAAGGTATAGGTGTGGTCCTTGCGGTACTCCCATTTCGATGAGATTTCATCTGTGGACGATGACACCCACGATCCTATCAAATCCTTATCTTTAACTGGAATTCCGTTTTGTTTGATGCTGTTGACGTAATTTTCCAAATCCTCGTCGGTTATGCTCATCAGGAATTTGTTTTCGTTGTTCATGGTGGACCACCGGTCGATAATTGTGACAAGCTGAGCCACTCTCCAGGCCGAGCAACTGATGTAGTATTGGACCTGGCTGTCGTCAAGTTTTTCCTTCAGGAAAGCCCGCATTAACGAATAGTAGGTATTGACAAACTCTTCCACATTCATGTTGTTGTCATTCACACTGATTTTCTCAAAATCCCTCATGGGTATAGGCTCTCGCCACATGTCAGACCTGTTGCGTAATTCCTGATATGTCTGGCGTTCGAAATAGAACGCCTGCACGTTGTCGATGAACTTCATGCTTCCGAGGTTCTGCCATGTGTCGGGGCTGCTGTGGAATATTTTTTCCTTGGATATGTCGAAACGGAAACTTTCTTCGCTCAAAATCAAAAACCCCAGTACCATATTCAGAGTGTCGAAGCTGATTGAATCAACTTTTTCGGGATGCTCTACCAGATACGAAGTTATGTTGTAACCTGTCTCCGAGGTTTCCTTCATTTCTTTTAACTTGTCGATGGTTTCGTCTATGTCGTGAATCACCATCATGGCTGTCAGCATCTGAGCCTGTTCCTTTTTGTTGTTGTCTATCCTGTTGCTGACGGCAAAAGTGAGGCCCACACCTATGGCTGTTCCCAGAACGCTGATTACAAACTGCATCCACCATTCATGCCGTTTCTTTTTGTCCGTGTCGTTGCTCATTTTTCTTTTCTGTTACAAGTGTTTATTATGGTTGCAAAGATATAAAAATTATAACTTTCTTTCTTGCAGGAATAATAAAAATGTAGTACTTTTGCAACGAATTGTATATTATGCCTTCAAGAAAGATACATAAAGTGCTGATTGCAGGCCGCGGAGAGATAGCGGTAAGGGTGATACGTACGCTCAAAAAATTGAGTATCAGCTCGGTAGCCATCTATGCCGACAACGACGCCGACGCTCTGCACTGCCGTCTGGCCGACGAGGCCCGCCCTCTGGGAAACGGCACATTGAAAGATACTTATCTCAATATTCAGAAGATTATAGACGCAGCTTTGGATACTGGCGCCGACGCCATACATCCCGGCTACGGATTCCTCTCGGAAAGTCCTGAACTTGCCGAAGCCTGCACCAACAACAATATCATATTCATCGGTCCTGACGCCGACACCATGCGCCTGATGGGCAACAAGATAGCTGCCCGTGAGTTTGCCAAGAGTCATGGAATACCTGTCACCACAGGCATGACAGGCGACATCCAGAGCATAGTGGCTCAGGCTGGCAAACTGCCTTACCCTGTGCTGATTAAAGCGGCTGCAGGCGGTGGAGGCAAAGGCATGCACATAGTGCGCCGCAAGGAAGACCTGCCGACAGAGTTGGAGACTGCCGCCCGTGAGGCTCAGAAATATTTCGGCGACGGCGAGGTCTACGTCGAGCAGTACGTCGAGAATCCGCGCCACATCGAGGTGCAGGTGCTCGCCGACCACTACGGCAACGTAGTCCATCTGTACGAACGCGAATGCTCGGTGCAGCGCCGTTACCAGAAAATCATAGAAGAATCGCCGTCGCCGACTCTCACTCCTGAGAAGCGCCAGGCTATCTGTGAGACTGCTGTAAGCCTGTGTAAGGCAGTAGGTTACAAAAATGCCGGCACAGTGGAATTTTTGGTCGACAGCGACCTCAACTTCTATTTCCTCGAGATGAACACCCGTATTCAGGTGGAGCATCCCGTAACAGAACAGCGCACAGGCATAGATATAGTCGAGGAGCAGATTCGCATAGCCCGCGGCAAGGAGATGGGCTGGACTCAGGACATGATACAGGACAAGGGTCATGCCATCGAATGCCGAGTGTACGCCGAGGATCCTGAAAACAACTTCCTGCCGGCTGCCGGCGAGGTTACTCTCTATCACGAGCCTCAGATGCGCGGAGTGCGCATTGACAGCAGCATAGACGGCCCTTGTACCATCAGCGACAGCTACGACCCAATGATTGCCAAGCTCATCTGCTTTGGCAAGACACGAGAAGAGGCCATAGAGATTACGCGTCGCGCCCTGAAGGAATACATAGTACAGACTGAGAAAACAAATATCCCTTATCTGCAAAGCATTATCGACAATCAGGATTTTGCGGATAACAAAATAGACACATCCTATTGCGGAAAACATCAGGAAGAGCTGATAGCCGCCATGCGTCAGGCCCGTCAGGGCATCAAGATGGAAGACGTGGTGGCCATGTTCCTCTTCTACGACTTCAATCACAAGGAAGACAAAGCCGACGTTTGGGATGCCATAGGATACTGGCGTTTCCAGATGTCGCTCAATGTCACTGTCGAAGCTGCGCGTGATACTGAATGCCAGACCATGAAGGTGCAGATTAACCGCCGCTCGCCCAAATGCCTGGAGTGTGTCATCAACGGAATGCCTTATTCTGTAATGCTTACGCAGAATGGCGACATCAAAAAGGTGATAATAAACGGACGCACCGAGCCGGTGTTTGTGTCGCAGACTCCTCACCACGACTATTGCGTGCATCTGCGCGGCCTGGACTTTATTTGCCACCGCAACGACCAACTCAACGACATGAAGGACTATTCGCATACCGACGTGGCTGGAGACGACATGAAGTTCTTCTCGCCAATGCCTGGCAATGTGATGAAAATCAACGTCAAAGAAGGAGACGAGGTGCATTACGGAACAATACTTTGCATAGTTGAGGCCATGAAGATGGAAAACAACATTGTGGCTAAAGGCGATGCCAAAGTACTGAAAATCAATGTTAAAGAGGGTGAAAAAGTAGATACGAAAACAGTTTTAATTGAACTTGGAATATGAATTTCGGATTGACTGAAAAACAAATTGAATTGCGCGCTAAAGTGCGTGATTTCGCTGAGAAAGAGGTGAAACCGGTGGCGGCTTTCAACGACGAGCACGAGAAGTTCGACGTGGAGCTGACCAAGAAGATGGGTCAACTAGGTCTTCTCGGCATGTGCGTGCCTCAGGAATACGGCGGACAAGGTCTCGACACTTTGTCGTATATCATTGCCGTTGAGGAACTTGCACGCATAGACGGCTCAACTGCAGCTACCATAGCGGCCGACAACTCTCTGGGTATAGGCCCTATCAAAGACTACGGAACTAAAGAACAGAAAGAAAAATATCTCCCTCGTTTGTGCAAAGACCATCTCTGGGGCTTCGGTCTCACCGAAGAGACGGCCGGCAGCGACTCGAGAGGAACAAAATCGACAGCAAAGAAAGTTGATAATCAGTGGGTTGTCAACGGCACAAAGATATTCATCACCAACAGCGCCACCCCTATGACCTTGGGTAGCACCATACAGGTCATCAGCGGCGAGAGCAACGGAAAGCCTGAGTTCACAGCGTTTTTAATTGAAAACGACATGCCGGGCTTCACACAGCGTCCTATGGACCGCAAGATGATGTGGCGTGCCTCTAACACAGGCGAGCTGAAGTTCAACAACGTGAAGCTGGGCGAAGAGAACATACTCGGCAAACCTGGCGACGGTTCGCATATCATGCTTGCCACCCTCGACGGCGGACGTCTCTCAATCGGAGCTATGGGTCTCGGCTGCGCTCAGGGTGCCTTCGAGATGGCTCTCGAATACTCGAAACAACGCGAGCAGTTTGGCAAACCGGTCTGCAAGTTCCAGGCTGTCAGCTTCATGCTTGCCGAGATGGCTATGAAGATAGAGGCGGCACGCGAGCTGCTTTACAAAGCCTGCCGCATGAAAGACGCTCATATCCCTTACGGTAAACAGGCTGCGATGGCGAAGCTCTACTGCTCACAGGTGGCAGCCGAGGTTTGCGACAAGGCAGTCCAAGTGATGGGAGGTCACGGCCTGCTGAAGGACTTCAACATGGAACGCTTCTACCGCGACCAGCGCATCCTTCAAATCGGAGAGGGAACGAGCGAAATTTTGAAATTAGTTATATCAAGATATATTGGATGTTAAAAATATAAAATCATGGAAATTACAAAACTCAATCAAATGTTTGACGTGCTGAAGAGCCGTCCTAAAAAACGTCTCGTAGCAGCTTATGCTATGGATGATCACACTGTTTGCGCTGTTAACGACGCTGTTGACAACGGTCTTATCGACGCTACCCTTATCGGTGACCCGGCCCGTATCGCTGAGATCTGCAAAGCAGAGAACATCGACATCAACAAGTTCCGCATCGTTGAGGAAAAAGACGATGTGAAGGCAGCTGCATTGGCATGCGACCTCATCAACCGCGGCGAAGGCGACATCCTCATGAAGGGCCTTCTCCCGACTGACAAATACATGCGCGCCATCCTCAACAAGGAACGTGGCCTCTGCCCGCCAAACGTCACTCTGGCACACGTAGCAGTCATTCAGAACCCTAACTACCACAAACTCCTGGTGGCTTCTGACTGCGCTATCATCCCGTTGCCGGACCTCAAACAGAAACAGACCATCTTGAAATATGTCACCACGGTGTCGAAGGCTCTCGGCGTGAAGACCCCGAAAGTAGCTCTCGTGACAGCTACCGAGCAGATGAGCGCCGGCATCCCGGCATGCGTCGACGCAGCTATCATCTCAAAGATGGCTGACCGTGGTCAGATCAAGGGTTGCCTCGTGGAAGGTCCTATCTCTCTCGACCTCGCTTGCGACGCTGAGACAGCACAGATCAAAGGCATGAACAGCCCAGTGGCCGGCGACGCCGACTGCCTCGTGTTCCCGAACCTGGAAGCATCGAACGTGTTCTACAAATGCTGCTCGAAATTCGACAAAGCCGAAATCGGCGCCATGCTCATGGGTGCCAAGGTTCCTTGCGTCCTCTCATCACGCGGCGATACCTCGCTCACAAAGCTTTATTCAATAGCTCTCGCAGCATTGATCGCATAAGAATTAGTAAAGACGCACGGCCGTGCGTCTCAACGAAAATAATAAAAAAACAGAAAAAATATGTACAAACTTTTAATCGTCAATCCAGGCTCGACCTCAACTAAGGTTGCCGTTTTCAATGACAAGGAACAGGTTTTCAAGAAGAATATCAAACATTCAGTTGAAGACTTGGCTAAATTCGATAAGATAGCCGACCAGTTTTCTTACCGTAAAGAGGTTATTCTCAATGAGTTGAAAAACGAAGGCGTTGACATCAACGGTCTCAGCGCAGTGGTAGGCCGCGGCGGTCTGCTTCACCCGCTGACATCAGGTGTCTACGAGGTGAACGAACCTATGATGCGAGACCTCAAGGCTGCAACATACGGCGAGCACGCCTGCAACCTCGGCGGTCTCATCGCCAACGACATCGCCAAGGAATACGGCGTGAAGGCATATATAGCCGACCCTGTCGTCGTCGACGAGATGGAAGAGCTGGCACGTTACTCGGGTCATCCTTTGTTCCCACGTATCTCTATCTTCCACGCTCTCAACCAGAAGATGATTGCCCGTCAGCATGCTGAGGCAGTTGGCAAGAAATACGAAGACCTCAACCTCATCGGTGTGCACCTCGGCGGTGGCATCTCGGTGGCGGCTCACAAGAAAGGTCGCGTGGTGGACGTCAATAACGCTTTGAACGGCGATGGTCCATTCACACCTGAACGCTCGGGCGCTCTTCCGTCAGGACCATTGATGAAAGCTTGCTTCAGCGGCAAATATACCAAGAAAGACGTCGACCTGATGCTTAAGGGACAAGGCGGTTTTGTGGCATATCTCGGCACCAACGACGCTCTCGAAGTTGAAAACGCAGTGAAGGCCGGCAACAAAGAATGGGAGAAGGTGTATCGCGCCATGGCTTACCAGGTCGCCAAGGAAATCGGCGGTTTGGCAGCAGCAGCCCTCGACATGAACGTCGACGGCATCTTCATCACCGGCGGTATGGCCTACGACAAGACCTTCTGCGGCATAGTGACCGAACATGTCGAGAAGATAGCTCCTGTCTACCGTTACCCGGGTGAAGACGAGATGTTGGCCCTTGCACTCAACGGCATTATGGTGCTCGACGGCAAGGCTGAAAACAAGAAATACGAATAATCCTTTGGGATTATCAAAATAATTAATTGGTACGTGTGTAGAGACGCCATTTATGACGTCTCTACGGCGTATCTGTTGTAGATGCGTTGTATTAAAACCATAATCCTGACATTGTTTGTCTGTATCTGCTGTACCCTTAGCGCCCAGCAGAGCGGCAAGACTTTTGTCCATATCGAGCATGCCGACTATCAGGTTTACGACGAAGCCTACGGAAAAGGGGTGGAGCGACTGATAGGGAACGTGGCTCTGCGTCAGGACTCGACCTTTTTCTACAGCGACAGCGCACATTTCAACGAGAAAACCCGCTATTTCGACGGATACGGCAACGTTCACATCAAGGTGAACGACACCACCGACATCTTCAGTGACAAATGCAAATACTCGGGCGACATCAAGTTTGCCGAGCTTTTCGACAATGTCATTCTAAAAGATGACTCCACAGTACTGAAAACCAACTATCTAACCTACGACCGAGAGGCCCATCTGGCAACTTATCCCAAGCGTGGCACCATCACCCGCAACGATAAGAAGCTTGTCAGCCGGAAGGGATACTATCGAGACGACATTGAGGTGGCTTATTTCCGAAAAGACGTGGTGGTGACAACGCCTAAATGCCGCATGCTTACCGACACTTTGGAGTACAGAATCAAAGAGGAGAAGATATTTTTCTACGGTCCTACCACCATCTATTACGAGGATTACGTGCTGGTGGGCAACTACGGATGGTACGACGCCGCCAACGACATCGCCTATCTGGACCGTCGAGCCACTTTGAGCAACCAGGGTTATTCCATAACGGCCGACACTATGTTTTACGACCGTAAAACCGAGTTCGCCCAAGCCAAGAGCAATGTCTTTATACACGACACCGTCAACAAGGCCATATTGGAAGGCAACTACGGCGAGATGTGGAAAAACATAGGCAAAACCTTCGTCACCGATAGCGCCCGCATGCGTTACTATGCGGACAAAGACACCCTTTTCCAGCATTCCGACACCTTGTTTTTCTATATAAATCCTCAAACCAACAAGGCCGAACGCATACTCTCATATTACAACGTGAGGTTCTACCGCCGTGACATTCAGGGCAAATGCGACTCGCTGAATTATCTGATCAGCGACTCCACCGCCAAGATGCGCGGCAACCCTATGATTTGGGCCGAGAACAGCCAGCTGAGGGGCGACTCCATCAACATAGTGATGGCCAACCGCGCCATCGACAGCGTGCTGCTTTATCCCAATGGCTTCATCATACAGAAGGACACCATTGAAGGCTTCAACCAAATCAAAGGCAAGACCATGACAGCCTACTTCAAGGACAACGAACTCGACCATGTTTACGACGACGGCAATGCCGAGACAGTATATTGGCTGCGCGAGGAAGACGGCTCCATGATCGGCATCAACGTGTCGCAGAGCACTGCCATGGATATAGAAATTGAGAAAAACCAGATTGTCAGAATCAAATATTTCAAGAAAACCACCGAGACATTGTATCCTAAAGAGAAGATAAAGGAAGGTGCGGAACTTCTGAAAGGCTTCGAGTGGAGGGAAGAGCTCCGTCCGACCGGTCCGGAAGACATCTACCGCAAGGAGGTTAAAGTGGAAGAGAACGCTGGAAAAACCAGAAGAAAAGGTCGTCGCAAATAATTTTGAAAAATATTTGTCGGGCGTATCAAAAAAAGTCGTAATTTTGCGGCGCAATTCAGATGGGGTATTAGCTCAGTTGGTAGAGCGTTTGAATGGCATTCAAAAGGTCAGGAGTTCGATTCTCCTATGCTCCACAAATAAAAAGGCAACTCATTGAAAATCAATGGTTGCCTTTTTGCTATTACATGCCATTATCGAATCGACATAATGTTGCCTGTCATCGAAGGAAATGTCGTGGAAGCAATAAACGTCTGGCCGTCTTGGAGCATGTTGGACTCCTCCAACCGAAGCACACTTAGATGGAACGACACCCATTGATGCTCTTCGGCGAACGCCAGCGACTGGCTCACGAAGGCGGAGTCGGGCTTGATGTAAGGTTCAGGCGTTGCCGCCTGCTGCGTTTCGACTATGTTGTTGACACAACAAAACGCAACAAGCAGCAAAAGCACAGTTGATATTATTAATTTGAAATGTTTCATTCTTTAATGATTCGTTCTATGAACTCCGAACCGTCGGACATTCGCAGTTTGATCAGGTATAAACCCGGGGTGAGGTCGGCGAGGTTTATTGTTTCAAAATTATCATTTTGTGATAATAATAATCGGCCGTCGATGGAATAGATTTTGACGAATTCACATTCATTATCATCTGAAAAACTGATATTCAAAATGTTATTGGCCGGGTTAGGATGAATCTCCAAGCTAACCGCATTTTCGTTATCCTCAACTTCTCCGACATTGTCGTAATCGAAGATGTCGGTGATGTGATAAACCCAGAAATTGATGCCTGAGCCAGGCATATTCGCGT
>JAEEGJ010002524.1_pt1 | contig 91647 bp, 61 predicted proteins | sample 8958761 | NCBI WGS metagenome assembly JAEEGJ01 (sample SAMN16246546, study PRJNA631951) | gut metagenome | biome: gut microbiome; feature: rumen; material: RS-attached | host: Bos | place: Iran: Karaj | collected 2018-10
AGGCACCGTAGCCAACGCCGAAGAACAGAATAAACAGAACGGTGTACAGGTTGATGGCTCCGCCGCCGCTGAACGGGAAAGAGAGCATCGTGGCAGGGTTCTGATGGTTGGAGAGGATCAGCAATACCAGCACGCCTACATAGCAGGCAAGCGCAACGCCGACATAGCGCGTCAGGGAGGCTTTCTGCCCGAGCTTCTGTGAGGTGCGCACTGAGAGTAGGAAGAAAGGAACTGCAAAAACATAGCCGAGAACCATCATCGGCAGATAGAGGCTGTTGTAGTTGCCCATTACGATGCCGTACAGTGCCAGAAGAACGGTTGTGTTGGTGGCAATGGCCAGAGCCAGCTTGCAGCCTGCGCCGGCCACCATCAGGCGCTGCATGGGCTTGTTGTTGCGGATGATTTCCGTATATTCGGAAACTTTGATCTTTTCCTGTTTACCGCCGCCGAGACCATAATACTTTGGGCAGTCTTTTTCCGCAATGCCGATGATGGCAAGAATTGTCAGGCCGACAGAGACTGCAATGCCGATCGGCGTAATAATGCGGTAAAGCTCCGGGCGGGCATAGCCGGACGTGACAACCGTACCGAGAGCATCCTTCACGTCATAGCGGCCTTTCACCAGCGGGATCAGGAACTGCATGACGCCCATGCCCAGCATGGAACCGACGGTATTGAAGATGGTAAACAGCGGCCGCTGATTCGGGTCGTTGGTCAGAACCGTCTGCCCGGCTCTGGTGCAGGAAGTCTGGAAGGTATAGCCGATTACCCAGACAGCATAGACAATGGTGAACATCACATACCTGAGCCAGAGCATCGTCTCCGGGATAAAAGGCGTGAAGATATACAGCGCAATGACACTGACTGCCATGATGGCGCTGCCGATCATCATAAACGGGCGGAACTTGCCAATGCGTGTGGAAGTCCGGTCCATTAATGCCCCGATAATCGGGTCTGTAACCGCATCGAAGACACGCATAACGGTAACCATAATCGACGCATACATGCCCAGCTTCAGGACGCTGGAACCGAACTGCGCCACATAGGAAAGAATCAGCACAAAGTAAACATTGGTTGCTCCGTTATTCAGCGGGAACAGGGCAAGCTGATACAGCTTCGCACGGTTTGCGCCGCTTACTGAAGTTGATTTTTCTGCCATTGGTCTATACTCCTTATTGTTTGCTCTTTTGCCGTATGATTCAGCATACTCCCACTAAGAAAATGGGAGTATGCTGAAAAATCTTACTTCGCGTTTCTGGCAAAGGAACCAATGATCAGGAGGAGAGAGCCAATCACGAGTGCGGCAATTGCCGTGACAGTGGCATAGAACACACTCCAGCCGACCATGTTCTGAGAGTTGTAGGAGAAAAGTCCCGCAATCATCAGAATCCTGTCGGAAACCATAGTGCCAACGACTGCCATAAACAGAGCAACAGCTCCGACAGCACCAAATGTGCTGATGAAATCATGATTGCCGAATTTAGTGGGAGACCAGACGGCGATCAGGCAGAGGACAACTCCCCCGATACCCATCAGGAGAAGAGTATTCACGGTTTTATAGGCATATGCTGAATCAATATTGCTGGAACGAAGCATGGCAATCACGCCTACAACGCCCGCTACAGCGGCAAGCAGGTTAAACCAGGAACCTGCGGCAAATTTCTTTGTCATCTTACTTTGCCTCCTTTTTTCTCAGCTTTGCTACAACATAGAGCACGGCAAACAGGCACATCAGTGCCCCTGTCGTGTATTCGGCAGCCTGGTAGGCTGTTCTCCACACGACGGGAACCTTGACCACTCTCGTGGAAGGATCATAGCGGTTCATGAGGTTGGACTGACTCATGGCGTAAAGGATCTTGTGGACAGATGCCTTGATGGCATTCTGAGCAGTGGCGTCACCGTCAAATACATGGGCATTAATCACGGAACCATCAACCTGATCGCTGAAACGGCCGCCGTCAAGTGTTGTGTTGGTATAGAAGCCTGCCATGCCGCGGGTATCGTAGCAGGTGGTGCCGGAAGTCAGGACTGCACCGTAGATATCAAAGTCGTCATAGATATCCGTAACGGCATAGCCGCAGAAGCCCCACTCTTTTGCCAGGATATTGGTCATCAGGCCGACAGATGCCGTGCATTCTACAGAGCCGATCTTGGAGAAGGAAACCATCAGGCCTCTCATGCCCTGGTTGAAGTCTGCCGTGTCATACTTGGTGGCTTCAAACGCATACTGATAGGCTCTCAGTTCCACTTCGCGGGCGCGCTGCTCCGTCATATATGGAGCGACGCCTGAACGGTTGGTCTCCTGGTCGTTAAAGGCATAGTGCTTGGGAGCGGCAATCAGGCCATATTTCAGAGCGCCGACCGCAAATTCCATAGCTGTCACACCGGAGAGGATGGGATCTTCGGAGTAGTACTCACCGTTGCGCCCGTTATAGGCATGGCGGTGCGTGTTCAGGCCGGGTCCCCAGAGGATGGGGATTCCGGTAAAGAGGCTCTCTTCACCGACGAATGCGCCGAGGTCATAGCAAAGCTGCGGGTTGAAGGTGGAAGCTGTCAGCGGACTGTTGCCGAACACTTCCGGATGCCAGTTGCCGTTGGAGTCGTTTGCAGGGATGTTCCAGGGGGCAGCAGTGTCCTTGGAAGCATTGAGGTTGACAGCAACACCATTGCCGGCGTTTTCCGTCATATAGGTTTCAACCGTGCCGATGGTTTCTGCACCGGGGATGGATGGGCCGCCGTAGGTTGCAAGATACTGCGCTTCCTCGAGCGTCATGTTATTGATGAGCTCATCCCATTTTGCATCATCATAGTCGACGCCCCACATCTCATAGAACTTCGTGCCGTTGTTCTCCTGCCAGACTATGGAGGAAGTATCGTCATCTGTTTTGATGGTATAGTACTTGCCGTTGAGATTGTCGATCAGCTCGCTGCTGGTGAGCGTGAGATCATCATAGGTGCGCGGCCAGGTCCCGGCCCAGTCAGAACGGCTGAGATAGGTGACTTCACCGGGCTGGTAGTAGTTCCAGTCGGAATACGGCAGCTGGTTGACGATTTTTTCACCGGTTTTGGAGACAGAGAGTGCCGTGCGGGAAATGAAGCTCTCGTCGATCTCCTTTTCGTAAGCCATGTCGGCATTGCCGGTCACTTCCATGCCCTGCTTTGCCATAATGTGCTGCAGCGCTTCATGAGCACCGTTGCCGACGGAGAAATAATACTTGCCGGGATCCAGAACATAGCCGCCCTCGCCGTTGAGGGACATATCGTAGCTTGCGATATACTCCAGATCGGCAACGACCGTCACGGTCTGGCTCTCGCCGGGCTGCAGAACATCCGTCTTGTCATAGTTGAGCAGCTGGATAGCGCTTTTTTCCAGTCCGCCCGGAGTGTACGGAGCCTGGCCGTAAATCTGAACAGGGGTCTTGCCGGCTACCTTGCCGGTGTTGGTGACCTTTACATTGAAGGTTGCCGTGGCATCAACGGAGCCGTTGGCATTTTTCTGTACGCCGAATTCGGGTTCCCCTTCAAAGGCAAAATCGAAGGTTGTATAGCTCAGGCCATAACCAAAGCCGTAGGCAACTTCGTCGTCATAGTTCCAGGCACCTTCGGAAGCATAAGCTCCGACCGCCGAGTCCGCATTGCCCTGTCCGGCAACGCAGTCATAATAGCGGGTCTCATAATAGCGGTAACCGACATAAATGCCTTCCGCTTCCATGATATACATACCGGTGTTTCCGCCAAACATGCCGCCGCCGCGCGTAATGGTGTCAGCTGCATTGGTATAGCGGAAGTTGCCCATGTTCTGCATGGCAGGAGCGGACATGTTGCGGGCTGCAAAAATGTCAAACAGGCCGCCGGAGGGGCTCACCTTACCGCAGAGTATGTCCGCAACACCGAGCATACCATAGGCACCGGGAGCTCCGATCCAGAGGATGGCGTCGACATCGGGGTCATTCTTCAGTTCTGCGATTTCAACAGACGTGGAGCTGTTGATCAGGACGATGACCTTATCGGAGCATTCCTTGGCAAGCTCTATCGCATCCCGCTCATTCTGGCTCAGGGCGAGAGGCTCATCCATACCGAGGCCGGGAACTACGCCGCCGGGCAGATAGTCATGGCTTTCGCCGGAAGCACGGGAGATCACCACAATGGCTGCATCTCCGTACTGTGCAAAACTGTCCTTATAAGCTGCGTTGGTTTCCTCAAGATCTGCAAGGCTCGGCTCACGGGGATCAAACATCTCCTCAGCACCTTCATTGTATTCATGATGGTACTTTGTGAGAAGCTTCTCATAGACATCAATCATGGTCTGATTAAGCGTATATCCAGCTCCGTCAAAATCAAACTCATCACCGGACCAGCTGTCCATCGTCAGACCAATTGTTACTTCGCCGGTTGCCCAGTTGGTAGAGGCAGAGTCTGAAATGGTGTTGGCAAAGTCTGTACGGCTGTCGCGCAGAGCCTGCTCCAGGTTGATGACAGGACCCCAGACCTTGACACCAAAAGCACTGCCGAGTACCGGCTTGTGGCTGCGGATACCAAGCAGGGTAACCTTTGCACCGGAGGCCAGAGGCAGTACGTTGTTCTCATTCTTCAGAAGCACACTGCCCTCGTAAGCCTGACGGCGGTTGAGGTCAATCGCTTTCTGGATCAGGGCATGGGAATTGCCCGTGCCGTCTGCGTTGAGGACGTCATCCGAGGGTTTAAACTTGTCATAGAGCGCACCATCGGATTCCACTTTTTCCGACTGGGTGCCAAGATATGTGTCGATCGTTGCAGCATTCGCTTCAAGTGCTCTGCCGGCAATCATCGAGAGGGCGAGGAGAAAGCACATCAGGCTTGTCAGGCCTCGCCAGAGACCGGTTCTTTTCACTATCATTCCTCCTTTAAAATGATTGAGGCTGAACCCCAATTTACGATTATAAAAATATCATAAAAATAAAAAAGCCGGCAGTTTGCAGAGCGAACTGTCGGTTTATCAGTGCGAATTGCAGATGCCGGTGGGTTTTTACTGTTCCATCAGATAAATATTCAGATGAAACAGCTCCCCTTCCACAGCCGTGCTCAGGCTTCCGCCGTATTTTTCCGCTATCAGCTTCATGGATTTCATACCGTAACCATGGAAACCTTCCTCTTCTTTTTTGGATGTCACCGGAAGGCCATCCGAGATTCTAAGCTCTCCGTTGAAGAAGTTGCTGACATGGATACTTATCAGCTCTCCGCGGCGTTCCGAGAGAATATCGATCACCTTTTTCTCCGGATCTTCCAGCTTCTGAACCGCCTCCACAGCGTTTGAGATGGCATTGCCGAAGAGTGAATAAACATCCGCTGTGTTCATGAAAGAGAAGTCTGTCCCCTGTCCGGTATAAGTGAGGACTATCCCTTCGTCAGAGCAGCGCAGAGTATTCTCTGTGAGGAGAACGTCCAGAGCTTCATTCCCTGTTTTGATGCGGCTTCCGTAAACCCGGACTGCATCTTTGATGGATTTTACCTCTTCCTCCGGCAGCTTCATATCACGCAGTGTGTGCTTCAGATCATGATATTTGATGTTGATAATATCCATCGTCTTCTTTGACAGCTCATACTGCTTTCTGTCCTCCTGCCAGAGGAGGCTGATGGTTTCATTTTCATGTTCAAGTTCCACTGTTTTCGACAGCACCAGCTGAATCATCAACGCCATCAGACATGCCACAATGGCATACAGGGACACGGTAACCGATTCCGCATCTCCGAAATAAGCCGCTACACGCGTAAGCCCGATGCAAATCAGGATCGTAACAACCGACAGCCGGTTAAAACGAGTGTCGATTCTTTTATAAGCCTGCCTCTTTGCTGCGTACAGGCCGACTGTCAGGAAGGCAATCAGATAGATAACCGGGAAAAGCACAAACTCACTGACCAATCGTTCATCCAGGATAGAAGTTTTCATCCCGCTCATAAAGCCAAAAGCTCTGGCAAGTTTGGCAATATGAAAAGCGATATGCTCCAAAGCATAGCCGGAAACGCAGACTGATACCAGCGCAGCCGGCGAAAGACGGAAACAAAGCCCCATCAGCACCACTGTGACAGCAAAACTGGAAGCAAAAAGAACAAGCTGGCCGAGAATCGTCGAATAGCTGAAGGGGACCAGCAGTGAGAACAGCACCGCTGCCATAACAGCGAAGAAATAGCGCAGCGGGAAGTATGAACGTTTCTCTGCGGGATAAAGGAACACCAGCTCGGCCAGCAGAATCTCCAGCATGAAGGAACTCCTCAGAATAATATCTGCCATATTCATCTGCCGCCTCCCATAAATTCCGATACAGCGTTCAGAAAAACCTTCTTCTGCGGCCGGGAAATATCAATCCGGTCATTCCCAAGCATGACAGAATCCCTGCTGACGGATGTGACATAAAACAGGTTGACCAGACAGCTGCGGTTTGCAAAAACAAAAAAACTGCGCTGAAGTTTTCCGCATGCTTCCTTCAAAGTGGCATATTCCTTCAGATCGCCTTCTTTTGTGTGATAAATCACATAATGGCCGTCCATATCCAGATAACGGACAGAGGAAATCGGAATCTGGCGTTTCTCCCCGTCTGTTTTAACGAAAATATAGTCCTCCGTTTTCTTCGGTACACGACTGACGGCACGCTTGACTTTAATGGCAAAGGAATACTTGTTGATCGGCTTCAGGATGAAATCCAGCGCTTCCACTTCATAACCAGCAATAGCATACTGAGCCATGTTGGTTACAAAAATCAGAATGACGGCCGGGTCGATTTTCCGCAGTTCCCTGGCTGCTTCCAGGCCGTTCATCCCCGGCATTTCAATATCCATAAATACGATATCATATTCCGGTTCATAGGCCCCGATAAACGCCGTTCCGCTCGGGAACTCTGTAATCCGAAAAGAAGTATTCTCCGTCTGTTCCAGCCAGGAGAGACATTCCCGGATACGAAGACGTTCGTTAGCATCATTTTCCACGATTACTGCCCGGATCAATTGCTCTCCCCCCTTTTGTTTTATTTTTTCTTCTGTGAATTATAATAGAAATCTGCCGTTTTTTCAATCCTGACTTGGTTTTTCACCTGTTTTGCCCATGTGACAAAAGGAATTGTACGAAACCCTCTGGCAGCAGGAAAAACCGGGTGAGTCTAAAGCTCACCCGGTTTTTTATTTCAGATAGTGCATTACTTTGTCAGTCTTTCGCATGCTTTGAGAAGCCGCTGACAATGCTGAGGATCAGTGCAAGCAGGTAAGCCACGACGGCTGCAATGGCAAAATTCATAGCTGCAATGGCCACCGGGTTGCTGGATTCCAGATCGGAAAAATAGATATAGCCGGCCAGCAGCACACGCCCCTGAATGAGTGTGCACATGGCAAAAGCAGTCAGGATGACGCAGGCAAAAAGGAACATGTCTTCCACCGCTCCTGGAAGCTTTTTCCCTGTAAATATTACAACCAGATCCAGAACGATGGCTGCCGCACAGGCAGCGATGAGATTGGGCAGATGCGTCAGACCGTAAGCAGTATTGGAGCTGACAACTGAAAGGATCAGCGCTGCTGCAACCAGCACTGCATTGAGACATACAAGCTTCTGAACGCCTGAAAGAGCTTTCTTTGTCATGATTATTTGCTCTCCTTTCCTTTTTTACCGTTTTTGACTGATGACCAGACATATCCGATTACGCAAAGTGCCGTCAGAGCGGCTGCACCGTAGTATACGCCCTTATAGGCCATGCGCCACCAGGTATTGACTTCGACTTTTCTGGAGGAGGAATTGATGCCGTTCATGGCATTGCTCTGTGCATAGACATAGAGCGTGCTGTGGACGCGGTCCTTGATGGCTTTGAGCATGGCGGCGTCGCCGCTGAAGGTGTTGGTAGTATCCGTAATATAGGTATTCCACAGTTCGGAAATCTCGTTGGTGTCAAAGTTTGTTGTTCCGGCGATAACGGATTCCTTCCATGTCATATAGGAAGCGGGATTAACCATGTCGGAAATGATGTAGCCGTTGAAACCCCATTCTTTGCAGAGGATATCTGTAATCAGCCCTTTTGAAGCGCCGACATAGCTCGGTCCAATTCTGCTGAAGGAGGTCATCACACCGAGCGTGCCGCCTTCAATGGCAATCTGGAAGCTTCTGAGCTCCAGCTCACGGGCTTTCTGTTCCTGCATAAACGGCGCCACACCGTTGCGGTTGGATTCCTGATCATTGAAGGCATAGTGCTTGGGGGCTGTAATCAGGCCCTTTGTAAGAGCCCCCTGTGCTATGGCGAGGCCTGTATATCCGGCAAGAACCGGATCCTCGGAATAATACTCGCCATTTCTGCCGTTGTATGCGCTGCGGTGCAGATTCAGGCCCGGACCCCAGATAAACGGAAGGCCGTTAAAAAGAGAGTCATTGCCCCAGAGAACACCGTATTCGTACGTAAATTCCTTGTTGAATGTGGCTGCAACCAGCGGAGCAGAGCCCATATCGTTGCACTGGTAAGCAGCGTTGGGATCTTCTTCCGAAACAAACCAGGGTGAATTCTCATCGGAATTTGCCGCAAACTTCACATTGAAGCCGTTAGGTGAATTCTCCGTATACTGTCCGCCGACAAAGCCGATGGATTCCATAGCCGGAGCATTGCGGTTGCCCTTGGTGATGAATAGGATGGCTTCCTGCAGATCGAGCTGATTGAGGAGATCGTCCCACATCGGGTCATCATAGGCTACGCCCTTCATGTCACTGAAGGTAAGGCCGTCCTCGCTTTTTCCATTGAAGGTGATGCCGGAAACATCATCATTGTCTGTAATCTGATAGAAGTCATTCTTCAGATACGGGAGCATGGCTTCAACGACTTCCAGATCATTGTAGGTTCTCGGCCAAGTTCCCTCCCAGTCAGCACGGGAGAGATAGGTAACCGTTCCCGGCACCCAGGTGTTGAAGTTGGCTTCTGCCAGGCGGTTCTGGATTTTTACACCGCTGAGGGACAGGGCAAAGGTGGAAGCATCTGTCCCGCCGTCCGGGCTGTAGCTCCACTTCTGCACGTTGGCAGCATCACCCTTCACATCATAACCCTGTGCAGCCAGGATATTGTTGACGGCTTCGTGACTGCCGTTGCCGGTAGTGAAGTAATAATCCCCGGCATCCAGAATATAGGCTTCTGCCTTCTCTCCGTCATAGCTCGTCAGATTCTGCAGATTGGCCGTTATTTCCACGGTCTGTTTTGCGCCTGGTTCGAGGATGCCGGTTTTACCGTAATCCAGAAGAACAACAGCAGATTTTTCCACGCCGCCGGCAATGTAAGGTGCCTGCGCATAGAGCTGAACCGACGTTTTACCGGCAGCATTGCCGGTATTGGTGACCGTAATGGCAGCTGTAACCGTTTTGGCTTCTGCATCAACCTTGACGCTGTCAATGGTACGGGTAAACTCCGTGTAGCTCAGGCCATAGCCGAAGGGATAAACAACCTCCTCGTCATAGTTCCAGGTACCGGCAGAGTCAAAGGTACCCACTTCGGAAGCGGCATTTCCGGTTCCCATGACGACATCCGCATAGCGCGTTTCATAGTAACGGTAACCGGTATAAATTCCTTCTGCTTCAATCAGATAATAGTCACCGCGGTCAACCGCCGTATCCAGATACTCGCCGGCATTTGTCCAGGCAATCACACCGAAGTTTGCCATAGCGGGAGTGGAAGTGGAATCGGACGCATAGATATCCGGCAGAGCACCGGAAGGATTGGCCTCTCCGGTCAGGATGTCTGCCACGCCGCGCATGCCGTAGTTGCCGGGCCAGCCGATCCAGAGAATTGCATCGACGCCATCATCTCTCTCCAGCTCCCCGAGTTCCATGGTATTGGCAGAATTGATAAGCACAATAACGGTTTCAAAGTTTTCTTCCGCGAAGGCGATCAGTGCCCGCTCATCATCGCACAGAGCAAGCGGATTGCGGGCTCCGGAAGAAAGATCCACACCGACAGCACCCGGATAATAGTCACCGGCTTCTGAGCCGGGCCGGCCGAGAACGACGATTGCCGCATCGTTATGCTGCTTTATGCTCTCCAGATAGTCAGCGTTTGCTGCAGCCATTTCCTCCACCGTTACTTCACGGATATCATAAAGTGGCTCCTGCCCGAGCGGCACGCCGGAAAAACTGGCAGAAAACTTATTGGCGTTCTTCCAGGATTTATCGGAGGTAATCGAGGTATAGATCTCATTGATCACCGGGTTTACAGTAAATCCGCGCTCCGTCAGAGCCGTCGTGAGGCTTACATTCTGCGCTGCCGGTACATTCACTCCGATTGTGGCCCCGTAAAGCGTTTTGGCCTCCGCTCTGATGCCGAGCAGCGTCACCTTCCTGGCCCCAGATGCCAGCGGAAGCCCACCGTTGTTTTTCAGAAGGACTCCGCCTTCTTCCATCAGCTGCTCGCCCATTGCCTCATGGGCAGCTACCAGTGCAGCGGTATCGGCATAGTCCGCCGTAAACGTGGAATACAGTTCTCCGGATTCGGTATCCGTTTCCACAACATAGCTTTTAGTTCCAAGGAAATCATCAACAACGTTGCGGTTGGTCTCCAGTGCCTGTCCAGCTGTAGAGCCGAGAAAAATCAGCGATGCAAACAAAAAGGCCAGACCGCGCCAGACATTCTTTTTCATATGCGCTTCCTCCGTCTTCAAAAAGAATCCTTTTTCAGGTAACAGCATATTATAAAAAACGTGCCCTCCCGGCAAGGGAAGGCACGCAACCTTTCATTTTTTCCCCGTAAACTGTTCACTCTTCGGAAATCGGGATGAGAATATTGACGGTAAAGACATTGTCTTCATTTCTGTAACTCAGGCTGCCGTCATATTTTTCCACGATCTGCCGGACGCTTTTGCTGCCGTAGCCATGGGCATTGTGGTCTTCCTTGAGGGTAATGAGTTCCCCGTTTTCCTCCAGGAGCTTTCCGGAAAAATAATTGGAGATATGAATCGACAGGAAAGCTGACTGCCGCCTGACGGCAAGTGTAATGCACCGGTTCTCCGGCGGAATCTTCAGCGAGGCTTCTATCGCGTTGTCAAGGAGATTGGCAAAAAGCGTATAGATATCGATATCCCGCATAAAAGACAGCCCCTCTCCACCCGCCATGCAGGTGAAAGGGATGTCATTGGCAGAGCAGAGCAGGCTTTTTTCTGAAAGCACGGCTGTCAGCGCACTGTTATCCGTATAAATATTGGAATCAAAGCGATCAGTAATGGTTTCCAGCTCAGAAAGGAAATCGTCCTGATTGACGCCGCTGTTCTGAAGATACCGCAGCTGCTTTTTAAGATCGTGATTTTTGATATTGATGCTGTCAATCAGCTCATGTGAAAAGCGGTACTGCTCTTCCTTCTGGCGTGAAACAGCTTCCATCGTCAGCTGCTCCTTCTGCAGCGACCGGCGGGCAATCATGTTGATCAGCATATACAGCACCACCAGGTTGAACAGCAGGAAATGGATCTGTATGACCGCCATCGTCATCCCGAAGTTTGCATTGGAGTCAAACGCATAAAGATAGCTGCTCAGAAATTTGTGAACAATGAAGAGCACGGCAATAAGGAAGATAACAGCTTTGTCCCGGGAATCCAAAGCCAGCTGATTGACGCGCTTTCCTCCGAACAGTCTGTAAAGGAGAACTGCTGCTGCAAGCACGGCAAGATGGATCAGCACTGAAGGAAAACCGGGATTCCGCTGGGCAGCTTCCCCGAGGATCAGTGCTTCCAGCAGCTTGTAAAGGCAGAACTGCATATTCTGGCTAACTACTGCGATCTCCATCAGGAAAACAGCGTTCAGAATACTGATTTCGGCACAGCAATAAATCTGAAGCACCGTACTGACAGCCATGAAAATCTGCCAGGAGGAATTCCAGATAATATTCTGCAGCGTGACAAGATTGCCGCTCCACTGCCATCCGCGGCTGACCAGGCCTGAAACCGCAAAAAGGAAAGCCGTGAACACGATCCAGATAACGGGGGCGTATGGTTTTCTTTTGCGGCTCAGGTACAGGCAGCCTTCCAACACGAGTAGCCCAAAGATAAAATTGTTTTTCCAGAACCAGCTGATCATCTGCACAGTATTCTCCGACCTCACATAGGATTATCCCCCGATATAGTTATTCAGGGCTTCCAGAAATGCTTTTTTCCGCGGACGGCTGATTTGCAGCTCGTCTCCGCCTACCATAACCGTAAAATTCTGCACTTTGCGAACGTGCTTCAGGTTGACAAGATAACAGTTGTTGCAGAGAAAAAAACCCATTGGCTCCAGCTGCTCTTTCAAAGCAGACATCGTACCGTACACCGGATAATCCCTTTCCGTTGTGTGGTAGATGAGCTGATGGTCCCTGACTTCTATATACTTTACCTCAGCCGACGGCAGACGGATTCTGGCTCCTTCCGAAGTAAAGGAAATATCATTTCCCCGCATCTGTGCAAGCTTTGCAAACGCTCTTTTCAGTTTCAGCCGCAGCGCGTCATACTGCACCGGCTTCACAACAAAATCAAAAGCTTCCACTTCATATCCCCTGACAGCCATATGCCCCATGTTGGTAGCAAAAATCAGGAGCGTAGTTTTATCTGTTTCGCGCAGCTTCGCCGCCGCATCCAGGCCGTTCAGATGCGGCATTTCGATATCCATAAAAATAAGATCAAAAACGACAGAATAATTCGCCAGGAAGGATACGGCATTGCTGAACTTTGAAACGTCAATTGCGCAATCGTTCTCTCTGGAATAGCGGAGAAGCAGCGACTCCAGATGGGCAGCTGCCTTCTCTTCATCCTCCACAATAGCCACCCGGATCATATTCTCCCTCCTCCCGTTTACTTTTAACTGAAAGTATAAAACAAAAACAGCTATTTTGCAATGCAAAAAACCTCCCGCTGATCTGCAGGAGGTTCTGTTGATTTGCTTATCGGGAACGAAGTTTTATCAGAGGACTCTGATAACCCAGTCAACGCGGATCATGTTAATATCTTTAATCAGCTCCGGGTTGAACGCCTTGATGGCTTCGCAGGTGGTGTTGAAGCGCATGGCAATTTCAGAAAGCGTATCACCGTAGGCAACCCGGTACATCACCATACCGTGATCCGTCCACACTTCGCCCTGTGCGGTGCCGCCGGCAACTTCATTTATTGCCTCATCATTGATTTTATTGATATCGCTCATTGATTTTTCCTCCTTTTTTGCATATAGTATTATAATAAATCTGGCAAACACCATAATCTATCAATATTTTATGAATTTTTGGAACAGGAGGAGAACGCTTCTATGAGTAAAGCGGTTGTTTTTATGGCGGACGGGCTGGAGGAATGCGAGGGCTTGCTGGTTGTGGATATTTTGCGCCGTGCCGGAACGGAAGTCACCACCGCTTCCATCAACGGGACAAAGCAGGTTGTTTCTTCTCACGGTATAACTCTTTTTACTGACGCTCTGGCGGAAGAGGTTGATTACGATCATGCCGATATCGTCATCCTGCCGGGCGGACTCAGAGGGACCGAAAACCTCTCTGTGAGTAGCTTTGTCAGAAGCAGATGCCTGGAGTTTGCCGCGGGCAAAAAGATAGCCGCCATCTGCGCGGCTCCCAGTATCTTTGCTTCTCTGGGTCTCCTGAAGGGCAAAAAAGCAACCGTTCACCCGGGCTTTGAAGACAGGATGAACAGCTGTGAACTGACGCATCTGCCCGTCACGGTTGACGGAAACATCATAACCGGCCAGGCACTCGGCGCTGCGATCCCCTTCGCGCTGGAACTGGCCAGGCAGCTGGAAGGCGAAGAAGCGGCAGAAAAAGTGGCAAAGGCAATCTGCTGGAAGCGATAAGAAAAAGCTTCCGGATCGAACGTGATCCGGAAGCTTTTCCTTTTTATCCCATAACTACTTTTACTTCAAAAGTTTCTCCGGCGGGTGCAGGCGGGATGATAGTTCCTGCCTGCGTCTTTCCGTTTACGGTGATCTCCTTCACGCCGTATTCCGCGCCGGCTGAGTTGTCCACCGTAATGTTGTATACAGCACCGCGGTAGCGGCGGGAGACTGTAAAACCTTTCCAGGCAGAGGGGAGGCAGGGGTCTATCTTTAGCCCGTCAAGCGTCGGGATAATGCCGAGAATCGCCTGGGTAATGGAGAGGAGTGTCCAGGCAGCTGTACCCGTCAGCCAGCTGTTTTTTGCCTCGCCGTGCGTCGGTGCATCCTTCCCGGCAATCATCTGGGGATAGACATACGGTTCTGTGCGGTGGATTTCACTGATGTCCTCCAGGTAGGACGGGCAGGTGCGGCGGTAAACTTCAAAGGCCCGGTTGCCGTGCCCCAGAACCGCTTCTGCGCAGACAATCCACGGATTGTTGTGGCAGAAAATGCCGGCATTCTCCTTGTAGCCCTCAGGATAAGATGAAATCTCGCCGTACTCATAGATGTACTTAGTGAAGGCAGGATTGTTGAGTACCATACCATGCTCGCACTCCAGATACTTCTTGCAAGAATCGAGGCTCTTGGCCACCATACCCTCTTCAGCTCCGATTTCGGCCATCGTACACCAGCCCTGTGACTCGATGAAGATCTTTGCCTCTTCGCATTCATTAGAGCCGATTTTACGGCCGTAGAAGTCGTAGGCGCGCAGATACCACTCGCCATCCCAGCCATGCTTCTTGACAGCTTCGATCATCGCATCGATAGCTTTCTGCATGCGTGCAGCTTCGTCGGCCTTGCCAATCTTCTGGCAGAGGGCTACGTAGTCCTTTCCTGTAACGACAAAGAGACCGGCAATCATGAGTGATTCAGCCTTGGTGCCCTCAGAGACATTCTCAGTGGTCTGGAAACTCTCGTTCGGATCCCATGAGAAGCAGTTGAGGTTCAAGCAGTCGTTCCAGTCGGCACGGCCGATGAGCGGCAGCATGTGAGGACCAAGGTTGTTGATGACGTGATCCATGGAAATCTTGAGGTGCTCGAAGAGGGTGACCTCAGAACCGGGCTGGTTGTCGAATGGCACCATCTCGTCGAGAATCGAGAAGTCGCCTGTTTCCTTGATATAGGCCACTGTGCCGAAGATGAGCCAGCACGGATCGTCATTAAATCCACCACCGATATCGTTGTTGCCACGCTTGGTGAGGGGCTGATACTGGTGATAGCAGCCGCCGTCGGGGAATTGTGTCGAGGCGATGTCGATGATGCGCTGACGGGCGCGTGATGGTATCTGATGCACAAAGCCCACCAGGTCTTGGTTGGAGTCGCGGAAGCCCATGCCACGGCCAATGCCACTCTCGAAGAACGATGCCGAACGCGAGAAGTTGAAAGTGACCATGCACTGATACTGGTTCCAGATGTTGACCATGCGGTCGAGCTTGTCGTTGCCAGTCTTTACCTTATATATGTTAAGTAGGGCATCCCAGTATTCGCATAGCTCAGCGAATGCCTTGTCCACCTTCTCTGTGGTATCAAGCTCTGCGATGAGGGCGTGTGCTTTCTGTTTGTTGATGACCTGAGGCGCCTCGAACTTTTCATTCTGTTCGTTTTCGATATAGCCAAGGAGGAACACGAAATCCTTGCTTTCGCCTGGTTGCAGAGTGACCTCGATATAGTGTGAGGCGATGGGGCTCCAGCCGTGGGCGTGTGAGTTGCGGGGCTTACCCTCCATCACAGCCTGCGGATCCGCAAACTCGTTGTAGAGGCCGACAAATGTCTCGCGGTCGGTATCAAAGCCCTGAATAGGTGAATTGACATGATAGAACGCATAGTGGTTACGACGTTCGCGATACTCGGTCTTGTGGTAGATCGTGCTACCCTCAATCTCAACCTCTCCCGTTGAGAAATTACGCTGGAAATTCTCCATGTCAGTAGCAGCATTCCAGAGGCACCACTCCTCGAACGAGAAGAGCTTCAAGGTCTTCACCCCGTTAGATTCGTTTTTTAGTGTCAGCTTCTGCACCTCTGCCCATTTCTTCAGTGGCACAAAGAACAGCACAGAAGCCTCTACGTCATTCTTACGTCCTGTGATGCGGGTGTAACTCATGCCATGGCGACACTCGTAGAAGTCGAGTGGCGTCTTGCAGGGCTTCCACCCCGGGTTCCAGACAGTGTCGCCGTCCTTGATATAGAAATACCGACCTCCATTGTCCATCGGTACATTATTGTAGCGATAACGGGTGATGCGGCGGAATTTGGCATCCTTGTAGAAAGAATAGCCGCCGGCGGTGTTGGAGATGAGAGAGAAAAAGTCCTCATTGCCCAGGTAGTTAATCCATGGCCATGGTGTCTGCGGGTCTGTTATGACATACTCGCGATGCTGGTCGTCAAAGTGACCATAACGTTTCTGTTGTTCCATTATTTCGATTGTTTTTTGTCGTGATTGCTTGCAAAGGTACGAACATATTCTGATACTTCCAAATCTTTTGGAAAATAGTGTTATCAATAAGCAATATAATATTACTTTCCGATGAGGATTCGGGCATCGACAGCGATGATGTCAGATCCGTCGGCGAGCAACGGGTTGATGTCCATTTCCTTGATTTCCGTCGCAAAGCGGAGCAGGGTGGAGAGACGTACGATGATCTCGGCATATTTTTGTTCGTTGATGCCCTGTTGCCCGCGTGTTCCTTTTAATATCTTGTAGCCGCGTAAGGAGTGGATCATCGAATAGACCTCGGCATAACTTAATGGTGCCAGACCAGACGACACATCCTTCAATACCTCGACAAAGATGCCGCCCAGACCACAGAGCACCACATGCCCGAAACGCGTCTCGTATTTCGCGCCGATGAAGAGTTCCGTGCCCTTCAGCATCTTCTGCACCATTACGCCGGTGGCATCGGGAATCTGCATCATCCGGTCGAATTCAAGGGCGAGGTGTTCTGGCGTGCGGATGTTCAGGGCTACGCCGCCCACATCGCTCTTATGCACGGGACCTACCACCTTGGCTACGACGGGATAACCCACTTTCCCGGCGAAGGCCGTGAGTTCCTCTTTCGACATGCTGACCATTTCGGGCACCAATGGAATGCCGGCACAGGAGAGGATCTCTCGCACCGTATCTGGAGCCAGGTAGCCACTTGTAATGCCTTCGAATTTCAGACGGTTGGTCTCGCGGTAGATGATCTCACGGATCTTTGGCACATCGACGCCATAGAGTTCCAATTCGGGTGATGCAGGCTGTGGGGTGCGCATGATCTGACTCAGGGCGGTGGCCAATGTCACCTCGTCGCTGAAGTTCACGTGTCCCTTGGCCAGGAACTCCGCCACTTCTGCTCCGGCGGTATGCAGGCTGGGCAGCACGGGGAATATGGGTTTATGGCATTCGCGGATTTTTCGGTCCAGTACATCGTAGGCCTCGTAGAGTTGGTTGAGCCCAGGTGTGCCGTAGATGACGGCGATAGCATCGATATTATCGAATTTCTGTTCGCAGTAGTCGATGATGGTGCCCAATTGCTCGGCGGTGCCTGTGGCCAGGAAATCGATGGGATTAGAGACTGAAGAGCCTGGGAAGAGTTTGGTCTTCAGTTCCTCGGCAATTGCCCCTTCCACCTTTGGAACACTGAGGCCGCCTTTTGAGAGCGCATCAGTAAGCATGACGCCAGGGCCTCCGGCATGGGTGACGATGGCGAAATTCCTGCCCTTGAAGGGAGGCAGGGTGAAGATACAGCCCACAGTGGTAAGTTCCTCACGGCTGTAGCAGCGCACGATGCCCGCCTTGCGGAAAAGAGCTTCGACAGCGGAATCAGACGAGGCAATCGCGCCCGTATGAGAGGAGGCGGCACGAGAACCACTCTCGCTGGCGCCTGCCTTGATGGCAGCGATGCGACAACCCTTGCGGATGAGACTTCCTGCATGGAAAAGCAGCTTGTCAGGATTGCTGATATTCTCGATATAGAGCAGTTTGACTTTCGAATCGGTCTCGGGGTTGAAGTGCTCGTCCATATACTGCAGGACATCCTCGATGCCAATCTGCTTACCGTTGCCTATCGACCACACACTGTTGAACTGCAGTCCCTTGATGACGGCACTCTCCAGGATAAAGACCGCTGTGGCACCGCTGCCGCTGACGAAATCGGCTCCCTTGGGGTCGAGGTTTGGAATGGGTAGGGTGAATACACTATGATGATTCCGGTTTAAGAGTCCGATGCAGTTAGGGCCGATGAGGGCGGCACCATACTGCTGACAAGTGTCGAGTATACGCTGTTCGAGTTCGGCGCCCGCCTTCGTCTCCTCGCCGAATCCTGCGGAGATGATGATGAAGGCCCGCGTCTGTTTCTCTTTTGCCAGCATCTCCACATAGTCGGGACAGAACCTGGCTGCCACCACGAGGATAGCCAGTTCGGTAGGGGGTATGTCGCGGGCATCGTGGAAGGCCTTGATACCTTGCACTTCATCTTCCTTGGGGTTTACAATGTGCAAGGTTCCATTGTAACCACCACTCACCAAATTGCGCACAATAGAGCCGCCTGGCTTATGCACGTTATTAGAGCCGCCGATGACGACAATGCTCTGCGGGTTCAATAGTTGTTGGTTAATCATGGCACAAAGATATATAAAAAACGCTAAAAGGCAAAGCAATCTGACAGAAAATCTTTATCTTTGCATGTAGATTTAAGTCAAAAGGGTATGAAACAGAAACTTTTTATACTAATTATATCATTGGTTATGCCATTTATAACTTGGGGGCAGACCTATTCGGCCCTATGGAAGAAAGTGAATGAGGCAGAGCAAAAAGATCTACCTCAGACGATGTCGAAGGTGCTTCAGCAGATTGTCGATAAGGCAACTTCTGAGAAAGCCTATGGTCAGCTGATGAAGGCAGAATTGAAGAATGCCCAGGTAAAGGCCAGTGTGGCGCCTGACTCGTTGAAACCTGCCGTCGAGATGTTGGAGCAGCGTTGTGCGAGCATCAACGACGAGGTACTGAAGACGGTGTATCAGACGGTGCTCTACCGCATTTGTCAAATGAACCGCATCCTGGAGAAGGAACCCCAGAAACCAGAGTTGACAGCAGCCCTCTGCGCGAAGCTGGCTCAGGTGAAGGATGAAACCTATGAGCCTTTCGTCAAGGTGGAACCCGACAGTAAGCTTTTCGATCACGACCTGCTGAGCATTGTAGGCCATGAACTCGATGCCTATCAGGAGATGCATGATTACTATGAAAAGGCGGGTAATCGTCAGGCTGCTTGTCTGACGGCGTTGGAAGTGGTGGAGTCGCAAGGCATGGGAAAAGAATTCATTCATAAGATTGATTCGCTCATCAGCCGATATGGAGACTTGCCCGAAGCTGGCGAACTGGCCATCAGCCGTGTAAACTATATGCAAAACAGGGGTGAGGATGAGTTTCCTGTTGGGGAGACCGTTGGCTATGCGCGTCAGGCCGTAGAGAAATGGGCGTCATGGAGTCGTATTAATACCCTCAAGAATACGATTAAAAGCATGATTAACCCGCAGTTCGGGGCCACCATCGACCAGCGCATCTCGCTGCCCATGCGTGAGCAGACGGTTTATCTGCATGAGGTGCGTAATCTCTCGCAGGTTGAGATGAAGGTTTATCGGGTGAACGGCAACGGCGATCTGAACCTGAATCCCGAATCAAAGGAAGACTTTAAGAAACTGAAACCCCTGCTGAAACTCATGCCGGAGGCCTGCGTTGAGATGACGTTTCCCAGCAAGCCCGACTATGAGGTCTTTGAAGACAGTATAGCATTGCAGGGCCTGCCGATTGGCGTGTATATGCTCGAATTCTCCTCGAAGCCTAGCACTGAGGTCGTTCGCAGGATGTTTCACGTCACTGATTTGTTTGTGATGTCCGAGAAACAGCCAGATCTTCGGATACGTTATGTTGTGGTCAATGCTACCACAGGTCAGCCAGTGGCCAAGGCTCATGTGCGCATCAAGGAATATACCTCCTGGAAGGAATATATCACCCACAACCTCAGGGCTGATAGCAAGGGTGAATGCTATTTTGAGAATAGTAAAGACCGCAGATTGGAGGTGTTTGCCTATACCGACGGCGACAAGGCCCTGCCGGAGATGAACCTCAGCAACCGCTATAATTACTACAAGAGAAATGACGATGGTGAGCGGACCATGATTTATACTGACCGTGCGATTTATCGTCCGGGACAGACGGTTCATGCTGCCGCAATCGTATATGAGATGATGGAGGGTTATAAGCATAATGCTGTGGAAGGCAAACGGATGAGTTTCGTGCTCCGTGACGCTAATTATAAAGAGGTGCAGCGTGTGTCGGCCGTTACCGATCAGTATGGTACTTGCAGTGCCGATCTGACATTGCCTTCAACGGGACTGACAGGACAGTTCTCATTGGTGGTGAACGGAGAGACTCAGCGTATCCGTGTGGAGGAATACAAGCGCCCCACCTTCGAAGTGAAATTCGATGAGGTAAAGGCGCACTATGAGGCTGGCGATACGGTGACCGTCAAGGCGACGGCCCGCAGCTATGCCGGTGTGCCCGTGCAGGGCGCTACCGTGAAATATAAGGTGGTGCGCCGCCTGGCCCTCTGGTGGTGGAACTATAACCGCTACTGGAATACGGGTACGATAGGCCTCTCCAGTAATGACGAGGAGATAAGCAGTGGTGAGACGGTGACTGGCGACGACGGTACTTTCACGGTGGATATGCCGATGGTATTGCCGGAAAGCAAGAGTCCGTTGTTCTATAACTTCATTGTGACGGCGGATGTGACGGATACGGCCGGTGAGACGCATGCCGGACAGACCTCGCTGCCCTTAGGCAACCGTAAGACGGCGCTGAGTGTCGATCTCGGCCAGCAGATCCTCGCGGAGAGCAATCCCACGATGACCTTCCATCTGCGTAATGCTGCAGGCAATGACATTGCTTCCAGCGTAAAGTATAAAATAGACGACTCGCAGAAATGGCAGGATGTGCCAACGCAGCAGAAGATAGCGTTGGCATCGATGCACCTGAAATCAGGCAAGCATACGGTGGAGGCTATCTGTGAAGGTGATACGCTGAAACGTGATTTTGTAATTTTCTCGAAGGACGACAAACGACCGGCTACAGAGACCGACGACTGGTTCTGGGTCTCTGAGTCCCAATTCCCCAACGATGGCCGTCCTGTCACTGTTCAGGTAGGCTCATCGGCCAAAGATGTGCATATCATTTACAGTATCTTCTCGGGCGATAAATTGGTTGAGTCGGGCCGTGTCGACAGAGACAATGAGCTACTCAATCGCAAACTGACTTATAAAGAGGAGTGGGGCAATGGCATCTTGCTGACTTTTGCTTGGGTGAAGGAAAATGTCTGCTATACCCATCAGACCACGATCCGGCGTCCATTGCCGAACAAGCAACTTAAGCTCGCATGGAAAACCTTCCGCGACCGCCTGACACCGGGTCAGCAGGAGGAGTGGTCACTCATGGTTTCAGGACCTGACGGTCAACCCGCTAACGCTCAGTTGATGGCTACGCTCTATGACAAGAGTCTGGATCAGCTGACCTCGCATTACTGGCTGTTCTATCCCTATATCTCTCTACCATTGCCATATGCCCAGTGGAATCACTCATCACGGGGCAGTCTCAGTTTGTCAGCTCGTCAGGAGTGGCATTCGTTGAGCGTCCGCTCGTTGACCTATAGTCATTTCGACCATACGGCCTATCCCTCTACCAGCAGCTATTACACAATGCGTGGCTTAAGAAGGACCAGAGGAGCTGGCCTGGGAGCGACCATGTTGGCTAAATCAGCGGTGGCTGATGAGATGGTTGTGGAAGAAGCGGCTGTGCTGAATGATGCCGTAAGAGGCACATTTGATGTCAATGAATCATCAACCGGATTTGATGACGGATCTGATGACGCCCATCTTAAGAGGGTTCAGGGCAACGGACTGCCTACAGTGGAGTCTGACGAGCAGGCTTCATCTTTGGATCAGATACAGATCCGCGAGAACCTCAACGAGACGGCCTTCTTCTATCCCCAGCTGACGACAGACTCCACGGGGGTTATCACCCTGAAGTTTACGTTGCCGGAGAGTCTGACCACCTGGCGCTTTATGGGACTCGCTCATACACCGGATATGTGCTACGGTCTGCTCGAAGGTGAGACTGTGGCAAAGAAGGATGTGATGATACAGCCCAATATGCCGCGTTTCGTCCGCGAAGGCGATCAGGCCGTGCTCACTGCCCGTATCTTCAATACGAGCGATCATGCTGTCAGCGGCACGGCCCGTCTGAGACTGCTGAATCCGGAGACCGAGACTGTGGTATTCGAAAGTGCTCAAGACTTTTCGTTGAAGGAGGGTGCTACGGGCAGTGCCTCGTTTGCGCTCCCTGAACTGGGTGCCGACGTGACACCGCTCATCTGTCAGGTGATGGCTATGGGCGAAGGCTTCTCTGATGGCGAGCAGCATTATCTGCCTGTATTGCCGAGTACAGAGCGTGTCACCGTCACCGTGCCGTTTACACAGATTGAGCCAGGCAAGAAGACCATCGACCTGGCTGCCCTCCTGCCTGCTGACAGTAAGAATCAGAAACTGACCTTCGAATATACGAACAATCCTGCGTGGCTGATGATCCAGGCTTTGCCGACAGTGGGTAAGCCTTCTGCCGATGATGCCATCTCGCAGGCTGCCTCTTACTATGCCAACAGCATCGGCAAACATATCCTTGCCCAGAATCCGAAAGCAAAGACCGCCTTCCAGCTCTGGCAAAAGGAAACGGGTGACGAGACTTCGCTGATGAGTAGTCTGGAGAAAAACCAAGAGTTGAAAGATCTGATGCTCAGCGAGACGCCGTGGGTGTTGGATGCCGACCATGAAAACGAACAGAAACAGCGCTTAGCTGATTTCTTCGATGAGAATACCATGCAGCAGCGTCTGGAGTCTGCCACAACAAAACTGAAGAAACTGCAACGTAGTGACGGCTCTTGGTCGTGGTGGCCCGAGATGCCCGGTTCCTTCTACATGACGGTGGCCATCTCTGAGATGCTGGTGCGCCTGAATAGTCTGACAGATGAACAGGCGGAGACAAGTTCCATGTTGAAGGGTGCCTTCAGGTTTATGGGCAAGGAGATTGTTGAGGAGGTGAACGAGCTGAAGAAATGGGAGAAGAAAGGTCATAAACCTGGTTTCCCCAGTTTTAAGTGCCTGCAATGGCTCTATCTCTCCACCCTCGACGGCCGTACGCTGCCAGCAGATGTACAAGAGGCTAATGTCTATCTGCTCAAACTGCTGAAGAAGGAAATCAAGAATCAGTCGATATACGAAAAAGCGATGACGGCTGTGATTCTCGCGGCCTCGCATCAGGCCCAGGAGAGCGACCGCAAGAAGGCTCTCGAGTATGTGCAGAGTCTGAAGGAATATACCGTCTATCGTGAAGAGATGGGACGCTATTACGATACACCGCGCGCTGGTTATTCGTGGTACGACTATAAGATCCCCACGCAGACGATGGCCATCGAGGCCCTGCAGCGCATTACACCCAATGACGAGAAGACCATCCGCGAGATGCAGCACTGGCTCCTTCAGTCGAAGCGTACACAGGCTTGGGATACGCCCATCAACAGCGTGAATGCCGTCTATGCCTTCCTGAACGGACAGACGTTGGTACTCACTTCGCAGGCTCCTGTCTTCACCGTCGACGACCAGTTGCTAGAGACACCGAAGGCCACGGCTGCCATAGGTTATGTAAAGACCCCCATTGCTGCAGTGAGCAAGTCGATGACCATCGAGAAGACCTCGGAAGGTACTTCGTGGGGCGCTGTCTATGCCCAGTTCTACCAGCCATCTAAGAGCATCAAGGACAGTGGCAGTGGTCTGACCGTGAAACGTGAGATACTATCTAATGGCGCCCCCGCCTCTCACCTTTCTGTCGGAGACCGCATCAAGGTGCGTATTACCATCGAGGCCGACCGTGATTACGATTTCGTACAACTCATCGACCGCCGTGCGGCCTGTATGGAGCCCGTGAAGCAGTTGAGCGGCTACCACAGCGGCTCGTATTGTACGCCACGTGACAATACCACGAATTATTATTTTGATTGCTTCTCGAAAGGCAAGCACATCATCGAGAGCGATTATTACATTGACCGTCCAGGAACCTACGAAACGGGCAGTTGCACTGTGATGTGCGCCTATGCCCCAGAGTTCCGTGCAACGACAAAGTCACAAACCATTATCGTGAAGTAGAATGATGAAACGACAACTGATGATTCCCCTAATGGCGCTGGCCATGTTGCCAGTGTCTGCTCAGAAACTGACTGTCACCAACGCCACCGTGAATGCGGGTCGGACAGGCTATCTGCAACCTATCACCGCCACCTTTGAACTCCGCAACAAGAGTAAGCGCAAGCTTATTATCGAGAGCGTCAAGCCTGACTGCGGTTGTACGGCTGTGGAATATCCCAAAGAAGTGGATGCCAACAAGAAGTTTACCATCAAGATGACTTACGATGCCCGTATGCTCGGTCATTTCCAGAAAATGGCGGCTGTGAAGAGCAACGGCTCCGAGAAGCCCGTCTATCTCACCATGAAAGGTATCGTGCTGACAGAGATGGTCGACTACACCGGCCGCTATCCGTTGGCCATGGGCGACCTGCTACTCGATAAGAACGACCTTGAATACGATGATGTAAACAAAGGCGATCATCCTGTGCAGGAAATACATATCTTCAATAATAGTGAAGAGACGATGACACCTAATGTGATGCACCTGCCGCCCTATCTCACGGCCCTTGTCACGCCTGAGAAGTTGGAACCTGCTAAGGCGGGCACCATTGCCATCACCCTCAATTCTGAGAAGCTCCGCGATTTCGGCCTGAACCAGACCTCGGTCTATATCGCCAAGAAACTGGGTGAGAAAGTGAGTCAGGACAATGAAGTGCCTGTCTCTGCTGTGCTCCTGCCTGACCTCAAGGACTATGATGCTGTGAGCAAGGCCTTGGCACCGCAGTTACAGATCTCCGCTACCGACGTCGATTTCACCGACTTCGGTGGCAAGTCGAAGAAGACTGCGGAGATCCTTTTGGTCAATACAGGAAAGACGACACTGGAAATCCGCTCTATGCAGATGTTCACTCGTGGCATAAAACTAACGTTGAGCAGCACAAAACTGGAGCCCTCACAGTCGGCGACGATGAAGATTACTGGTATTGCCGACGATTTGCAGAAGGTGCGTACCAAGCCCCGTATCCTGATGATTACCAATGACCCCGACCATACGAAGGTCATTATCAACATAAATGTGAAATGATTATGGAACATCCCGAGAACAGTTCCGAATTTGCAGGTCTGCAGGTCAACAGTGGTGTTGAGCAGCCCTCCATCGTCAATCCTTATCTGCAACGCAACCGTTTCCGTCGGCGTGAACTTACGGCGGCCGAGATGGTGGAAGGTATCCTCAAAGGCGATGTCACCATCCTCTCACAGGCTGTGACGTTGATTGAGAGTGTGAATCCCGACCATCAGGCGAAGGCGCAGGAGGTGATTAATAAGTGCCTGCCATACAGTGGCAACAGTGTCCGTGTGGGCATCAGTGGCGTGCCTGGTGCAGGCAAGTCTACGAGTATCGATGAGTTTGGTATCCACGTATTGAAAGAAAAGGGTGGTAAGTTGGCCGTTCTGGCCATCGACCCGTCCAGTGAGCGCACTAAGGGCAGTATCCTCGGCGACAAGACGCGCATGGAAAAGCTGGCGCTTCATCCCGATTCCTTCATCCGTCCTAGTCCGTCGGCAGGCTCCTTGGGTGGTGTGGCCAGAAAGACGCGTGAGACCATCATCCTCTGTGAGGCGGCAGGCTTCGATAAGATCTTTGTCGAGACAGTGGGTGTGGGACAGAGCGAGACGGCCTGTCACTCGATGGTAGACTTCTTCCTGCTCATCCAAGTGGCAGGCACCGGTGATGAGTTGCAGGGTATCAAGCGTGGCATCATGGAGATTTCCGACGGCATCGTCATCAACAAATGCGATGGCGACAATGTCGACCGTTGTCACATGGCAGCCACCAATTTCCGTAATGCCCTCCATTTCTTTCCCAAACCCGATAGCGGTTGGCTGCCGCAGGTGCTTTGTTATAGCGGCTTCTACGGCACAGGTGTCAAAGAGATCTGGGATATGATCTATGCGTATATCGATTTCGTGAAGGGCAACGGTTACTTCGATTACCGTCGCAACGAACAGTCGAAATACTGGATGTATGAGAGCATCAATGAGCATCTGCGTCTGAACTTCTACAACAATCCGACCATCAAGGCGCAGCTGGCTTCCGCTGAGCAGACCGTCCTCGCCGGCGAGAAGACCTCCTTCGTGGCTGCACAGGATCTCCTTGATATGTACTTTGAGGAATTAAAGGGATAGTTTATGGTGATTGAAATCGACAGCGGCAGTGGTTTCTGCTTCGGTGTGACCACCGCCATCCGGAAGGCTGAAGAGGAACTGGCACAGGGCAAAAAACTCTATTGTCTGGGCGACATCGTACACAACGGTATGGAATGTGACCGTCTCCGTGAAATGGGACTTATCACCATTAAGCATGATGAGATGCGTGAGTTGCACGATGTGAAGGTGTTGCTGCGTGCACACGGTGAACCCCCCGAGACCTATGAGCTGGCAAAGAAAAATAATATTGAGATTATTGATGCCACTTGTCCTGTGGTGCTTCAATTGCAGAAACGCATCAAACGTCAGTACGACAATAATCAGAGTCAGTCGGCACAGATTGTGATTTTCGGTAAGCGTGGTCATGCCGAGGTGCTTGGCCTCGTGGGCCAGACACATTCCTCGGCCATCGTTATCGAGAGTTTCGATGAGGTGAAACGCCTCGACTTCACCCGCGACATCTACCTCTATTCGCAGACCACGAAGTCGCTCGATGAGTATCACCGCATCATTGACTACATCCAGATGCATATCTCGCCTGAAGCCAATTTCGAGCGTTTCGACACCATCTGTCGTTCGGTAGCCAACCGCATGCCGAACATCTCGCAGTTTGCCTCACGCCACGACCTTATCCTGTTCGTCTGTGGCAAGAAAAGCAGTAATGGCAAGGTGCTCTTTAACGAGTGTTTGCAAGTCAATCCCAACAGCTATCTCATCGAAGATCCTCAGGAGATTCAGCCCGAGTGGCTTGAAGGCATTGATACGGTGGGCATCTGTGGAGCCACCTCCACCCCGAAGTGGCTGATGGAACAGGCCCGTGATGCTATAGAAAAAATGCAACGTCTTTAAAGCGTTGCATTTTTAAATTGTTCGAGCAGCCATTGTTTCTGCTCCTCAATGGTCATGTTCGAGTTGTCCAGCAAGATGGCATCCTCTGCCTGGCGCAACGGCGATTCCTCACGGTGTGAGTCGATGTAGTCGCGTTCCTGCACATTTTTCAGGATATCATCGAAATCCGCCGGCATGCCTTTGGCAATTAGTTCGTCGTAGCGGCGCTGGGCACGCACCTCGGCCGAGGCGGTGACAAATACCTTCAGTTCCGCATCAGGAAAGACCACCGTTCCGATATCGCGGCCATCCATCACAACCCCCTTGTCCTTGCCCATCTGTTGCTGTTGGGCCACGAGGGCACGGCGTACGAAACCTACGGCTGCAATGGGACTGACATGACTGCTCACCTCTAGCGAGCGAATCTCCTTCTCTACACACTCACCGTTCAGGTAAGTGTCAGGACGTCCAGTCTCGGCATTCAACTGGAAAGAGATGTGGATATTGGGCATCTCCTCCTCCAGTTCCTTGGTATTCACACTGCCGTCAGCCTCGAAAAGTCCCTTGCGTAGGGCATAGAGTGTGACGCTGCGGTACATGGCACCCGTGTCAACATAGATGTAGCCAACCTCACGGGCAAGGTCCTTGGCCATGGTGCTCTTTCCGCACGAGCTGTGGCCGTCGATGGCAATGGTTATTTTCTTCATAATGTATAGGATACGTTTATTAACAGACTATTGGCGCTGACATGGTATTTGGCATAACCGATGTGCAGTTTGAAACGCTCGAGCGACAGTCCACCACCCAGCGACAGACCAGCACTGTGGCTACTCTCTCCTTCGCTGTCGCTGATTTTCATCTCCGAGGCGCGTCGGAAGTTATAGCCGGCCGCCAGATAGATGGTAGGTGAGAGAATCAGATCGGCGCCCACGGACAGATGTTTCCCGATACCGTAGCTCCAGTCGTTCAGGCGGCTCATAGTGGCAGAGAAGCGTAAAGGCGAGTTGAGCAGCCGTTTGCTGAAGCCCACCTGCAGGTCGAGGGGGATGCGCTCAAACTCATCGTCGTAGGCCTTGATCTGACCGCCCAGGTTCTTGGCCACAGCGGAGATGCTCAGTTCACTTTCCTCCAGATAATAGTTCACCCCCAGGTCGATGCCCACGGCCATTGAGTGATATGAGGCAATATGTGAGGTGATGAAACGAGCCGTGATACCTCCTGAGAAGCGGTTGCTCAGGGCGTAGGCGTACGAACCGGCCACAGCGATGTCGCGTGCTGAAAACTCGCCTAGTTGCGTGTTGTCCCAGCTCACCTCTTTCATCGTACCATAGTCCATATATTGCGCACTCACGCCCCATGTACCTCTTTCGCCTGCAGCCTTTACAAAGGCGGCGCTGGCGGTCTTGGCTCCTTCCATATAGGTCATGTAGTTGAGGTTGATGGTGCGGTCGCTCACATCGTTGATGAGGGCGGGGTTATGAAAGATAAGGGTGGCATCGTCCTCGATAATCGAGATGTTGTCGCCGCCGAGGGCTGCCACATGGGCACTCACCGGCAGACGTAGGAAGTTATAAGCCGTCTGACTCTCCTGAGCGACTGTCAGGAGCGTGCTAATCAATGAAATGATGGTAAAAACGGCTCTTTTCATCTAAATATTCCTAATTTCGGTGCAAAGTTACTGCTTTTTTTCTTAATTTTGCACGCAGTTTTAGATATTAACGGAAGAAATGGCGGTTTTATTATGAACAGGACGACCAATTTCCTGCTGGGCTTAGTCTTTGTACTGGCCTGTTTGTTTGTCGCGCTCGAATGGAACAGTGGCGACAGCGGCTGGCATTTCTTTGACATGGAAGACGACCTGGAGGCCGAGATCGAACTCTCGCCGTTGCACCGCGACGAAAACGAGGTGCCGATGATGAAACCCACTGAGGAAACGCCCCCCGAGGTGAAGTCACAGGAGGTGAACCCCGTTGAGGAGGATGTCGAGATTCCGCCTGAGGAGGTAGAACCGCCCCCTGCCGAGTTGCAGGAGCCTCCGAAACCAGAAGAGGAGAAATTACCCGAGGCCGTCGATATGTATGATGAGCCGGTTGATTTCAGGGTGGTTGAGGATCTGCCACAGTTCCCCGGTGGCGCTGTCGAGTTCATGAAGTGGCTCACCAAATACCTGCATTATCCGCCCTCTGCCCAGCAACGAAAGGTGCAAGGCAAGGTGGTGGCCCAGTTCATTGTCGAGAGAGACGGTTCTATCAGCGATCTGCAGGTCATCAAGAAACTCGATCCCTCGTGCGACCGTGAGGCACTGCGGGTATTACGTATGATGCCCAAGTGGAAAGCCGGGCTTATGGATGCCAAACCCTGCCGTACTCAAGTCTGCATCCCCATCGTTTTCAAATTGTAAATAGTAAACAGTCAAATTGTAGATATCATAATGTATAGCTCAGAAGAATTGCTCAACAAGGTGAACGAGGCCCTCGAGAACCTCGTCTACGACCGTCAGCCGCACACGCTCTATGATCCCATCCGCTATGTTCTGTCGTTGGGAGGAAAACGTATCAGGCCAGTCCTCATGCTCTTGGCTTACAACCTCTATCGTGAGGATCCCCTTCGCATCATGTCGCAGGCCATTGGTGTGGAGACCTACCACAACTTCACGTTGCTTCATGATGACCTGATGGATAAAGCCGATATGCGTCGCGGCAATGAGACGGTTCATAAGAAGTGGAACGCCAATCAGGCCATCCTCTCGGGCGACACCATGCTCTTGCAGGCTTTCGACCGGGTAGGCGACTGTGATGCCGACAAGATGAAGGATGTGATGGCTGTCTTTATCCTGACCACTTACGAGGTGGGTGAGGGACAGCAGTTCGATGTGGAGTTTGAGACCCGCGACGATGTCACCGAGGCAGAGTATATTGAGATGATCCGTTTAAAGACGAGTGTCCTGCTTGCTTGTGCCCTGAAAATTGGTGGTATCATGGCAGGTGCCTCGGCCGACGACCTGGACAACCTCTACAAGACGGGTGAGCAGATCGGACTGGCCTTTCAGTTGCAGGATGACCTTCTTGATGTCTATGGCGACCCCCAGGTGTTCGGTAAGAACATCGGTGGCGACATCGTCTCGAACAAGAAGACTTATATGCTTATCAATGCCCTCAACCGTGCCAATCCCGCCCAGCATGCGAAACTCGTCGATTTGCTTCAGACTTGGCCATTCGACCGTTCTGAGAAAATTGAGGCGGTCACGGAACTCTATAATGCAATTGGTATTCGAGAGCTCTGCGAGGAGCGCATTAACTATTATTTCGAGCAGGGATGCCAGTATCTCGACCGTGTGAATGTGCCTGAGGCTCGGAAGACCATCCTCCGCCAGTATATAGCTCAAATGGTAAACCGTCAGTCTTGATGCTTTCATTCATCGATACCCATTGTCACCTCGATGGTGAGGAGTTTGCCGCCGACCGCGAAGAAGTGGTGGCCCGTGCCCGTGCTGCAGGTGTCTCCAGAATCCTCGTTCCGGCCATCGACCTCAAATCCTGTCACTCTGTCCTTGATGTCTGCCGTCAATACCCTGATTATTGCTATCCCATGCTCGGCCTTCATCCTGAAGAGGTCCGGGCAGACTGGCGCCAGCAACTAGACTCACTGGGGACGGTTCTGAGTGAGTCGTTGCAGACAAAAACTCATTCAGAACCGTCCCCAGTGAGTCCAATCGCCATCGGTGAAGTAGGACTTGATTATTACTGGAGCCGTGAGTTCGAGCAGGAACAGTTAGAGGCCTTCGAAGAACAGGTACGCTGGTCGGTGGAGACCCGCCTCCCCCTGATGATCCATTGTCGCAAGGCACAGAACGAGATGGTGGCCATCCTCAGGAAATACGCCGATGACCTGCCTGGTGGTGTGTTTCATTGTTTTACCGGCAATGAGATCGAAGCCCGCGAACTGCTCCAGTTCAATCGGTTCGTACTCGGTATCGGCGGTGTGCTCACCTTCAAGAAATCCAATCTGCCGCAAACTTTGGCCGTTATTCCTTTAAACCGCATCGTCCTCGAGACCGATGCCCCTTATATGGCCCCTGTGCCCCATCGAGGCCAGCGCAATGAGCCTGCCTTTGTTAGCGAAGTGTTGCGGAAACTCGCTGAGGTTTATGGTGTCAGCGAGGAGGAAGTAGCCCGCCAGACAACGGCCAACGCCTTTGAGGTGTTTAAAAAAATATAAAATAATCGTCATTCTGATGTATTTCGGCTGAAAAGCGGTAATTTTGCATCCGCTAATCTTTGGAGAGGTGCTCGAGTGGTTGAAGAGGCACGCCTGGAAAGCGTGTAACCGGCAAAACCGGTTCGCAGGTTCGAATCCTGTTCTCTCCGCAAAGAACAGACTTCAGAACGCCCAAAGGCGAAATCTGTTCTTCTTACGAATAGACAATGAAAAGGTTTTATATTTTGTTCCTGCTGCTGATGTCACTGGCTGTGTCACAGCCGGTGAACGCACAAGAATTGTCAAAACCCGATTCTTCCTCAGTCGTCCTTTCTGATTCCATTGCTAACGACTCCATTGTCACCACTATGGTCGACGATGAGGCCTTTGCCGATGCCACAGGCGAGGAGGAAGGGGCAGGCGGGTTTCATAAGCAACTGAAAACCAAGTTCATCGATGGAAATGTCGGCTTTATGTCGTTGGTGGCGCTTGCCCTCGTATTGGGACTCGCCTTCTGCATCGAGCGCATTCTCTATCTGATGATGTCGGAGGTCAAGTCCCGTAAACTGCTCGACGATGTGGAGGCACGTCTCAAGGCCGACGATCTCGAAGGTGCCAAGCAACTCTGTCGCAGCACCCGAGGACCCGTATCGAGCGTGTGTTACCATGCCCTGTTGCATATCCATCAGCCCATGGACGCTATTGAGCGCAGTGTCACTAACTACGGTGGTCTGCAGGCGGCCAACCTCGAAAAGGGCTGTTCCTGGATCAAGCTTTTCATCGCCATGGCACCCTCATTGGGATTCCTTGGTACTGTAATCGGTATGGTCATGGCCTTTGATAGCATCCAGACGCAGGGTGACATCAGCCCCACCATTGTGGCGCAGGGCATGAAGGTGGCACTCATTACTACCATCTTCGGTATCATTGTGGCGCTGGTGCTGCAGCTCTTCTATAGTTATATTCTCTCGAAGATCGAACATCTTACGGCTCAGATGGAAGAGTCGGCTATTCGCCTGCTCGACCTCATGGCCGTATGGAAAGAAAAGCACTAGCCCATGTCGTTCGTATCACCCTTCATTGCCGATATCATGCTCTGGCTGATGTATATCGCCATTGTTGTAGCCGTCATTGTCACCATTGTGTCAATGGCCCGTACGGTGCGGCTGCGCACGAAAGATGAAGAGGTGGTCAACGGCGTACCCCGTACCCGCATGGCATGGATTGTCATCGTAGCTTTCCTGTTCTGTCTTGTCCTCACCTTCCTGTTGGGCTCCTCCGAGCCTGTCAAGACCAATGGCGAACTCTTTACCGACACTTTCTGGTTGAAGGCTGCCGATATGTTTATCTATACTTCCCTCATATTGATTATCGGATGTTTCGTAGGCGTCGTTTTGAGCAAATTCCGGAGCTGAACACCAGTTCTACGGCCGACATCTCGTTTATGTTGCTGATTTTCTTCCTCGTGACGTCGTCGATGGACACGGACAAGGGCCTTTTGCGCCAGTTGCCGCCATTGCCGCAGGAGCAGACACCGCCCACCGATGTGCGCAAGGATCATGTCCTGCAGGTTACCCTTGATGCCCATGACCAGCTGGCTGTCGACGGCACGCTCGTCACCCCGCAGCAGTTGTGCGACCAGATTGCCGAGTTTGTCGCAGCCGATCGCACCGACCATGTCATCAGTATTCGCACCGACCGCGCCACCACCTATGAGGCTTATTTCCGCATGCAGAACGCCATCGTGGCAGCCTACGTCCACTTGCGCGACCGGTATGCCCGTGAACGTTATGGAAAGGGGTATGGCGAGTTGGTAGAAGAGCAGCGCGATGAGGTCAATCAGTATTATCCTCAGCGCATCAGTGAGTCGAAACCATCGGAAGGAGGTGCATCATGAGACGTATGCAGTCCATCTTCCGTCGCAGCTCCCACGACATGCCAGGCCTGAATCTCGCCTCCATGCCCGACCTCATCTTCACCGTGCTGTTCTTTTTCATGATTGTCACCCACATGCGTCATGACGATGTGAAGGTGCGCTATCAGGTGCCCGCCGGTACCGAGGTACAGAAACTCCAGCAGAAGTCGGCCGTCATCAATATCTATATCGGCGAAGGGAAGATTCAGGTGAACAACCAGCTCACCGATGTCGAGCACCTGCCCCAACTCATCGAGGCCGAGCGCAAAAAACTCTCTGAAGATAATGCCGAGCGCCTCACAGTTAGTCTCAAGGCTGATAAACATACCCCCATGGGCATCATCGCCGATGTCAAGGAAGCCCTCCAGCGCTCCTTTGCCCTCCGCATCAACTACAGCGGCACGACAGCAGGAAATTAAGAACGACTGTTTAAATATAAATGAACGCGTGTAAATGAAAAAAGTAACATTACTGTTGATTGGATTCTTCTGCAGTCTGACGATGTTTGCAGAAGAGATTACCCAAGAGCAGGCTATGGAAAAAGCCTGCCAGGTGTTGAAGGGTAAGCAATTGAAGATGCAGCCGATGCTCCACCGCACCGCCAGCACCGACAATGCCTACTATGTATTTAATGCCGAACAGGATGGTGGCTTTGTGGTCATCGCCGGCAACGACCTCATGCCTGAGGTGCTGGGCTATGCTGATCATGGTCATTTCGACCTCGCAGGTGCGCCCGACAATGTGAAGTGGCTCTTTGACTATTATGCCAAGGTTGCCCGGTCGCTGAAGAATATGCCTGCCCGGCAAGTTGTCAGCCGTCGTGCCAGTAGTTCTCGCGCTGAGCTCATCCCTTTGATGAATACCCAATGGGATCAGGCAGGAATCTACCAAAACCAGTGTCCTGAGATTGCTGGGCAGAAGACACTTACTGGTTGTGTGGCTACTGCGATGGCTCAGGTGATCAATTTCTTCCAGTGGCCGCTGAACAATGTCCGCGAAGCCGTGGGCTACACCTCGGATAAGGATAATAAAAAGATAGAACTGCCCAGCCTGCCCGCTCGCCAGTTCAACTGGTTTAACATGACCAACGACGACATTGCCTGGCTGATGCGCTATTGTGGTCAGGCTGTTACGATGAATTACGGTGTCGGCGAGTCTACAGCTTTCTCGACTGCTATTCCCGGTGCCCTTATCTCTGTTTTCAACTTCAGTAAGGGTGTCGACGAGGTGAGCCGTGAGGAGTTTACCGACGAGGAGTGGGAAGAAGTGATCTATCAGGAGATAGCGTTGGGTCGCCCCGTTATCTACAACGGATCTAAAGGTGAGACGGGTCACAGCTTTGTGCTCCACGGCTATAAGGACGGTCAGTTCTACGTGAACTGGGGTTGGGGTGGCCGCATGGATGGCTACTTTGCCTTGACTAATTTGAAGCCCGGCGACAACGACTTCTCTGAGAAACAGACTGCCGTAGTCGGTATCCAGCCGGCTTCGAACAACGATATCAGTTACGAAGAAAAATCCGAGATTGGCTTCTATGAGGTGCATCTTGAAAAGCAGGGGCAACTGGCCTCACTGCTGCCTGAGGATATACGCTATCGTATCAGCCGACTGAAGGTGACCGGTGAGGTAGGCGGCAAGGATATCGACGTGATTCGCAGCATGTCCTGCTATGGCAATGACTGGAGCTTTGAGCGCCGACTCCATAAGCTTGATCTCTCGGAGGCTCGCATCGTGGGCGGAGATAAGTATATGGACGGGGGCTATCCGATGGTGGATGATGTGTTAGAAGCTTTTATCTTTTTCAATTGTATCGCGCTGAATAATATCGTATTGCCCAAGACACTGAAGGCCATAAGAAATTCTGCATTTAGTTCTACACAACTGACGGAGATCTTCCTTCCAAAATCGGTGAAGGAAATTGATGGCGGTGCCTTTGAAATTAAAACACTGAATACCATCGAGGTGGAAGAGGGCAACCCGGTGTATTACTCCCAAAACAACGCTATCTACGAGAAATCTACCGGCAAACTGATTAGGGGCTGTAAGGCTTCGGGTATCCCCGAGGGCGTGGTGGAGATTGGTGAGGGTGCCTTCTCTGACGCCGGACTGGAAAGCATCATGCTGCCCAGAAGCGTGAAGAAAATAGGCTATTATGCCTTTGCCTATAATACGGAGGTGAAGGATCTGTATCTCCCTGCTTCTGTCGCAGAGATCGGTGATCATGCTTTCTTCGGCTGCAAACTCTTCTCTATTTCAGTGGATAAGGATAATACGGTCTTCGACTCGCGCGGCAACAGTAATGCTATCATCGAGACGAAGACCAACAAACTAGTGCAGGCCTCGCTGGCAACGACAATTCCTGAGAGCGTGACAGCCATTGGAACGGATGCCTTTGCCCGCGTGGATATATCGGCTCTGGATATTCCCCAGACTGTGACTAAGATGGATCAGTGTGGTATTTCAGAGATTAACGCCCTCACAATCAAGGTGCACTATCCGACGCCTCCTGTCTTGGGAGAAAACTGTTTCGGATGGATTCCCAATAATCTCCGTCTGGTGGTGCCCAATGGTACCAAGCAGTTGTATGCTAAGGCTGAGCAGTGGAATATGTTTACCCAAGAGGGCAGAATTATTCTTGAGGAGACGGAATATATCAACAATCGCATGATGACCTTCACTGTAGAGAATGCCGGAGAACTGGAAACCTTGATCACGCCCGAGATTGCTAGTGCTATGGAGGAAGTGAAGATCAAGGGAAAGATTAATGGCAAGGATATAGAACGTCTGAGACTCTTATCCCAAAATGAAGGCATGCTGAGGAGCATCGACCTAGATGAGGCCACTATCGTGGACGGCGAGGGCTCAATCGCCAACGAACTTCCGGAAAACGCTTTCCACGCGACTCTCGTGCTGGAGCACATCATTTTGCCGAAGAATCTGACGGCAATCGGCAGATATGCCTTCGAGAGTAGCGGCATCAAGGAACTGGTGCTGCCCAAGACCGTCATCACCCTTGGCGATGACATTTTCTACTACGCCCGTAACCTGGAGTCGCTGAGCGTAGAGGCGGGCAACACCATGTTCGACTCGCGCGACAACTGCAATGCCATCATCGAGACGGCTACCAACACGTTGCGCATAGGTTGTATAAACACATTCATTCCTGAGACAGTGACCGCCATCGGAGTGATGGCCTTCAGCGGCAAGCCCGGATTGAAGGAAGTCAGCCTTCCCAATAGTGTCACATCATTAGGATGGGCCGCCTTCTGGGCCGACACCGATTTGACCAAAGTGAGACTGTCGGCAGGTATCACCGATCTGGCAGTGTCGCCCTTCGGCGGATGCGACCGCATCACCTCGTTCGAGGTCGACCCGAAGAATCCGAAATACGACTCGCGCGACAACTGTAATGCCATCATCGAGACGGCCACTAACAAACTTATCCAGGGTTTCGCTACCACGAAGATCCCCGATGGTGTGAAGATCATTGCCGCTGCCTCGTTCCGCAGTATGTCAACACTCACTGAGGTAGAGATTCCTGCCAGCGTAAAGAAAATTGAGCCCGAGGCCTTCCTCTACTGCAACAATTTGACCAAGGTGGTGAGCCATATCCACAAACCCTTCGCCGTATCGTCGATGGTGTTCAGCGGCGACAACATGAAGACCGCCCGGCTCTACGTGCCCTACGGCACCCGTGAGGCCTACGCCAATACCCCAGGCTGGAACAACTTCACGCGTATCATCGAGATGGAGCCTGTTGAAGGCGAATATAGTAAGAATGGCCTGAGCGTGGGCTCTGTAGACTTCGGCAAGGCCTTCGCCGCCCTCGGCGGTAAGGCGAAGGCGCCTGTTACCATCACTGGTGAGGGGCTCGAACCTGTGACCAGCATCGACTATACCATCACCACCGGCTCTGATGTGGTCGACTATCATCTCGACCTCGATACACCTGTTACCTTTATGATGACTTCTGAGGTGCTGATAACGCTCGACGCTGATGCCGCTGTTGGTGAACGCGAAAAGATATTCAAGTTGACCAAGGTGAATGGTGTTGCCAACGAGTGTACCACTGAGAATATCCAGGCTGTGGGCAAGCTCTTCACGGTGGCTAGGATGCCTAAGGTGTGTCCTGTCGTCGAAGAGGCTACTGGCACCTGGTGCGGATGGTGCTCACGCGGTATTCCGTCGCTGGCACTCATCAACAAAGTCTATAAGGACGACGTTATCACCATTGCCGTTCATGGCGGTGGTTCTGGCGACCCCATGATTCTCGATAATTATTTGCTGAACACCAACAGCTATCCCAGTTGCTCGGTGAACCGCAACACCTTCGTCGATCCATACTTCGGCAGCAGTGGCAAGGCCTTTGGCATCCAGCGTGAGATCGAGGCTGTTCGTCGCGAGTACGTGCCTGCTGGTATTGAGGTGGAGGCCGAATGGGCCAGCGAGGTACAGCGGACCATCAACGTGAAGACCACCACGACCTTCGTCGAGGATATGGCCAATGCCAACTATGGTATCGGCTATGTGCTCGTGGCCAATGGTCTGAAAGGTGATACCCCTGAGTGGTACCAGTCGAACTACTATTCCGGCAGTAGCTTGAAGGACGAGGTGCTCGAGCCTTTGACCGAGAGCAATAGCAAGATGACCGACGTGACTTTCAACCATGTCCCTGTAGCCGCTTTCGAGCCGTTCGAGGGCATCGAGGGCAGTGTGCCTGCCACCATTACCAAGGATGTGGCGCTGACACATAACTATCAGATCGATATCACCGGAAACACCCGCATTCAGGACAAGGAGAAACTGAGCGTTGTGGCTTTGCTCATCGACAAGACCAACGGTAAGATCGTGAATGCCGCCCAGTTCAAGTTCTATAAGAACGACGAGTCGGGTGAGACTGCTATCAGCGATGCCGTGCGTCAGAATAATCCGTCGCAGATGATGGACGACCACTGGTACACGCTCGATGGTCGCCGCTTCGATGCCCAACCCACGAAGAAGGGCATGTATATCCATAATGGCAAGAAGCAGGTCATTAAATAGTTAAGTCTCAAAACTCACTGGTGACGGCATTCTCAGTGAGTCGTTCTGAAACAAGAAACCCCTCGTCGATCGGCGAGGGGTTTCTTGTTTAGAGAGTAATTAGCTGCGGCTATCTTATATCCGTAGTCGAAAGATAGTCTGCTATGGGTGCCACCGTCATCGGATGACGCGTAGCGATGCGATAGGTCAGACCTATCCGGTGGAGTTCGTCGAGGAAAGCATCAAGGTATGTATCATCCGCAAACCTTTGCATCAGGCTGATACAGAACATGCCGCCCACAGCGCTCATCTCAATGGTAAGGGCATACGGTGTGTAGGCCTCTGTGTACATCTCGCTGACGTATTTTTCGGCGGCACCCAGATTCGCCTTGCCGACGTAGCTGACACAGGCTGTGGCTGCCGATGATGCTACACTAAAGGCTTTGGCCATTGCCTGATGGCGCCCCTCAAGGGTGGGAATCTTCTCGAACATGTCTTGTGTATTCTGAGTTTGCCAGAAATTCTCAATGACGTTGTCATCGTTTGACTGCAGAGCCACCATGCCTCGGAATATGATCTGCTGTGTTTCAAGGTCCTTCCCTCGCATCTCTTCGCTCAGGGGCAGGCGGAGCGCTGAAGCCAGTGTTTGGCAGGCCTGTGGACAGCCCAGTGCAGGACGCTGGTTGATGGCCAGTGCCACCATCGGCACACCTTCCGTAAAGCCGGGATGCAGATGGGCGATGGCACGGGTAAGCAGCAGCGACACGAGCGTAGCAGGCGATGTGTCGCCTGATGACACATACTTCATCATCTCTTGTTCTTCAACAAGAATGTTGACGGTTTCCACCGCCTCGTTTACCACAGTCTTGGCCTGTGTCAATAGATTGATGCAGCGCTGGCGTTCCGGAAGGGGCAGGGGGTCCAGGTGGTCGGGCTTAGTCTGTGCGGCAGGATCTTCCCATTCCTCTGGGCCAATAATGTCACCTGCTACACGAATGTTCGCCATACCCATTCCTTCAGGCGTAAGAATGCGCTCCACATGAACACCCTTTGGCAGCGATATCCTTTCACGACTCAATTTCGCATCATAGCGGCGGCGGGAATATTCATAAAGCAGGGTGCGCAGGATGTTATAGGCTCCTGTGCCGTCGGTCAGGCAGTGGAAGAAATCGAGGGCGATGCAGTCATCCCAGTAGCAGAATGCCAGCAGATGGTAGTTCGACGCTGGGCCAATCAGCCTCACGGGTTCTTCTCCTTCGCTGGTTACCCAAGGTTCGCTGTTGTCTTCATACACGAAATATTCCGTGCCTTCAGCATCTCTCCTAATGCCGAGTTTCACTTGATAATATGGATATCGCTGGCGCGTTGATTCTACTGCCTGACGCAATAAATCGCCGTCAACGGCATCCCTCATCTTCAGTGTCATTCTGACTGTCCAGCTCATCTGTTCTCCCGCCCATGTCAGGTAGAATCTTTCTGAAAGCAGTTTCTTCCCTTTTTGATAGTTCATCTTTACATTCTTGCTGTTATTTCACAAATTCCTGTGCAAATATAATGATAAATGCTGAATAATTGATATAATTGCACCGATTATTTTAACACAGGAGGCTGAAACGATGTGTTAGGAGCAAAAAAAAGCGGGCCTTGCGGCTCGCTTTCTTTTTAGATAGCATTGATTGCACTGTATAAGTAACATGGATACTTTTTGAACATGGCTGAGATTTCTTTTCTTGTGATATGTTCTATTTTGTCCAATGTGATGCGCTTCATTGTTTGGAAGTCGGCATCGTTGTTCTTGGGATAGCGGCCATTCGTCTCGGCGTATTCTTCAAGCACTGATCTGATGATGACTTCCCTCTGAAATCCTCTATATACATAAGGGATGTTATTGAAAGCATCGACAAAACGAAGATGTTCTTTGGCGCAGGCAAGGATGTCTTCGTCTTTATCCAGTTTCTTACCCAACTTTTTCATCTCCTTTCTTTCGAGCAGTATCTGGGCATTCTTCTTAACATCCTCGGCATTCTTCAGCACCTCGTTGTCGGCGTTGTCGCTGGGGTATGTGAAGAGGTTCTTGTTCAGACCGAAGTCCAGGTCAACGTTCCATTCTGCGAGTTCCCATTTCCAGACCTTGATCTTGGCACCCACCTCACCTGCGAAACTGAAATCTACCGATGCTTTGAAGTCAACGGGATCCTTCTCGAACGGGGCGAAAGTCAGACCGGCCTTGGCTTCGAGCTTAGGACCAACTGCTATCTCAGGACCAGCCAGCTTGTCGATGATGATATCGCATCCGAACATCAGGCCAACACCAGCTTTAGCGGTGAACTCGGCAGTAGGAGTGATGAAGCTGACCTTGCTCTTGGTGACCTTGCTCTCGGTGATAGCCATGGGGTCGCCGTAGCCTTTGTATAAGATGCCGCCCTTGAACCAAGAGTCAAACTCGTACTTGACACCCATCGTGGCCTTACCACCCAGCTCTGCATCGAACTTCAGGAACATCGAGGGGTTGAAATCCACTGAGAAGGGAACGTATCCGATGGTGAATACTACCGTGATGCCGTCAAACTCCACGAGCTTCATCTTCTGCTTGTCCTCTGGCAGCTTCAGCTTGCCGTTGAATCCGATACGAACCTCTGGCTCGAAGTTGAAACGTCCGTCAACACTGGCCTCAAAGCGTCTCAGGTTGGGGGCTTTTACCACCGAACCGTCGGCCTGCAGCACGAGGTTGTAGTTGAGGTTGAACTTCACGGGAGCCTTCACGTATACATTGATGGTGTCCTTGCTGTCTTCGCCCATCTGAATGGGGATCTTCTTATCCAACGAGGAGTCAATGTTGATAAGGGTGTTATTCTCTGACCAGTTGATGTCATATTCGGTATGCTCATTCAGCCACTTTTCCAATTCCTGGGTTTGTTTCTTGAACCATTCCACAGTGCCCACTGCGATATCCTTAAAGGTATTAGAAACCTTACCACAGACTTTCTGTACAAATCCCCAGGCATCGTCATACCATTCACGCGTGGCAGGGTCGTCCTGCATGCCCAGCAGCTGCTCGGGCAGATAGGTGCCGTAGATGCCCTCTTCTTCTGTGGCGCTACGTGTCATACCACTCTGGTCGCCCTCTGCGCGTCGGTAGGTGATGACCATCGGGTGGATCACGTTGTTCTCGTCGATATAGCGGGCTGCAAATTCCGACGTGTTGTTCTCAGCAGCACGGGTGCGGGTCGATGCAGGGTCGTTGTTGACGTAGAGCTCGGTGCTCAGCTGATATTCCTTGTCATTTCCTGCCAGCACCTCAGCAATCGAAGAGGGGATGACCTGTAGGATGTAGCGGTCGCCTTCGAGCTTCTCCTTGGTGGCGCGGCGCAGATAGGCGCGGTGCTCGGGATTGTCCCAGATACCCATCGGGTGACCTAAGAACGACTGGATGCCCATCTTGTCGGCCAGTGCCTTGCTTACAGAAATCTGTGTTGTATCGGCGTTGAGGATCGTCACGTCCTCGGTTGTCTCGAAATCATAGAAGGACAGTCCGTAGGGTTCCTGTAGCGGGCCGTCGTATTCCTGCCCCATTTCGGGTGGTACGACTTCATTTTCTAAAATATCATCATCGCTGCAAGATGTGAGAGCGAATGAGAAACTCATAATACCTGCGGTAAGGGTGCTCATGAGCGCCAGCTTTACCAAATTCTTCTTTGTTGTCATAATTGTAAATTTTTTAATTGTTTATACTTATTATTTATTATAATCTCTTTTTTTGTTTTTGGGGTTGCCCTTTTTCGGTTTCAGTAAGGGCGGAGACTGATGTAGTAAGCACTCAAGGTGCTGATTATTACGCCTTTATATTTTGTTTGTGTCAGTAAGTCAAAGAGCGATATCATTTCTGATTTCTGATGCAAAGTTATGACGGATTTTGACTGATTCCAAGAAATTTTGTGTTTTTCGCTCGCAGTTATTGCGACAGGGATGGGTGTTTTGTAACAAATCGGAGGAGCCCTTGACACAGTTGTCGCATCCCCCCTCTCAAAATGCAAAAAAAGGCCGACATCCTCTTGTGATGCCAGCCTTTTTTACTTTTTTACCTTTAAAAAGGTCCGAAGCCCATGCAACTCGTGGTCGTGCTGGCCGTCAGGTTTAGATCCCCTTGATAAGCCTGGCCAAATCGGGGAATTTGCTGCGAAAATTGTCCAGAAGAACATGTCGCAAAGTGTCCTGACCCTTCTGTGACATGTGACAATCAAACACCCGGGGACGGTTCTTTTTTGTTTGACTGATTCCGCTGACGGCGCAGCGGGTCAAACAGGAAGAACCGTCCCCTTTGAGTCTATTTTCCTCCTACTCGATTAAGAGTGGATGTGTAGCCTGAATTGCAACGGGATCTTACCCATTAATTTGTAAACTCTGGCTTTACAATTTATCAGCACTTGCTTGGCAAATTAGAAAGTCTTCGCTGGCTTTTCAAAAATTCTTCGCTAGCTTTTCAAAAATTCTTCGCTGACTTTTCAAAAATTCTTCGCTGACTTTTCAAAAATTCTTCGCTGACTTTTTAGAAATTCTTCGCCAGGATTTTTTTGTCAGTTAAGTGAATTTGTTTTTGTTGTTAAGCGGCAGCTGTGGGGACAGGTACCTGAGCCATAGCAGCCGTTATACGCCAGTACCTGTCCCAGCATCTATGACGATGACTACCCTGTTATAGAAGCGCTAAGCACTTTGCTTCGCTACATTGGACACTTTTTGAAGCGATTTACGCGATTTGGCCAAGAGTCAGGCGATTGTCCATACAACTTTGAGAAGAATCCGAGAAATTTCTTGGAATCGGAAGAAAATCGCCGTAACTTTGCATTGTCAATCAGAACAAACAACGTCTGAGCGACAAGAGAAAGAAAGTAAGTATAACAATTTAAAAATAATAAAATTATGACAAAGATGAATGAAATGAGCGCACGCGCTCTGACAATGGAAGAGTTAGAGTATGTAAATGGTGGTATTCGTGTTAAAAATGCCCCACAGAAAGAGACATTCGAAATTCGTGTAAAGTGAAGTCACCATTGACAAACAATGAGAAAGGGCTCGCAGCAATGCGGGCCCTTTCTGGCGCAAAGGGATCTGTCATGTTAGCCGTTGGGACAGGTACCTGAGCCATAGCAGCCGTCATACCCAAGCACCTGTCCCAGTGACTAACACAGTCCCTCTGTTATATGCCATGTAACTTTACTGCACAAGAACTTTCTTGGTTGTGCCGTCGCTCATGCGGATGATGTTGACGCCCTTTTCACCTCTTATAGCACGTCCACTAAGGCTATAAGTTCCAGTTGCAACTGAAGAAACCTTTTCCATCTTCATCATACGAACGCTACTTGCTGTTGGATTAATCGAATACAGTAGGATAGCACTCGAATTATCTGTATAACCTTCGAAACACAGATGAAGTTTGCCGTTTATTTTCAGCAATTGCGTTTTTTTACTTGGAGTAGTGCGGAAACCATTATCAAAATTCACGGTCTGCAGCACGGTTCCGTCTTCGGAAACAATCTGGAAACCTATCATCGAAGTATTGGTATAGGTATCCCTAGCGTCAATGACTCCATCGCCATCCCTATCTTCCTCGTAGATTTCAGGAGTTGATGATGAAGAAAAAAGGGGCATCAGGAATTCGTATTTCTCATCAGTATTGAATATGGTCTGTGAAAGGTAAATGGTTCTGAAGTCATCGCAACTTTGATCGAAATCATCAAAAGACAAAGATATTATATCTTCATACGATTTGTGAGTGTCTTCATTCAGGACCTTCCAATCACCTTTAAATCCATCGTCTTTCCGTTCACGCTCTTCGTGTTTGTAGCTCGCATTTAGTTCTACACAAGAAACGGTCAGTTCGCCTTGTTTTTCAAAGTCGTCACTATAGAAGGTGAATGTTACTTTGCCGTTCTCATCCATCCAATTCCTAAGAAATATCTGAGCCTTCCCGTTATATGAGAACTCAGCTAAGGTTGCACGGAAACTAGAGTTAGAATCAAACAATTTCTGACTTTGAGCCATTGCTACACTTGCACTTGCTGCAAGAAAAAACATAAAGAATAACTTTTTCATGATTACATTGTTTTAAGAATATTATGTTAGTTGTCATTTATTTCTCTTTCACACTGCAAAGATACGGACTTTAGTTGAAACTTCCAAATTATTCCTGAAAAAATAGCAAAAAACAGTGTGCTACCTACAGAGTCAACTCTATACAACGAAAGGCAATATGCCCGCCTTCCTCAGGTGTTTTCTAAAGAAAATGTCATGAAGTGTTTCGGTTACACGAAGGACAAGACTGCATTAAAGAAGTTGGAGCGTTTGTCATGTTGGATAAGAATATCCCGAGTCGGGTAGCCGGGGGATAATCGCCGCAAGATTCTCTTCGACTGCCGATAATCAAACGCCCGTCAAACACTCGGGGACGGTTCTTTTCTGTTTGACTATTTCCGCTGACGGCGCAGCGGGTCAAACAGGAAGAACCGTCCCCGGGTGTTTGAAAGATCTGTTATGTTATTGGGTGAGAAGTCTCAGCTTCTGCTGGGGAGCGAGGGCGTTGGAGGTCTTCTCGGTGTATTCATTGAGTTTGAGCGAGGCTGTGGCCTGGATATCGCGGCTGGAGGCACCGATGCGGAAGGTGTAGGTGCCGGCCTCGGCGAGCCATTGCGAACCTGCCTCGTCGAACGAAGCAAGGTCGCGTACGGGGATGACTATCGTCAACGTCTGACTCTCGCCCGGCTGCAGACTGCGCGTCTTGGCAAAGCCTTTTAGCTCCTGGACGGGTTTCTCCAAGCGGCCCTTCGGAGCCTGGACATAGACCTGTGCCACTTCCTTACCGGCGACGCTACCCGTGTTCTTAACGGTGATAGAGACCTCAACGGCATCCTTGCCCTTGGCCTTGACCACGGGCTTCGTCATCTCGAAGGTGGTGTAGCTCAGACCGAAGCCGAAGGGATAGGCCACATTCTTCTGGAAGGTGTCGAAATAGCGGTAGCCCACGTAGATGTCCTCCTCGTGGTTGGTATAGGTATGTCCGGCGATGGGACGCTTGTTGGCGACCATATCCTTGAAGCTGTAGTAGTCGATCTGGCCGGGGAAGTTCTTCGAAGAGGCATGATCGGTGGCAGCGATGGGCCACGTCATGGTGAGCTTGCCCGACGGATTCACCTTACCTGTGAGCAGGTCGGCGATGGAGTTGCCGCCCTCCATACCTGGCTGCCAGGCGCAGAGGATGGCATCGGGATAACCGCTCCACGAGGCTGTCTCGATGACGGAACCGGAGTTGATGATGACGATGACGGGTTTGCCGGCCTGGTGGAAGGCATTGCAGACATCGGTGATGAGGGCACGCTCCTCGGGGATGAGGTTGAACTCGGTGTCGATGTCTCGGTCGACACCCTCACCGGCCTGACGACCGATGGTGATGATGGCGGCATCGGCAGTGCTCACCTCATTGTTGATGGCGATGGGCGAGATACTGATTTCCGGATATTTCTGTTGGCCGAAATACTCTCTTTGATACCACTTGGCTGGATGGCGCTCGGCCTGGAACTTCACTTTGGCAAACTCGATGTATTTGCGGTAGATATCCGTGAGGACGGGCGACGATTTGATGCCTGCGTTCTCGAGACCCTGGAGCATGTCGACCACATAAGGGGGATGTACGCAACCCGAACCGGTGCCACCAGAGAGGAAGTCGTAGGAGTTCTCACCAAACAAGGCGACGGTCTTGATGCCGCCCTTCCAAGGCAGGGTGCCATTGTTCTTGAGAAGGACGATACCTTCGGCGGCGCTCTGGCGGGTAATGGCTGCGTGGGCCTTGAAGTCGGGACTGTTGGTGGCAGGGTATTTGTGGAAACTCGGTGTCTTGACGATGTATTCGAGCATACGGCGCACGTTGCGGTCGACATCCTTGATGTCGAGCTTACCGCTCTTCACGCCTTCGATGATCTCGTTGGTCTGTGCGGGCTGTCCGGGCTCCATGAGGTCGTTGCCGGCCTGCACTTCGCGGGTGGTGGGCAGACCTTCGCGTATGCCAATCCAGTCGGTCATCACGATGCCTTTGAAGCCCCAGTCGTCGCGCAGGATCTTGGTGAGCAGGTCGTGGTTGCCCATCGAGAACTCGCCGTTGATCTTGTTATACGAGGCCATGATGGTCCAGGGGTTACTCTCGCGGACGGCAATCTCGAAGCCGCGAAGGTAGAGTTCGCGGGCTGCACGCTGTGAGAGCCGCTCGTCGACCGCGGTGCGTTCGGTCTCCTGCGAGTTGACGGCGAAATGCTTGGCAGAGACGCCTGCGCCCTGACTCTGTACACCATTGATATAGGCGGCTGCAATCCTACCAGTGAGCAGTGGGTCTTCGGAGTAATACTCGAAGTTGCGGCCGCAGAGGGGGTTGCGATGGAGGTTCATGCCTGGGCCGAGGATGACGTCGCAGCGGTACTCCTTGGTCTCGTTGCCGATGGCCTGGCCCACCTGGTTTACAAGTTCGGTATTCCATGTCGAGGCGAGGCAGGAGCCGATGGGGAAGGCGGTGGCATAGAAGGTTTTGTCGGTACCCTTACGGGTGGGGTCGATACGTACACCGGCAGGGCCGTCGGTGAGGACGGTGGCCGGGATGCCGAGACGTGGGATGGCGGGCGATGTGCCAGCGGCACCGGCCACGAGGTCGGCTTCACCGCCTACGGCTGCCTGGTCGCCAAAGAATGTGTTAGCACCGCCAACGAGTAGTTTGGCTTTTTCTTCAAGGGTCATGGCCTTGAGCACCTCGTCGATATTATCGGCGCGGAGTTGGGGCTGAGCATTTGTTGTCATAACGAATGTTGTTGCTAATAAGCAGGTTGCTAGTAAATTTTTCATATTGTTGGAATTACTGATCAGCGTTATTGGGTTAGGGGAAGATGCGGAAGTCATAGCCTTGGTCCTTGAGCCATTGGAGTGACTCGGGGAGGGCGGTGCGAAGTTTGTCGATTGATTTCAGCGAGTCGTGGAACGTGATGATTGAACCATTGCGCGCGTACTTTTTAATATTATTGACGACATCCTCGGCAGTGAGCCATGTGGAATAGTCGCGGGTGACGAGGTCCCACATCACAATCTTGTATTTCCGGCTCAGCCAGGCATACTGGCTCAGGCGCATCCAACCGTGAGGAGGTCGCACGTAGTGGCTGTGTATATAGGCATTGGCCTTCTCGACGTTATAGCTGTATTCCTTGATGGTATGTCGCAGTCCACCGATGTGATTGTGTGTGTGGTTGCCGACCTGATGGCCCTCAGCCACTATCCGTTTGTAGATTTCCGGATACTTACGCACATTGTCGCCCACCATGAAGAAGGTGGCCTTCACCTCGAATGCCTTCAGGGTGTCGAGGATGAAAGGTGTCGCCTCCGGGATGGGACCGTCGTCGAAGGTCAGATAGACGGCCTTCTCGTGACGGTCCATCCTCCAATAGGCTCTGGGGTAGAGCCAACGGAGGTAGATGGCGGGCTGTTCGATAAACATATTACTGCTCGAATTTTCCGCCCTTAGCGTAATAGAGCTTTACTAAAGCGTCCAACTGCAGTTCTTTCTCTGCGCCCTTCTTCTTGTCGATGTCGGTCTGCAGATCCAACAGCTGGTTCATCACGATGATATTGATCTGGATGTCGCGCTGCGATCCGTCGAAGCGGTAGTCGTCGAGCGAGCAGTACCACTGCAGGTATTGCTGCGACCGTTTCCAGAGCTGGTCGACCAGCTGCTGGGCTTTCTGCTTCTGTCCGGTGAGGTTATAAGCACGGGCCATGTCGATGGAGCCACTGGCATAGTCGTGGGGCACATTGTAGGCAGGCAGTTCCTTCTCACACTTGTCGAGCACGGCCTTCGCCTTATCGATTTTGTCCTCGTTGATGAGGTTCAAGGCCAGCGTAGAGAGCAGACGACGGTGGGTGTAGCACATACGGGTAACGGTCTCGTCGAGGTAGATGCCCTCCTGACTGACATTGCCGTACTTATATTTGTTCATCACATTGTCGTAGACCTTTTCTGTGTCGAAGTTGGCAACGCCTGCAACGGGGACGAGGTTGCCGCGGCTGTCGGTGTCGTGGGTATGGAACGGCGTGATGCGGTTGGCAAGGCCTTCCTGTACGAAGTTCTCACCAAGGTTCATGTAGTTCTCCTGTCCCACAGTGGTGGCTACGTAGATGGGACGCTCCCAGTTGGCGTTGGCAATGAGTTCGAGCATCATCAGGTCGCCCTTGTAAAGAGCACCCTTTCCCTTGAGCGAAATGACCATCTTGTCGGGGATGGAATCGCTGGCCATCATCATGCCGCTGCGACGGACAGCCTCTTTGTCGATGGTGACATAGACGGTGTCGGTGGGGATGACGTGGAAGTCCTTGATATCGGTGCGCACCCAGTGGCTGAGAATATTCTTCAGCTCGAAAGGTTCGTCGCCGAACTGCTTCCTGGCCTCCTCAGGACTCTGGCGGTAGAGCTCGAGCACCTGTGATTTGAGCGACGGGTCGACCTGTACATATTCGTTGGTACCTGCGCAGTATTCCAGACGGTTCCAGGTGATGGGCAGCGACGGGGAGTCGTAGGCCGGACGTACCATCTGGTCGATATACCAGTCGGTCTGCAGGTATGAGAGGTTGCAGACGCGGGCATCGGTGCGCACGCCTTCCGTATCCTGATTATACCAGAGGGGGAAGGTGTCGTTGTCGCCATTGGTGAAGATAATGGGGTTGCCCTTCTCCTGAAGGGTCATCAGGTAGTTCTGTCCGAAGTCACGGCAGCAGTAACGGTCGGAGCGGTCGTGGTCGTCCCAGGTCTGCGAGGCCATCTGAATAGGCACAAACAAGGCGGCCACTCCGACTATTGCGGCTAAGACCTGAGACTCTTTCTTGAACTTACGCTCGAGCCAGTTGATGATTGCTGCCACACCCATGCCGCACCAGATGGCGAAGGCATAGAAGGAGCCGGCATAGGCATAGTCGCGCTCACGGGGCTGCATCGGGGTCTGGTTCAGGTAGATGACGATGGCTAGACCGGTCATGAAGAACAGGAAGAACACCACCCAGAACTGGCGGATGCCGATGGGGTCGTCGATGGTTTTCTCGCCCACCTTACGCTTACGGGTGTACCAGGCTTGCCAGAACAGTCCCAACAGACCAAGGATGAGGGGCAGACAATAGAAGACGTTGTGTCCCTTGTTCTCCTTCAAATCGTCGGGCAGCAGGTTCTGATCGCCCAGGCGGGCATTGTCGATGAAGGGAATACCAGTGATCCAGTTGCCGTGCTCCAGCTCGCCATTGCCTTGGATGTCGTTCTGACGGCCGGCGAAGTTCCACATGAAGTAACGCCAGTACATGAAGTTACACTGGTAGGAGAGGAAGAATCGGATGTTCTCGAACTGGCTAGGTACCTTGATCATCATGGGTTCACCACAGCGGTCATAAGGAACCTCTGTGCCGCTAACACCACCCATCCACGACTCGTAGGCACCGGCATGACCGGCATCGTACATACGTGGGAAGAGCATGTTCTGGGCGTATTTGTATTCATCTTTTGTGCGGACCACGAAGTAGGAGTCCTTCTCATCGGCAGAAGCCTTCTCCTTACGTTGGTACACGGGTTTGCCTTTCGACATGACAGGCTTGCAGATATTACCCTCTACCTCAAGGGCTACCTGTGAGGTGTAGGCCTGACCGTAGAACAAGGGGCGCTGGCCGTACTGATCGCGGCCTAGGTAGTCACCTAGGGTGAAGATGTCCTCAGGTGAGTTCTGGTCCATCGGCGGATTGGCCGACGAACGGATCACGATGAGGGCATAGGTGGAATAGCCGATCATGAGCATGAGCATACAGAGCAGTGCCGTGTTTTTGGCACGGGCCGTGACGAGTGGCAACTTGTCCTTCGAGTATTTCAGCACGAACCAAAGCCCTGCCAGTACGATTATTCCGATAATGAAGGCCGACCATCCATAGCCGTAGAACGGGATGCCGAGCATACCGACGGCAATCAGGAAGGCGATATTCTGAACGGTCAGGCTGTGTTTCTGTGTCTGAGTCTCGTAGACGGCCCAGATGACACAGGCTATCAGGAGGAAGATATAGATGATCTCACCCGTGTTGAAGGGCATACCCAGCGTGTTGACGAAGAACAGCTCGAACCATCCGCCCACGGTGATGATGCCTGGAACGACGCCATAGAGCACGGCAGCCAGGATGACCACAGAGATGCCTAAGGCCACCAATGAGCCTTTGAGGTTGGCATTGGGGAACTTACGGTAGTAATATACCAGTCCGATGGCGGGCAGACAGAGCAGGTTCAACAGGTGAACGCCGATGGAGAGGCCGGTCATATACATAATCAATACCAGCCAACGGTCGCTGTGAGGCTCGTCGGCATGGTCTTCCCATTTCAAGATGAGCCAGAATACCACGGCCGTGAATGCGGAGGAGTAGGCATAGACCTCACCCTCGACAGCTGAGAACCAGAACGTGTCGCTGAAGGTATAGATGAGTGCGCCCACGAGTCCGGAGGCCTCGATGGCAATCAGCTTCGCCATGGTGATGTCCTCAAACTTGTCGACAAGGAGCTTTCGCACCAGATGGGTGATACTCCAGAAGAGGAACAGAATACACGTGGCCGACAGGAGGGCACTCATGATGTTGACCATCTTTGCGACCTGTGTAGGATCGCTGGTGAATTGCGAAAACAGGTTGGCTGTGAGCATGAAGAACGGTGCCCCAGGCGGGTGTCCGACTTCGAGGCGATAGCCAGTGGTGATAAACTCCGGGCAGTCCCAGAATGATGCAGTGGGTTCAATGGTAGAGCAATAGACAAAGGCGGCAATCATAAACGCGAGCCATCCGAGGACATTGTCCACCAGTCTGAATTGTTTCATCTAAAAATATAATTTTTAACGTTAAAAATCTGATTTGGATGCAAAGGTAATAAAAAAATGCTACATAAACAAACCTGCACCGTAAATTAAGATAATATAACGAAATATCTTTCCCAAGGTGATGGCGATGAAGGTGATGATGATGTTGGAGCGCATCAGCCCCAGAGCGATGGTGATGGCGCTGCCCAAGACCGGCAGGAAGGCGAAAAAGCCCATCCAAGCTCCCCGTCCTGCCAGAAACCGGTGCGCACGGTCGAGGTCTTTCTTTTTCACGTGGAGGTACTTTTCTATCCACTCCATCTTACCCAATCGTCCGATGTAGTAGTTAAGGACGCTGCCCAGCACATTGCCAGCCGTGCCGTAGATCATCAGTACCCACGGGTCGAGGCCGGTGGCCATCAGTGCGATGATGACCGCCTCGCTGGAAAAAGGGAAGAAACTGCCAGCCAGGAAGGCTGCCAGAAACATCCCCCAATAACCGTACTGGGTCAGGAAGTGAATGATGAAGTCCATAGGTTGAAGACTGTCAGCAAAAAGGCTGTGATCAGGATGACGTAGAAAGCTATATTGGTGACTTTGGTATGGGTCAGTGCGATGAAATGACCTATCAGGGGACTTGTCAGGATGATGGCCGGACGGATCAGGAGGTCGTAGTGCTGCGGGAAGAGTGGCAACAGCACCAGAACCACGATGTTGAAGAACATGATGCTATAGTAGAGTTGCCGGGTACGGATCTTGTCGTTGTAGCTCGTCCGTAGGAAATGGATGATGCCGGTGATGGTCAGGACGACCAAAAAGGCATAAGTGAGATAGCAGGAGAACGTGATGCTGTCGTAGGCGGTGAAGATGCTGATCTCTGTGAGGGGCAGGAAATGGTTGGTAAACGGGGTGAAGTCGCCTTTGTAATGGAACTGAATGACCGCGATGCCAATCCAATAGGGGGTGAGCAGTCCCAATACCGAAGCGATGATGGTGCGCAAGCTGAGGCTGCTGATAAAAATCATCAGGATCCAGTAGATGGGGATGATTACCAGCAGGTGAACCTTTGCCAAACTGGCCAGACCGAGGAAGAGGAACGTGTAATAGATCAATCCCGCAGCTTCGCGGTTCTGGTAAGAGGCAAAGAGCGTTGACAGGCTCGCTATGAGTCCCAGGGTGACGATGCCTCCCTCCAACGAGGGGAAGATAAAGCAGGCTACGCATGAGAGGATGATGAACGCCGATGTGATAGCACGGCTGTAAACGCGTATGAGTGCATTGAAATTGTTGAGCAGCACCATCAGGTAGGTGGACAGAATAAAACAAACTAATTGGATCCACCATTGGTACTGGATGGCCCCGCAGATGAACCAAATGGCCAAGCCATAGAGAGCCGTCACCGGTAAGGTGAGACGGCTTCCCGCTACGATTTTCTGTAACTGACTGCCTTTCAATGTCGTGCTTTATAAGTCGGCTCCGATGTCGCGACGGAAATACTTGTCGGTGAATTGGATTTTCTGTGCCTCCTCGAATGACTTCTGGAGTGCTTCGGCCTTGTCCTTGCCATAGCTGCTAACCGCGATGACACGTCCTCCGGCAGTCACCACCTCACCGTCTTTCAGAGCGGTGCCACTGTGGAAGACGATGCTGCCCTCGATTTTGTCGATACCAGTGATGGGGTATCCCTTTTGGTAAGCCTGAGGATAACCGCCACTGACAAGCATCACACAGACGGCTGCACGGGGATCGAATTCAATGCTGCGCTGGTCGAGATCGCCTTTGGCGACGCCCTCAAACAGGTCGACGATGTCACTCTTCAAACGGAGCATGACACTCTCTGTTTCTGGGTCGCCCATACGACAGTTGTATTCGATGACGTAGGGTTCGGGCTCTCCGCTGGGCGTGTTGGTGCGGTTGATGAGTCCGAAGAAGATGAAACCCTTGTAGTCGATACCGTCGGCGGCCAGTCCTTCTACTGTTGGACGGATGATGCGGTCTTCGACCTTCTGCATCCATTCCTTTGTGGCAAAGGGAACTGGGGTGACAGATCCCATACCACCAGTATTCAGCCCCGTGTCGTGTTCGCCGATGCGTTTGTAGTCCTTGGCCTCAGGTAGGATCTGATAGTGCTGACCATCGGTGAGGACGAAGACGCTGCACTCGATGCCGCTCATGAACTCCTCGATGACCACCCGTGAAGAGGCATTGCCGAACATACCGCCCAACATCTCTTTCAGTTCCTTCTTGGCTTCGTCTAGGGTAGGGAGTATGAGGACACCCTTGCCGGCGCAGAGTCCGTCGGCCTTAAGTACGTAGGGTGCTTCTAGGGTTTCGAGGAATTTCAGACCCTCCTCCAGATGTTCGCCGTCGAAGGTCTGGTAGCGTGCCGTGGGGATGTGATGGTGCTGCATAAAGGCTTTGGCAAAATCTTTTGAGCCTTCGAGGACAGCACCGGCCTTGGAAGGACCGATGACGGGAATGTCCTTCGTACGGGCATCCTGCTTGAGGTTGTCGTAGATACCCTTTACCAACGGATCCTCAGGACCTACCACGACCATGTTGATGGTCTTCTCCACACAGAAGGTCTTGATGGCCTCGAAGTCGTCGGCCTTTATGGCTACGTTTTCGCCACAGTTGCTTGTACCGGCATTACCTGGTGCGATGTATAGTTTCTCACATTTGCTGCTCTGAGCGATTTTCCATGCGAGGGCGTGCTCACGGCCACCGCTACCTAATAATAATATCTTCATATTCTATTTTAAATAATCTTCGAAATACTGTGTGATACGTTCGTGGAGATGCACTGATGCATGGCCACGCATATTATGCTCCTCACCGGGGTAAGCGAAGAAGTCGGGCTGTGTGCCAGCCTTGATGCAGGCATCGAGGAACGAGAGACAGTGCTGGGGCACGACGGTATTGTCGTTGTAGCCTGTGATGATCTGCAACTTGCCTTTCAGGTCTTTGGCCTTGCTGATGAGACTCGTCTTGGCATAACCCTCGGGATTGTTCTGGGGGGTACCCATATAGCGTTCACCATACATCACCTCGTACCATTTCCAGTCGATGACAGGTCCTCCGGCCACACCGACCTTGAATACGTCGGGATAGTTGGTCATCAGCGAGATGGTCATGAAGCCTCCGAAGCTCCAGCCATGGACACCCAGACGGTTCATATCGACATAAGGCAGGGTGCGCAGATAGTCGACACCCTTCGTCTGATCCTGCATCTCAATCTGTCCCAGTTGATGGAAGGTGGCCTGTTCAAAGGCGCGACCACGATACTGACTACCGCGGTTGTCAAGGATAAAGATGATGTACCCCTTCTGTGCCATGTAGGTTTCCCAGGAACGAGAAGCCCAGTGCCAGGATGCCTGCACATTGTTGGCATGCGGACCGCCATAGACATAGACCACTGTGGGATATTTCTTCTCCGGGTTGAAATCTGCGGGTTTCACCATGCGGTAATAGAGATCGGTGACACCATCGGCGGCCTTGATGCTACCGCACTCGAAAATGGGCTGTTGATAGCCAGTCCAGGGGTCTTCAGCCTCTAAGAGGTTTGTGTGCTGGGGCGTTTTCCTTGTGATATCCACCACATCGATGACGCGTGGTCTTGTAGGGGTTGTGAACCGGTCGATGAGGAAGTTGCCAGAGGGTGACAATAGGCCATTGTGAACACCATCCACCGTTTCGAGCTGTTGGATAGTTCCCGTCATGCTGACACTATAGAGCCGATGGTGGAGGGGATGCTCCTTGTTAGCCTTGAAAATGATGGACTTCTGTTTCTTGTTGAATCCCAGTACTTCCATCACGACCCATTCGCCTTTCGTGATTTGCTTCAGCTCTTTGCCATTGGTGTCGAAGAGGTAAAGGTGGTTATAGCCGTCCTTCTGACTCTGCATGATGAACTTGCTGTCATCCCATGGCAGGAACTGGATGGGATGCTGGGGCTCAACGTATTTGTCGCTGGTTTCGCGATAAAGTTCTGCCAGTTTCTGACCTGTCGTGGCATCATAGGAAACCAGTCGGCAGTCGTTCTGGTCGCGATTCAGTTCGAACATATAGATGGTCTTGCAGTCAGGCCCCCAGCTGATATTCGTGAAATAGCGATCTGTGGGGTCGCCAGTCTGTAAATAGACGGTCTTGTCGTTCTGCAGGTCATAGACACCCACTGTCACCTTGTGGCTCGTCATACCGGCCATAGGGTATTTGTCGGGCTCATACGAGGCGTTGCGGGGGAAGATGTCCACTTGCGGATAGTCGGTTACCATGCTCTGATCCATGCGGTAGAAGGCGAGGCGCTGGCCGTCAGGACTCCAGAACGTGCCTTTCTCGATACCAAACTCATTGCGGTGTACGGATTGTCCGTAGACAATCTCCCGAGAGCCGTCGGTGGAGAGCTGGTGTTTCTGTTCGTTGGCATCGACCACAAAGAGCTGATGCCCCTCCACATAAGCTGTAGCTTTAGAGGCAGGACACCAGTCATTAGCCGTCTGGCCAGCGATACTGTCCTGCCAGACAATCTTTTGCTGTTTGAAATCCACGAGGATAACAGCCTTTCTGTTGCCCACCTGAACGATGGTTTTGTCAGGGTAGGGGAATTTGGCATTCATGAGATGACGCACGTATTTCACATCATCGCTTTCTGCCCATTTGTTGATGTCGTCGAGGGTGAAGAGTTTGGCCTTTTTGCCAGTTTTTACGTCGATGGTGTAACATTCCTCGACATCGGTCTGTATAAGTTGGTCGCCCCACCATGTCAGCCACAAGTTCTTGGGCTGCATGTTACCATAGTTTGTCCCGCCGAAATTCAGGTCTTCGAGGGTGAAAAGCTTATTTTGAGCGGTCATGGTCGTCGGGGCTGCTAAAGTTACTAGGATAACAAGTATGGCTAGTCTGACCAGCCTGATTAAATGGATGTTAATCTTCATCATCATCAAATTTTCTTTTCTTGGTGAAGTTACGTTCTGCTTTGTTGAACTTCCTGTCACCACGGTCAAAACGTCCTCCTTTTCCTTTCTTACCATCACGACGGTCGTCACGGTCTTCCCGTTTTTTCCGGATAGGACGGTCGTTGCGCTCCAGATCATGGTGATGGAAGGTAAAGCTACGGATGTCAGCCTCTTCGTTCTGTTCCGTTTCCTCAAGGCGCTGTTTGAACTCGCGTTCTTTCTTGAAACGGTGCTTTTGGGCCATCTGTCGCTTTTCCTCCTCAGTCTTCACGACACCACCCTCGTGACGGAAGTCCTTTAATTTACCGTCAAACATCTGGTATCTGCGGAACTCACATTCCAGGCTGCCGTTATAGAGCGGGATTTTGATGCTGGGCTTCAGGCCGATCTGTTCGAAGCACTCTTCGCGATAGGAGAGAATCCATGCATCGTTGCCCTTGAACTGGTGTTTCAGTCGTTCGCCAATCATCCGATAGGTCCCCAAAAGGTCGGGCGTAGAGATACGCTCACCATATGGTGGATTGGTAATCATGATGCTTTTATTCTGAGGCTGTGCAAAATCCTTGAAATCCTGCTGTTCGATGGTGATAACACTCGTCAAACCGGCAGCCTTCACATTCAGGCGGGCTGTGTTGACAGCCTTCATATCGATGTCGTAGCCATAGATGTGATGCTTGAACTCGCGCTCCTGACTCTCGTCATTATAAATCTCATCGAAGAGGTCGGCATCGAAGTCTGTCCATTTCTCGAAGGCATATTCCTTGCGGAACAGTCCGGGAGCCATGTTCTTGGCAATCAGTGCCGCCTCGATGGGCAGGGTTCCTGAGCCACACATCGGGTCGATGAAGTCGGTGTCGCCCTGCCATCCTGAGAGTAGGATCATACCAGCTGCGAGCACCTCGTTCAGAGGGGCTTCGACACTCTCCTGACGATAGCCGCGACGATGCAGGGACTCACCGCTGGAATCAAGACTCAGCGTACAGTGGTCCTCCGCGATGTGCATGTTCAGACGGATGTCCGGATTGGCCACAGAGATGTTGGGCCGCTTGCCGGTTTTCTCACGAAAGAAGTCGACAATAGCATCTTTGACCTTGTAGGATACGAATTTGGAATGACGGAACTCCTCGGAGAAAACCACGGAGTCGACAGCGAAAGTCTTCTCGGGTTCCAGATATTGAGTCCAATCGATTTTCTTGATTTCTTCATAGACATCATCCGCACTCTTTGCCTTGAAATGGCGGATGGGTTTCAGAATACGGATGGCAGTATGTAGTTGGAAATTCGCCCGATACATCATCTCTTTGTCACCGGTGAATGACACCATCCGTCGACCTATTTGTACATTGTTTGCCCCTAATTGGGTCAGTTCCTTCGCCAGCACAGGTTCCAGTCCCATGAACGTTTTGGCGATGAGCTCGTACTCAGCCATGTGAGCCTTACTCAAATCTTTGTTTTGTTCCATTTGACATGTAATAGTGGAAAACCATCATATAAAAGTTGACTTTTGTCGACTTTTCGAGTGCAAAGTTAATGTAAGTTGGGCGAAAAAACAAATAAATAGCAAAAAAAAGTGCTACTTTTTTGTGTTATTCCAGATATTTTCTTAATTTTGCCACATCTTCTGATTAATTATGGAGTCTATTCTGCTTTTTACATCGGTTTTCAGTTCCCATTCTGTGCTGTTGATATGGATTGGAGGAGGGCTTTTGTTTCTGCTCCTCTGTTATGGTATTTATTACCAGTGGAGGGATGGGAAGAAACTTCATCAGGAATTAATTGAGATAGACAAGGTAAAGCAGAACAATATCGAATATGACTTTGTAATGAAAGCCATGAAGATTGCGGTGTGGCGGCATGATCTCAGAACAGAGGATTTTGTCATTGAGAAAGATTATCGCGAAGGCCTTGATAACTATGTGCCTGGTGCGAATGAAAAACTCATGGCGACATTCTCAAACATTGCTTCCGCTGATTTGGACCGTGTGAGAAAGGCCTTTACCGATTTTTGTGAGGGTCGTTCTGAAATCTATCATCAGGAATATCAGGTCAAGAACCAAGGCTCTGGAGAGATGTATTGGGAGGATAGTTACGCCACAATTGTTGAGCGTGATGGCGATGGTAAACCTGTCAAGATTGTTGGTACTTCCCAACGTATTGACGCGCGTAAGGCTTTGGAAACCTCGTTGATTGCTGCCCGTAATAAGGCCGAAGAAAGTGACCGTCTGAAAACGGCCTTCCTGGCTAATATGGGTCACGAGATTCGCACACCACTCAATGCGATTGTCGGTTTTGCCGACCTGTTGCCTGTGGTACAGGATGAGGCAGAACGCAACCAGTTGATTTTGGAGATACAGACAAATAACCAGAAACTGCTTCGTATCATCGACGGACTTGTCAGTATGTCGAAGATTGAGGCTGGTGCCAAGAGTCTCCTGATGGGCAAGGTAGAACTTAACCAACTCTTGCAGGAGGTGGCCGATGCATACCAGCCTACGACGAATCTACCGATAAACGTACAGTGTCCATTGCCGCAATTGAAGATAGAGAGTGACCGTGAGAAACTCGTTGAGATTCTTGACCATCTGGTGCAGAATGCCATCAAATTTACTACAGAGGGTGAGATTAATCTTGGTTATGAAGTTCAGGGCAATCAGGTGCGCGTGAATGTGACCGATACAGGTAAAGGTGTTTCCAAAGAAGACCAGTCACGCATCTTCGAACGATTTGTCAAGGTTGATGAGTATATCCCCGGTACCGGCTTGGGTCTCTCTGTCGTAGAGTCGCATATCAAGAATTTGGGTGGTTCGGTTGGCGTAGAGTCTTCCTTAGGTGTGGGTTCCAACTTCTGGTTTACCCTTCCATTAGAATAGCCAAGTTATGCGCCGTTTCCTTTTATTCCTTTTTTGTCTATCCGTTATTGGAATGGCGGCGCAGGTCTTTTCTGTACAGCCTATTCCCGATTCTGTCTTCCAGCGAATGCAAGGCCGTTCCTGGCCTGAGGACTGTACCGTTCGTCGGGCAGATCTGCGTTATCTGCGACTGTCGCACGTTGATGCAGATAAAAAAGAACACGTGGGTGAGATGGTTTGCAACAAGGCGATTGCAAATGACCTCTTGGAAATCTTCCGCGAACTCTATCGTCAGAAATACCCCATCCAGCATATCCGTCTGATAGATGACTACGAGGCAGATGACGAGCGTGCCATGCGCGATAATAACACCTCCAGTTTCTGCTATCGGAAGATATCGGGTTCTACTAAACTTTCTAAGCATGCCATGGGCATGGCTGTTGATATCAACACGCTCTATAATCCCTATGTACGGACAGGCAAGGATGGGCGTCGCATTGTGGAACCAGCAACGGCCGTCAAATATGTGGATCGCCGTAAATCCTTTCCTTATAAAATTGTGAAGGGTGACCTTCTGTATCGCCTTTTTCTGCAACATGGCTTTAAATGGGGTGGATCTTGGCGGACCGTGAAAGACTGGCAGCATTTTGAAAAATGAATCGGTTTTGCAACTTTTTGGTTTGTCGTTACGTCAAACAAGCAAATGATTAATAAAAAACAAGAAAATGAAAGCAAGACAGTGTCTGATGTATAGCGCCCTGATCATGATGGCCGCATTCGGGATGAGTTCGTGTGTGATGACCTGTGACAGGCCTATCTCAGGCGATCAGATTGTGGAATTGAGAAAGCATCGTGGATTTGAACGCATTGAAATCAGCGGTTCCCCCAATGTGGTATATACCCAAGCCGATACCTTTGGTGTGAGGTTGGAAGGCCCTGAAAAGATGGTCGAGAATATGATGACGGAAGTGAAAGACCGTACTCTCTTTGTATATAACAAGGGGAGGGTGAACTTGAAGGTGGGTTTCGTCAATCTGAATTGGGGTGATAAAGATGATGTGACCGTCTATGTTTCATCGCCGGATTTGATTGGTGTACGTGTGAGTGGCTCTGGCGACTTCGTCAGCAATAACCAACTCGATACAGATGTGATGAATATCGTTCTGCGTGGATCGGGTGACGTCAGCTTTAAGGATATCATCTGTGATGTGTGTACTACGGAGTTGGTGGGGTCTGGTGACATCAGAATCGATTATCTCAATGCGAAGACATCGACGGCTGTATTGGTCGGCTCTGGCGACATCAGGATCACAGAGGCCAATGTGCAGGAGACGGATCTGTCATTGAAAGGCTCCGGAGATATTTCCATCGATTTTGAAGAAGGTTGTAGGTCTGCACAGTGTCATTTGGCAGGCTCAGGTGACATCACACTCAGCGGCACTCTGACTCATTATGATTGCAAGAAGAGTGGTTCAGGGGATATTCATACCGATGATCTGATTGTAAAATAAAAAATAAAAAAGCCAAGAGTGTCATCCCGACAGTCTTGGCTCTGTTCTAACTAACTTATTATCAACTATTCATTACTCATTCTGAATTTGCGATGCAAAGGTACGGACATTTTCCGTGTTTTTAAGCGATTTAGAGTGAAAAAACAACGTAAACGTTTGCGAGGTTCAGAGATTTTTTGTAATTTTGTCGCCGTATAGTGAGTAGGAGAGAAAATGGCAGTAAATAAGCATCGAACGTCGTTGAAAGATCTGGCTCAGGAATTGGGTGTCAGCATCGCTACCGTCAGTCGTGCTCTTCGTAATAGTCCGGAGATTGGTCAGGACATGCAGAAGAAGGTAAAGGAACTGGCCAAACGATTGAATTATCGACCTAATCCTTTTGCGCAGAGCCTTCGAAAGGAAGCCCCACGGGTAATCGGTGTGGTGGTTCCTAATCTGGTAACCCATTATTATGCTGCGGTCTTAGACGGCATTGAGGATGAGGCTCGTAAGGAGGGCTATTCTGTGATCAGTGCCAACACCCATGAAGATACCGAAGCTGAGATTCGTGCCATTGATAATTTCATCGGTCTGCATGTAGAAGGTATTATTGCCTGTCTGTCTCAGAATACTACAGATTATAGTCATTTTGAGGAAATTGCCAATATGGGTATTCCCCTTGTGTTCTTTGGACGCACTTGTCTGACCGACCGCTTTTCGAGTGTTACGGCCAATGGTGATGAGGCTGCGTTCCGAGCCACCCAGCATCTGATAGATACAGGTAGTCGTCGAATTGCCTTTATTGGCGGCCCTAATCATCTTGATATGGTGAGACGTCGCAAACATGGTTATCTGGAAGCCTTGCGTGAGAATCATATCCCTATCGACCGCAATTTGGTGGCATGTGAGAAAATAGACTACCAATGGGCTATGGATACTACAACCAGACTTCTAAAACAAGCGGACCGTCCGGATGCCATTCTGGCTTTCAATGATATCATTACCTTTGCGGCCTTCACGGCCATTAAGCAACAGGACTTGCGTATTCCTGAGGATGTGGCACTGATCGGTTTCACTGACGATGTCCATGCTCAATATGTGACCCCCCGCATGTCGGCCATTGAAGACCAGTCGCACCAAATGGGTCAGACCGCTTGTCAGCTGTTGTTGAAGAATATCAATGGTGATTCAAAGATATACCGTGAGATTGTACCACAGAAGTTAGTAATACGTGAAACCTCAGCAAGAAAGTAATTTAATCAAAGTATATGAAGAAAGTATTATTATTTTGGGCTGCAGCAGCTATGATGCTCATTGTTGGTTGCCAGCACCAACAGAGCACGGGCTCTTGCCACGTGATGGGAAAAGTATCTGACAGTTTAATGGAAGGACAGCGCATCGTCATTGAGCCCTTCGATATGTCGAAGACCTCAGTACAGGCGGATACGTTAGTGGTGAAAGATGGTCAGTTTGAAACCACACTCGATTCCGTCCTGCTCTATAAGGTATTGCCGGCCGATGGTAGGCTATATTCTGTGCTTCAGCCCTTGATTATTGTCGGTGAGCCTGGTGAGGTATGGATCAGACTCGGCATGGATAGCCATGCTGGCGGTACGTTGCAGAATGACACTTTGGACAGGTGGAAGGTTATCACAGAGGCACATTCACGTACTTATAACCAAATCCGTTCGTTGGCTTCCAAGTCTGCTCAGAGCGGTGATACGGTTCAGGCAGCATTTTTGAACAAACAAGCAGATAGTCTCCAAGTGGCTTATAGTGCTTCTACCCGTCGTATGGCCGAGGGCGTTGGAGAGGGATTACTTTATGATTTCCTCAGTCGTTTCTTTAAATAAGATTCAATCAGATATCAGCAAATAAAAACGGACACGGATTCCAATTGATGGGAGTCTGTGTCCGTCTTTTATTCTCAGTGTTTAGATTATTTCCTGTTGCGCCATAGTTTGGTCATATCCTCAAGCGTCTTGCCTTTGGTCTCAGGAACAAGTTTCCATACGAAGATGGCAGCTACGACACAGAGGATGCCATAGAGACCATAAGTGAACCAATGGCCGAAATCATCACCTTCTGTAAGGTGCATGTTAAACATTGGTACGAAGGTCGATGAGACGATGAAGTTGGAAATCCACTGGAAGGCCACAGCGATGGCCACAGCACCGCCACGGATGGTGTTGGGGAAAATTTCAGCAATGAGTACCCAGCAGATGGGACCCCATGAGAACATGAACGATGCCGAATAGATCAACAGCGAAGCTGCGGTTAATAATGAAAGGCTTTCGTTTCCAAAAGTAAGTGCCACTCCGAATGCACCAAGGGCCATACCCAGCGAACCTGAGATGAGCAGTGGCTTACGCCCCCACTTCTCAACTGTAAACACAGCTACAAGTGTGAATGTAATATTGATAATACCCATGAATACCGTCAACATCATCGGGTCGTCCATGCCCATATCACCGAAGATACGCGGAGCGTAGTAAAGCACGGCGTTGATACCCACTGCCTGCTGGAACACGCTGAGCATGATACCGATAAAGATACACATTGCACCGTAGGTCAGCAGTTTCTCGGTCTTCACCACCATGGTGTCCTTGATGTCCTGCAGAATCTGGGTTGCCTTGCTCGAGCCGTTGATCTTCGACAGGATACCAAGCGCCTTCTGATCCTGACCGACGCTGACGAGGTAACGCGGTGTCTCAGGTACGAAGCAGATCAGCAGGGCGAAGAGTCCTGCAGGCACGGCCTCACTACCAAACATATATCGCCAACCTGTGGTGACGGTCCATTGAGCCGCGGGGTTGATGGCGGCAAGACCCTTACCCATCTCCTCTACAAGCGGCTGGATGTGATCGCCCAAGATGAAGAAGTTGACGAAGTAAACGACCAACTGACCGAAGATAATGGCAAACTGGTTCCAGGACACGAGCATACCTCTGATATTAGAGGGTGCCACCTCGCCGATATACATCGGGCAGATAGCCGAAGCCAGACCAACGCCAATACCACCGATGATACGGTAGATGTTGAACATGATGAGCAGCGAGTAGGTGGGCTGACCGTACTCGAAGAACATAAACTCAGGATCCATCGAACCGAGGGCTGAGATAAAGAAGAGGACACCTGCGATGATCAGCGACTTCTTACGACCGAGGTTCGTTGCCAGGAAACCGGAGAGAGCCGAGCCGATGATACAGCCGATAAGGGCCGAAGCAGAAGTGAAACCGTGCCAGCCGTCGGTATAGGCGAAGTCTTTGGCTTCCATGAAAAACGCTTGGAGACCCTTTTCGGCTCCAGAAATCACTGCGGTGTCATAACCGAAGAGCAGACCGCCTAACACGGCCACCATCACGATACTGATGAGGTAGGCTTTGCTACCTTGTTCTGTTTGTTGATTCATTGTTACTAATTTATGTGTTGAAACTAATAGTTGATATTCAAACGTCAGGTTTTAAGAAAAATCTCTGCAAAAGTACTTTTTTTCTGTGATATTACCAAATATTTTGCAAATTAAGCGTGATTTTTTGCAGAATGTTTGCACAGCTCGCGTTTTTTTCTTACTTTTGTGACATCAAATAACAACCAACTAACGTAAAAATGATTCTGATGAAGAAACGGCTATCTACCCTGATGACAGTTATCTGCTTGGCCGCAGAGTTAAATGCAGGTGTAATTCCTGATATGAAATTCAAACGACTGGACACCCGTGAAGGACTTTCAAATTCTACTGTAAACAGTATTCTTCGCGATTCTCGGGGCTATGTCTGGTTGGGTACAGCTTATGGTTTGAACCGCTACGATGGCTATCGTGTAAGGACCTTTTTCTCGTATAGCAATGATACAACGACCCTTCGTAATAACCGTGTTGATGAAATACAGGAAGGGTATGGCGGACGTCTTTGGCTGAAGCAGGGTATGAATTACTCGCTCTACGATCCTATGACTGAGAGCGTGGATCGCAATCCAGCCCGTTGGCTCAGCAGTCAGGGCATTGTGGGCAGTATCGAGAGTATTCATTTGGATACGCAGAAGAACTACTGGATCAAGACCTATGAGGATGGCTTCTACTATTATGATCCTGCCAAGAAGAATCTTCAACATATCAATTTCGGCTATGGCCCCCATGAGTTTTCCAAGGAATTCGGTGTTTCGGCCTATGCTGAGACCAAGGAGGGTATGATCCTGGTGTCGACGTTTGGTGAACTGATGTGTGTTGATGGTCCTCATGGAAAGGTGATTTGGAAAGAGGATTATGTCAAGCGTACGCTTGATACTTATAATGACTACTGGGTGGCTGTCGACAAGGAAGACAATATATGGGTTATCACACACTCGACAGGTACATATATTTATAAGAAGAACGAGAAACGCTGGTATTCCTCTCTGACGGAGTTGATGCGGTCGGAAGGTTTTCAGGATGTGCCTGACAATATCCAAGTCTGGGAGATCTGTTATGACAGCAAGGGTTTCTTGTGGGTGGCTACCGACCACCTCGGTGTGCTGGTGCTCGACTTCAAGACCAAGGAATGGCGACAGTTCACAAATGTCAAAGGCGACGACTCCTCCCTGCCGGATATTACCTGTAAACACCTTTACCTGGATCAGTTAGGCAGGATGTGGGTGGCTACTTATAAGAACGGTGTTGCCATGTGCTCTGAGTCGATGTCGAACTTTGTCAGTCTCAATATCGGCGATATCAATGCCATCTGTGAGGATCAGCAGGGCAATTACTGGATTGGTCGCAACGATGGTGGTATCATCAAGATGGATCCAAAGACATTGGAATCCATTGATACATTTTCGAAACAGCGTCTTGGTGTGCCCAGCGATATCATCGTGGGCAGTTATGCCTCGAAGGATGGGAGTCTTTGGTTCGGCACTTATGAAGGTGGTCTTTTACAATATAAGAACGGTCAGTGGAAAAACTATCGTACGACGGATCCTGGGAATGCGTTTGTAACGAACAACATCTGGGGCATCACAGAAGACCGCTGGGGCAACATCTGGGTGGGCGTGCTTGGTGGCGGTGCTGTCAGAATCGACAAACGTACAGGTAAGCAACGTGCCTTTGTGTCTGATAATTCCGTTTTGAATACTGTTTGGACGAATAGTATCTCCACCGCTTCAAATGGTTGGATCCTTCTGGGTAACTCGGAGTACTATGCGATGATTCACCCTGGTAATTTCAAAGTCGTTAACGGCAGTTTGGCTGATACGAAGGGACGTAAGTCAATTACGATCTCAAATGCCACCTCCCAAGCTGTGATGGATAGCCGAGGGCTGACCTGGCTTTGTTCTCCAGCTGGCGTTGCTGTGTTCGACAGGAAGAATAACCAGACAACACTGATGGATATGAAGTCGGGTCTTTATGGTTCGAATGCAGTATCTGTGACAGAGGATACGCGTCATACCATGTGGGTGGCGACGGATCACGGTGTGTCGAATATCATCCCCCAACAGCAGGATGACGGTACGTGGACTTTTATCATTCGTAGCTATAATGATCGCGACGGACTGCAGCCCGGTCCGTTTAATCAGCGTGCTATCTATTGTTCGCGCGATGGGCATCTGTTGATTGGAGGTCAGGATGGACTGGACATTATCAGTACCCTCCGTCTGAATGAGAACAATGGCAAGGAACAGGTGGTGTTCAGTGGCCTCGAACTCTTCAGCCAGTTGGTAGAGGTGGGCGTAGAAGTCAATGGCCGTATCATTCTGGATGAGGCACTCGACCAGCAGCGCAGTATTACCCTGAAGTACCATGAGAACCAATTCACCATTCTGATGGCTTCCGACAATGGTGGTGTGAATAACAAGACCCGTTTCGCTTATTGCCTGAAAGGTTTCAATGATATGTGGATTAAGACCACCAATGGTCAAGCCGATATTACCTATATGGGTCTGCCCCCCGGCGACTATACACTTTGTGTGCGTATCCTTCATGACGACGGCACGATGGATGATGAGGTCAGTGAACTCGAGATTGAGATTCTCTCACCTTGGTATCGCTCATGGTGGGCTTGGATTCTGTACGCATTGTTGATTGTCATCCTGATCTATTATCGGGGAAGAATTACCCGTGCTGTCAAGGGACTGTTCAAAAAGGAGAAACAGCCTCAAGAAAAACCCGGAAACGAACCGACAGCCACTTCCGGCGAAGAGAAAGAGGAAGAGATAGAAGAAGCGATAATAATAGATGAATAATGGATATATGATTATGAAGAGACTGGTTATTCTTTGTCTGATGGCTCTCAGTATGACTGCTGAGGCGCAGACATCATTTTCCCCTGATTTGAAGTTTCGGCGACTTGACACACCACAGGGCTTGTCGAGTTCTCAGATAAACTGCATCTTCAAGGACTCTAAGGGATTCGTCTGGATTGGAACCCCCTATGGTTTGAACCGCTATGACGGCTATCGGGTGAGGACTTTCTATTCCAATCTGCGCGACACCACTACGATGCGCGACAACTACACAGACCGTGTGTTTGAAGATGCCGAAGGTCAGTTGTGGATGCGACAGGGTATGAACTATTGTGTCTACGACCCCAAGACAGAAAGCTTTGAACGTAAAGCTTCTAGGGCGTTGGCCAAACTGGGGTTGAACTGTAATGTGGAGTGGTTGCATATCGACTCGAAGAAGAATATCTGGGTAAAGGATTTCGATAAGGCCATCTATTGCTATCATCCTCATGCCAAGGGAAACAAGATTACCACCATTAAGATGGGTTACGGACCTAACGAGTTCTCTCCTAATTTCGGTATCTCCACGGTGGCGGAACTGGGCGACAGGCTACTGGTAGTCACTAACAATGGTGAACTGGTCTGCCTGAATGGCGACAAAGGTGAGGTTGAGTGGATTGACCGTTGGATGTATGAAGCGAGTGGCATCGATAGTCAGGAGTACCGGCTCTATGTTGATAAGGATAACAATATATGGTGTAACGTTTTATCTTTTGTGTTTGTCCAAGAGCATAAGACCAAGAAATGGTATACGATGTTAGACTATCTGGCCACCAAAGGTATTACAGATGTTCCTTCTCAGCTTCAGGTTTGGAATATCATCGTCGACGAGAACGATTGGCTCTGGCTGGTGTGTGACCATGATGCTATAGTGGTTGTCGATATGAAGAACAAGCTTTGGAGACAGTTCATGCATAATAAGTATGATGAGACTTCTATTAGCGATAATACCCTTCGTTGCATCTATCAAGCTGACGATGGCAGTATCTGGATCGGCTCCTATAAGAATGGTGTCAACCAATATGTCCGAGATCTCGCCAGTCTGAAGAGTGTTGACCTGGGCGATATCACAACCGCCTGCGAAGATAAGGTAGGTAACTATTGGCTAGGCACTAACGATCAGGGTATCTTGGTGTATAATCCCAAGACGGGCGAGGTGGTGAACCATTTTACGAAGGATAACAGTGGATTGGCGAGCAATATCATTGTGGGCTCCTGGGCTGCGAGTGATGGCACTATCTGGTTTGGTTCTTACAACGGTGGCCTGTCGCATGCCATCCCTTCTGCCTCTGACCCCGCACAGGCTCATATCATCAACGTGCAGGCTTCACCAGGCGGATTGGCCAACAACAGTGTCTGGGCACTTACTGAAGACAAGTGGGGTCGTATCTGGTTCAGCACCCTAGGCGGTGGTTTGCAGATGTGGGACCCCAATACGAAGAAGTATACCACCTGGGACACTCATAATACCATTTTGCCATCCGACTATCTGACATCCGTTGAATGGAATAAGAAGGGTTGGTTGATGACAGGTACGAACCACTTCTATTCCTTGGTGAATCCCGTGAGCCACAAACTGGTGAATATGGAGATACCAGAGAATCCCAATGTCAATGTCAGCGTAGGTAATACGAATTATGTCATTGAAGATAGTCGTGGATTGATTTGGCATGGCTCTAACGTAGGTGTTATCATTTACGATCCACAGACCAAGTTTCAGAAACTTATTGATATGACGGATGGTCTGCCCAGTACAGGTATTAATTCTCTTGTCGAAGACTTGCAGCACACAGTCTGGGTAGTTACTGATCATGGTATCTCGAAGATTATTCCCCAAAAACAGGACGATGGCACCTGGCAGTTTAGTATTCGCAGTTTTACCAGCCGTGATGGTCTGCAAAAGGCTACTTATAACCAGCGTTCCACATGGCTCACACGCGACGGAAAGATCTTGATTGGTGGGCAAACCGGTCTCGATATCATCAATCCGGCTTTGTTGGAAGATAATAATAACAAGGAGCGTCCTATTTTCAGCGGCTTGCAGATATTCGACCAGGATGTGGAGGTCGGTAAGAAGTTCAATGGCCGTGTGATTCTCGATGAGGCTCTTGATGTGTGTAGGGAGCTGACCTTGAAGTATAGCGATCAGTTTACCATCCAGTTGGCAACCAACGAGGTGCGCATCAACAACCACAAGCGCTTCGCCTACAAGTTGGAAGGTTTCAACGAGAATTGGGTGAAGACTTCGGAACTGAATCCGAACATTACCTACAACTCCCTGCGCGCAGGCTCCTATACCCTTTGTGTACGTATTCTCAACGATGACGGCTCGTTGGGAGCAGAGGAGAGTCAGCTCGACATCACCATCCTTCCGCCGCTTTATCGCACGCGCTGGATGATTCTGCTCTATATGATTCTCATTGCCGCTGGCGCATGGCTGTTTGTTAAATGGTATCTGAAGAAACAGAAGGAGAAATCCGACATGGAACAGCTCCGTAGGGAACAGGATAAGCATCAGTGGATGAGCGAGATGCGTGCCCGTTTGATGAAGGAGAGCCAGAATAACCAAAAGGCAAAGGCTGAAGAAGATGAGGCGGGAGAGGTGATCCATGAGTTGGAGAGCTTCGATGACAAGAGTTTCGTGATGTCCGCGATGCCGAAGTTGGAGACGCATCTCAGTAAGGGCGATTTCGTGGCCTTCCTGAAGAATCTGTGCGATAACTATAAGCCGTTGGAAGATAAGAAGCTGAAACTGACCTTCAGTTCACCGCTTGATGCCATCACCATGGCTTTCGACAAGGTCCAACTGCGTAAGGTTATTGAGATCTTGTTGGCGAACTCCGTGAAATTCGGTCCTTCTACTTGTAAGGTTCAGATGACGGTCCTGAAACTGTCGGAAGAGCGCGTTGCTCTGCTGCTGGCAGATAATGGTATCGGTATTCCCGATGAGCACAAGCCACACATGTTCGAACCCTTCCTTGGCGATGAAAAGGAAAATCTCAGACTCGACAAGGTGAAGCAGATTGTGGATGCCCATCACGGCACAATCAAGGTCGATGACAATCCTGGTGGCGGAACGGTGTTTACCATCACGTTGCCCATAGAGGATCCAGACATTGAGGAGGCCACAATTATTGAAGATGAATCATAAAAACGAAATACAGAAATGAAGAAACTATTATGTATGATTTCTGCCCTGATGGCAACAACGATGTTGATGGCTGATGAGGTGCAGAAGAGTGGAAACAGTGTGACGATTCGCCCCGACGAAGGTCAAGCTAAGGTTATTCGTCTAGAAGTGATTAACGACAACATCATCCGCGTGCGGGCAACGTCGAAAGAGACCTTGCCTGAGAAGCCTGCCAGTCTGATGATTGTGCCGCAGGCAGCGCCACCGAAGGATGTTGATATCGATGACGACGATGACAAAGTGACCGTGAAGGCAAAGAATGTGAAGGCGGTGGTTGATACGGAAACCGGTAGCATCGCCTTTTTCGATGCCAATGGGAAAGAATTGCTCAAGGAAGCCAAGGATGGTAAGCAGTTCTGGGACTTTACGGTGCCTGAGCGCGAGCTGGGTATGAAGACTGGCTATACCGTGCCTGAGGCTCAGAAGCATGGTCTCACCTGGCAGATGAAGTTCGATAGCCCCGAGGATGAGGCTTTCTATGGACTGGGCCAGCATCAGAGTGAGGAGTTCAATATGAAGGGTAAGAACGAAGATTTGTTCCAGTATAACACCAAGGTTTCAATCCCCTTTGTGCTGTCGAACAAGAACTACGGCATCCTCTGGGATTCTTATTCGTTCTGCCGCTTTGGTAATCCCAATGACTATCTCCAGCTAAACCGAGCCTTCCGTCTCTATGATAAACAAGGCAAGAAAGGTCATCTGACAGGCACCTATATTGACCGTATGGGTAAGAAATTGGTGCGCGATGAGGACAGTATCTATTATGAATATGGTACGCCCGCGAAGTCGGCTATTGCCCTGAAGACGGATAATGGCGGCATCAAGAACCTGCCTCAGGGTTTCCAGCTGGCAGGAGCTAATGTCACCTACGAGGGCTTTATCGAGCCCAAGTGCTGCGATGGCGGCAAATGCGACTGTAAGGGTAAATGCGAGTGTAAGGGGCAGAAGGAACTTTTCCAGTTTATTCTCTATTATGCAGGTTATATCAAGGTATATATCGACGGTAAGGAGGTGGTGCCCGAACGTTGGCGTACGGCCTGGAATCCCAATGCCTATAAGTTCGCCGTCGAACTGGAAAAGAAGAAGAGGGTCCAGTTGCGCATCGAGTGGCAGCCTGATGGTGGCGAGAGTTACTGTGGCTTGCGTGTAGCGGAGCCTCGTAGTGCCGAGGAGCGTGGACAACTTTCCGTATGGAGCGAGATGGCCAAGGATATGGATTATTACTTCATTGCAGGCGAGAACCTCGATCAGGTGATTTCCGGCTATCGCACCCTCACTGGCAAGGCCAGTCTCTATCCTAAGTGGGTGCTGGGCTTCTGGCAGAGCCGTGAGCGCTATAAGACCTCCGAGGAGGTAGAAAGCACGCTGGCAGAATTCCGCAAGCGTCATATCCCCATCGATAATATCGTACAGGACTGGAACTACTGGCCCGAGGATCAGTGGGGAAGTCACCAGTTTGAGGCGTCTCGCTATCCCAATCCCCAGCAGATGCTCGACAATGTGCATCAGATGCACGGACGTTTTATGATTTCCGTATGGCCTAAGTTCTATGTCAATACTGACAATTACAAGGAACTTGATGCCAAGGGCTGGATGTATATCCAGTCGCCTACTGATGATATTCACGATTGGGTGGGTCCTGGCTATACGAATGGTTTCTACGATGCCTATGATGCTGGTGCCCGCAAGATGTTCTGGCGCCAGATGGACGAAAACCTCTATAGCGGCTTGTCTACTACCAAAGGCAAATGGTCAATGGTCAATGGTCAATATTCAACCGTCGATGCCTGGTGGATGGATGCCTCAGAGCCTAATGTGCGCGACTGCACGCCGATGTGGTATCGCAAGGCCCTCTCTGGTCCCACAGCCTTAGGCACTTCTACTGAGTATTTCAATGCCTACAGCACCGTGAATGCCGATGCCATCTACAATGGTCAGCGCTCTGTCTGGAAAGGCAAGGTGAATGAGCCTCGTGTATTCCTGCTCACCCGTAGCGGCTTTGCTGGCGAACAGCGCTTCTCTACGGCCACCTGGAGCGGAGATATCGGCACCCGTTGGGAGGATATGCGTGCCCAGATGACCGCAGGACTCAATTACTCCATCTCAGGTTTGCCTTTCTGGGGTATGGATCAGGGCGGTTTCTGTGTGGAGAACCGCTATGTGGCTGCTCAGCAGCTCTTCGATCGCACAGGTCAGGAGAACGAAGACCTGAAGGAGTGGCGTGAACTGCAGACACGCTGGAATCAGTTCGGTACCTTTATCCCGCTGTTCCGCTCTCATGGTCAGTGGCCATTGCGCGAGATATGGAACATTGCGCCCGACAATCATCCTGCCTACCAGTCGTTTGTCTATTACGACAAGTTGCGCTATCGCCTCATGCCTTATCTCTATTCGATGGCTGGCTGGGCACACTTCAAGGACTACACCCTGATGCGCCCGCTGGTGATGGACTTCAATGGCGATAAGGCCGTAGAGGACATCGGCAACCAGTGGATGTTCGGCCCTGCGCTGATGGCATGTCCCGTAGGCTACTACAAGGCCCGCAATCGCAGTGTTTACTTCCCCAGGCAGTGCGGCTGGTATAACCTTTATACCAACGAGTATATCGCTGGTGGTCAGACCTTAGTGGTCGATGCACCCTATGAGCAGATTCCCGTCTTCGTGCGTGAAGGTGCCATCATTCCTTTCGGTCCTGAGATGGAGTGGAGCGATGAGAAACCCGCTGAACTCATCAACCTCTATGTCTACGCCGGACAGGACGGCTCGTTCCAGCTCTATGAGGACGAGGGTACCAACTATAATTACGAGAAGGGCAAGTATGCCACTATCGATATCACTTACGACGATGCTGCCAAGACCGTTTCGTTCGGGGCTCGCAAGGGTCAGTTCAATGGCATGTTGAAGAACCGTCAGTTCAATGTCGTGCTTATCTCCAAGGATAGTGCCAAGTCCCTCAACCTTGACAACCCCGAGGGCAAGCTCGTCAATTATTCCGGCAAAGCCATCAGTATCAATTTGTAGAATACCCCATATAGATGAAGAGAATCGTATTTTTGATTTGTGTCCTGTGCGGTTTTTCTGCCGCGCAGGCTCGTGACAGACAGTGTTTTGATAAGAACTGGCGCTTTACCCTTGGCGACTCCATAGCGATGGCCAAGGCCGACTTCGACGATAGCAAGTGGCGTATCCTTGACGTGCCCCACGACTGGGCCATCGAGGGCGACTTCTATGTCAGCAATCCCAGTGGTGCGGGTGGGGGAGCCCTTCCTGGCGGCATCGGGTGGTATCGCAAGCATTTCGACGTCTCTCACCTCTTGAAAGCTAAGGGCAGGGGCGAGAGCGGCAAACCGTCTGTTCATCGCTTCTTCATCGAGTTCGACGGCGTGTATATGAATTCCACCGTCTATGTCAATGGTCAGGAGGTGGGGCATCGCCCCTACGGCTATTCGAGTTTCGAGTACGACATCACCCCGTATGTCCGTGAGGGCGACAATGTGGTGGCTGTCCGTGTCAACAACTCCGACCAGCCTAATTCCCGTTGGTATAGCGGTTGTGGTATCTACCGCCACGTCTGGTTCACCACCACCAGTCCCGTGCATGTGGCTCATTGGGGTGTCAATGCCAGCAGCAGCGTGGTTAAAGGCAAAGGCCGCCTCAATATCGAGGTGACGCTCAATGGTCAGGGAACGGTCGAAAATACCCTCATCGACCCCAATGGCAAGGTCGTTGGCAAGTCAAAAGGCCTGAAATCCGCCATTACCGTCGCCAAGCCGATGCTTTGGTCGTGTGAGACACCATATATATATAAGGTACGCACGCAAGTGAAAGTGGGTGGTAAGGTGGTTGATACTTACGAGACTACGACGGGCTTCCGCTCCTTCCGTTTCGATGCCAAGACGGGCTTCTGGCTCAATGGCAAGAACTTCAAACTCAATGGCGTCTGCGAGCATCACGACTTTGGCTGCTTAGGTGCCGCCCTCAACGAAGATGCCCTCCATCGCAAACTCTCGAAACTCAAGGCGATGGGTGTCAATTCCATCCGCAGTTCGCACAATCCCCCAGCTCCTGAGCTCTTGAATATGTGCGATACGATGGGACTCATCGTGATGGACGAGAGTTTCGATATGTGGCGGCGCAAGAAGACGCAGAACGACTACGCCCGCTTCTTCGATGAGTGGCATGAGCGCGATCTCACCGACCTGGTGGTGCGCGACCGCAATCACCCCTGCATCCTCATGTGGTCGATTGGCAATGAGGTGCTCGAACAGTGGTCGAGTAAGGATGCTGATGAGTTGACACTCGAGCAGGCCAACCTCCTCTTGAATGCTGCCCGTGATGCCTCCACGCTGGCCAAGGATGGCGAAATGAGTCCTAATTCCTTGCTAACGAGACATCTTGCTGATATCATCAGGCGCAACGACGGCGAGAGCCGTCCCATCCTGGCTGGTTGCAACGAGCCTTCGCCCAACAACCACCTCTTCAAGAGCGGTGCCATCGACATCATCGGTTTCAACTACCACCACCAGTGGGTGAAGGATGTGCCGAAGAACTTCCCTGATAAGCCCTTCATCTTCTCGGAGAGCGTATCGGCGCTGCAGACGCGCGGCTACTACAAGATGCCTTCCGACGAGATCACCTGGGCACCAAAGGAGTGGTATCTCCCTTATACCGACCCCTCGTATATGTGCTCTTCATACGACAACTTCCATGCCTCATGGAGCTCGACACATGAAGAGACTTGGGATGTAGTGAAACACAACGACTTCGTGGGCGGACAGTATATCTGGACGGGTTGGGACTATATCGGCGAGCCCACGCCCTATGGCTTCCCCGCACGTTCCAGCTACTTTGGTATCATCGACTTGGCCGGCTTCCCCAAGGACAGCTATTATATGTACCAAAGTGAGTGGACCGATACGCCCGTGCTACATATCTTCCCCCATTGGAACTGGGTGCCGGGCGACGAGATTGATATGTGGTGTTACTACAACAATGCCGACGAAGTGGAACTTTTCATCAACGGCAAGAGCCAGGGCGTGCGTCGCAAGGCGGCAGAGAGCCCCGAGCATCGTTACGACGCTCATAACATGAAGACGAGTCTCAACACCGAATATCATGTCGGTTGGCGCGTCGTCTTTGATCCGGGCGAGGTGAAGGTAATCGCACGCAAGGACGGCAAGGTCGTTGGCGAGCAGGCCATCAAGACCGCCGGCCCTCCTGCCAAGATCCGCCTCTCGAAAGATTATCAAGGGAAGACTACGACTTTCATCACCGCCGAGGTGGTTGATAAGGACGGCAACCTCTGCCCCTGGGCTGAGGATCAGATAGTCTTCATCAGCGAAGGGACTGGTCGTATCTTAGGCACCGACAATGGTTGTCAGACCTCGATGGAACGTTTTACCTCGCCTCAGCGTAAGGCCTTCTTCGGCAAATGCATGGTAGTGGTTACGGGCAAAGGCTCTATCACTGCCAAGTCGCCAATGCTCCAATCCGACGTTATTGAATTTTAGTCCTAAATTCATAAAAAATCGAGCAGTAATGCTCGATTTTTTTTACTGATAGTCGCGGATACGGACATCAATACCGCTACCAGCCAGTTTCATGATGACCTGTGTGATAGGCGTCTGACTATAATGGTAGGGGAAAAGCACCTTCGGCTTGATGATCTTCGCTGCATTCACCAGTTGGTCGACAGTCATCGTGTAAGGTTGGTTACAGGGCAGAAAGGCGATGTCGATGTCCTTGATGTTGGTCATCTCAGGAATGTCCTCTGTGTCACCGGCGATATAGATACGCAGACCGTCGAGCGTGAGGATATAGCCATTGTCACGACCCTTCGGATGGAACTGTGTGTGGCCTTCCGTATAATTGTATGCAGGCACGGCTTCGATCTTGATGTCGGGGGCATATACGATGCTGTCGCCGTTTTTCAGTGGAATGCTGTTGCGGAACATGTTATAGACAGCAGTATTCGAATAGATGCTGGTGGCCGGTGTTCTTACACAGGTGATGGCCTCGCGATCGAAATGATCCTTGTGCTCATGGGTGATGAGGATGATGTTGGCCTTGGGGAACTGATTGTAGTCGGTTGTGGGGTGTACGCCAAAGCCTACAGGGTCAATCTGGATCTCTGTACCGTTGTAGTTGATTTCAATACTAGCATGTTTGATGCATGTGAATGTGACCTTCTTGCCACTTTTAGTGGTGAATTCGTCCACTTTTTGAGCAGCTTGGCAGCAAGTGAATACCATTACAGCTGCACACATTAAGAACAAATGTTTTTTCATTTTTATGAGTTGATTATCTGTTTATTTTTACAATAAAACGCGACCCCTGCTGATAGCTGTTGTCATGGTCGACCGTGCCGCCCAGACGGGTGATGATGGTGCGGCAAAGGGGCAAACCGAGGCCTAAACCCTCGCGGAAAGTGTCCACCTTGAAGAAACGCTCGAAGATATGTTCGGCTGCATCGGCGGGGATGCCCGACCCTGTGTCCTCGACGGTGAGTATGACTTGCTCGTCGTTAGCACTCGCCTTCAGGGTGATGGAACCTTTCTTTGTATATTTGATGGCATTGTCGAGCAGCAGGTTGATGACGCGCTTGAGCATGCCTTCATTGGTCTGCAGGCTGATGTCGTCACCCAAGTCGCTCTCAAATTGCAGTTTGACGGCTTTACTCACCTTGTATTCATTTTCCTGCAAGATGTCGCGTAATAGGTCGTTCACCTCTACGACATCATCTTTAGCTACGGCCTCAGGCGCGTTCTCGTTGAGTGAGAGTTCAAGCATCTCATCGACTAGCGATGTGATAAGCTGCGTATTTTTCTGCATCATCTCTGCAATATGTGCGCGCTCCTCGGGTCCTGTCACCATGTTGGGGTCGGAGATGACCTGAGCAAAACCGCTGATGATGTTCAGCGGGGTGCGCACTTCATGGGTGACATTGCGGATGAAGGCCGACTTCGTCTTGTCCGACTCCAAGGCATGGTCATAGGCTTTCTTCAACTGGCGCATGTGGCGACGACGGGCAAAGATAATGTAGGCCATTGCGACAGCCAGCAATCCTAACAGGAGGGCGGCCACAGTCAGACCAATCGTAAGACGGCGTTGTGACTCTCGTTCTACATCGTAGAATCTCAGCTCTTCGCGGATGCCCCTCATGCTGTTGGCCAATACCACATTGTTGACAGAGTCTTTGGATTCCATCTCTTGTCGCAGGGATTGATAGGCTTCTTGCCAACGGCCTGACTGTTCGAAGATCTTGGTAATGGCATCGTGGCCTTCATCGCCTAAGTCCCGTCTGGCCAGTGCCACAGCTTCGTCGGTCTTGCCCATCAGTGCGAGATAATACACTTCCATTGTCCGGCCATGAACGGAACTCTTGCCTTCTGCCACGCCCTCCTTGTAGGCTTTGTAACCTTCTAAGAATTTGGGAATATCACCCTTGTTATAATAGATGAGCGTCTTACGGGTTTCGATGTCAAATACGCGTTCGGGAGAATATTTCTCAGCAATCTCCTTGGCTTTGTCGAGCAGATGGGAGGCTTCTTCCGGATCATCGTCTAACTCCACATTGACCAGATTCATGTAGATGGGTGGCATACTCTCATAGTAACCTCCCTTCTCCATCATATCAATCACGGTACGAAAATTGCGCTTGGCGGACTCTTTGTTACCGCAGTAACGGTTGATATGGCCCAGCATGTTGTAGGCCATGTACATCTCGTTGTCAAGTCCTTTTTCACGCAACTCTATGGAGAGTTGGCGTCCTAACATATAGGCTTCGATGACTCTCTGCCGATTCAGTTGGAACACAATCTCATTACACCGCTGGGTATAGTAAGCGTGCAGGTCACCTTGCTGCAACAGATAATCCTGTAGCCGTTTCAGGGCAGGGAAAAAACGAATGCTGTCAGCATTATTGAATGCATGATGCACAGAATCTCTCAGAGCAAGATATTCTGGGGACTGCTTATAGTCGTCAGCGGCCTGTGCTTGCCCTATTGCAAGCAGCATGGTCAGCGCCAAAAGGATGATTCTCGTACTCATAGTTACGGTTTCAATGATTTCTGTGGCAAAGATAAGAAAAAAAAATGAAAAGAAGAAATATTTAGAGACAAATTCCAATAATTGACCATAATATTATGAAGAATTATAGGAATTTATTTAAATGAAATATATTTTTTTGTACCTTTGCACCCGATGGAGATATTACCGATAGCCCATTTCCGTTCGCCGTTGAAGTCGAAGTTCGGCATCCCTCGTCAGAGTGGACTTGCCGACAGTCTCATGGGCAGCATTGTCTTTGAACCCCCATTCAGACGCATGGAGGCACTTCGTGGAATTGAGGATTTCGACTATCTGTGGCTCATCTGGGAGTTTTCAGCAAACACCCAACACCCATCACCTAACACCCAACACCTAACACCCACCACCCAACACCCGAACCTCACCGTTCGTCCTCCACGATTGGGGGGCAATCGACGGATGGGGGTCTTTGCCACGCGTTCTCCTTTCCGCCCCAATCGTCTTGGCCTTTCTTGTGTGCGTTTCGACAGATTAGAGGAGCATCCGGAACTGGGTCCTGTGATTTATGTGAAGGGGGCTGATCTGATGGATGGCACACCGATTTATGACATCAAACCCTATGTGGTTTATGCCGACAGTCATCCAGAGGCCAAAAGCGGATTCGTGGATCAGACGGCATGGAAGTCATTGGAAGTGGAAATCCCTGAACATCTGACCCGCCTTTTCCCGTCGTCGGACTTGGAAACCTTACGCCAGACACTCTCCTTAGATCCCCGTCCCTCCTACCATGATGATGCGGGAAGGGTCTATGGCATGCCTTTTGGCGATTATGACATACGCTTCTTAGTGGAAGATGATGTCGTGAAGGTTATCGACTGCGTGAGTTTGCATAAAAAGTAGTGTTCTCCATCTCTCTGTCGAGTCGTCCCCGCCAAAGATATTTTCTGGTTTCATGCACAATGATGCCACTGAGACACAACAGTGAAATGAGGTTAGGTATGGCCATCAAGGCATTCATACAGTCAGCTAAGTTCCAAACGATGGAAAGATTGATGACACTGCCGATAAAGGCAGCGGCGATATAGATGACTCTGTAGGCGATGACCCACTTTTTGCCTTTCAGATATTCAACAGCTCTTTCGCCGTAGTAACACCAGCCTAAAATCGTGGAGAAAGCAAAGGTCAGCAGACCGAATGTAAGCAAGGGCGTTCCTATCACAGGAATCTTGGCGAAAGCAGCTTTTGTCAGGGTGGCACCATTCTCATAACTGATGTCAGGGTAGGCGATGACGCTGCTCACAATGACCATACCAGTAAGAGCGCAGATGACGACAGTATCCCAGAAAGTGCCGCTGGAAGAGACCAATGCCTGACGAACGGGATTGCGTGTCTGGGCAGCTGCAGCGACGATGGGTGCGGAACCTAGTCCGGACTCATTGGAGAAGAGACCTCGTGCAATACCGAAACGGGCGGCCATCATGACTGTGGTTCCAATAAATCCGCCACCGGCAGCTTGCGGACTAAAGGCAGAGACGACAATCAGTTTCAGGGCTGGCCACAGATAATCGGCATTCAGGCAGAGAATGATGATACAGCCGATGACATAGAAGAAGGCCATAAAAGGAACCAACATACCACAAACGCGGGCAATGCTCTTTACGCCTCCTAAGATGACTGCGCCTGTCATCAGACAGACAAAGATACCTGTGATATAGGGTGAAATCCCATAGGTTTCGAAGGTGAGAGTCGCGATGGCGTTGGCTTGTACGGTATTACCGATACCAAACGACGCACAAGCAGTAAAGATGGCAAACAATACTGCCAACCATTTCCAGCCGAGACCGCGCTCTAAAGCATACATAGGCCCTCCCAGCATTCTTCCTCCTGCTGTCTTCGTTCGGTATTTGATAGCTAATAGTCCCTCGGCATATTTGGTGGAGATGCCGAAGACACCCGTCAGCCAACACCAAAGTACGGCGCCTGGACCGCCCAATGCCACAGCTGTAGCGACACCGATGATGTTACCTGTTCCGATGGTAGCTGCTAACGCTGTGGCCAATGACCTGAACTGGGAAACGTCGCCTGTAGCTGCTGAATCTCGTTTCACTGACAGTCGTATTGCCGTGAATATCTTCCGCTGCGGGAATCGGAGGATGATGGTTAAATAAATATGTGTACCTAATAATAATATAATCATCGGCCAACCCCACAGCCAACCGCTTAATTCTTCCAATATATGATTGAGTCCGTCCATCTTTGTGTTATTGTTATTTCTCGAATTTGATCTCTATGTTTTTATACCCCATCGAACGCAGCAGCTTCCTGAAACTCTCTCGGGCATTCTCTTCTGCTGTGCTGAGATTGGTGGGTGTCAGACAATGGGCTCTCATCTTCCAATAAGCCTGCTTGTAAAGCGCCTCACGGTCTTCCGCTTTCCAGCTGCCGCTCTCGAAGAATGACTTTGTGCGGGCTTCATCGATAAAGTCACGGTCTAATAGTCCTACCTTTGGTAATGTTAGGAAAAGGGTATCATTCCGTTGCTGAATCCAGCCTGGTGACACTTGTTTCATGTTCACGCCAAGGCGTAAGGTTCCGTAATAGATACGCACCAGATGGTCGTCGCTGAAGAGACGTTTACGGGTGGTGTCGACGAGCTCCTCTGTGCTGATGCTCAGAAATTCCCATTCCCCAACAGCCTTGATGCTCTCTATCTGTGTGGGCGTGAGTCCGATGCTGTCGTCGGCGCCCATTTCCAGACGGGCATCGCCTAGCGAGCGGTAGATCCATACGGCTAGCAGGACCACCACAATGATGGCGGTTGCAACAGTGATGCTGCGGATGTTCTCTATCGTTTTCCTCATGGTATAATCTCTAATAGTTTCTTCAAATCGCCGACACCGTACTCCTTGCGGTAGGCAATGGTGATGTTCTCTTCTTGATAACCTAGTTCCACCAGCATGGGTACCAGAATGCGGGCGGCGTTCTCGCGGGCAATCTCAAAGATGCCTAGCTGTGGAATGCTTTGGATGATGGCGGCACGACCCTGCTGTTCGTAGTTGGTCATCTCCGCATCGCTGAAATGGGCGCGTGCGAGAGCCACGTATTCGCGGATTTCTTTCTGATTGATCTTCGAACTGGTCATGACCACCTTGGGCTCCGGCAGGACAAGGGTGATCTTCTCGCCCGAACGTTCGACATTTTTCTCCGTGAACTGGCTGAAGTCGATATAAGCCTTGAGGGTGGCATCCATTGGAATGGCGATCTTACGCTCACCCAAGGGCACTTTGAGGTTGAAGTCCTTTTGCAACAGACTGCCTCTCAGACGAATGACATCGTCGTGGGTCACAATCTTATGCACTTTTACCTCTGCTGTATAGAGCCGCGAACAATCCTGTATTTGTGTGATCAGCATCGGCAGTGTGTCGGTAGCCTGATAAGTGCCACCTTCGTCTGCCTTCTCGCCCTTGCACGCAAAGAGCATCAACAAGAGTATGGGCCATATGAGGATTAATCTTTTCATGCTCGTTGAAAAATTATGGGCAAAGGTAATAAAAAAATGGCATTTTGCTGAAAAACAAAGCTTTTTTTTTCGATTCCATTAAACTTTTTTGTTGTTTTTGTGTCAAATTGATAGTTGTGATACAAATTAATTAGTAAGGAAATTTTAAAATTAACAAAGTATGAAACGATTCTTTATGATGATGGCAGCTGCTGTACTGATGGGTACCACTGCTATGGCACAGGGCGAACGTCCACAGTTTGACAGAACAGAGATGATTAAACAGCGTACCGACCAGATGGTTGAGAAGTACAAATTGAATGAGACGCAGGCTAAGCAGCTCTTGGAGTTGAATACCAAGAATGCTGAGGCTATGGGCCCGATGATGGGCATGGGTCGCATGGGCGGTGGTCGTCCTGGTGGCATGGGTGGTCGTCGTGGTGGCGGTCAGGCAGGTCAAGGTGGTCAGGGTGCTCCCCAGATGGGTGGCGGTGGCTTCCAGATGACCGAAGAGCAGCGTGCACGCTTCGAAGAGATGCGTAAGCAGAGAGAAGAGAACCAGAAGAAATACGAAGCTGAGTTGGAGAAGATCCTGACTCCTGAGCAGTTCAAGAGCTATCAGAAGGATATGGAGGAGCAGCGTGCACAGCGTAGAAATCGCGGCATGGGTGGCCCTGGCGGCGGTTTTGGCGGCAGAAACTAAAAAGAAGTCAAAAATATTTGGAAGTTTAGTAAGAAAGCACTATCTTTGCAGCTGAATCATTAAATCATAAGTAATGAAGAAGCTTGTAAAGATAGTGTTTTTTTCTATGTTAGCCATGCTTATCGCCAGTTGTAGCGAGAAAAAGAAGCATGACGATATCATAGCCCCGAAAGCGGAGAAACCCAAGCCGCAGGCTCCGGTCCGTATGCAGGAATATAGTCAGGCGACGGACATCAAGTGGCTAAATAAGGATTATCAGGTAGAGGTGAAACGCCAGCCGGATGACAGTCTCCGCATGGTGAAGGATGAAACGGGTCAGAAATACGTTGACAATCGAATCACGGTGCGTATCATCCGTGCCGACGGGAGTGTCTTTTTCAATAAGTCGTTCACCAAAGCCGCTTTCGATAAGCTGTTGAACGACGACTATCGTAAAACCGGTATTCTGGAAGGCTTGGTCTACGACAAGATGGAGGGCAACCACCTCTTCTTTGCCGCCAGCGTCGGTCATCCCCAGACGGATGAATACATCCCAATGGTTGTGACGGTGAGCAACTTGGGCGATGTGGGCATCAAGCTTGACAATCTCCTGGATACCACTGGAGAGGAAAGAGAAGGAGATACTGCCGACGATGAGGACGAATGAGAGAGGACAGATCACGTTTGATAGCTTCATACGTGGCGCCATCGGTGTAGTGATACTGGTGGGCATCGTGATGTTGCTCAATCGGCTGAGTAATGTGCTTGTGCCGTTTTTCCTGGCTTGGCTCATCGCCTATCTGCTCTTCCCCCTGGTGAAATTCTTCCAATACCGTTGTCGGATGAAATACCGCATTCTTGGCATCCTCAGCGCTTTCCTCGTGACAGGACTGGTGCTGACGGTTGTCTTCCTGCTGATGATTCCGCCGATGGTCGAGGAGAGCATGCGGGTAAAAGATCTGCTGGTGGCTTATATCACTGATAATGAGTCGGTCAGCAATATCCCCCGACTGGTGCAGGAATATGTGCGCGAGCATCTGAGCGCTGAACAGATACAGGCCATTGTGACACAGGACGGCTTCCTGGAGGGCATCAAGGCCACGCTGCCGAAGCTGTGGGATATCATCACCCAGTCCATCAGCATCGTGTCGAGCGTGTTCACACTGACGATGGTGGCCCTCTATACCTTATTGATATTATTGGATTATGAGGATATCAGTAAGGGTTGGCCGAATCTGCTGCCGGAACGGTATCGCGGCTTTGCCATTCAGGTTGTCAGCGACGTGGAGGATAGCATGAACAAATACTTCCGCGGGCAGGCCTTGGTGGCCCTGTGTGTAGGCATCCTGTTCAGCATCGGCTTCCTCATCATCGACTTCCCCATCGCTGTGGGCTTGGGCATGTTTATCGGCTTGCTCAACATGGTGCCTTACCTGCAGTTAATCGGCTTTGTACCAGCCATTCTGCTCGCCATTGTGAAGGCGGCCGACACCGGGCAGAACTTCTGGTTCATCATGTTACTGGTGCTCATTGTGTTTGCTGTCGTACAGACGATTCAGGACACTATCCTCACGCCGAAGATCATGGGGCATGTGACGGGCCTCCATGCGGCCATCATCCTGTTGTCGCTTTCCATCTGGGGCTCGCTGTTGGGCATTCTTGGCATGATCATCGCCCTGCCCCTAACCACGCTGAGTATCAACTATTACCAGAAATATGTAATCCGGAAAGATGATCTTATTACACCGCAGGAATCATCGGAGTCTTAATAAAGTTAAAATCGAGACAGCTCGTATTAAAAAACAGAAATTAAATTTATAAAAAAAATACAAAGGCATAGTCGGGAGGTATAACCTTCCGACTTTATTATTAACTTTGTAACCGTATTTATGATGTGAATAACTGAAACTTAGTTTATTATCAACTTTATATTTTAACCAACTAATTTTTTTATGTACTACTATCAAAAATTCCTTTCTGCCATTTTTGCAGGTGTGTTGATGCTTGGTGCATCTTCTATTCCTGTTCGTGTCATGGCTACAGACGCAGTCGCTCAGGCGAGCACTGTTCAGGTAAAGGGCGTTGTCCTCGACACTAACGGTCAACCCGTTATTGGGGCAGGCGTCATTGAGGAGGGTACTACAAGTAATGGTACTGTGACAGGCGCCGATGGTTCCTTCACATTGTCCATTAACAGAGGTGCCAAGATCAAAATCTCTTATGTCGGCTACAAGACAGTCACAATGACACCGGTAGCTGGTCGGACGGCAAACATCACACTCGAAGAAGAGTCTGAGCTCCTCAACGATGTGGTGGTTGTGGGTTATGGTACACAGCGCAAGAAACTGGTGACTGGTTCTACGGTCCATGTGACCTCCGACAACATCGAGGCCGTGAATGCGGTGGATGCCTTCGGCGCCCTGCAGAGTCTGGCTTCAGGTATGAACATCGTGATGAACTCCGGACAGCCCGGCGAGGGTTACAAGGTCACCATCCGTGGTATGGGTACCGTCGGTTCCAATACCCCACTGTATGTAGTCGACGGTGTGCCGGGTGCCAATATCGACGACCTCTCGCCTAACGACATCGAGAGCATCGATATCCTGAAGGATGCTGCCTCCAGCGCCATCTACGGTGCCCGTGCCTCTAACGGTGTCATCCTCGTGACCACCAAGAAAGGTAAGGCCGGCAGCGGACGTGTTAATGTATCGTTCGATGGTTATATCGGTTGGCAGAATGTCAATACCAACGATGTGACCCCGCTGAACGCCACACAATATATGGAGATTATCAACAAGGCCCGTGAGATTCAGGGCGTGGAGCCATACATCTGGGAAAAGTATATCCCCAAGCAGTATCCCCTGATTCAGAACGGCACCTGGAATGGTACCAACTGGCTCGACGAGACCACCATCGACAATGCGCCGATGCACAATGCCTCCATCACGATCTCTGGTGGCAACGACTTGTCGCGCTTTGCCCTCGGTTTCACCAAGTATCACCAGACGGGTACGCTGGGTGCGCCTGCCGATCCGAAATTCGACCGCTATACCGTTCGTCTGAACTCCGACTATTCGCTGATAAGAAGCAAGGGTCGCGATGTGCTGAAAATTGGTGAGAACGTCACTTTCTCGGCTACCGACAAACGCGGTGTCTCCGTAGGTGGTATCTATGGCAACAGCATCCGCAACCTCTTGGCTATGACCCCGCTGCTGCCCGCCTACAATGCCGATGGCAGCTATTACGAATATAAGGACATCCTGGCCGACAACTGGAGCTTCCTCGACGAGGCTGCCAATCCCTTGGCCTCGATGCTCTATAATAACAGTATGGGCTACAACAAGGGCTGGCGTCTGCAGACCAACTTCTTCTTGGAGTACGCGCCTATCAAGGGTCTCACCTGGCGCACCAGTGCCGGCTGGCTCTATCGCCACAGGGAGAGCCGCAGCTACGTGCCTGTTTATGAGCTCAGTGCCAAGGAATCGAATCCCAACGACGATGTCCGTCAGAACCAGTCATACAGCATCCGATGGTCGTTGGAGAACACCATCAACTGGGTGAAATCATTCGGCAGCCATAATATCGATGTCCTGCTCGGACAGTCTGTCGAGAAATGGGGCTATGGCAATGGTGTCAACGTCACCAACTCCAACTCCCTATTCCCGGGTTCCTTCGACCATGCCTACATCACCAATGCCAATGTGGTTGATCCCTCCCTTACTTCCATTGGCGGCAGCCCGGAGGCACAGGGAGCCATCGCATCGTTCTTCGGTCGTGTCAACTATAACTTCGCCGAGACTTATCTGCTCTCGCTCGTGCTCCGTGCCGACGGTTCCAGCAACTTTGCCCGTGGCAAGCGCTGGGGTTACTTCCCCTCCGTCTCTGCAGGTTGGGTGATCAGCAATGAGAAGTTCATGGAGTCGACGAACAACTGGCTCGACTTCCTGAAGATCCGCGCCAGCTGGGGACAGAACGGTAACTGTAATATCAACAACTTCCAGTATATGGCCACCATCGCCTTTGACGCTCCTTACTATTTCGACAGCAAGGACAATCCCGGTCTTGGTGCTTATCCTAACATCCTGCCCAACGAAGATGTGAAGTGGGAGACCTCCGAGCAGCTCGACTTAGGTTTCGATGCCCGCTTCCTCAACAACCGTCTGGGCATTGCCTTCGACTGGTATAAGAAAACCACCAAGGACTGGCTGGTTGTGGCTCCGATGCTGCTCTCTTATGGAACAGGTGCCCCGTACGTCAATGGCGGTGACATCGAGAACAAGGGTTACGAGATCCAGCTGAGTTGGAACGACAAGATTGGCAAGGACTTCCGTTACAACGTTACTGCCAACTTCTCGCACAACAAGAACGAGGTCACTCGTCTGGCTAACTCCGAGGGCATCATCCACGGCGGTTCGAATGCCATCGCACAGAACACTGCCGAGCTCTACCGTCTGCAGGTGGGCTATCCCATCGGCTACTTCTGGGGCTATGAGATGGAAGGTATCATTCAGAACGAGCAGGAATTGCAGGCTTACCTCGATCGTAACTGCAGTGGCGACAAGGCCAACTGTTTACAGGGCGAAAAATTGCAGCCTGGTGACGTGATGTTCAAGGATGTCAACGGCAACGGCAAGATCGACAAGGACGACTCCGACAAGACGATGATCGGTGACCCGAATCCCGACTATACCGTTGGTCTGAACATCAGCGTTGCCTATAAGGGCTTCGACCTGGGCATCAATGCCTACGGTTCCTTCGGCCAGCAGGTGGCCAAGAGCTATCGTCAGTTCTCCGACCATCCCGATGACAACTATACGACGGATGTCTACACCAAGTATTGGACGGGCGAGGGTAGCACCAACGAGTATCCGCGCTTCTCCGACGGTAAGACGGCCAACATGTCTGAAATCTCACGCGTCTGGATCGAGGATGCCGACTTCTTCAAGATCTCACGCATCTCCTTGGGCTACGATTTCAAGCGCCTCTATTCTAAGCTTCCCGTACAGAAGTGCCGCCTCTATGTGTCACTCAGCAACTTCATCACCTTCACCGGCTACTCTGGTATGGATCCTGAGGTGGGCTTCGGCAATGGTGCTAGCTGGGCATCTGGTATTGACTGTGGCTACTATCCATCGTCACGTTCTGTCCAGGTGGGTCTGAATGTAAACTTTTAAGAACTGATAATTTATGAAGAATATGAAAAAGAATCTATTATATATGATCTGCGCAATCTGCGTGGTCTGTGGCTTCTGCGCTTGTGAGGACTTCCTTGATACAGACAACCTCACGATGAAGGATACCTCCAACTTCCCTGTCAACGAGACCGATGCCATCCAGATGGTGAATGGTATCTATGCTGTGATGAACCGCAACTTGGAAGACCCTGAGGAGGATCCCTTCTACATCTTTGATATCGCTTCCGACGACCGTCTGGGTGGCGGTAGCCAGAGTAACATTGGCGCCCAGGGCGTCGACCGTCTGATGAACTCTTATGTCGACTGGATGAAACCTCTCTGGCAGCAGCGCTACGCCGGTATCAACCGTGCCAACAATGCCTTGGAGACCATCGACAAAGTCACCGGATGGACTTCTGCTGTTAAGAAAAACCAGTTGCTGAGCGAGATCTATTTCCTCCGTGCCTTCTATTACTTCAATCTTGTTCAGGTGTTCAATGGTGTGCCTCTGGTGCTGTCGACAACACCTCAGAATCTGCCGAAGGCCACGCCTGATGAGATTTATGCCCAGATTGGTTCCGACCTGAAGAACGCCATCGAACTGGGCCCGTCGCTCAAGTATCCTGAATTTGGCGATGGCCGCGTGTCGAAGTGGGCTGCCGAGGGTATGATGGCCCGCGTGTGGCTGTTCTATACAGGCTTCTATGGCAAGTCTGAACTGCCCCTCGCCGAAGGTGGAAGCATCACTAAGTCGCAAGTGGCTGCCTGGCTCGAGGATTGTATCCAGAACAGCGGCTTCGGCCTCGTCAGCGACCAGCGCAACCTCTGGCCCTACACCAATCCCTACACCGCTAAGGATTACAAATACGACCAGGACAATGGCCTGAACTGGGTGAGCGACGAGAATATCGAGAATATGTTTGCCATTAAGATGTCGAATAAGGGCAGTTTTGATAGTAATAAACTGCGTCACAACCGTATCGTCGAGTTCTACAATCCGCGTAAGACCACCGAGGCGGCCTTCCCGTTCTCCGTACAGGGCTACAGCAACGGCCCCGTATGCTGGAAACTGTGGACCGACTGGGCTGAGGATCCCGACTATGCAGGCGACTACCGCCGTATAGGCTCCATCTGCGAGCGTAAAGTGGAACTTCCCGACTACAAGGGTGACCCCGCCAAGGAGGTTGAGAACACCGATCTGCTGGCCAAGAAATACATCGGTGTTGAGGCTTACAACGAGGATCACAGCGGCCGTTATCTGAGCTTCGCCTACTACTATGGCAGTGCGAACAACCGTCAGACCGGTCTCACACAGTCGCTCGTATGGCTGCGCTTCGCCGACGTGTTGCTCATGCATTCCGAGCTCACCGATGGTAAGGTGGTCTACAATGGCAAGAGCGGTCTGAATGCTGTTCGCCAGCGTGCCAACCTGCCTGACATCACCTATTCTCTGCAGAACCTGAAAAAGGAGCGTCGCTACGAGCTCTGTTTCGAGGCCCTGCGCTGGAACGACCTGCGCCGTTGGGGCGATGTCCAGGAGAAGGTTAAGAACCAGGTGGGCAACCCCATCCTGAATCAGGGTGTCCCGGGCGTATATGCCTTCACCAACGACTTCATGCAGCGCTATCGTGACACCGGTGGCGGTTTCTTCAAGATTCCTGAGGATCAGGTCACCTTGTCAGAAGGCGTCCTCGAGCAGAATCCAGGCTGGGGCGACGGCACCAACTGGACCAAGGGCGATCTGCCTTACAAGTTCAATTAGTCTTCAGGCATAGAAACATAATCACATAAGAATCCCTCCTCTGTCATCATGCAGAGGAGGGATTTTCTGATGCCTTAACGGCTCGATGTACGTCGGGGCAGCTGATGTTATCGGCAGTCGAAGAGAATCTTCCTGCGATTATCCTTCGGCCGCACGGCGAAGTGAATCCAATACGTCGTGCCGCACTTCTCCAAAATCAATTCATCAAAGTCACGCTTCGTACCATCGGCGATATCCAGCAATATTCCCGCCATCCTGATCATGTGTTCCGAGCCATAGCAGCGGATATCCACCGCGCATCCCGTCAGGTGATTCGAGCCCTTGGCGCCACCACACAATCTGTTCACCTCCTCGCTCCTATATCCAGAGGATATAACGATCGGAATCTCCAGTGACACACAGGGACTGGCTCCATCCTGTGCGCAGCTTGCGGAGCACAGTGGTGCCTGTCCCTCGCGTGTCACCCCGCTATCACCGTAAAGCGCATTATAACTATAGCGGAGATCCTCCAGCCACCCTTCGCAGATACGCTTCAGATTCTCAATCGCGACACGCGAAGGGATATTCTTATCCAGCGTGTCATAACTTGTCTTCGTCAACTCTCCGAGCGTAAAGTGCTCGGAGAGTTTCATGTCCTTGTTCATTTCTACTTTAGTCATTTTATTATTTTTTCATTGTTTAAAATATTCCTGTCCCCTTGTCCCTTTGTCCCCTGTCCCCGGGTGTTCAGATAAAATTGAGGATGAGTTTCTTATAATTACCTTTTTGAGCTCCATCTTCTATTCTTTCAATATAATGGCCACTTATAAGCCGCTGTAATTTCTTTTTTACAGCATCCGTATTGTTGTAGCCAAAGCTTTTTAACACGTCTTCTTTTGAGAATATCAGTGGCAACCGATTATATCCATCAGAAGATTTCTGAGTGTGGCGTTTACCCGTAATCTGCACGTCACTATTCATGTCATCGAAATATTTCTCAGCCAGAACCCCAAAGAAATGCTGCTGTGTGGCATACTGAATGCGGGCAATCAGCTCGCAGAGCTTCCAGTCGGTTTCATCCACCTCATATTCACCCGTCCAGTAGCTCCCCTGCTGGTGCAGGCTCTTCCAATGGCGCATGTCGATGAACGGCGCCGAATAGTTCAAGGCATGATAAGGCACGCGCTTCAACATCAGTTCATTGGCCTCGTTGTCGTCCTCTTCACAATCCGCCATCCTGTTCTCCGTCCACACATAGAGTTTCTTCACGAGTGGCCAAAGCGGAAGCTCACCATATCGGGTGTCCAGTTTAAACGCCCATTCCTTCATGCGCTCCAGACGCTGCCAGTCGATGGCGGTCTGCTCCTCAAACTCAATCATCTTGTAATTAGTCTTGGGCATGGGCAGCACTGCCAGGCGCGTACTGAGACCACTACCGAAATTCCGCTCATTCACCTTCTTCTTCAGTGCGATGGGCGTACCGGTATAGATATAGTTCCACGTCACATTGAATTCATCCACGGGCGAATCCGAGTTCTGGTACATCTGTCCGTCTTCCTCATTGTGAAAGGCCTTCAACTCCATGCTCTGTTTGTTAATCCACGAGCCGCCCTGTTGCAAGGTCGTCGCATTGTCGAGCTCAGTATCAAAGGTGAACATGTGCAGCTGGATTTCCCTGCCTTCGATGGTTTCCTTAGCATTCAACATATCCTGAATCAGCTGACCATTCGAGGTACGTGCCGGGTGGACGCGTATGATGCCCTGCGGCTTATCCTTACCCTCCTTATTGGCTGCCTTCTTCTTCGTATCCTGCTTATAGCGGTTCAAAGCTGCTTTGCCTGCCTTGTCTGCTGCCACCATCGGAGCCGAAAGGATCTTGTAGATATCATCCGCCATCGACTTGTTCGAGGCAGGATGGCCGATGATATAGAGTGAGCAGTTCAAACGTCGTTCCTGCTGCGGACGATGATAGAACCTGTACCAGCATCTGGTCATGAGTGTCATCAGCATACCGCCAGCCACGAACAAAGCCGCAGGATACTGGCTGCGCTTCAGACCTGAGCATACATCACGGAGCAATGGGAAATCATCAAACATCGTCTCAATCTCTGCCCCCCAGCCATCAAGCATTGCATTCAAGACAGAGGCTTTAGATTTGCCTATTGGCTCACCATTTTCACCTTTTATAATCTGCTGATAATCCTTGCCGGTAAAAGACTTTATGGCTTCGAGCATGGCCTTGCTGGGCAGCGAGCCTGCATACTTCTTCTCTTTCTCCGCGACGCACGCTGCGGCTGATTCCACGGTCTGCGCCACGTCCTCATCGCGCTCTGCGATGATCTCCTGCACCCAACTCTGTGCTTCGACGATACGCTGCACTGCGGACTTGTCGCCGTCGAGCATAAGGAGCAGATCTGTGGCGAGCTTGAGACTCTCTTTGTGTCTGTTGCTGTCGTCAGCGCAAGGCAGCTTAGCAGCATAACGGGCATCAATAATCTTTTGTAAGTCATACCCACGCCACGTCAAACAACCGGGGACGGTTCTTTCTGTTTGACGGGCGTCAAACATGGGAAGAACCGTCCCCGATTGTTTGACCTCCACGCCCTTTTCATCCCTAGAAGGAAACTCATGATACAGTGGTT
>JAEEGJ010002527.1_pt1 | contig 91437 bp, 72 predicted proteins | sample 8958761 | NCBI WGS metagenome assembly JAEEGJ01 (sample SAMN16246546, study PRJNA631951) | gut metagenome | biome: gut microbiome; feature: rumen; material: RS-attached | host: Bos | place: Iran: Karaj | collected 2018-10
GCTCTGGATGCCGCGGACATAGGCGGCGGCCATCTTGCCGGAGAGGAGCGGATCCTCGGAGAAGTACTCGAAGTTGCGGCCGCAGAGCGGGTTGCGGTGGATGTTCATACCCGGGGCCAGGAGCACGTCCACGCCGTATTCGTGGACTTCTTCGCCCATCGCGGTGGTCACTTCTTCGACCAGGGCGGTGTCCCAGGAGCTGGCGAGCAGGGTCCCCACGGGGAAGCCGGTGCAGTAGTAGGTCTGGTTGGCTCCCTGGCGGGTCGGGCTGATGCGCAGGCCGGCAGGGCCGTCGGCGAGGACGGTCCCCGGGATGCCGAGGCGCGGGATCGGACGGGTGTTGCCGGCGGCGCCGGGCACCTGGTGGGCAATACCGGAGGTCACGCCGTCGACCATGGCGGCACGGGCGCCGCCGACCAGCAGGGTGGCTTTCTCTTCAAGGGTCATCGCGGCCAGGACTTCGTCGATGTTGTCCTTGCGCAATTGCGGCTGGGCCAGGGCACAGAGGCTCGTCAGGGCGAGCGCGGCCATCAAAAAGACTTTCTTCATATGGGTGGGATTAGTGTGTTATTAATTCGTATTGCCAAATTTAAGGATTTTTTTCGAGTTTACCGCCCTCCTGCCGCAACCATTCCTGCAGGACCGGGGCGATGGAGCGTTTGACCTCCGGGAAGGTGGGCAGGTGCCCCCCGGGATAGGAGATGCCCCGGCCGGGGTAATGCTCTGCGAAGATGTCCCCGCAGCGGGTCAGTTCGTCCCCCTCTGCAAAGAATCCCAGGGTGAGCGCCTGCTCGGCGGGGTCGATCCCCTCGAATTGAACGGCTTCCAGTTCCGCATAGCGCGCACACATCTCCTCGCTCAGCAGCAGGCTTGTCCGGCCGTCCTTGCGGGGCGAGAGATACCCGACCTCGCCGATCATCGTCCGCAGGAAACGGGAGATACGGAAATCCGGATTGATCAGGGCCTTGCGCTGACCGCGGACCTGCTGGAGCAGGAAACCGCCCCAGGACAGGCCTACCGCCAGGGCGGGATGCACCTGTTCGCAAAGCGCGCGGGCCATCGCGAGGGCGTCGTCGGGGTCGGGCGGGAGGTCCGGGGCAATCACGGCCTCGGGTTTGAGCAGGATGCGGAGGGTATCGGCGAGCTTATACGAGCCCGACGACGCCCACCCATGCAGAAAAAGAATCTTGCCTGTCATACACGTCCCTCTCCTGAATCACAAATTTACACAATCTCCCCCACAAATCAAACCACCCCCAATACGTCGCTTTTTCGCCTCTCCGTCCCGGGAGTCCCGGGCCTGCGCGCTGACGTCGGGTCGGCGGCGGGGCTGTCCGCCTCGCTTGCTGGACGGCTGACTCCTCCTTTTTGGCCGTCTCCTCCGGAGCCGTCCAACAGTCGTCAGACAGACGCCGTCCTGCGGCTTCGTCGTCATGGCTGGAGGATGCATCCTCCGCCATTCCTCCTCGCCGCAGCGCTGCTCTCGTCGGGCCCCGCTCATCGCCGCCCTCCTAATCGCGCTGCAGGCCGCGGGACTCCCACGGCCAAACGGCAATCTTCCAGGCGAATGCGGTCGCAGATTACTCGCGGGAGCAAAGAAGGTCTCCAGCGCTCCCCGCGCTCGAAAAAATCGTTCGCGGGGAGCAAATAGACCCCCTGGCGCTCCCGCAATTGACTCTTAGCGGATTGTTGTCGGTTCTGGTTTATATTGGAGCTTTTTGGGGAACTCCTCCACACTGAAGGCCCAAGGTTTATTATCCTGGATGGCTTTCGTGTTATTCTTCCCATTTTGTTTTTGGGGAAGGACATAATGTCCATCGATTACTTTACGCACCTTGGGCTCATAATCCCAGACATTCAAGCGCAACCCAATCTTTGGGCTGCCATGTTTTCTCACATCTTCGTTTTTCTCTTCTTCCCAAGAGATTGTGAGCTGATTCCCGGATACGGTGGAATCCATAAAGAGGTAGTTATATAAGTACGTTGAGCGATGCTCAACATATTTATCTTTATCTTTCTCGTTGATAATCATAAAAGCAGTTCCATTTCCCTTTATGACTTGAAAGGCTCTAACCAAGATGGAAGCGCGATACTTCGGTTCGCTTGACTGATCTTCAAAAGTTATATCTACCCCCGAAATATGTGTATTTAAACTGCCTATTTTGAAGGGTGGAATTGGCCTGAGGACAGAGTTCTGTGATGTTGGGAACGGGTTTCGATGATAAACTATATAGTCATCGATTTTGCTTGAATCGATAATGGCGGCTTCTTCATGATAATAAAACTCTATCGTGTGCAGATAGACCTTTCTAACAATGCCCTTTTTGTTTTTAACTTCAAAGTGCCCGCCATAAAGCAATTTCTGAGCAAGTAATTTGAATGGTTCGTTCAGACTGTTCATGCGCTCCTGTTTGTTGTTCCCGGAAGCTCCGCTAAACGCCTCTAGACACTCTTGAAGAGTGTGTCCAGAAATGAACTTGCCGTTAACTTGTTGCGTAGCCATAATGTGCAGGTTATTTGTTTTCAGTATAATCGTTATGTTGTGTTTGCTCGTTGCAAAGGACATTCCAGCTGATGCAATTGAGCGCTCCGCCGTCCATGACCAGGTTCAGGCAGTCCGGGACAAGCACTACTTTGTGGTGAGGGTAATACTTTTGGATCTGCTCGACGGCCAGTTCATCTTCACGGAGGGAAAGCCCTGGAACAAAGATATTATTTTTCACCTGAAGAAAATTCAAATATGCCCAGGATTGTTTGGATGGACGGGGCACATCATAATGCAGTTCTTCAACATGAAACCCTCCAACTTCGAGCGCACCTTTCAGCTTCTCCCTGAAGCTTTTATCCAAATCGATGTAATTGTTCATGAGCACACAGTTGTCCCCTATCGACCGGACCATCCCGTCGGCGTGGCCAAAGATTTCATACCGGTCCCATGGGATGATGCAGACCTCGCATTCAAATGCCTCTTCCAGTAGCCTCCGGAGGCATTCTGGCGTATAGTCCGGATTCTCCTTAAATACCTTGTCGGTCATGATCACGCGTTCGCCGCATTTGACTACATTGCCCCCATCAATGACAAGTTTGGTCTGTTTGCATCTGAGATGCAACCCGCGGCAAATGGTCTCATACAGCGGCATGTAATCCGGATCATTCTTTAGATAATCCGGAGCATAGCGGTACTGAAGGAAGCGGTTCTCGTCCATTTGCAGCGGCATAAAGTCCCGCACCCAGATGTGCTTCGACGACTCCGTATGACGCAGCAGATGCGTCTCCACCCCTGCGTCCTCCAGGGCATTTAATAAGTTCACCGCCAGCGGCATATAATGACGGATGCCGTCGGCCAGATAAACAACATTTGTCTGATAATCGTTAATCATTATTAGTTTTAAATTAATAATTAAATTATTATAAATCAACGAAATGCGCATTTCCGGACACAAAGATAGCGGTCCCGTTTGAGACCGCCAAACTTCTTTTGTTAAAAGATGTTAAAGGATTCGAAAAAGTGCGTTTACAGCATTCCGAGCCCCTGCAGCAGGTCCCTCAACGCCTCTCCTTCATCGGCCTCATAGAGCCTGCTGGTGAGGTCCATATGGCAGATATTAATCTTTAAATAAGGGTCTGATGATTTTTCCGTCCGCGTCCAACTCGAAGAACTGCCGTCTGATATCCACCGGGAGTTCGTAGGGATCTCGATTGAAATGCATGGCATAAGGCGGTTGGTAATTGTACGGGAGTTCCGGATGATTCAGATGGCGTATTTGGTCCCAGCGCTCGAGACGGTCTCTCTCGAAGCGGAGTGACTGAATATCCTTCCACTGTTCCGGGGTCAAGAATTGCCAACAATCATCGGCCAAGGGTAGCTCTGGCCAGAAACGATAGCCATAATAGTGGCAAGCCTCCGGATCGTCATTCCAGACGCAGGAGGCGCATTTTTCGGTCTTTTGCCAATAGTACTTCTTGTTCATCACTCGTCACTTTCACACACGCCGAGGATGATTTCATGGGTGCATGACCAATGCTTGAAGTGTTCCTGCCATTCTTCAATCTGCTGCGGATTGATGGTGATTCCTTCCAGGACGATGGCCCGGACGAAACGGCGGTTGACCATGCCCCGGGCTTTGCGGAGAATTACATCGGGGTCAGGATTCTTCTGGTCAATAGTGTAAAGGCGGGCGACCTTGGATTCGTTCTTGACCAGCGCTTTCAGGGCTTCGCTGCGGCTGGTCAGCGAGATGAAGACAACATTCGTGTTCCACTTGTTCAAGAGTTCGGACACGACCTCGGCGGCACAGGGCAGCACCTTCTCTGCCTCGTCGAAACCGAAGAAGCTCATGCGCCCGTTCTCGTAATCGGGATTCTCAATAAAGATTTCTGCCATATCGAAAGTTTTTCGGCAAAAATAACCGGACCTTCGGCAGAAATTCGGCAGAAGCTAATTAAAACATCTCCGACACCTAAAAATCACGAAAATGATCTTTGGTGTCGGAGAATGTTAATTTACGAAAGAAATCATTTTACTCTGAATTTTCGTCTTGTCTGTCCGTTTGCCAGATTATCAAATTCTTTTAGGCGCTCTTCAACATTGATCCCAAGGTTGTGGATATCAGGGGATAACAATTCCGGATTTTTTCGAATATCTTGAACAGTATAGCAGCCGATTTCAAAATCAACAAAGCCAAGGTTACTACCATATTGGCTAATAATCTTTTCAATCAATGTATTTGCTTTCTCTTCAAATCGTTGAGACATCGAAGGATTTCCGTCTTGCCCGTCAAATCTCCAATAAACATTAAACAAACGAATTCTTTTTCCTTTAATTCTTTCAGCATTCTTTTCTTTGAACAGGAATAACAGAATTCCGGACAGATGACATGTTTCTTGTTTCGGTTCAAACCAATCACACCCATCATGCCAACCATTAAGTACCATTTCTTCTTCCCATTCTTTGCAAAACCCTGCAAAGTCTGTTGCCCATTCATTCTTGTGAAAACGCTCTTTCAGAGTCTTTTTGCCATGTAACCCGTCATAATAATACGCTTTAGAAAGGTAATTATTATCAATGTAATGAAGATTTGCTTTCTCAGAAAATTTACTTTCTATGAAGATCAAATCGTGTGCAGTTTCAATCAGGACATCCATATTCGGCCCTTTCCCTCCACTTTTTAAACCTGGAAGTTGGAACTCGAATCTAAGGTCATTTATGCCGGCCATTCCTCTTAATCCGGAGTATAGCTCAAAGGCCATTCTTGATGATGAATTAGGTGCCCAGAATTTCTTTTGAAGTTCATTCCCATCTCCTTCTAAAAATTGAAAAACAAAGCAATCCCCACTTTTGTCTGGAGTTAATAATCTTACCAAATAATCTCGTTTCTTCTTTTTATCCATATATTCGTTAATCTATTATGTTCTGACTGAAAAGTTATTGAAATCTCTCCTGAGCTCTTTCGGCTCCAACACCTCAACGGTATCCCCAAACGACAGGACGTCTTGCTTGAAGTCATAGTCCGGATCCGAACCCATCCAAGAATAAAGGTCAAAGCAGAGGCGGGAAGAGCTCCTAGGGCTCCAGAATTTCTCCAAGAGTTCGTTTCCGCTTCCAGAATAAAACTGTTCGATGAAATGAAACTGTTTGCCTCCCTTCGAATACGGAGTAGAAAGACGTTTATAGTATTCCTCTCTCAAAGGAACGGCGATTCTTTTAATTTCGTTATCCATATTTAGCGATTAGTGGTACAAGTAATACTGCTCCTTAATTGTCAAATAGTACGGGGAATTCTCAAGCTGGCCGATAATGTCGTTATACTTGATTGCTTCAAAACCAAGGTTTTGGAAATCAAGATGTTCAGAGATAAAGTCATTCAGTAGGCTTTCACATCTGTTCGCTTCTTCCAGAATAATCCGCCTCCTATCTTTGAACTCGGCCATGACATCATCAACAAAGATGTCAGTAAAGCCATCCGGCATATCCCAAGTGACGCTGCACAACTTAATTGTCTTCTTTTCATAGAACCTTGGATTCTTCCACATATCCTTGCAAATGGCCAACAGATGTCGGCAAAGCTGGGTAACGTTGTAATACTTGAACTCTTTCGCTTTCGAGAACAGAGCAATCCACGACTGTGGGGAGTCCTTCGTGTTTTTGGAATACCTTGATGCCTTCAGATATGATTCATTCGGGGTTTCATTCCCCGAATAATAGGGTTCGAGGAACTTGGATTCGATAAATGTCACCGTATCATCCTCACTGACGACGACATCAATGTTGGCCGGTCGGCCATATCTCAACGGCCTTTGTTTCTGCCATTCGAACTCGACGGAGCAACCTGGATGGCACAGTTCATACGCACGCCAGAAATTGACGGCCAAACCCGCAGAGGAATTGATCTGCCGCATTTCCGAATCAGGATGACCGCTTCCTTCCACAAGCGCCTGCATCTGAGCGTCCGAAGGTTGGCAAATCAAGTCAACGATAAACGATTGGCCACACTCAATCAGCCTCTCCGTCAATAGTCTATATGCATCCATATAATTCACTCAGTTTTGCCACGTGCTCCCTCATTGCGTTTCTCAAGGACATCGGTTCCAGCACTTCAATTGTATCCCCAAACGACAGGACATCTTGCTTGAAGTCATAGTCCGGAGCGAGGTTGTAAGAAAAAACGCTAAAGCCCTTGTGCGTTTCGACTTCCTCCTGGGAACTGTGGAGCGGAAGGGAGCGGAAATAACGCACCTGCTTTCCATAGACCTTCAGAAGGACCTGCTGAATCTTCATATCGTCGTACTTGCGTACGCCGTACAACGACTGGAACCAGGCCTTGGCGTCCAAGCCTTCCGGCACCTTGAAGGTGTCGGGAAGAATCTCCACCTCGAGCATCCGGTCCAGGGCGTACATGTGCGGCTTGCAGTCCTTGTCGTAATCTTTGTGGCCATACAGGTACCAGCGGCGCTTGTATTCCCGGATGAAATATGGCTCCAACTCAAAGGTCCGCTCCTGATCCATCCGGTAACCCTGATACCGCACCTTCAGCTTCCGCTTGTCCCGGATGGCCTGGATGACGATGCTCAGGAACTGATGGCTGGAGGGCACACTCTCGAAGATAATCCTGTCCTTCATACCAGCGCTCTCGTTGAGGAGAGAATTCAGGCAGAGGGCATCCAGCATCCAGGAACGAATTCCTGTTCCGTCCATGTCCTCCTCGTTAACGATGCGGTAGGTGTTATCCCTGCGGTCGCAGACAATCTCGATCCCGAAGATATCAAAGATCGCTTCAATATGATTCGCGAACGTACGTGCGGGGAGATCACTTCCGAGATCGTTCACCGAACTCCGCCGCCAGAGCTGCCGGATTTGAGCCAACGTCAGCGGCCCCCTGCTCTGGAGCGTCTCCAGTAGCCAAATGTATGATTTAAAATAGTTTTTAGCCATAACTGACCACAAAGATAGCATTATCTTCGGCAAAAAAATGGCCGAAGATAAAAAAATGCACATTTCCCGGAATGTCCGATTTCCGTCGGATGTGAGCAGAAGTCGGCAGAGAGCAGGCCCCGGCGGGCGTGTCCACCCCCGGACACGGGTAGGGGGAGGGGCCCGTTGGCAGCAAGTTATCGCGAAGCGATGACGCAGATGACAATGGGAGGGGCCGGAGTGCAGCCGCGTTCTACGCGGCGAACGGAGTCCCGCCGGGGCCTGGCTCTCTGACGCTTCGCACCTCCGGCCCAAATGCTGTCGAGGGTCCAAAGGATGGACCCTCGACAGCAAAAAGGGGCCAAAATGCATTTGAGGGTCCAGCGTGTGGACCCTCAACGACATTCAATCAAAAGAAGAGCCTAATACGTCAGGCCGTGGTCGAAGGCGAAGGTGGGGTCTTTGGAGTCGAAGGGGACGTCTTCGAGCTGGGCGCGGACGGCATCCATCGAGGAAGGCACCTCGAAGGGCAGTTTGCCGACGGGCTTGAAGCGGCCGAAGACCACATCCAGCAGGGCGCTGTCGAACACGTCGAAGACCATCAGGCTGGCGTTCAGCTCGGTCTTGACCTCCGGCGGCAGGACGCAGGACGAGCCGGTCGGGTTGAATGCCGCGACCACCGGCTTGCCGCTTGCCTTGAGTGCCTGGAGATTCTCCCATTTCTCGGTGGGGAAAGCGATGTTCACCCCGCCGTCCGGCGTACCGAAGGGACCGGCATCGCGGCCGCGCTCGGCCACGGTGGTGGTCCGCACCAGGATCAGATCCGCATCGGCGGGCTTGTCCACCACGGTGGCGTACTTCGCGGCGACCGCCGGATCCACGCCCTCCACATAGAGCTTGATGCCCTCTTTCGCAGGCAGCGTACCGTCGTTGGTCAGCAGGATGTTGGACTTGAGCTGGGCCTCATAGCCACGCGCCTTGTTCTCTGCGGACTGGACGATTCCGGCAGCCTTGTCGGGATCGACATAGGGATTCTCGAACAGGCCCAGGATGAAGTGCCACTGCAGGATGCGGGAGGCCGCCTGGTTGATGCGCTCCTCGCTGATGCGGCCGGCCTTCACCAACTCTACGATATACTCGGGATGGGTCTCGGAACCGATCTGGTCCACGCCGGCGTTGTAAATCATCGCATAGTTGTCCTGGATGGTGGTCTTGCCCTGCAGGCGCGGGTTCAGCGGACCGTTGCCGGCCACGCCCCAGTCGGTGCAAATGGAGCCCTTGAAGCCGAGCTGGTTGTACAGCACCTCGGTGGACATGTAGTGGGAATAGTTCACGTTCAGCGTATCGACGTAAGTGCCGCTGTAGTAGCCCATTGCGGCAAGCGCATTCTTCGCGATACCGGCCTTCCAGGGAATGTAGTGGTAGTCCTGCTTGCCGCCCGGATAGACCAGCCAGCGGCCGCTGCCGCCCGCGTGGGGACCGGAGCCCGGCCAGTGCTTCAGGTGCACCAGGATCTTGTGCGGACCCACCTTGCCATCCTTGCCCTGGGCGCCGTCCATGAAGGCCTCGAGCATCTCGGCGGTCAGTTCGGCCGACTCGGAGAAGCAGCCCATGTTGCGGCCCCAGCGGGGCTCGGTCATCACGTCGATCTGCGGCCCGAGGATCATATGCAGGCCCACGGCCCGGTACTCCTCGGCCACGATGGCGCCGAAGTCCTCCACCAACTTGGGATCGCGGGCGGCGGTGATGCCCACCTGGCCCTCATTGCTGGGGAACTGGGAAAAATACTGCGTACCGCGCACGTGGGCGCCGGTGCCGGAGCCGTGGCGCGGGTCGGTCGAGAACATGATGGGGATGCCCAGGCGCGAGGCCTCGGCGATCTCCTGCATCCCGTTGGACCAGCGGGCGAATTTCTCCGGCGCGCAGGTACCGTTGTTGAGAATGTTGCGGAAATTCTTCTCCTCGATGTAGGACTTGGCGGTGGCGGTGCGGCGCATCTGGCCGATGCCCATCGCGCCTCCACCCTGGCCGCCGGGGCCGACAGGGCCGGCATAGTTCCCCTCTTCAGCCGCCCGGGCCAGGATGGCCTTCTCCTCATCGGTAAAGTCATACTTGATCTCGCCGCTCTCGGGGACGGCGATGTTGGGATGGAGCATCAGGCCCGCCTTCTCCTCGAGGGTCATCTGGCCCACGAGGTCGGCGATACGCTGCTCCATCGGCAGACGCCAGTCCTCATAAGGATCCAGCGCGCCATTCTTATTGAGGTCCTTGAACTGGAAATTCCCTTCGGTGATGATCTCCACCTTGCGGGCGCCGAGTTCCGGCTGCACGTATTTCGGGCCGCAGGAGGCGGCGACCAGGGCGAGTGCCACGCCCGTCAACAGGACACGATAGGCTTTCATGGGGGTGTGTTATGGTTTTAGTTCGCTAAAGTTACATAATTATGCGGAAAAAAGAAGCAAGCGTTTCATCATTTGACCCTGACCGTATCTCCGATGGAGAATTCAAAACTGCCGGCGACGAGTTCGTAACTCGCCACGCGCCGCCCGTTGCGGGTGGTGAAGCCCTTGAAAACGGCTCCGTCACAACCGGTGCCGTTCTGGACGGTCTCTGCGACAGGCAGATAGACGGTCGCGCCGGTATTGGCCGGGACCGTACACTTGTAGCCGGTCATACGGCCCTTGTCGGCGGTCCAGGCGCTGCGGATCGTGCCGTAGTTGGACTCGTAGGAGCCCTCCAGGCCGGTGTAGATGCCGGCGGCGTTGGGCTGGAGCACGAAATGCTGGTAGCCGGCCTCGCCATTGCCATGGTCGGTCGTGATGCCCAGCTGGAACTCGTACATCCACTGGCCCACGGCCCCGAGGGCGAAGTGGTTGAAGGAATTCATGCTGTTGGACGAAGGATCGGAGAAAGCGTTGTCATACGAATTCCAGCGCTCCCAGACCGAGGTGGCGCCCTCCGTGACGGGATAGAGCCAGGAGGCGAAATCGGTGCAAGTGATCATTTTGAAAGCTTCCTCCACATAACCGCCGCGCGTGAGGGCGGGCAGGATGTTCGGGGTGCCGGAGAAGCCGGTGGTAATGGTCCAGGGCTTGAATCCCTCGGAATTGCCGGCAAGCTCAGCCAGCCAGGCTTCGGCCTTGGCTTTGTTCTTCTCATCGAAGCAGTTGAAATTCAACGGCGTAGCGTAGGAAGCCTGCGTGTGGATGGGCTGACCGTTCAAGTTCCGGGTTTTACCCGTAACGGGGTCGACATAGGCGCTGTTCCAGTCAGCTTTGGCCTTGGCGTGGCGATCGCGCAGGGTGGCGGCATAGTCTTCACGGCCGATGGCTTCGGCCATGATGGCCGTCACCTCCATCATATAGATGTAGATGGCATTATTGACGATATCCGAGGGCGTGCGGTTGTCGAGCGCCAGCCAGTCGGCGAGGCCCGCGGCCTTGGACGAGAGATAGGGATGTGCATCGCTGGTCTTGTAGAAGGCCATGCCATTGAGCCAGTCCATCATCGTCTCCATATTTTCCTCGATGATCTGCTTGTCGCCGTACTGGATGTACATCTGCCAGGGCACCTGGCACACGGCGGCGCTCCAGGTCGTTCCGGTGGCGAAGGACGGGTCATCGGTGCGGTTGTAGGTGGGCACGGTGGAACCGATGCCGCCGGGCACCTCGGTGTCGCTGCCCACGCCCTGGTCGGCCCGCAGGGCCACCATCCACTGGCGGTAGAAGTTCTGCGTATTGGCGTTGTAGATGCCCGTACGCGTGTAGGCCTGGGCATCACCCGTCCAGCCCATGCGCTCGTTGCGCTGCGGACAGTCGGTCGGGATGGTGAAGAAATTGCCCAGCTGGCTGCGCTGGATGTTCTTGAAAAGCTGGTTGACCAGCACGGCGGTCTTGTTGCCGTCCGAAGTGGAGGCCGTGTACCGGCCGGTGGGGATCTCCGAGGAGGAAAGCACCAGACCCTTGACATTCTCCAGCGGGAGCGGGCCCTCGTGTGAAGGCAGGGTCACCTGGATATACTGGTAGCCGCGGTAGGTGGCGGAGGGCTGGATGGTCACCTCACCCTCGCCGTCGGCGATATAGACGTCGAGGTCCATCGCCGCGCGGTTGGTTTCGAACAAGATCTGGCCCGCGACGCCACGGCCTTTCTTGCCGAAGCGGTCCACGTATTCCTTCTTGTCGCCCTTGAGGCCGGGATAGACCTGCTCGCCATAGGCCAGGGTCACGCGGTCACCTTTGCGGAGCCAGCCTGCGGGGATGGTTACGGACGGGACGCCCACCATATTGACCCCCATATTGTAGATGTAGGTGTGCTTGTCGGCGCTGTGGGTGGGCATCACGCGCTGCGCGGTCAAGGTCTCGCGGTGGCGGACCACCTCGTCGTAGCGGGCCACGATGTCGAAGTCGATCCAGTCGTGCTTCTCGATACGCTCGGCGGCAATCCAGGCAGAATCGTCGTAGCCGACATTTTTCCAGCCGGCGACGGCGGCCTCTTTCGAAGCGTCGTAACGCTCGCCCTGGAAGAAACTGCCGCTGCGCACGGGACCGTCCTTGAAAGCCTTCCAGGAGGCAGGATCGGAAACGAAAACCTCGCGGCTTCCGTCTTCATAGGTCACGACCAGGCGGGAGAGCAGGGCCTCGTAGTCGCCGAAGAAATTGTAATTGCTCACCGTGAAGGTCAGGTAACCCGTGTACCAGCCCGGGGCGAGGGTGGCGCCGAGGGCATTCGCGCCGGATTTGAGCATCCCGGTCACGTCGTAGATCTGGTAGCAGATGGTCTCGCGGTACTGGCTGTCGCCGGGGGCGAACCAGTCTTCACCTACCTTGGATCCGTTGAGGAAGAGATTGTACACGCCCATCGCGGAGGCATAGAGACGGGCCTGGCGGATGGGTTTGTCCGGAAGCTGGAACTCGGTGCGGAGCATGGTCTCGGCGCCATAGCTCGGGTCAGCCCACACGCGGACGGGGCCGGTGACGGTGAGGTCCTTGCCGTTGACGTTCACGCCGGGTTTCCCCGCGAAAATGGAATAACCGGGACCGGTGTGCGGGCAGAGGACTTTGCGTTCCTCGCTCTGGCCGGCATTGAAGATCTTGTAGTGGGAATAGACCACCTCGGAGCCTGCCTCGGCGGCGAAGCCCACGCTGCCCAGGGCCGGGAAGGCCGGGTAATTGCCGCCCGAACCCAGTTTGTTGAGCGTAAAATTGGAGGCCTGGCGGCGGTTGCCGCCCATCATCCCGACGGAGAAGCCGCCTCCCCCGCCGCCCGGACGGCGCATCCGGGCCGGGGCGGTAATCACGTCCACACCATCGACGATGAAGCTGATCTGGCTGGCCTCGACCTTGATATTGACCTCGTGCTCCGCCTCGCGGGGACGGGCACTGAATACGGCGTCCAGGTTGGACTCGGGGTAATTCGCCTTATCGACCGTGATGAAGGGCACATCGGCGCGGTCTTCCTTGTAGTAGCCGACCCGCCAGATGCGTATCTCCCGCTTGCCGAAGTCCAGGTCCACCTGGACATAGTTTTCGGCGCTCTGCGTGCCGAAGTCATTCAGGAAACCGTTCTTGAGGCGGATGTCGTCTGCGCCGAACACCAGCGAGGCCACATCTCCCCGTTTGAAGGTGAAGGCCGTCTCGATCTCGAAGAGCACCTGCGAGCCGGCATCGAGCTTGGGCTGCTTCACGCCGATCCACTGCGCGCCGTCCCAGGCACTGATGCGCGGATTCATCAAGCCGGTCTCGAAATGCGTCTGGGCATCGGATTGCCGTCCGTCCTGATCCCAGACAGAGAGCTTGACGGTGTAGCCTTTCTCGCTTTGCAGGGCCACACCCTGGTAAACGACATCCACGCTCCTGGCACTCTCGACGCGCCCGGTGTTCCACAGTTCGCTGCCATCCACTTCGCGGATGACGCTGATCTGGTAGGCTGTCTGGTGGGCGCCGCGCTGGGCGGAATCCATTTTCCAGCTGAAAACGGGATGCCGGTCCTCGATGGCAATCGGCGAATCGGCGTGCTGGACCCGGAAGTCCTTGATGGTCGGAGCCGCCCAGGCCACGACGGTGGCGAGCAGCAGGGTCGGAATCAACAAGAATCTTTTGTGCATATCGATAGTCATTTTCTTTCAAGCCGGGCGCGGGCCCAGGGCATGACGAGGGCAGGTGCGAGGTCCTGCTCCAGCAGCTCCCGCATCTTCTGCATGTAGGGCGCAGAACGCGCAAAGAACTTGCGATAGCCCCCGCACAGGGCGTTCAGCCCCGTTTCCCCGGACTCGCTGCGGTTGAAGCGGTGCTTGGGGCACTCCCCGTGGCAGAGGTGCAGCCACTCGCAGGCTCGGCAGGCCCGCGGCAGGCCGGTCCGCTTGGAAATACCGAATTGCAGCATCTGCTCCGAATCCATCATCTCTGCGATGCTTCGCTCCCGGATGTTGCCCAGCAGGTATTTGGGATAGACGAAATGGTCGCAGGGATACAGGTCACCGTTGTGCTCCAGGCTGGCGTTGTCCCCGCAGGTCTCCCCATAGACGCACAGACCGGGCCGCACTCCGCACCAGCCCGCGAGGGTGGCATCGAAGAGATTCACGAAATACTCCCCTACGTCGGCGCGTACCCACTCGTCGAAGATGTCGCACATGAACTGCCCGAAGCCTATATCGCTCACGCTCCAGCGCGCCAGGCTCGCCCCGGGGGTGTCTGGATCCACGATCCAGGGCCGCCCCTTGCGGTTCTCCCGCCCGTTCACGATTGGATATTTGACGTGCTCCACCACCGGCATGAACTGCATGTAATGGCTGCCGATGCTCTTCAGGAAATGATAAACCTCCAGGCCGCGGCCCTCGCAGCAGGAATTGACCGTGGACATCGTATTGAAGGGCACCCCTTCGGCATAGAGCAACTCGATGCCGCGCAAGACCTTCTGAAAGGTCGGGGCGCCGCCCTTGTCGCGGCGGAACTTGTCGTGTACATCCTGCGGGCCGTCGATGGACACGCCCAGCAGGAAATCGTTCTCCTTGAAGAAACGCGCCCATTCGCGCGTGATGAGGGTGCCGTTGGTCTGCAGGCTGTTGTGGACCGTCTTGCCGCCGGCGTATTGCTGCTGCAACTCCACCGCCCGGCGGTAGAAATCGAGCCCGAGCACCAGGGGCTCTCCCCCGTGCCAGACGAACTGCACCTCCGGCACGTCATTGGCCGCGATGTAGTCCCGGACCACCGTCTCCAGCATCTCCAGGCTCATCCGGGGCTCCCGGCCGCCGTAGATCTCCGCCTTGTCCAGGTAGTAGCAATACGCGCAGTCAAGATTGCACAGCGACCCGGCGGGCTTCATCATGATGTTGAACGCCCGGGGTCCCTGGATCTTGAGCGCATCGCCCAGGGTGAGGGTCTGTTTGAAGCTGTCCGGCATCCCTTACAATCAATAGAACCAGCGCAGGATCTCCTCCGCGACGATGGCGTGTCCGCGGGCGTCGGGATGGTTTACCTGGGCCATATACGAGGATATCTTCTCCCCCGCCTCGGCCCGGCTGCGGAAGCAGGCGTACGGGTCGGCCAGGCCGACGTGATACTCGGCCGCAAGCCGGCGTATCATCTGCACGAAGGGATACAGGCGGGCTTCATCCGAGCGGATGTCCTCGCTCAGGTCGGGGGTCGGGGTCATCAGGATGACCTTGATATTCCGTGCGAGGGCGGCCTCGATCATCGCGCGCCAGGCCTTCTCGCTGCGCTCCAGCCCGATCTGGCGGTCGTTGAGCGCATAATCGATGAAGAGCACGTCCGGGCGGTGTGTCAGCACTTCCGCCTCGAAGCGGGCGGCGCCCTGCTCGGACTGCTCCCCGCCGATGGCCGTGGTGATCACGTTGACCACCGCGTTGGGGAAACGGTCCTTGACCCCGCACAGAACCTGGTGCGGATAGGCCTGCAGGGTGTTCACCACCGGGGTGCGGGCATAGCCAGCGGGTACGCTGTGGCCGTGGAAGACCAGGTTCAGCGTCCGGCTCTCCGGCCAGCGTTTGCCAAGTTCGGCGACGATTTCCGAGAGATACGTTTCCCGGTCCGCCACCTGGGCGGACAGGACTGCCGCACAGAACAAGAGCGGCAGGAAGAGAATCATAATCCGTTTCATCTGTTATTTACAATGACGCCAGAAGAATTCGAACACCCGCCGGTTGATCCAGGCCGCGCCCAGGTTGTGGGAATAGCCGGGAAGGTAGAGCTGTTCGAAATCTTTTTCGTGCTTGATCAGTTCGGATATCACCTGCAGCGTCGAAGCCGGATCCACGTTGTCGTCCAGCTCGCCGTTGATCAGGAAGAGCTTGCCCTCCAGCCGCCAGGCGTTGTCCACGTTGGAGTTCTCGCCGTACCAGGGTCCGATGGGATAGCCCATCCACTGCTCGTTCCACCAGATCTTGTCCATCCGGTTGTCGTGGCAGCCACACAGGGCCACCCCGACCTTGTAGAACTCCGGATGGAAGAGCAGCGCGGCCATCGCATTCTGTCCGCCGGCAGAATAGCCATAGATGCCCATCTTGCTGGTATCCATATATTTGTATTTCTGCTGGGCGGCCTGGATCCAAAGGATGCGGTCCGGAAAGCCAGCATCCTTGAGGTTGCGCCAGGCCACGTCCTGGAAGGACTTGGAGCGGTTGTCCGTGCCCATTCCGTCGATGCAGACCACGATGAAGCCCAACTCCAACAGGCGCGAGAAGCGCGGCGGGGCGAGCGGGAAATTCTTGTCCACGTGGGAATCGTGGGGGCCGGAATAAATATACTCCACCACCGGGTATTTCTTCCTCGGATTGAAATGGAAGGGCCGCCAGATGGTCCCCCAGATGTCGGTCCGGCCGTCGCGTCCCTTGGCGCAGAAGACCTCGGGCATCGTGAAACCGTCCTTCAGCAGGCCGGCGATATCCATTTCCTGGAGTTTCAGCAGTACACGCCCGTCGACGGCGGAACGCAGCACGGAGACGCCCGGCAGGTCCGGCCGGGAATAATTGTCCACGAAGGCGGTGTAGCCGCGGTTGAAACTGACCGTGTGGTGAGCGTTCTCGGGCGTGAGGTCCGTCACCTTCCCCGTCGCGAGCTCGATGCGGATGAGATGCTTGTTGTAGGGATCCTCCCCCTTGTCGGCGGCCAGGCCGTTGGCATAGGCCAGCACGAAACCGCCCTGCTCGTCCACCCGCTGGATCTCGCGGACGTTCCATGCCCCGTGCGTGAGCTGCCGCATCTGCAGGGTGTGGGTGTCGATCAGGTAGAGATGCCGCCAGTCGTCCCGCTCGGAGATCCACAGGGCGCGGCTCCCGTCGGAGAAAATATAGCGCCAGAGGTCATTGTAGTAAATGAAGGTATCGCTCGTCTCGCGGGCGAGGGTGTGCACCGCCCCGGTGGCGGCGTCCACCGCATTGAACTCATAGAGCTGGTGCCCGCGCTGGTTGTACTCGTAGGTGAAGTATTTCGAATCCGGCGACCAGCGGCCCAGGCTCAGCGAATACTGATCCGTGGGGATGGGACGGTCGAGGGGCAGCTGACGATGCGTTTCCATATCGAACAGGACCGGGAAGGCCTGCGGCAGGCGGTCACCCGGCTTGGCGTAGTCCAGGTAGCGGTAGCGTGGCTGGACCTGGTCCTCGGGCCGGGACTCCCGGAGCTGGATCTGGCGTTCGGGGAAACTCTGGCGCCGGAGCGCGGAAAGCTTCTTGCCGTCCGGCGACCAGAGAATGCGCGCATACGCCTCGCCGTCCGTGCCATCGAAACTGAGCTGGACGGGCTCAGACCCGTCCGGAAGGCTGATCCAGACATTGTTGTCCCGCACGAAGGCCACGCGCGAACTGTCCGGGCTGAAGGCCCGTATTCCGCGGGGTGCGCGGGGATCCGGCATCCCCCCGCCCGGGAAGGCGCCGGCACGCCGCGGCCGGGGCTGCGCCGCTTCGAAGTCTTCCTTCGAGATGGAGACCTTCTCCGTGCCCGACACCCGGTACCAGGCGTCCCCGTCCGGCTCCGCCGTCCGGTAGATGAAGGTATTGTCGTCCACCCAGACAGGCTGGACAGTACCCTTGTAAATTTTGGCCCCATAACTGGAGGCATATTCAGTCTTGGCGTAGGTCTGATCGAAGTCCTGCCCCCAGGCCGACAGGCCGAGCAGGACGGACAACAAGGAGGCAATTATCGCTTTCATAATTCCAAAGATAGGCAATATTCATTATATTTGTGGAAGAAAGATCACCGAATTATGAGAAAAACACTAGGACTCCTCCTTCTTTTCGCTGTATTCCAGCTCTCCGCCTTCGAACGCGAAGCCATCTGGCCCAAGGGCAAGATGCCCGATAACCAGCCCAAGCAGTATGCCGCCATGAGCAATGAATTCCGCACGCCGGGATTCAACATCGAAGACCACCGGACGCCTTACCTCGAGTGGTACGAGACCCCCGATGCATCCGTACGCAACGGCGCCTGTATGATCCTGATCTCCGGCGGCGCCTACAACGGTACCGTGGACGTGGGCCTGATCGACAAATGGCACCAGGAACTCACCGCCGTCGGCATCCAGTGCGTCAACTTCGTCTATCGCACCCCCCGTCCCGAGGGCATCCCCTACTGGCAGACCGCCTGGGAGGACGGCCAGCGGGCCGTGCGCCTGGTGCGCAGCGAGGCCAAGAAGCGCGGCTTCGATCCCGAGCGCATCGGCGTGATCGGGATGTCCGCCGGTTCGCACCTCGCCGTGCTGCTGGGCACGAGTTCGCAGACCCCCGCCTATGAAAAGGTGGACAAACTCGACGATACCCCCTGCCACATCAATTTCGCCATCGTCAACGCCCCGGCCTACGCCACCTCCGACGCCGACGAGGGAGGCATCCCGGCCGCCCGCGAGGGCTATGGGGTGGACGTCAAGCTCAGCAGCGTCTTCAAGTTCGATGAGAAGACCTGCCCGATGAGCCTGCACCACGGCGGGGCGGATCCTTATTCCCCAAACGGGTCCACGCTGATCTACAGGCAGTTGCGCCGGATGGGCGTACCTGCCGAGCTGCACCTCTATCCCGGCAAGGGCCACGGCGCCTACGGCCTGGAGCGCGGCATCGAGTTCCTGCGGCAGATGGGATTCCTCGGCGCGCTGGAGCCCGAGGTGCCCCTGATGAGCCGTTTCACCAGCGACGCGGACCGCGCCGAACTCATCCGCGAGGACATCTGGCCCGAAGGCCGCATGCCCGATGTGCGGGAGAATCAGTGCCACCCCTACATCGAATGGCACATCCCGGTGGAGCGCAAGACCCGCGCCATCCAGATCATCTACTCCGGCGGCGCCTATTCCGGCAACGATCCGGACGGCTTCGAAGTGGCCCCCGCACGCCGTTACCTCAACGCCATGGGCGTGACCGTGGTCACGCTGAAGTACCGCACCCCGCGTCCGCAGGGCCTGGCCAAGCATACCTCCGCCTGGCAGGATCTCCAGCGGGCCATCCGCGTCGTGCGGAGCGAAGCCGCCGCGCGCGGGCTGGATCCCGACCGAATCGGCATCATGGGCTCCTCCGCGGGCGGGCACCTTACCCTGATGGGGGTGACCTCCTCGCGCCACCGCTCCTATGGAGCGATCGATGCGATCGACCGCCTCTCCTGCAAAGTACAATGGGGTATCGGCATCTATCCCGCCTACGTCCTGACCGACGGAATGGAGCGCGGCAACAGCACAGGCGGCAATGACGACTCCGCCGTACATGCACCGGAGTTCAGCTTCGACCTCGACACCGCCCCGATGCTCTTCCTGCACGGCGATGCCGACACCTATGCCTCGATGAACTCTGTCAAGACCTGGGAAAAGATGCGCGCGATGGGCATCCAGAGCGAACTGCACACCCTCGCCCTGCGCGGCCACTGCTTCCAGCGCGAAGCCTCGCCCGGCACGGGCAGCTACACCTGGCTCGACCGCATCGGCGAGTACCTGCAGCCGTTTATCAAAGAATAAGGGACCCGTCAGAGACTGGCGACGAGCTCCTTGATGCGCATCAACTGCTGCGGGATGCGGATGTGCTGCGGGCACTTGGGCAGACAGGCATTGCAGTTGGTGCAGGCGTCGGCTGTGGCGCCTTTCTCCAAACCGTTATAGAGCTTCAGGAAAGCCTTGCGCTTGGCGTTGTAGGTCTTGTCCTTGTGCTCGGGATCCGGGATGCTGAGTGCGTCGCTGGCGCTGTTGAACACCCGGAAGTTGCCGGGGATGTTGACGCCGTTGGGACAGGGCATGCAGTAGGCGCAGGCCGTGCAGGGAATGTGAACGTTGGATTTGTAGAGCTCGGCCACCGTCTCCATGAAGGCCATATCCTTGTCATTGAACGGCTTGAAATCCGTGAACAAGGAGACATTCTCCTTGAGTTGGGCCATGTTGGACATACCGCTCAGGGTCACCATCACGCCGGGCAGCGATCCCACGAAGGTCAGGGCGTTGGCGGCGGGCGTGAGCTCGGGATGCCGCTCGCGCATCACGGCCGCAAGCGCATCGCTGACGTTGGCCAGCGAACCGCCCTTGACGGGCTCCATCACCACCGCGGGGACACCCCGGTCGGCCAGGCACTTGTAGAGGACCTCGGCGCTGGTCGGACCCTGGTTCGGATCCCAGTCCACCGGCATGTCCTTCCAGTCCACATAGTTGGCCTGGATCTGCACGAAATCCCAGTCATAGAGGTCCAGCATCTGCGGCAGGTCGGCATTGGTGCCGTGGTAGGAGAAGCCCAGGTGCCGGATCCGGCCTTTCTCGCGCTGCTCCAGGATGTACTCGAACAACTTGTTCTCGACATAGCGTCCGTTGAACTCGGCCACGGTGGGTACGCTGTGGAGCAGGTAGAAATCTATGTAGTCCGTCCGGAGGCGCTCCAGGGAGGTCTCGAACATCCGCTTGCCGTCCTCGAGGGAGAAGCGCCGTCCGCCCATATGCGACATCTTGGTCGCGATGAAATAGGATTCGCGCGGGTGGCGGCTCAGCGCCCGGCCCGTCACTTCCTCGGACTGGCCGTAGAGCGGAGCCGTATCGAAATAATTGATGCCGTGTGCGATGGCATAGTCAATCATCTCATTGACCGCCTCCTGGTCCAAGTTGCCGTCCCCTGCTTCTTTCCCGTCGAGCGTGGGGAAACGCATGCAGCCCAGGCCGAGCATGCCGACGGTTTCGCCCAACTTGCTCCAGTTGCGGGTGTCGATCTTCGATCCTTCCGGGGCCTCGGTCACGGGAAGGGCCGCGGGGGCTTCGGACGGGCCCCGACCGCCGCAAGCTTGCAGGACAGGGCCGCCGACGGCGAGCCCCATTCCGGCATAGAAGAGCCCCTTGAGGGCTTCGCGGCGGGTGATTTTATTGTCTTTTCCTTCCACAACGTTTCGATATGAAGAAAGCCGCCATCGGAATGGCGGCTCGGTTTGTTAAATTTTAGCGACCAGTTCTTTGATCCGCTGCATGTGCTGCGGGATGCTGATGTGCTGCGGGCACTTGGGCAGGCAGGCGTTGCAGCTCACGCAGGCGTCGGCCCGGACAGCCTTGGGCTGTTCGTTGTAGAGCTTCAGGAAGGCCTTCCGCTTGTCGGCGATATCCTTGCGCGCGGTCTCCGTCGAGAGGAGGGCGTCGCTGGCGCTGTTGAAAATCTTGAAGTTGCCGGGGATGTCCACGCCGGCCGGGCAGGGCATGCAGTAGGCGCAGGCCGTGCAGGGGATCTGTCCCTTGGACTTGTAGAGGTCCGCGACGGTCAGCATGAAGGCCATCTCCTTCTCGTCGAAGGGCTTGAAGCCCGTGAACAGGGAGACGTTCTCCTTGAGCTGGGCCATGTTGGACATGCCGCTCAGGGTCACCATCACGCCCGGCAGGGAGCCCACATAGGTCAGGGCGTTCGCGGCGGGCGTGAGCTCGGGATGACGCTCGCGCATCACGGCGGCGACACCTTCGCTGACATTGGCCAGGGCACCGCCTTTGACCGGCTCCATCACCAGCACGGGAATGCCCTTGCCGACCAGGTAGTTGTAGAGGAACTCGGAACTGGTCGCGCTCCCGCCGCCGGAGCCCCAACCGCGGGACATATCCTTCCAGTCGGCGTAGTTGAGCTGGATCTGCACGAAATCCCAATCATAGAGATCCACCAGACCCGGCAGGTCGTCATTGGTTCCGTGGAAGGAGAAACCCAGGTGCTTGATGCGTCCCTTTGCCTTCTGCTCAAGCAGCCAGTTGAACAGGCCGTTGTCCTTGAAGCGGGTATTGTAGCCGGCGACATTCTGCAGGTTGTGCAGCAGCAGGAAGTCCACATACTCCACCTGCAGGTTCTTCAGGGAGGTCTCAAACATCTCCTTTCCTGCCTCCAGGGTCGGCCGGCCGCTCATGTTGGAAATCTTGGTCGCGATCTTGTAGGCGCTGCGGGGATGGCGGCTGAGGGCCTTGCCCGTTACAACCTCGGACTCGCCATAGGCAGGAGCGGTGTCAAAGTAGTTGATACCGTGCTTGATAGCATAGTCGACCATCTCGTTGACAGCGTCTTGGTCCAGGGGCTGGCGGCGGCCGAAGCCGCCTGTGCCGCCTCCGCTCTTCGTCGGCAGGCGCATGCAGCCCAGTCCGAGCATACCGAGGGTCTCCCCCATCTTGTCCCAGGTGCGCGTATCGATCTTGGTGCCGTCGGGAGCCTCGTCCCAGGGAAGGGCGGCAGGCACGGCGGCGTTCGCATTGACGGAGTGCAGGAGCGGGCCGCCTACGGCGAGTCCCATTCCGGCGAAGAAGAGGCCCTTGAGGGCCTCGCGGCGGGTCATTTTGTCATCCATAAGGGTTATACGGTTACTGGTTCTTTGCAAATGTATAAAAAATCAATGAATTAAAAGAATCTGTTTTCACCGCTTTTCCGTATTTTTGGAAGAAATATGATTCTGCGATGAAAAACCCTCTCCTCTCCCTGCTCGCCGCCGTCCTGCTGCTCGGCGCCTGCGCCCCCAAGACCACTCCGATCAAGACCTGTATTTTCCCGGGCGACTACCCGGATCCGACCATCCTGCGGGACGGCCGGGACTTCTATATGACCCACTCCGCCTTCACCTACTTCCCCGCCCTGCTGGTCTGGCATTCCACCGACCTGCTGCACTGGGAGCCCGTCGCGAGGGCCGTCGAGGACGGGGACTATTCCATCTTCGCCCCGGACTTGTGCAAGGTGGGCGGGCGCTACTACATCTACTATCCCACCAGCCGCGGCGAGAACTATGTCGTCACGGCCGAGCGCATCGAGGGCCCCTGGAGCGAACCGGTCAAGCTGGACGTGGGCGGAATCGACCCCGGCCACGTCATCGACACGGACGGACGGCGCTACCTTTATACCAACAACGGCTTCTTCACGCCCCTGACGGACGACGGGCTGGCCGCGGCGGGGCCGGCCCAAAAGGTCTATGACGGCTGGGAGTATCCCGCCGAATGGGAGACCGAGGGGATGTGGCTCGAGTCGCCCAAACTGCTCCGCCGGGGCGACTGGTATTACCTCGTCAGCGCAGAAGGCGGCACGGCCGGACCCGTCACGAGCCATATGTGCGTGGTGGCACGCAGCAAATCCGCCCTCGGCCCCTGGGAGAACAGCCCGCACAACCCCCTGGTGCACACCTATTCCGGCGACGAGCCCTGGTGGTCCAAGGGGCACGGCACCCTGGTGGACGACGCCGACGGCAACTGGTACATCGTCTATCACGCCTACCGCAACGGCTACCACACCCTGGGCCGCAGCACCATCATCGAGAGCGTCGAATGGACGGCCGACGGCTGGCCCGTGCTGACGCAGAAGGACGGCGCCCGCTGGGAGCAGGGCGGCCTGCAGGGCGACTACGCCTACCTGCGGGATTTCTCCAACCCGCTGCTCTGGTCGAATTGGCAGCCCGGCTTCGAGGGCGGCACGCTACGGACGGCGACGGCGGTCGATGCCGCCTATGAGATCAGCGCCTCCTTCTCCGTCCCGGAAGGTGGTGCGGCAGGTCTGTACCTCTTCTACAACGAGCGGGCTTTCTTCGGCATCAAGAGTGAAGTGTCCCGTCTGGAAATGCGCATCCGCAACGAGCGCAACAAGGCCAGTCTCTGGCAGCGCGAGGACGGCGGGGACTGGGTCTGCCTCTCCGAGAATGTGGATGTCTCCTCCTACCACCACAACAATTACCAGGGCTTTTTCGCCCTGCGTCCGGCCTACCTGCTCTGCGGCGGGGCGGTCCTGGAAAATTTCGAGTATAAGGCTTTGTGATTTTTTTCAAAACAAAATTTTTCTTGTTTTGGCACAGTGCTTGCTATAAGTAGAGTCGAATAGATTTTCATTGGTTAATAATTTTGGTTAGAATTGAGAAAAAGCTGCGATGCGAATCGCGGCTTTTTTCTTTTCATGTCGCGCTTGTGACAAAAATCGTCCGGCCGGGGGGTGATTATTAATTATTTTTTCTTACCTTGCGGCTCGGTTATGTTTAGTAGGTAGTATGATCCATTTCGAAAGCGACTATCTGGAAGGCTGCGCTCCGCAGATTCTCGAGGCGCTCCGGCAGACGAACCTGGAGCAGACCCTGGGCTACGGAGAAGATCCGCATTGCGAGCGGGCGGCGGATATGATCCGCTATGTCTTCGACTGCCCCGACGCCGCGGTCCATTTCCTCGTCGGCGGGACACAGGCCAATGCCACCGTCATCTCTTCCCTGCTCAAGCCCTACCAGGGTGTGGTCTGCGCCGAGACCGGCCACATCCATGTCCACGAGACCGGCGCTGTGGAGCACGGCGGGCACAAGGTGCTCGCTCTCCCCGCCCGGGACGGCAAGATCAGCGCGGAGCAGATCCTCAACTTCGTGCAGGCGCACCACAGCGACTTCAGCCGCGAGCACATGGTCCAGCCCGGGATGGTCTATCTCTCCTTCCCTACGGAGCTCGGCACCCTCTACACCAAGCAGGAGCTGCTGGATATCCGGGAGGTCTGCCGGAACTGGGAGCTGCCGCTGTTCATCGACGGTGCGCGCCTGGGCTACGGCCTCGAGGCCTCCGGCTGCGACCTGCTGCCCAAGGACCTGCCCGCCATCGCCGACGTATTCTATATCGGCGGGACCAAGCAGGGCGCCCTCTTCGGCGAGGCCGTCGTCTTCTCCAATTCCGAGCTCGCGGAGGATTTCCGCTACAACATCAAGCAGAACGGCGGCATGCTCGCAAAAGGCCGTCTGCTCGGCATCCAATACGAAGTCCTGATGAACGAAGGACTTTACTTCTCCCTGGCGCGCCGCGCCGACCGTCTCGCCGACCGCATCCGTGCGGCCTTCAAGCACAAGGGTATTCCTTTCCTTGTCGACAACACCACCAACCAGGTTTTCCCCATTCTCGAGATCGGCGCCATCGACCGTCTCACGGTCGAGTTCGGCGTCGAGCGATGGCAGATCGTGGATGAGACCCACGCAGCCGTGCGTTTCTGCACGAGCTGGGCCACCACGGACGCCGCCATCGTCGCATTGGAAGCCTACATCAACTGCAATTATTAATTAACCCGTCCATATCAGGATTATGAAACAGAAAAGATTCATCCTCCCCGAGAGTGAAATCCCTACCCAGTGGTACAACATCCAGGCTGACATGGTCAATAAGCCGCAGCCGATGATCCACCCGGGTACCAAGCAGCCCATCAAGGCCGAAGACCTCTATCCCCTGTTCGCCGAAGAGTGCGCCCGCCAGGAAGTCAACCAGACCGACCGCTGGATCGACATCCCCGAGGACGTCCGCGAGAAATATGCCTACTACCGCTGCACCCCGCTGGTGCGCGCCTACGGCCTCGAGGAAGCCCTCGGCACGCCCGCACACATCTATTTCAAGAATGAAAGCGTGAACCCGCTGGGCTCCCACAAACTCAACTCCGCCATCCCGCAGGCCTACTACTGCAAGCAGCAGGGCGTGACCAACGTCACCACCGAGACCGGCGCCGGCCAGTGGGGCGCCGCCCTCTCTTACGCCGCGAATCTCTACGGGCTGGACTGCGCCGTCTATCAGGTCAAGATCAGCTATGAGCAGAAGCCCTACCGGCGCAGCATCATGCAGGTCTTCGACGCCCTCGTGACCCCGTCGCCGTCGATGTCCACCCGTGCGGGCAAGGACATCCTCACGGCCGATCCCAATCACCAGGGTTCGCTCGGTACCGCCATCTCCGAGGCGGTAGAGCTGGCGATGACCACCCCGAACTGCAAATACCTGCTGGGCTCCGTGCTCAACCACGTGTGCCTGCACCAGACGGTGATCGGTCTCGAGGCTGAGAAGCAGATGGCGATGGCGGGCGAATACCCCGACATCATCATCGGCTGCTTCGGCGGCGGTTCCAACTTCAGCGGCATCTCCTTCCCCTTTATGCGCCACAAAATCCTGGAGGGCAAGAAGACCCGCTTCATCGCGGCCGAGCCGGCATCCTGCCCCAAGCTCACCAAGGGTGAGTTCCGGTATGACTTCGGCGACGAGTCGGGTCTGACTCCGCTCATCCCGATGTTCACGCTGGGCCACGATTTCCGTCCCGCCAACATCCACGCGGGCGGCCTGCGCTACCACGGCGCCGGTGCGATCATCTCGCAGCTCGTCAAGGACGGCCTGATGGAGGCGGTGGACATCCGCCAGCTGGATTCCTTCGCCGCCGGCGTGCTTTTCGCCAAGGCCGAGGGCATCGTCCCGGCTCCGGAGTCCTGCCACGCCATCGCGGCTGCCATCACGGAAGCCAACAAGTGCAAGGAGAGCGGTGAACAGAAAGTCATCCTCTTCAACCTCTCCGGCCATGGCCTGGTGGACATGACCGCCTACGACCAGTTCCTCGCCGGCACCCTCGCCAACACCGGAGACTGATCTCCGACCATCATTAAAAAGAAAGCCCGGGGCTCTGCGCTCCGGGCTTCTTCTATTCTGGCAGGGTCTTACCAGTTCAGGATCTTCTTGAAATCGTAGGCTTCGGGGTTGGGGACGAACTTCTTCGCTGCCTCATAATCCTCCGGGGTAATGAAGTGGCAGATGTGGTTGAAGTAGTTCTGGGCCGTGCCGCCCTCGATATCGACGCGCCGCGGCGGGATCTTGCCCTCCGCATTCTGCAGATCGTGCAGATACAATGGCTTGGCATTGCCGAAAGCGTCCACATAGACCATGCAGCCGGTTTCGCCCTTCTTGAAGAGCTCGAACACACCCATCGCCATCTCGGAGCAGTAGGTCAGATCGTAGCCGATCGGGTCCTGGCAGCGGACATCATAGCCGATCTCCACCGGACGGGTCTTGGCCTTGAAGCCGATCTTCTTCATCTCCTTCTCCAACAACTCGTTGAAGAGGACTGCCTTGGAGATCTTGCCCAGCTCGGGATGACCGTGCTCATCGTAGGTCATCGACACGCCGGCGGCCTTGATGTCCTCGGCGGCGAGATCGTGGAACACGCCCTCGGCCACGACCACGGTACCGTAGCTGATGCCCAGCAGGCGGCGCTTGATGATGGTCGAAAGGGTGAGGCGGATGATCTTCTCGATGGTGATGTCGGTCTTGTTGAACATCTCCGGGATGATCGTCATCGGGGCGTGCGTGGCCTCGCCGATACCCAGGGCCAAGTGTCCGGCACTGCGGCCCATCGCGCTGATGAGCAGCCAGTTGCCGCTGGTGCGGGCATCCTCGTACACGGTGCGGGCGATGTGCGCACCCTCATCCTTGGCGGAGTTGAAACCGAAGGTCGGCGCATTGTCCGGCAGCGGAAGGTCGTTGTCGATCGTCTTGGGAACGTGGATGTTGGCGATGGGATACTGCTTGTTCTCCAGGAACTTCGCGATGCGGTTGGCCGTGGAGGCGGTGTCGTCGCCGCCGACGGTCACCAGGAGCTTGATGTTGTTGTCGGTGAACAGGGAGAGGTTGAAATTCTTCTCGAAATCCTCGTCCGTGGGCTTGAAACGGCTCATCTGGAGGTAGGATCCGCCGCGATTGAAATAGGCGTCCGCCTTGAAGAAATCGAAATCCTCTGTACGGGCCTTCGGGCTGAAGAGGCCGCTGTAGCCGCCGTGGAGGCCGATGACACGATAACCGCCGGCCAGGAAGGTCTTGGCCACGGAGCACACGACGGTGTTCATGCCCGGAGCCGGGCCGCCGCCGCAAAGGATGATGATGGAATCTTTCATGATATGACGATAACTAACTTTTGAGATTTCGAAAATCTTGCGAATTTACGAAAATCCTCCCGGAAAAGCAAACCCGCCTCCGGAACGTCCCGGAGAGGGTTTGTCCGGGGGTGATTCGTCGAAGGAAGAGAGGGTTTCGTCGAACAGGAGGGCGCTCCGTCGAAAAGCTCCGGGCATCCGTCGAAACGGTTCCGGGCACGCACGGTCCTTGAAATAATTTTGCATCGGAAAACAAAAACGAACACGATATGAAACGAATTCTCAGCTCCCTGACCCTCGCCGTCCTCTGCAGCGCGTCCCTCTTCGCACAGCGCACCATCGTCAAAGGCGACGTCCTCGACGCCCTCACCCGCCAGGGCGAACCGGCGGCCGTCCTCCAGTTCTTCCGCGCCGACGACAGCGCCAACCCGGTCGCCTACACCACCACCGACCTGGACGGCACCTTCTCCCAGGTCCTCAACGGCAAAGGCGCCTATACCCTGTTCTTCTCGGGCATCGGCCGGCAGGAGCGCAAGATCCTCTTCACCCTCGACGGCGAAGAAAGCCTCGACCTGGGCGACATCCTGATCGAAGACGACATCGAGGCCCTCGCGAGCGCCTCCGTGACCGCGCAGCGTCCGCTCGTCAAAATGGAAGTGGACCGCCTGTCCTACAATGTCGAGAACGACGTCGACTCCAAGACCGCCACGGTCCTGGACATGCTCCGCAAAGTCCCGATGGTCACCGTGGACGGCCAGGACAATATCACCGTCAACGGCTCCTCCAGCTTCCAGGTCACCGTGGACGGCAAGCCCAGTCAGATGTTCTCCGGCAACCCGTCCCAGATTTTCAAGATGATGCCCGCGAGTTTCGTCAAGGACATCCAGGTCATTACCAACCCGGGCGTCCGCTATGACGCCGAGGGCGTGGGCGGCGTGCTCAACCTCGTGACCAACCGCGAGGCCACGGGCGGGGAGAACCTCTCGGATGCTTTCTACGGCTCCGTCCGCCTGATGGGCAACACCCGCGGGGGCGGCGGCGGACTCTTCCTGAGCCAGCAGAGCGGCAAGTTCTCCTGGAGCCTGAATTCCAACGGGATGTTCAACAAGATGCCGGCCAGTACGAGTGATGTCACCCGCGAAATGCTGAACAGCGCCGCCGGCTCGACCAAGACCCACAGCGAATCCTCGATGACTCATCCGATGGAAATGGGCAACTTGAGCGCAAGCTACGAGTTCGATGCGCAGAATCTGATCTCCGCCACCGTGGGCCTGATGCATTTCGGCGGCACGAGCAACGGCCTGACCTCCACCACGGTCAGCGGACTGGGCGGAACGGAATTCAGCTACAGCGGCAATTCCACCACGAAAATGAGTTCCAACTCCATCAATGCCAGCGTGGACTTCCAGCACCTCTGGGCTGACAACCCGGCCCGCAGCCTCATCTTCTCCTACCAGTTCTCCCTCACGCCCTCCAAGACCCTCGGCGAGAACAGCTTCAGCACCGCCCTTTCCTCCGGGCTGGACCTCACCAACCGCCGCACGGACGGCCTGCAGCGTTCCGGCGAGCACACCTTCCAGGTCGATTTCACCTCGCCCCTGGGCACCGCCGGGACCCTCAGCACCGGTCTGAAGTTCATCAGCCGCCACAACAGTTCCGACCAGCAGCAATACCTCTGGGACGGCAGCGCCTGGGCCTACAACGCCGCCGCCAGCGTGGATTATGACTATTACAACCGCATCGGCGCCCTCTACACCGAATACAAGGCCACCCTCGGGCCGGTCAGCCTCCTCGGCGGCGTGCGCTATGAGTACACCTGGCAGAACGTCAACTATGCCTCCGGACAGGGTAACAACTTCAACACCGGCTACGGCAGCCTGGTCCCGACGGCCAGCCTCCAGTACAACATCACCCAGACCCAGAACATCGGCCTCTCCTACAACATGCGCATCAGCCGTCCGGGCATCAGCTACCTCAACCCGTACGTGGACACCTCCGACCCCACCGCCCGCAGCTACGGCAACAGCTCCCTGGACGTCGAGCGCGGCCACACCGTCAGCCTGGTCTACAACCTCTACAGCCCCAAGTGGACCGTCAACCTGACCCTGCGCGAGCAACTGGTCGCAGGCGGCATCTCCTCCTACAGTTTCTATGACGCAGACGGCCTGCTGAACACGACCTACGGCAACATCGTCCGCACCAGCGCGACCGGCCTGAATACCTTCATCAACTGGAACGCCAGTCCCAAGACCCGCATTTTCCTCAACGGCGGCCTGACCTGGAACGACATCCGGAGCGAGGTCCTCGGACAGTCCAACAACGGCCTGAGCTACAACGCGATGCTGGGCGTCCAGCAGGCCCTGCCCGCCGACTTCAGCCTGAGCGCCAACCTCGTCTCGATGGGCCGCAACTACTCCCTGCAGGGCTGGAACAGCGGCATGGGCATGGCGATGGTCGGCCTGACCAAGAACTTCCTCGACGACCGGCTCGGCCTCAGCATCAACTACACGCTCCCGCTGACCGGCGGCAAGGGAATGGAGATGCGCAGCTATACTTCCGGAAAGGATTTCCGCTCCGTGAGCGTCAACGTGATCCCGATGCAGCAGCTCAACATCAGCCTCAGCTGGAGCTTCGGGAAACAGGGCAGCAGCCGTGTCAAAAGCGCCCGCAAGAGCATCAAAAACGATGATATCATCAACATCGAGAGCGCATCTGACAGCATGGACGGCGGTTTGATGGGCGGTAGCGGTGCAACGATGGGTGGTGGAGCCGGGATGGGTGCCGGAATGCGCTAAAGTTTTATTATCTTTGTGCAAACCTATGTAATCAGTATGGCACATAACCGCAATCACCTGATCCTCAATGTCGCGCAAGTCCTGATCTGGGCGTGCGCGATGTTGCTCCCCGCCGCCATGACCTGGCTGATTTCCGGAGACAGTCACCGCTTCGGCTTCACATTCTGGCCTTCCTTCTACATGATGCTTCCCATCTGCCTGGTGTACCTGGTCAATTACTTCCTGCTGGTACCCAAACTGCTGTTCCGGAAGCGGATCGTATGGTTCATCATCCTGAACGTCATCCTGCTTGCATTGCTCAATGCGCCGAGTTTCTTCCCGCGCGGGGAGATTCCCGAACCGCTGCGCGAGCACCTGCAGCGGCGGGACATCCTTGCATTCCGCATCCCGACCCTCATATCCGCCGCGTTCTTCCAACTGGTGTTCATCTTCCTGGCCATCGGCGTACGCGCCATCCTCCGCTCCAACGATGTGCAGATGCAGCTCCAGGAGGAGCGGCGCAAGACCGCCGAGGCCGAACTTACTTGGCTCAAGCACCAGCTCAATCCGCATTTCCTCTTCAATACGCTCAACAATATCTCCTCCCTGACCCAGATCGATCCCGACAAGGCGCAGGAGAGCATCGGGCAGCTCAGCGACACGCTCCGTTATGCCCTCTACGACACCGACGCAGACAAGGTCCCCCTGTCGGGCGAGGTGTCCTTCCTGGACAATTACATCCGCCTGATGCAACTCCGCTGCAACGAACTCACGGAGGTGAAGACTTCCTGGGAACTCCCTGCCGTCGACGTCAAGATCGCCCCGCTTCTCTTCATCTCGCCCATCGAAAATGCCTTCAAGCACGGAATCAATGCCCGGATGCCGTCCTTCGTGCATATCGGCCTGCACCCGGAAGGACAGGATCTGGTATTCGACTGCGAGAACTCCGTCTTTGAGAAGAGCGGCGAAGATCATATCGGTTCCGGCATCGGCGTGGAGAATCTGCACCGCCGCCTGGAGTTGATCTATCCGAAAGCCTATTCTTACGAACAATCCGAGAAGGACGGTGTCTACTCCGTCCGCATCGTCCTGAAAAAAATCCTGGGATGAAAGCATTGCGTTGCATGGTCGTCGATGACGAGCCCCTGGCCGTCAAGATGCTGGAGAACTTCATTTCAAAGACTGCCTTCCTCACCCTGGAAGAATCGTTTACCGATCCCGTGGCCGCCCTCGATGCCATCCGCACGCGGCAGCCGCAACTGGTCTTCCTGGACATCCAGATGCCCGACCTGAACGGGATGGAGCTTTCGCGCATGATCCCGGAGAGCACGCGCATCATTTTCACGACGGCGTTCAAGGACTATGCCTTCGACAGTTACGAGGTGTCCGCCCTGGGCTTCCTGCTCAAGCCGATCCGATACCAGAAGTTCCTGGAGGCGGCCGAGAAGGCGCGACTGTGGTTCGAACTGGTGGAGAGCGCCGAGGCCGCGGCGGAGCCCGGAGCGGGGTCCGCCGCCCCGCAGCAGGATTCCATCTTCGTCAAGTCCGACGGACAGTTGCGCAAAGTCGCTTTCTCCGACATCCTGTATGTGGAGGGAATGAAAGATTACGTCCTGCTGTATCTGGCCTCGGAGAAACGTCCGCTCGTCACCCACATCACGATGAAGGCGGTCGAGGAACTGCTGCCCGAAGCCTCGTTCATGCGGGTACACCGCTCCTACATCATCGCCCTGGACAAAATCGAGTCCATCAGCGGCTCTTACGACATCTCCATCGGCGGCTCCCTCATCCACGTCTCCGACGCCTACAAACCCGCCTTCGAACAATACCTCTCCCAGCGCATGCTGCGATAGGCGCCATCCGTAATGCCCGGCCCACATGACCAGGTTTCTACCAGTTCTGTTCCTGTTGCTGCTATGCTCCTGTCGGGACGGGGGCGGCCCCGCCACACAGGAGCCTGAGCCCGTCCGGATCTATCACTTGAGCGAGGCTGAAATGGAGGAAGTCGACCGAATCATCGCCCACCAGGTCACCGAACTCATTGTAAAGGAAGAGGCGCTTCCTTATCAGGTGTATTTCAGACAGATGTACGTCCAACTCTTTGCCATTACCACTTGGGAAGAGGGTATTGACTGGGAGGCGGTTGAGCAGGGTTTGAAAGCACCTCCCGGGGAGTTTAAGTGGAAAAAAGATCTGAAGGGGAAGTACAAAGCCTTCCGCGAGCACTATGCCCGTGAACTCGAAGTTGTCAGCGATGGCGGTTATTATTACGGCAATGCGGGTGTCAATCTGACGAGAAAGAGACTCCTCTGGCTCTATTTCAACGGTCTTGCATAGATAGCTAGCCGCCGGGAGCGGAAACAACCTCCAGCGCTCCCGGCTCCTTTTGCGGCCCAGCGAGAGAGAAGAATAGTGCCCGTTCAGAAAGCGATGAGCATAGGGCCAAGGAAGATGACCGGCGGGCGGGGGTTTGTTTTTCCGGGAGGAATTGTGTACTTTTGTAGATTCCGCGTAGTGTGTACGCGCGTGTGCATATGGAAGAACAGGCAGCCAAGATACGGATCGGGCAGCTCCGGGAGATTCTCCGGGAGAACAGCCGGCGTTATTACGTCGACAATGCACCGACGATGTCGGACTTCGAGTTCGACACGCTGATGCACGAACTGGAGCGGCTGGAGGCCGAGTTCCCCCAGTTCGACAGCCCCGACTCCCCCACCCGCCGGGTCGGCTCCGACCTGGACGCCCCGATGGGCCGGAACGCCGAAAGCGGCGCCCGCCAGGGATTCGTCCAGCGCCCCCACCGCTATCCCATGCTCTCCCTGGGCAACACCTATTCAATCGCCGAGATCGAAGAATTCGCCGCCCGCGCCGACAAGGCCCTCGACGGCATCCCCTTCTCTTACAGCTGCGAACTCAAGTTCGACGGCACGGCCATCTGCCTGACCTACCGCGACGGCCGGCTCGTGCAGGCCCTGACCCGCGGCGACGGCGTACAGGGCGACGACGTGACCGACAATGTCCGCCGCATCGAAAGCATCCCGCAGCGCCTGCACGGCGACTACCCCGCCGAATTCGAGATCCGCGGGGAAATCCTGATGCCCTACGCCGCCTTCGACGCCCTCAACCGCGAACGCGAAGCACAGGAAGAAGCCCCCTTCGCCAATCCCCGCAATGCCGCCTCGGGCTCGCTCAAGCTCATCGACCCCGAAGAGGTCGCCCACCGCGGCCTGATCTGCACCCTGTACCATATCCCGGCCGAATCGGTGAGTTTCACCTCCCACAGCGAGGCGCTCGACGCCGCGGCCCGCTGGGGCCTGCCCGTCTCGGACGAACGGCGCCTCTGCCGGAACATCGACGAGATCAAGGCCTATATCGACCATTGGGACACCGAACGGAAATACCTCCCCTATGCCACCGACGGCATCGTCATCAAGATCAACGAACTCGCCTGCCAGCGCGCCCTGGGCTACACAGCCAAGTCGCCGCGCTGGGCTGTCGCCTATAAATTCAAGGCCGAGCAGGCCTGCACCGAACTGCTCAGCATCGACTACCAGGTGGGACGCACCGGCGCCGTGACTCCGGTGGCCAACCTCGCACCGGTCCAGCTCAGCGGCACCCTGGTGAAGCGCGCCACCTTGAACAATGCCGACCAGATGGCCCTGCTGGACATCCGCGTCGGCGACTGGGTGTTCGTGGAGAAGGGCGGGGAGATCATTCCCAAGATCACCGGCATCGACCCGGCCCACCGCAGCCCGGACGCCCTGCGGCCCGTCTTCCCGGCAAATTGCCCGGATTGCGGAACGCCCCTGGTCAAGACCGAGACGGAAGCCAGGTGGTTCTGTCCCAACCAGGACGGCTGCCCGATGCAGATCAAGGGACGCCTGCTGCATTTCGTCAGCCGCAAGGCGATGGACATCCTGGCCGGGGAAATGACCGTCGAGCAGTTCTTCGAGCTCGGTCTCGCCCGTACGCCGGCCGACCTCTACGCCATTTCCAAGTGGCAGCTCGTCGGCCTCGAAGGCTGGCAGGACCGCGCCGCACAGCGCTTCCTCGACAGCCTGGAAGCCTCGAGGCAGGTTCCCTTCGAACGGGTCCTCTTCGCCCTGGGCATCCGCTATGTCGGCGAGACCACCGCGAAGGCCCTGGCACGCCATTTCGGCAGTATCGACGCCCTCTCCGAGGCCACGCAGGAGCAGTTGCTCGAAGTCGCGGACGTGGGCGAAGTGATCGCCCGCAGCGTCTATGAGTTCCTGCACAATCCCGCGCACCAGGAGCAGATCGCCCGCTTGCGCGAGGCCGGTTTGCGTTTCGACGGCGCCGGGCAGGACAGCGCCCTCTCCGATGCCCTGTCGGGCAAGACCATCGTGATCTCCGGCAATTTCAGCATCAGCCGGGATCAGATGAAGGAGTTGATCGTCGCCCACGGCGGCAAGGCAGGGTCGTCCGTCAGTGCGAAGACGGCGTTCTTGCTGGCGGGGAGCAAGCCGGGGCCGGAGAAGTTGCGCAAGTGCGAAAAACTCGGCGTCCCCGTCATCGACGAGGCAGCCTTCCGCGCCATGTTGCCTGTTGCTACCGAGTCGGCGGGCAGCGGGTTGCCCCCGGAGGGCGTTTCCGCAGCGGAGCGAGGACCCGTATTCTCGTCCTCCGGGGACAAGCCCGCTGACGCCGACCTGCCCAACAACGAACAAAGCGTTGAAGAGTTAACGTTGTTTTAGATAAGATGAAGATTGCCAGCAAGATAACGGACCTTTTCTCCGACAGGATCTGGACGCTCGACACCCGCTCGAGCACCCCTGCCTATGCCGAACTGGTCCGCATCATCAAGCTGATCCGCATCACCTTCAAGACCTTCACCGAGAACCGCATGGGCTTCCAGTGCGTGTCCCTCTCCTACTTCATCACCCTGGCCCTGGTCCCCCTCATGGCCTTCGCCTTCGCCGTGACCGGCGGCCTGGGCCTGGACAACAAGATCCCGGAAGTCCTCCAATTCATCCTCCCCGCCAACCCCGAGGTCGTCTCCCTGCTCTCCGAGAAAGCCTCCGGCATCCTGGACTCCGCCCTGGGCGGCGGACTCGGGACCGTCTCCGCCATCTTCTTCCTCTGGACCATCCTCTGGATGATGTTCCAGGTAGAGCGGGTGTTCAACAATGTCTGGGGCATCCTCAAGATCCCGCGAAAGCTCTACACCCGCTTCGGATTCTACTTCCTGGTGCTCCTGCTCTCGCCCTTCCTCGTGGTCATCTTCGGTTCGGGGCTCGTCTATGCCACCAACCTGCCCAACCTCTACGGCATCGACGTCAAGGAGGCGCGCTTCATCTTCAAGCTCCTCGGCTACGTCATCTTCTACATCATCCTGGTCTTCACCCTGTCGGTGATGTACAAATATATCCCCGCCACGAAGGTCCAGTACAAATATGCACTCCGCTCGGCGCTGATTTCCGGCGTCTTCTTCATGCTCTTCCAATATCTGTATCTGCATACCCAGATGTTCATGGGCCGGCTCAACCAGGCCTACGGCATCCTTGCTGCCATCCCGCTCTTCCTGATCTGGCTTAACTTCAGCTGGCAGATCATCATCTACGGGGCGCAACTGACCTATAGTTTCCAGAATGTCGACCAATTCCAAGTCCAGGCTTGGGACAATGAAAACAAAGTATGAGTTTCTCCCAGTTCACGCCTGATGATTACCGCCTGATACGCCAGGAATACGACTCCCTGATGGAAGTCGCCAAGACGCGCTGCCGCAATGACGAGGAGGTCGAGACCGTGCAGAAAGCCTTCGAGTTCGCCAACCAGGCCCACAAGGACGTACGCCGGCGTTCCGGCGAACCGTATATGCTCCACCCGATCGCCGTAGCCCGGATCGTGGTGACGGAGATCGGCCTGGGCTGCAAATCCATCTGCGCCGCCCTGCTCCACGATGTGGTGGAGGACACCGGCTACACCGTGGAAGACATCCGCAACCTGTTCGGCGACAAGATCGCCACCCTGGTGGACGGCCTGACCAAGATCAAGACCGTGCTGGACAACGAGGACCGCAAGGGCGGGCCGGAGAGCACGGAAAGCCTGCAGGCCGAGAATTTCAAGCGCATCCTGCTGACCCTCAACGACGATGTCCGCGTGGTGCTGATCAAGCTGGCGGACCGCCTGCACAACTGCCGCACCATCGAGTACATGCCCGAGCACAAGCGGGACAAAATCCTCTCGGAGACGATGTTCATCTTCATTCCGCTGGCCCACCGGCTCGGCCTGTACAGCGTCAAATCCGAGATGGAGAACATCTGGCTGCGCTACAAGGAGCCCGAGGCCTACCAGCGCATCTCCGAACGCATCAACCGCAACGTCGCCACGCGCGACAAGGACATCGACGCTTTCATCGCCCCGATCGAGGAGGCCCTCCGCGCCGACGGCTATAAGTTCTACATCAAGAAGCGCATCAAGACCCCCTACTCGATCTGGTACAAGATGCGCACGAAGCGCATTCCCTTCGAGCAGATCTACGACCTGTACGCCGTGCGCATCATCTTCGAAGCGGCGGACAACAACCCCCAGACGGAGCGCAAGCAGGCCTACCTGATCTTCTCCACCCTGACACACCTCTACCGCGAGAACCTCAGCCGCCACCGGGACTGGATCTCCCAGCCCAAGAGCAATGGCTACGAGGCCCTGCACTGCACCCTGATGAGCCAGGCGGGCTTCTGGGTGGAGGTTCAGATCCGTTCCCGCCGCATGGACGACATCGCCGAGAAAGGCATCGCCGCCCACTGGGCCTACAAGAACGACGGCTACATCTCCGAGAACGACTCCGAGATGGACAAATGGCTCGCCGAGGTGCAGGAAATCCTGCTCAGCGACGACGTCAGCGCCCTGGAACTGCTGGACATCATCCACAAGGACCTGGTCAGCAGCGAAATCGTGGTCTTCACCCCGAAAGGTGAGCAGAAGGTCATCCGGGGCGGCGCCACGGCGCTGGACTTCGCCTACCTCATCCACACCGAGATCGGCAACCGCGCCATCGCCGCCAAGGTCAACATGCGGCTCGTGCCCCTGTCGCACGCGCTCAAGGCCGGGGACCAAGTGGAGATCATCACCGCGGCGAACGCCCACCCCAAGATGGATTGGATCTCCTTCCTGCAGACCCGCTATGCGCGCAACCGGGTGATCGAGTATTTCCGCCGGGATTTCGACTCCATCGCCGCCGACGGCGAGCGCATCTTCGAGGAGCGCATCCGTCTGATGGGGCAGCAGAACACCCGCGAACTTGTACGCAAGTTCCTGGATTACAGCCAGCTGCGCGAACCGGACGAACTCTTCTTCCGCATCGGGCTGGGGCTCCTCGGCCCCGAGGAGTTCAGGGCCATCATCAACGAGAAGGACATGTCCACCGGGGCCCGGCGCAAGTTCTCCCTGCGAGACGACACCGCCCACGCCATCCAGTACCAGATTGCGGAATGCTGCCACCCGATCCCGGGCGACCCGGTCATCGGCTTCTCCACCTCGGAGAATGTCGTGATCGTGCACAAGAAATCCTGCCATGTGGCCGAGAGCCTCGCCAGCAAGTACGGCAACCGCATGGTCATCCCGCAATGGGGCGCCGTCCAGCAGGAATACCCCATCCGGATCTCCCTCAAGGGCATCGACCGGCTGGGCCTGCTCAACGAGATCTCCAGCTTTATCTCCCAGACCCTCGGCATCAATATGCGCAAACTCCAGCTGTCCACCGACGGCGAACTCTTCGAGGGCTTCATCGAACTGCGCGTCCGCGATAAGAAAAACCTGGAGCGGATGGTGGACGGGCTTTCCAAGATCGACGGCATCCAGGACGTCGTCCGAACCGATATCTAGTCCTGCCATGAAGCGATTCCTGCCCCTGATCATCGCGGTCTGCGCCTGCCTGCTGCCCCTCTTCTTCCCGTCCTGCGCCAATACGACGCAGGCCCCCTCCGGCGGCAAGAAGGACACCATTCCGCCCTACATCATCGACATCAAGCCGCTGCCGCGCACCGTCGACGTGCCGGTGAAGGGGGTCACCTTCGAGTTCGTCTTCAACGAGTATGTAACCATCAAGACGCCCGCCAACATCTTCCTCTCCCCGCCGCAGCAGCGTCCGCCCAAGTCGCGCCTGCGCGGGCGGAGCCTGCTCGTGAGCTTCGAGGAGCCGCTGGAGCCGAACACGACCTACACCCTGAGTTTCACCGATGCGATCGCCGATGCCAACGAGGGCAATATGTTCGCCGGCTACACCTATGTCTTCTCCACCGGCAGCCAGATCGACACGATGATGATGACCGGAACCGTGGTGGATTGCAACACCCTCGCCCCGGTCAAGGGCGCGACGGTGCTGCTCCACAAGGACCACGGCGACTCGGCCATCTTCAACCGCCGCCCCTACGCGGCCGTCAAGACGGATGACTGGGGCTTCTTCGCCCTGCCCTTCATCCAGGACACCCTCTACCGCCTGTACGCCATCCGCGACGCCGACCAGGACAACCGCTACAACCCCGAGACGGAGACCGTCGCCTTCATCGACTCCCTGATCCGGCCGGTGATGGTCGCCGGGGATACCGTCCGGGAGATGCTCAAATACGATATGCTCGACACCCTGCGCTGCCTGGCGCGCCGCAGCGAGCACGAGCTGAAACTCTTCCGCGAGAAACCCTCGCGCCAGTTCATCGTCAACAAGGTCCGCACGGCGGAACGTTCCGCCTACCTGACCTTCCAGGCGCCGGGCGCCTGGATCGACTCGCTGTGGATCCGCGGCTACCAGGCCGACCAGGTCATCACCCAGTTCAACATCCAGCAGGACAGCCTGGAGATCTGGATCAACAGCCGCCGGGCCGCCCCGGACACGATGCGCATCTTCGTCAACTACCGCAAGACCGACACCCTGGGCCGCCTCGTGCCTGCGCAGGAGGTCGTCCGGCTGCCGATGCCCAACGACAAGCGCACCTATTCCAAGAGCCTCCGCCGCAACCTCCGGCACGAGGACACGACCTGCGTGTTCACCTTCAAGGCCGAGCCCGAGAATGTCGAGCAGAACGGCTTCGAGCTGGAGTTCCGCAACCCGATCATCTCCGAGCAGTTCGACTCCGTGGACTTCCGCGTGATCAACACCCGGCAGCGTGAGTCCCGCGCAGAGTTCACCGTGGAGCAGGACAGCCTCAACCTCCGCCGCTACATCCTACGTCCCAAGGATGAGATGATGCCCGGTTATGAATATACGATGAAACTCCCCTACCGGGCCTTCCGCGACGTCAACGGCTTCTACTCCGACAGCTCCCTCGTCAAGGTCTCCCTGCCCACCGACGAGACCCTGAGCACGCTGGAGCTCGAGCTGAGCGGCGTGGACCGCAAGATCATCGTGGACCTGCTGGGCGAGAAACGCGACCGGGTGCTGCGCAGCTACATCACCGCCTCCGACGGGACCCTGCATTTCCCCTACCTCAAGGCCGGGCGCTACAGCATCCGCATCACCGAAGATGGCAACCGCAACTCCATCGTGGATACGGGCTCGCTGCTGGAGCACCGCCAGCCCGAGACGGTGGTCTTCCTGCAACTGTCCGGTTCCCCTTACCTCGATATTCCGGCCAGCACCGAACTGGTGCAGCCGGTCGATGTCGGCGTCCTGTTCAACAAGCCCTGATCCTATGAAAAAGCGTCTGATCCTCCTGCTGACCCTCCTCCTGGCCGCCATTACCTCCGGCGCCCAGGAAGTGAAGTTCGACACCACCGCCGTCCTCGCGGTGAAGGACCGCCAGATCAACGACTACATCATGATCGGGGTGAACTACGGCGTGAGTTTCTGCAATATGTATTATTCGCCCTCGCGCCACAACCGTGCCTGGCCGGTCCATCCGAACTACATCTCCGTGATGTTCACCAAGCACAGCAAGATGTTCGACATCATCCCGCGCTTCGCCGTCTCGGCGGGATTCGCCCACGGCTACGAGGGGTTCGCCTTCAAGCGGGATCCCGACACCGGCGCCTCCCAGGAGGTGGACGGCGCCGAGGAAGCCACGATCGAGATCTTCGAGCTCCCGGCCCTGGCACAGTTCCATTACGATATCGACCCGGTCAAGATCCTCGCCCAGGCGGGCGTCTATGGTGGCTGGCGCAACAGCATCTCCCGCAGCGGCCCCAATCTCGATCCGGCCTATACCAACGCCTTCCGTCCCTACGAGAACCGCTGGGAGTATGGTTTCCTGGGCGGAGCTGGCTTCGCCCTGATGTTCGACCCGGTCGAGATCCATTTCAACGCCCTGGTCCGCTGGTCCTGGTCGTCGCTCTACCAGCCCGACTATGCCAGCGCCTACTACTACCGCTATGCCTATCCGATGGACATCATCGCCACGGTGGGCGTCCATTTCCAACTGACCAAACGCACCGGCAAGACGAGCGGAGAGCTCCGCCGGCAAGCCAAAGAAATCGTATATGGCACGCATTGAGACCCTTCCGGTCCGCATCGGGGAAGACCTCATCATCGGCGGCGGCCACCCCATCGTCGTCCAGACGATGTGCAACACCCACACTTCCGACGTGGCGGCCACGGTGGCCCAGACCCTCGAACTCGCCGCCGCGGGCGCACAGTTGGTGCGCATCACCGTACCCGGGCTGCAGGACGTGCCCTGCGTGGCGGAGATCAAGCGGCAGCTGCGCGAAGCGGGCTGCCGCGTCCCGCTGGTCGCGGACATCCATTTCTCCTCGCAGACGGCTATCGCCGTGGCGCCGATCGTGGAGAAGGTGCGCATCAACCCGGGCAACTTCCACCCCGACCACGACCAGGCGCGCGAGCAGTTCGCCCGTTTCCTGGCAGTCTGCAAGCAGAGCGGCACCGCCGTGCGCGTGGGCCTCAACCACGGTTCGCTGGGCCGCTACATCACCGACCGCTACGGCAATACGCCCCACGCGATGGCGATGGCGGCCATGGAGTGGCTGGAGATGTGCATCGCGGCGGATTTCTACCGGGTGGTGGTTTCGCTCAAGGCCAGCAATACCGTGGTGATGGTGCAGGCCTATCGCGAACTGGCCGCCCTGATGCAGCAGCGGGGCGTGGTGTTCCCGATGCATCTGGGCGTGACCGAGGCCGGGGGCGGCGACAGCGGGCGCATCAAGTCCTGTGTGGGGATCGCGACGCTGCTCCAGGAAGGTATCGGGGACACGATCCGCGTCTCCCTGACCGAGCCGCCCGTCAACGAACTCCCTGTCGCGCAATACCTGGCTATGCGTGGCTGCAGTGCATCACCGTCATCGACGGGGTCTGCGTCTCGGCTTCCATCCTCGCTTCCCGCAGATGCGGGAACCGGATTCGGCGGAGCGAATCCTGCTGCGGCTGAGCTTTCGCCGTCAGGACCCGTCGACGACGGCATGTTGGATGCTGCCATCTGCTGGGGGCCGAAACTGCTGAAGCGGGAGATCGATGAGATCCCGGACTCCGCCGGGCTATCAGATTATCTGAAGGATGAGATCATGCAGGCGGCGCGCCGGCGCTTCTACAAACCGGAATACATCGCCTGCCCGGGTTGCGGCCGCACGATGTACAACCTCCAGGAGACCTTCGAGGAAGTCCAGCGCCGCACCGCCCACCTCAAGGGCCTGGTGATCGCCGTGATGGGCTGCATCGTCAACGGCCCCGGCGAGATGGCCGATGCCGACTGGGGTTACGTTGGCGAGGGCGGCGGCCGGGTCACGATCTACCGCAGGAGCGAACCCGTCCTGCGCCACATCCCCGACACCGAAGCCATCGACCGCCTGCTCGAACTCATCGAGAAAGACAGGGTCGGCCAGTCTCTCAGCGAAAGTTAAAGCCGGAGAGAGCCAGGGTCGGGCGTTCGCCGCGGGTGTCGGCATCGGCGCAGCGCACCCGGATGACCTTCCGTTCGCCCGGGAGCAGGGAAATCCAATTATCCTCGTAGAAGACGGGCAGGATCTGCTCGCCGCTGCGTGCGCCTGTCAGGTTGAGCCGGAGCATCAGCGCCGGGGTCTTGGAGCGGTTCTCCAGGCTGACATCAGCCACCCAATCGTCACCCTCACGCCGGAAACGGTAATCCTGGCGCACCCTCGCCTTCGGCATCGAGCGCAGGGAGCGGAAATTACCGGGATCGGTCAGGTTGAGGACGTAGAAATTGTCCGCGAGTTCTTCCCCGCCCCGGCAGAGGCGCAGGCGGAGCAGGAAGACGGCGCCCTCTCCGGGGAGATCCCGGATCAAGTCCGGGATGATGATAGTCGGCAGCGGGACGGTCGTATCCTCCGGGGCATCCAGCTCGGCGGCAGACTCCCCGAGGAGGGTGCCGTCGGGGGCATACGCGACGGCACAGGCCGTCAGGCCGGACAGGTCACCGGCATTGTTGTTGACCACCTCGACCAGGGCGGTGTGCGGATTCCATTGGATGCGGATCGGGGCGGAGCCTTTCTTGGCGCCGAAATAGGCCGCCGTGGGGGCGAAATAATAATCGTAGGTCTGCCAGACCATCGAGGGCCAGCAGGCGTGGCTCATCCAGATGAGCAGGCCCTTGCGCTGCGCGCTGCGGGACTCGTACATCGCCCGGTAACCATCGTAGTTGATCCATTGCGCCCATTCGGAGAACTGCTCCAGGCTCGCTGGCTCCCCGAGTGCCTTCTCCACCATCCTATTGAAAGACTCGGCGCCCTGGGCACTCTCCAAAGCATAGTCGTGCATGCCCCAGACTGCGTTCTGCGGCCATCTGTGATCCGCTCCGAGCATACGCGCCAGGCTCTCCGGGGTCGGAACGTTCGGCATGCCGCGTTCGCTGTGGAAGCGGTCGCGGCCGCGCTCCAGGGCAAAGTATTCCGCCACCGGCAGGGCCCGGTAGGGGCCGTTCCCGCTTACGGGACCGGCGGCGGAGTGCGGGATGTACTGCAGGCCCGGATGGAGGCGCGCCACCAGGGCGGCCAGGCCCGTGTCCAGCGTGGCCGGCGGATTTCCCTCGTTGCGGCCGCAGTACAGCGCCAGGCAGGGATGGTGGCGGATCTTGCGCAGGAAATCCTCGGCATTCGCGAGGAACATCGCTTCATCGTCAGGCTCGGGGCCGTCGGCCGGGTTGGCGAGCCAGAAATCCTGCCAGACCATCACGCCGTGGCGGTCGCAGGCCTCCCAGAACTCCTCGTCACCGGTCATACCCACCCAGTTGCGGATCATCGTGAAATGCATATCCGCATGGTAGGCCGCGGCGATGTCGTATTCGCGGGCGCGGTAGTTCAGATTGATCTCCGGATAGCCCCAGTTGCCGCCGTTGCCGATCAGCCGCCGTCCGTTGACATAGAAATCCAGCACGCCGCCGTCCATTGTGTACGACATCTCCCGGACGCCGGAGAACTGCTTTTTGCTATCGGAGAGGACGCCGTCCACGAGCACGGCCGTCTCCACTTCATAGAGATGCGGCGCGCCATAGCCGGCGGGCCACCACAGTTCGGGATGCGCCAGGCGGGTGGCAGGCAGGGCCAGGTCGCGCGTCTCTCCCGGGGCCAGGGCGGCTTCTGCGGAGATCACCGTCTCGCCGTAGCGGAGCGCAACGGCGGCCAGGCGGGACTGCGCCGCGTGGTTGGTCAGGGTGACGACCGGCTTGAGCACTGCGTAGTCCGTGGACGGCAGGGGCAGGTCGGTGTCCACGAAGACATCGTCGATGGTGACCCCGCCCGCGTGGGCGGAAAGGTACACATCGTTCCAGATGCCGATGTTGCGGCCGCGTACGGTGGGGATCCAATCCCAGCCGATGGTGGCGTGCATCGTGGGGTTGTCGGCTCCGAGCACGCCGCCGTTCAGGTCGGCGCTCCGCCGGTCCTGCTCTTTGACGATGCCCGGATGGTCGTTCTTGAAGATCTTGACGGCCAGGGCGTTGCGCCCGGCGTGCAGCAGCGCCGTCACATCGAAGGACGCCCGGGTGAAGGCGCCGTCGATGCGCCCGGCCGGGGAGCCGTTCACGAAGACTTCGGCCTTCCAGTTGATCCCGTCGAAATGCAGGATGCACGCCTTCCCGGCCCAGTCCGCCGGCAGGTCGAAGGTATCGCGATACCAGAAGTCATCCAGGAAGAAGGACTCGGAGATTTGCAGCTGGTCATCATCGTAACGCTGGTCGGGGACGGCCCCGGCGTTAAAGTAGGAACTGAGCACGGTGCCGGGCACGGTCGCGGGCAGCCAGCCGTCGGGCTCATAGTCCGGTGCGGACAGGCGCTCGCCGTCCTCGCGGACCAGGCTTGCGCGCTGCAGGCGCCACGCCCCGCCTTGCAGAGGCAGACGACCCGCCGAAGCCAGCGGAGCGGCCTGCGACTGTGGCACCACGCCACCACGGCCCCATATTTCCAGTTCTCCCAGCACGATATGGCCGCCGGGAGCGGCTTCCAGACTGGACAGGCGCACATAGCGCCCGCGTCCGCGGACGGAGAGTTCTTCGTCCGGCTGCCCGCTGGCAGGCAGGGTCGCCAGGGTCCTCCAGTGCGTCCCGTCGGATGAAACTTCAAGCCGGCCGGCGACCGGGCGCTCGATCCACGGCAGGCGGATCCGGCCGAATTCGGCTTCAGCGCCCAGGTCCACGCATACCCATTGCTCCGACGGGCCTTCGCTCATCCAGGCGCTGCAGAAGTGCGCGGAAGGCAGGATGTTCACCGGCGTCCCGTCCCGGGAGAAATCCCACTTCTGGAAGCTCCAGTTCCGTACGGCAGGGGCGTCCAGGTGCAGGCGCAGCGCCGCGAAGGGCTCCGCCGGCAGGTCCAGGGTCCATTGGAAATTGCGCCAGCTCTCGCCGCCGGCGCGCGGAATCGCACGGCCCGGGAACGAGCGTTCCGTCAGGGTTGCGACCTGGGTCCAGCGCTCTCCGTCCGGCGAACTCTCCAGCGTCAGGGTGCAAGGTCCGGCCGCCCCTTCGGCCGTCCCCATCACGGTCAGCCGGTCGGCCGCGGCCGTCTCTCCGTGCAGGCGGAGTGTCAGCGTGGCGTCCGGACGGCCCGGGACACTGATGGAGGTCCAGGTGTTGCTGTCGAAGAGTTTCTCGCGGTCCCGTTTGGGCAGCGGCTCGCCGTTCACCGCCATCTCCAGCCAGACCGGGGGCTGCTCTGCGGGGATTCCGTCGGTGAGCAGCTGGGCGGTGAGGTTGTAGTCGTAGCTGGAGGAATGGCGCGCGATGCGGTGCAGGGCCAGATTGCGGTATTCTGTCCCTGCCGGGACCAGTTCCGGTCCGGTGTAGGCGGCCACTTCGCCGGGATAGACGCCTATCCCGCGGGTATAGTCGGACGACGGGGCGCCCGTCCGGGCGCATGCGGTCAGCAGGCAGAGGGCTGCGAGCGCAAAAAGATATTTATTCGACATAGAGCAGCAGGCCCTTGAGGTATTCTCCTTCGGGGTGGTAGATGCTGACGGGGTGGTCGGCGCCCTGGCAGAGACGGTCCAGGATGCGTACGCTGCGGCCGGTCTGGGCGGCGGCGGAGAAGACCGTGTTGGCGAAGGTGATTTTGTCGACGACCTGGGAGCAGCTGAAGGTGAAGACGAGGCCGCCGGGGGCGACTTTGGCGATGGCGGCGGCGTTGAGGCGCTGGTAGGCGCGGAGGGCGTTTTTGAGGGCGCCGCGGTGTTTGGCGAATGCCGGAGGGTCGACGATCATCAGGTCGTACTTCCCCGCTTCCGTCTTCCGCAGAAACTCAATCGCATCCTCGCAGTAGTTGTTACATAAAACTCCACCGTCGTTGGTGTTCAAGGCGATGTTGCGCTCGACCAGGGACATGGCCTTGGCGGAGGAATCAACGGAGTCGACGCGGACGGCGCCGGCGGTCAGCGCATAGATGCTGAAGCCGCCCGTGTAGCAGAAAAGATTGAGCACACTGCGCCCGGCGGCATACTTTCCCACCAGCGCGCGATTATCCCGCTGATCGAGGAAGAAGCCGGTCTTCTGGCCCTCCTCCCAGTTGACGAGGAAGCGGCGGCCGTTCTCATAGACGACGGTCTGGGCGGCCTCGAAGCCCGGGGCGCGCCACAGATAGCCGTCCACCAGGTCCAGGCCTGCCTTGAACGGCGCGGTACCGGAGCTCTTGTCATAGACGGCCCTGAGGCGCTCGCCGAAGATCGTGCGGAGGGCTTCGCAGATCTGGCCTTTGGCGCGCCACATGCCCACCGAGTGGGCCTGCAGGACGCAAATGCCGTCGTACCAGTCGATCACCAGTCCCGGCAGCCCGTCTCCCTCACCGTGCACCAAACGGAAACACGTCGTCTGCGCCTCGGCGCAATCAGGGTAGAGGCCGACGGCGATGCGGGCGTAGAGGGCGCGGCGGAGGGAAACCTCCCAGAAGTCCGGAGCCGTGGGATCGGCGTCAAAGGACAGGATGCGCACGGCAATGGAACCGATCTGCCAGTGGCCCGATGCCAGCAACTGGCCCTCGGCACTGTACACACCCACGATATCCCCCTCGGCGGGCGACCCCTGCACCTGCGCAATGGCCCCGCTGAACACCCAGGGATGGAAACGGCGCAACGATTCGTCGCGGCCGTGCTTCAAGAAAACCTTAACCATTGTCGTTCTGCTGTGCGGCCTGCGGCGGCTTGGGTTTACGATGACGGCGGCGATGCTTGGGTTTCGGCTTGGGAGCGGCCGGATCCGCCGGTGCGGCGGAGGCCGGAGCCGGCTTCGCGGCCGGAGCCTTCGCACCGGAGGCCGCAGCAGCGGCTGCGGCTTTCGCGCGCTTGCGCCGGCGGCGGCGCTTCTGCGAAGGGGTCAGAGGGACTGTCTGTTCCGGAACGACGGCCTTCGGTGCGGGCGGGGCCTGCTCGGGCTGGGGCTGCGGCGGATTGAGTTCCTCCGGGGTCAGCGGATGCTTCTCGGAACGGAGCAGCTTAAGATACATCTCACGGCACACCCAGGCATCGGTCGCAGCATAGAGCTGCTGCGCCGGGGAGAGGGCGTCGGCTTCCCAGTTGGAAAGCTGCTGCGATTTCGAGATCTTGACGCCCAGGATATTGGCGGCAAGCTTCTTGACGCTCTTGTCGCGGATTCCCCATTCAAAAGCGATCTTCTGGAGGTCCACGAAACCCTTTTCGGGGAATTTCTGATAATATTGCAGTCCGCGGACATCATCGTGGACGGCGGCGCCGACTTTGAGGATGCGGGGATTGGAGATCAATTTGCAGAGCACCGAAGGCATCCCGATCAAGCCGACCCGGAACAGGTAGGCCCGGCGGGGTCCGGAGAGTTGGAGCAGGGCGACGTGATTGTGGCGCTGGCCCGGAGAGAAGACCGGACGTGTCTCGGTGTCGAAACCGAGCACCCTTTGGGTGCGAAGGTAGGTAACCGCTTTCAGGAAGTCGAATCCGATTTTGTCGATTACCTGGATTTTGCCGGGAAAGGCTCCCAGCGGCATTTTCTCTATCTCGTCAGATTGAATGCTAATCTTGAACATACGAGCCTGGGATCAGGATGATCGATCCGTCATCGCTGTCCGGACGCTTGGCCGGCCGGTAAATCGTCACCCTGGGTTTTGCTATATTGTGTGTAAAGAGATTGTTGTCCCGGAGGAAATCGTGGCAATAGTCCGCTACCTCATCAAAAGTGTCGAGGAAGAAGAAATTGCGGGAAATGAGACGGCCGAAAGTCATCGAACTCTCATTCATTACGGATACGATCTCGGCCAGTTCCAGTTTCAGGGAATCCGGCCGTACCGACAGGTCGTCGATCAGGATGGCATCCAGCGGCTTGGTATGCCCCTCCTTCATATATCCGTTCAAAAAGCGGTGCAGCACACTGTCGCGCTGCTCCACACCGCTGACCACGCATGAAACGCCACGCAGGCCCCTGAGAGCGGCCTTGCGGGCGAAGATGCGTTCATATACCCCGCTCGAAGCTAATTGCGGGTCGCAGAGGATGGCCACGGACAGGTCGGTGCGTTTGTCCGCCTCGAAGGCGTGGTCGATCATCAACTCGACCGGGCTGACCACCGGGACGTCGCAGCCGGTCGCACGCAGGAGCGTATCCACGTCGAAACCACCATACTCTGCCAGATAAGGATCTGCCAGGATGACCATCTTGGCAGGAGCCTTGCCACCCAGACCTTCCCGGTCATAGGGGCTGATATGGATCACCGTATCCAAGGCCGCGAGGACGCGCAGGACCGTCTGGCGGCGCAACTCTTCTTCTCCGGATTCCTCCAGTATCGATGCATACGGAACCGAATCCTCGATGCAGACAAAAGTCTCGCCGGCGAAATCAGGCAGATCGTCCGGCAAGAGGCGGGCATCTACATTGTCCCGCACGTCCAGGAAGGAGAGCTGCTCGGAGAAGCGGTCGCAAGCGTATTCGGAGCCGATGATGGCAATGTCCGAAGCGGGGCGGGGATCCCCCTCGCGCAACATCTGCGCCCGGGGATCGCTCTTACCTTCCAGGATTTCGCGCACCACCGGGATCGTGGGCCGGCCCGGACCGGCCTTGGGTTTGCAGGCAGGGATCAGGGCCAGGAAAAGAAGCAGCGGAGCCGCGCGACGGACATCAAAGGAGATCATAGTTTGAAAAGAGCGTAAACCAGATTGTTCAGAATATAGAAAGCGAAGCCCAGCAACACGGCGAGCGACCAGTGGTGGGAGGCCAGCAGGCAGAAGACGCCCGCACAGACGAAGAAGGCGATCAGGGTCAGGCGCTTGACCTGCAGGGGCCGCGGGTCGGTCTTATGCAACTTGAAGGCGAACATCGGGACTTCGCTGACGAGCAGCGCGCAGAGGCAGAGGACAAGCAGCGGGATGAACACCTGCCCGGCCACCCAGGTGGAGAGGAACTCCGCGGGCGAATAGCAGCAGTAGCAGCAGAGCGCCCCGCAGAAGATCGCGGAAGCGGGGACGGGCAGGCCCAGGAAACTGTCCTCCTGGCGGGTGTCCACATTGAATTTGGCGAGCCGCAGGGCACTGAATACCGCCAGGATCAGCGGCAGCCAGCTGTACCACGGCTGGGCGAAACGGAACATTTGCATCAATCTGCACAGCATCAGCGAGGGCAGAACGCCGAAGCTGACCAGGTCGCAGAGCGAATCCAGTTCCTTGCCGAAATCGGAATATGCGCTCAGCTGCCGCGCCGCAAAGCCGTCCAGGAAATCAAAGACGGCTGCGGCGAGCATGCAGTAGAACGCCAGGTCCAGGCGGGACCTGAACGCAAATATCACCCCGATGAGCCCGCATACGAGATTCATCGAGGTGATAAAGTCAGGAATGTACTTGCGAAGCGTCATCCTTATTTAACGCCCAGTTTCTTCTTGAGAGCGGGCGTCAGGGCGGACTTATGGATGGTGATGTCCAGGGTCTGGGCACGGATGAAGGCCTCGGTGCAGTACCAGATGCCATCGTACTTGCCGGTCACACCCCAGGAGTTCTTGACCATGTAGTACTTCTTGCCATTCTGATCCTTGGCGATGCCGAAGATGTGCATGCCGTGGTCGTCGGTCATCGTCTTGTCATCGAACTCGGCCTGGCGGGACTCCTGCGTAGGGACAGCCTCCACCACGTTGGAGAGGACGGGAGCGGCCGGGGCGGCCGGATTGCGGCCGACGAAGCGCTCCTGGTCGGAGCCGACGGTCGAGGTGGAAGCCTGGGTGTCGACGAGGATGCCGAGACCCTGGCGATTGAAGCCGCTGTGGCTCACGTCAGCACCCCAGCAGGCGGTGTAGCCGTTCTCCAGGGCATTGTCCAGCACGGCGACGAGCTCGTCGATCGGGACATTGTAGGAGAGCGTGGCGCGCCAGTTGTCGGCGACCTCCAGGGGGAACCAGGTGTAGAACGGATGATGGGTGAAGGAAGTCAGCTCGATATAGTCGTCCGGGTTGATCTTCATCGCATCGCGATAGGACTCGGCGGTGTACTCCTTGCCGTCCACGACGAACTTCTCGGGGGCTTTGCCGAAGTACTCGTCAACGATGGCGGCGAAACCGCGCTTCCAGGCGACGGACGGCTTGCGGGCCTTGGCGATGGCCTCCACATAGCCCAGCAGCACGGCGTCGAGCTCGGACTGGTTGGGAAGCGGGGTGCCATAGTTCAGACCGGTCACCAGTTCGTTGGGGACGATACCGTGGTTTTTGACCACATCGAGGGCGTCGCCGCAGCCGGAGCCGACGCTGAAGTTCAGCTTGCCGTCCACGCGGACGAACTTCTCGGCGCGCTCCTTGTAGGAGGTGCCGACAACGAAGAACTCGGAGAAATCAGGATACTTGGACTCGTCCTTGATGCCGCACAGACGGATGGCCTCGGACTCGAGGAAGCTGATGGCGGAGAAGGACCAGCAGGTACCGCTGCTACCCTGGTTCTTGACAGGAGTGATCGGCGCGGCCTTCACGGTCGTGAAGGTATAGTCGGGGAATGACGGCCCGGCAGGTCTCTGCTGGGCGGAAGCGGAAGCGCCCAGGCAAAGCAGGGCGACGGCAAAAAGAGTTAATTTCTTCATTGCTACGATTAATAAAATTTTGTTTCAGATACAAATATAAGAAAAGGATGGCAGAAATCTGCCATCCCGGGAAGAAAAAGTCTTGGTTTCTCCGAATTAGGCGATGACCTTAGCCATCTCGAGGACCTTGTTGGAGTAACCCCACTCGTTGTCGTACCAGGCGCAGACCTTCACGAAGGTCTTGTCCAGCTGGATACCGGCCTTCACATCGAAGATGGAAGTACGGGCGTCGCCACGGAAATCGGTGGAGACGACAGCCTCGTCGGTGTAGCCCAGGACACCCTTGAGCTCGCCCTCGGAAGCCTCCTTCATCGCGGCGCAGATCTCCTCGTAGGTGGTCTCCTTGGCGAGTTCGACGGTCAGGTCGACGAAGGACACGTCGCTGGTCGGAACGCGGAGGGACATACCGGTGAGCTTGCCGTTGAGTTCGGGAAGGACCTTTCCGACAGCCTTGGCAGCACCCGTGGAAGACGGGATGATGTTCTCGAGGATGCCGCGGCCGCCGCGCCAATCCTTCTTGGACGGACCGTCGACGGTCTTCTGGGTGGCGGTGGCAGCGTGGACCGTGGTCATCAGGCCGCGGACAACACCGAACTTGTCATTGAGGACCTTGGTCAGCGGAGCCAGGCAGTTGGTGGTGCAGGAAGCGTTGGAGATGATGGCCTGGCCGGCGTAGGTCTTGTGGTTCACACCATAGACGAACATCGGGGTGGCATCCTTGGACGGAGCGGAGAGGATCACCTTCTTGGCACCGGCCTTGAGATGGGCGGATGCAAGCTCCTCGGTGAGGAAGAAACCGGTGGATTCGACGACGATGTCGGCACCGAGCTCACCCCAGGTGATGTTGACGGGGTCCTTCTCGCAGAAGACCTGGATCTTGTGACCGTCGACGATCAGGTAGTTGCCCTCGACCACGATGTCGTGGTTGAAGATACCGTGGACGGAGTCATACTTGAGCATGTAAGCCAGATACGCGGGATCGAGCAGGTCGTTGATACCGACAACCTCGATGTCATTGGAGAAGTTCTCAACCGCAGCGCGGAAGACCATACGGCCGATACGGCCGAAGCCGTTAATACCAAGTTTAATCATTTGTTTTAAAACTATAAAATGTTAATAAATCGTTACTTGATTTTTCCTGCCTCGAAGGCGACGCAAATTTAGCATTTTTCCCGATGAAAACCAAAGTCTTCCGAAAAAATCTATGCCCCCGCAGCGGATCAATCGAACGCCAGGGAGGAGTAGCGGCGGATGTAGAACTGGTCGATGGTTCCCTTCCCCTCCCAGCTGACCAGGAAACGCACGAGTTCCGCGATTTCTTCGGGTTGGATGAGCTCGTCGGCATTGATGTCGGGGCGCATCTTCTTCACCATTTCGGTGGCCACGCCCCCGGGGCTGATCAGGTGGACGCGGATACCGAAGGGCTGGACTTCCTTGGCGAAGACTTTGGTGAAGCCCGCGAGGGCGTGCTTGGAGGAAGCATATGCGCTCTGGTGGATGTAGCCCTTGAAACCGACCACAGAGGAGATGTTGATGACGATGGGCTTCTCCGACTTCTTGAGGTAGGGCAAGGCCGCCCGACAGATGAAGAAGGGCGCCTTGGCATTGACCGCGAAGATGCTGTCCCACTGCTCCGGGGAGACGGTCTCGAAGGGACCGGCCTGCGAGAGCCCGGCGCAATTGACGAGCACATCGAGTCCGCCCAGCTGGGCGGCCGCTTCTTCGACGACCTGCGTATAAGACTCCTCCAGGGCGAGGTCGGCCGGGATGGCGACGGCCTTGCCGCAAGAATCCGGCAGGGCGGCGATCACATCGGCAAGCGCCGCCGCGTCGCGGGAGACGAGGGCCAGGTCATAACCCAGTTTGGCGAGTTCCATCGCGATGGTTTTCCCGATGCCGCGCGATGCGCCTGTGACAAGTGCTACCATATTGATTTACTTTTTGTTGAGTTCTTCTATCATGGCCCGGGCCACGGCGCGGGAAGCCCCGCTCCCGCCCAGGGATTCGCGGATGTCGGCGTAGTCCGCGAGCATCCGCTCCCGGTACGGGCCGTCCTCGACGAGCCGCTGCACTTCCGCCGCGACGGCATCGGGGGTGAATTCTTCCTGGATCAGCTCCCGGAACGCCAGGCGGTCCAGGCAGAGATTGCCCAGGGAGATGTATTTGATATGATCCAGCACGTGGAAGACGTGGCGGGCGACCCAGGCCGTAAAGGGCGAGGTACTCCAGCAGACCACCTGCGGGGTGCCGATGAGCGCGGCCTCGAGCGAGGCGGTACCGGAGTTGATCACGGCGGCATCGGCATATTTCAACACATCGTAGGTCCGGCCGAAGACCAGGTCCACATTCGGGCGACCGGCGATCCAGGGGGCATAGTCGGCCTCGCTGCGGGCCGGGGCGCCGGCCAGCACGAAGCGAACGTCCTTCCAGCCGGGCAGCTCCGACAGGCGGTCAGCCACCGTCATGCAAACCGGCATCATCCGCCGGATCTCGCCCTTGCGCGAGCCCGCGAGCAGGGCGATATAGCGACCCTCCGCGGGACGGGCATAGGCGTGGCCGTCCACGGCATCGACAAGCGGATTGCCCCGGTAGACGAAGGGCACGCCTTCCTTCGTAAAATACGGAATCTCAAAAGGAAAGACGATGAAGAGGCGGTCCACCCAGGCCTTGAGTTTGCGGTTGCGCCCCGCACGGGAGGCCCAGGTCTTGGGCGCGATGTAATAGAAGACGCGGATACCACGTGCGTGGCACCACTTCGCAATCTTCATATTGAAGCCCGGATAGTCGATCAGGATCACCACTTCGGGTCCCCAGGCGGCGATATCCCGCTTGCAATCCCGCAGGCTGCGGAGCAATTTGCCCGCCTTGGCGAGCACATCGGTCAGGCCCATCACGGCACCTTCTTTATAATGGTGCACGAGTTCGGCTCCGGCCGCCTGCATCAGTTCCCCGCCCCGGCAGCGGCATTCCGCCGCGGGGTCTTCGACGTGCAGTCCCTTGATGAGATTGCTGCCGTGGAGGTCTCCGGAGGCCTCGCCTGCGATCAGATAATAGCGCATAGCCGTTCGATTTCGCCCAGGTCGGTGTTGTCTATGTTCTCGGGGGTGATGACGACGTAGCCCTGCTGCAGGAGGATGTGGTCCGCATCGGCGGGATTGTTGCCGTTGTCCGTGAAATCGCCGGCCATCACCACCAGTTCCTCCCCCGGCTCGAGATGCGCCACATAGCGGCAGTCCTCTTCGGAAGGGACGCGCCCGCGCCTGCGGAGGAATTCGCCGTAGGGCTGGTATTCGCGCTCCCAGTGGCCGTAGCCCATCCGTCCGACGCGGATGCCGTGGATGCGGTCGGCGGGGCGGTTGGGGAAGTTGATGTTGTAGAAGAGACCGAAACGGCCGCTCAGGCGGGGCAGGAGTTTGTCCAGGATCCCGGGGAGCAGGGCCTCCACGCAGGAGAAGTCGGCATCGTCGCTGAAAGAATCCAGGCTCACACCCAGGGCAGGGATGCCGTTCACCGCACCTTCCATCGCGGCGCCGATGGTGCCGGAATAGATGGAAGCCGTGGCGGCGTTGCTACCGTGATTGATGCCGCTGACGACGAGGTCGGGGCGCTCCGGGAAGAGGACATTGTCTATGCCGTATTTGATGCAACTGGCGGGGGTGCCGTCGAGGTACCACCAGTCTTCTCCGGGCTTGGACTCCAGATGCCGCACGGCGATGGGCTTATAACCCATGGTCACCGCCATCGACATGCCGCTCTGGGCACGTTTGGGGGCGACGATCGTCAGGGAGCCGTAGGGTTTGAGGATCCGGATCAGGGTCAGCAGCCCCTTGGCATGGATCCCGTCGTCATTGGTGATCAGTATCTTCATCTCTACAAATATAGCAATTATTCCCGTCACTCCGCCGCCGGCAGCCGCTTGCTCCGGAGGGCATTTTGCGACAGCTTTTTTCTTGTCCGCCGCCGGCAGCCGCTTGCTCCGGAGGGCATTTCGCGACAGCCGTTTTCTTGTCCGCCGCCGGCAGCCGCTTGCTCCGGAGAGCATTTTGCGACAGCTTTTTTTCTGCCCGCCGCCGGCAGTCGCTTGCTCCGGAGGGCATTTTGCGACAGCTTTTTTTCTGCCCTCCGGAGCAAGCCGGCTGCCGCGGCGCCTAGTATTGTCTTTCTCCGAAGATGGCAGTACCGATGCGGACGATGGTGGCGCCATAGTCGAGGGCGATACGCCAGTCGCCGGACATCCCGATAGAAAGTTCGCGAAAATCCGTGAGCTCCGGGAAAAGGTCCCGCAGATAGGCGTGGAAGTCCGCGATGCGGGCGAAATCGGCCCGGATGTCGTCTTCGGAATCGGTGTGCGTAGCCATCCCCATCAACCCGCAGAAACGGACATTCTTATACTTGTCCGCGCGGAAAAGGATATCCAGGATCTCTTCCTCCTTGAAACCCTGCTTGGTCTGCTCCGCGCCGATATGCAACTCCAGCAGGACGCTGATCAGCCTGTCATTCGCCTTGCCCCAGTCCTGAATGGCATCCAGCAGGTGGGCGCTGTCCACCGACTGCACGAGCGCAGCGTACGGGAGGACGAGCTTGAGCTTGTTGGTCTGCAGATGTCCCAGGAAGTGCCACTCCACTTCGTCCCGTGGCACTTCGTGTGCCGTCACCCCCTGCGCCCCCTCAAGGGGGATGGCGCGGATGTCGCTGTCGCGACCGCGCAACCATGCGGCAACCTCGGCTACCTTCCGGGCGAACTCCTGGGGACGGTTCTCCCCGAAGACGCGCTGCCCGGCGGCCCAGGCCTCCCGGATGGCTTCGACGGGATGGAATTTGGAAACTGCCACCAGTTTGACCTCCGGTGGCAGTTCCTGTCTGATCGCTATGAGATTGTCCTGGATCATTATCTGCGCTTCTGCTGCTCACGCTGCATCTTTTCCTGCATCTTCTGCGCTTCCTCCAGGCGCTGCTGCCACTTGCTCTTCTGCACGGGCTTGCCGGCGGAAGCACGCACCTTCGCCAGGATCTCATCCTTGTTGATGGAGCGGCGGATCGCCCAGGTCTGCACGATGGAGATCAACTGGGAGAGGAGGTAGTAGTAGCTGAGGGCGGCGGAGAGGTTGTTGCAGATGAAGAACATCATGATCGGCATCATCCACACGCTCATAAAGCGCATCGAGGCGGCATTGGGATCACCCGCCGCAGCCGGCTGATTGGCCATCGTCATCTTGGAGTACAGCCACATCGTGACCGCCATCAGGAGGGCGAACAGGGAGATGTGGTCGCCAATCAGCGGGACGCGGGTCCCGAAGTCCACGATGGAATCGTAGGCCGACAGGTCGTGGCACCACAGGAAGGACTGCTGGCGCAGCTCGATGGAAGCCGGGAAGAAGCGGAACATGGCCCACAGGATCGGGAAGGTGAGCAGGGTCGGCAGGCAGCCGCCCATCGGACTCACCCCGGCCCGTTTGTAGAGATCCATCGTGGCCTGTTGCTTCTTCATCATCTCCTGCTGGTTGTCCTGGTGCGGGAACTTGGCGTTGATCTTCTCGATCTCGGGCTTGAGCGCACTCATCTTCGCGGACGAAGCGTAGGACTTGTAGGTCAGCGGGAAGACCACAAGCTTGATGACGAGGGTCATCAGCAGGATGATCAGGCCGAAGCTGGAGATGAAGCGGTGGAAGAAGTTGAACATCGGGATGATGGCATACTTCGTAAACCAGCCCACGAGCCAGCCGCCCAGCGGGATGATCTTCTCGAACTTGTGTCCGAGGTCCTTGAGGGTCCGGTAGTGGTTGGGACCGAAATAGAACTCGAACGGGATGCTCCCCTGCCCGCCGGCAGGCAGGTCGCCGCGCATCCAGGCCGTGCAGGACATCAAGTTGCGCTCCGGATCGTCCTGCGGCATGAAATTGACGGCCAGCTCGCCGGAGGCGAACTGCTGCGGGGCACGCAGGATGGCGGAGAAGAACTGCTGCTGGAACGCGAACCAGCTCAGGCGGGAGTCCACCCGGCGCGAGGCGTTGCGGCCGCGACCGATTTCGACGGGCTTCTTGTCACCCTCGAAATAGTAGTCCAGCTTGGAGTACTGGGACTCGTTCTTGTAGCCCTTCTCCATCCGGGGGATCATCACATTGTAGTCCAGGTCGAAGACGCTGACATTACGCGGGATCACATCCTGCATCCCCACGAAGGAAAGCAGGTTGTCCACCCGGTAGGAATCGGCGTGGAGCGTATACTTCTGCTCGATGTAGCCGCCTCCGGCGAAAGGCAGACGCATCACCAGGGTGCTGTCGGTCTGCTCCGCGACCTCGAAGACGAAGTCGCTGGTGCGGATGTACTCGCCGGTATAGACGCTGATCGAATACTCGGAAGCGCCGGGCTTGAACAGATACAGCTCCGTGCTGTCGTAGTTCTTGTAGTCCTTGATCCGGGCCGACCAGGGCTGGGCGCCCTTGGTGGTGAATTCAAGCTTGATCTTGCTGTTCTCCAGGGCCACGATGCCGCCCTCGGCGCGGGAAGCCGCCTCGAGGGTGGAGTCCTTGTAGATGGCACGGGGGGCGGCCTGCTCCATAGCGGAGTCGGCCAGGGCGACGGTCCGTTCCGCCTCGGCGAGTTCACGCTCGAGGGTCTCGACGCGGGAGATGGAATCCAGCTGAGCCTGCTGTTCGGCCGCCTTACGCATCTGGCGGGACTGGAACAGCGAGAACCCGATGAAGATGACCGCGATGAGGACGAATCCGATGATTGAATTCTTGTCCATTACGCCTCGCCCTCCTCGGCCTTTCTGATCTGCGCCTCCAACTCCTTCAACTCGGCCTTGGCTTGCTCAATGCGCTCCTCCATCTGGCGGATCAGCGGCTCGCTGTTCTTGGAGGCGGAGAAGAATCCAATATTGTTCTCGTAGGTGGTGATGTTCTGCTGGAGCTTGTTGTACTTCTCGATCAGCAGGTCCTTGGGACTGCGCGGGGCGCGGCCGCCGCGCGGCTGGGCGCCGCGCTGGGACGAGAAGGCAGGGAACTTCTGCTGCATCGCGTCACGGTAGGCGCGGTTGACGTTGTCCTTCTCCTTGAAGGGAACGTGGCCGATGGCGGAGAAGCGCTCGGCGAAAGCGTGCATTGCGGCTTCGTCGGCGGCCTCGTCGGTGCACTCATAAGCGAGGATGTCCTCGACGACCTTGCGCTTGGCTTTCAGGTTGCCGTAGAAATCATTCTCTCCCCCGGCATTGGCATCGCGGGCGGCAAAGAACTCGTCGCAGGCGCCGCGGAACTTCTTCCAGAGGGCCTCGGACTTCTTGCGCGGCACGGCGCCGATCTCCTTCCACTGCTTCTGCAGGGCGATGAACTGGTCGGTGGCCTTCTTCCAGTCGGTGCTGGTCTTGAGGGCCTCGGCCTGCTCGATCAGGGAAAGCTTCTTCTCGAGGTTCTCGTTCATATTGTCCTTGATGCCGGAGTAGAACTCGCGCTTGCGGGTGTAGAAGGCATCACAGGCCGTGCGGAAGCGGTCGTAGATCTTCTGGTTGTCCTTCTTGGTGGCATAGCCGATGCGGCGCCAGGCGGCCTGGATCTCCTCGATCTCCTTGGAGAGGGCGTTCCATTCGCCGGAAGACTTGATCTCGCGGGCGACGATCGCCTCGGTGCGCTCGCACAGTTCGGTCTTCTTGGCGAGGTTGTCGGCCTGCTGCTCCTTAAGCCCCTCGAAATGAGCCTGGTAGCGCTTGTTGATCACGGCGGTGGCCGCCTTGAAGCGGTTCCAGATGTCCTCGCGCTTCTCGCGCGCGACGGGGCCGTATTCTTTCCACTGCTCGTGGAGTTTCTGCAGCTCGTGGAAGGCGCTCACGACGTTCTCGTTCTCGGCGAGTTTCTCGGCCGCCTCGCAGAAGGCCACCTTGGCCTCGAGGTTCTTGCGGAAGTCCAGGTCGCGCAGGTCGCGGTTGATCTTGACCATGTCGTAGAACTTCTCCACATAGAACTGGTAGGTATCGTTGATGTCCCGGAAAGCCGTGGCCGGCACGGGGCCCGCCTCCCTCCAGCGATTCTGGAGTTCGCGGAACGCCGGGAACTGGGCGCTGACATCCTCCTGGCCCTCGACGATGGCTTTGAGATCCTCGATGATGGCCTGCTTCTTGGCCAGATTCTCCTCACGCTGGGCATCTTGCTGCTTGTTGAACTCGGCGCGCTCCTTCTTGTAATCGGCATAGAGCGCCTTGAAATTCTGCTCGACGGCTTCGAAAGGATTATTCTGGCTGGACTCCGCGTCTTCGGACACGCCGCTCTCGCCTTTTAGCTTGCCGAGCAGGCGGTAGAAAGCCGACTTGATGGCTTCGGCTTCCTTGGAGCGGGACATCCGCTCCGCGCTGTCTTTGAGTTGTACGAACAGATCGGAAAGTTCCGCGAGGGTCTTGTCCGCGAAGCTGTCGGCCTTGTCGGCCGGGGCCGGCTCTTCTGCTTCGGCTTGCGCCGGTTCTTCCTCGGCGGGGACCGGTTCTTCTTCAACCGGTGCCGGTTCTACTACTGCGGGAGCCTCCTCGGCAGGGACCGCCTCCACGGCAACTTCTGCCGCGGTCTCGACGGTGCTCTCGGCCTTTCCGGATACGGTGTCCACCTGGCCTTCTACATCTGAAAGGACTTGCTGGATCTCTTCAGGATTGATGATTTCGCTCATAATATCAGAGTTATAGATTAGTTATAACCCACAAATATACTAAAATTAAATAAAAAGGGTATTTTTGCAGGACAAAACTTATCATTATGAGAATTGATATCCTCACCGTCGTCCCCGAACTGCTGGAGAGTCCCCTCTCCTACTCCATCGTGGGACGTGCCATCAAAAAGGGCCTGGTGGACATCCGGGTGCACAACCTGCGCAAATACGGCATCGGTCCGCGCAAGAACGTGGACGACTATAGTTACGGCGGCGACGCCGGGATGGTCATGCGCATCGAGCCCGTCTACCAGATGATCGAGGAGTTGAAAGCCGAACGCAACTACGACGATGTCATCTACCTCTCCCCCGACGGCGAACGGCTCACCCAGGCCATCTCCAATGAACTCTCCCTGAAGGAAAACCTCATTCTGCTCTGCGGTCACTACAAGGGCATTGACCACCGTATCCGCGAACACCTCGTCACCCGGGAGATCTCGGTGGGCGACTATGTGGTGAGCGGCGGCGAGATTCCCGCGGCCCTGCTCGCCGATTCCATCGTCCGGCTGATCCCCGGCGCCTTGACCGACGAGACCTCCGCCCTGTCCGACAGTTTCCAGGACGGGCTCCTCTCGCCCCCCGTCTATACCCGCCCCGCCGAGTTCAACGGATGGAAAGTTCCGGAGGTCCTGTTAAGCGGAAATCCCAAGCTGATCGAGCAATGGCAAGATGAACAGGCACTTAAGCGAACGGAAGCCCTCCGACCGGAGTTAGTTAGTAAAAAACTTTAATAATTCAAGTGAATTTTTTCTAATTTTTTTCAGAAATTTTTAGAAAAAACTTGCCGAATTAAAAAATGTGCGTATCTTTGTAGTCGGAAATGAAACAACTCTACTCCGGTTCTGTGCCGGAGACTTCTAACCAACAATAATTAACCTTCTATAAGGTAATACACTACTAACTAACCGTAAAGACCCGCTGCGACAGCGGGTCTTTGTCGTACCCTTGTACGACAAAGACCCTGCGGGCTCCTGATTACCGAGGGGTGTTCCCCTCGGGCTCCCCCCGTCGCTTCGCTCCAAACCTATATCCAAACGACAAAGACCGCTGATGCCGACCTCGCTTCGCTCAAACGCCCCGGGGGCAGACCGGCCTCCCGGGCCTGCAGCGCGATTAGGAGGGCGGCGGTCAGCGGGGCCCGACGAAGACCCAGGACGGCGTCTGTCTGACGACTGTTGGACGGCTCCGCAGGAGACGGCCAAAAAGGAGGAGTCAGCCGTCCAGCAACCGAGGCGGAAAGCCCCGCCGCCGGCCCGACGTCAGCGCGCAGGCCCGGGAGGCGCGGACTGCCAGAAGGGACCTGGCTCTCTGACGCTTCGCAGACGGGGCTGGAAGATTGCTGTAAAATGATTTCGAAACAAGTTGTAAATACATTATCTTTGCAGATAGTATCCACATAAGTTTGTCCAGATGAAATCCGTCCGAATCCTGCGCGCCGCCCTCCCCCTGATCCTCGCCCTGCTCTGCTGCGGCTGCTCCGCGCGCGTAAAACAATATAAAATAGAAGTCGTGAAGGAGTACCCCCACGACACGGGCTCCTACACCCAGGGCCTCTTCTTCCACGGCGGACACTTCTACGAAAGCACGGGCCAGTTCGGCGAGTCCACCTTCCGCGAAGTCGAACTCGAGACCGGCAAAGCCCTGAGCCGCATGAACTTCCAGCCGAAATACTTCGCCGAAGGCTCCGTCATGCTGGACGGCAAACTCTTCATCCTGACCTGGCTCAACAAGGTCGCCTTCGTCTACGACGCCGCCACCCTGGAATACCGGCAGACCTACTCCTACCCCCGCGAAGGCTGGGGCCTGACCACCGACGGCAAATCCCTGATCGCCTCGGACGGCACCGCCCGGCTCTATTTCCTCACCCCGGAATTCAAACAAGAGCGCTCGGTCACCGTCACGATGGACGGTCGTCCCGTGCGCTACCTCAACGAACTGGAATACATCGACGGCAAGGTCTGGGCCAATGTCTACACCACCGACCTGATCGTGATCATCAACCCCGCCGACGGCAAGGTCGAGGCCCGCATCGACTGCAGCGGCCTGCTCCCCAACAAGTTGCGCAGCCCCAATACGGACGTGCTCAACGGCATCGCCCGCGACCCCGCCACGGGCAAAATCTACCTGACCGGCAAATACTGGCCCCGCCTGTACGAGGTCAAACTCATCCCGCAGAATTAACCCCGAACCATAAAAAAACCGATATGAACCGACACCTCCCCACCCTCCTGCGCCGGGCGCTGCCCTTGTGCGCCCTGCTCCTTGCGCTGTTCGCCTGCCGACAGCCCGTCAAACCGCTCAAACCCGAGACCGGACAGCTCGCCTGGCCCGAGATCACCCGGGAAACCAAGCCCTGGACCCGCTGGTGGTGGCCTGCCAGCGCCGTCGGCAAATCCGATATTGACACGATGCTCGACCAGTACGCCGAGGCCGGTCTGGGCGGCATGGAGGTGACCACCATCTACGGTACCAAGGGTTACGAAGACCGTTTCCTGGAATATCTCACCCCCGCCTGGATGGACCTGTTCACCTACACCCTGGAGCAGGCCGACGCCCGGGATATGGGCATCGACCTCGCCAACGCCTCCGGCTGGCCGTTCGGCGGCCCCTGGGTAACCCCGGACTATGCCTGCCGCTACCTGGCCTACAAAACCTTCCGGCTGAAGGGAGGCGAGACGCTCCAGGACCAGATCCGCTACACCGAACCGGCCATGGTCCGCACCATCGGCATCCCGGACGACATCTCCCGGATGGAATATCCCATCGCGGCCAATGACAGCCTGCAGCAGCATGCCTATGAGCAGGTCCGCTATCCCCAGGACCTTCCCCTGATCGCCGTCACCGCCCACAGCGCCACGGGCGCCTATGAGGACCTCACCGGCCGGGTCCGGGAAGATCTCACCCTCGACTGGACGGCCCCCGAAGGCGACTGGACCCTCTGCGCCCTGTTCCTGGGCTGGCACGGCAAACTCGTGGAGCGCGCCGGTCCGGGCGGCGAGGGCGACGTGATCGACCACTTCTCCGGCGAGGCCATCGAGCGCTACCTCCGGAAGTTCGACGAAGCCTTCAAGGGCTACGACGTCAGCAAGATCCGCTACTATTTCAACGACTCCTACGAGGTGGACGACGCCCGCGGCAACTCCGACTGGACCCCGGAATTCTTCGCAGAATTCCAGGCCCGCCGCGGCTACGACCTCAAGCCCCATATGGCCGAACTGCTCGGCGTGGCCGGCGACAAGGATGTCCAGGACCGCGTGGTCTTCGACTACCGGCAGACCATCGGAGAACTCCTGCGCGAGAAGTATTCCGCAATGTGGCAGGAGTGGGCCGCCCGCCAGGGCAAGGGCATACGCAACCAGGCCCACGGCTCCCCCGCCAACATCATGGATCTCTACGGGGTCAGCGATGTCCCCGAAACCGAGGGCCGCAGCATCATCGGCATGAAGACCGCATCGTCGGCCGCCCACGTGACCGACAAGCCGCTCACCTCCGCCGAAGCCTGCACCTGGCTGAACGAGCACTTCTATTCCACCCTGGGCGACGTCAAAACCTCCGTGGACACCTATTTCCTGTCGGGCGTCAACCACATCTTCTACCACGGCACCTGCCTCTCGCCGGATGACGCTCCTTGGCCCGGCTGGATGTTCTATGCCGCCGTGCATTTCCAGCCCACCAACCCGTTCTGGAAGGATTTCGGCGCTTTCAACAGCTATGTGGCCCGCTGCCAGAGTTTCCTGCAGGCCGGGCATCCCGACAGCGACATCCTGCTCTTCTTCGATGCCACCGACCTCCAATCCGAGCGCGGCCGCGAGCAGCTGCTCTTCCACATGAATCAGAACACCCCCACCCAGAGTGCCATCGGCAAATCCGCCGAGGCCCTCTACGACCGGGGCTACACCTGGGACTACATCACGGACAAGATGGTCCTGGAGAACATCCGCACCGACCGCCACGAACTCGTCACCCTGAACGGCAGCCGCTACAAGACCCTCATCGTCCCCGAATGCGACAAGATGCAGCTGGCCACCTTCGCGAAACTCCTCACGCTGGCGGCCAGGGGAGCCACCATCCTGGTCGAAGGCGACCTGCCGAAGGATGTACCCGGCCTGAGCGACCTGGAGAAGAACCGCAGCATGTTCGAGAAACTCAAGGGCTCCCTGCGCTTCAAGGAGCAGGACGGCATCCGCGTCGCCCGCCTGGGCCTGGGGCGCATCTGTGTCTCCTCCGACCTCGACGCCCTGCTGGCAGGAGCCGGCATCAGCCGCGAGCGGATGTATGATCTGGGCCTGCAGTGCATCAGCCGCGTCAAAGATGACGGCGGCCGCTATTACTTCGTCAAGAATTCCGGCGCCGAAACTGTCGAAGGGTGGATCCCGGTGGATGCCGTCTGCGGCAGCATCGGCATCTACGACCCGATGGACGGCCGCTTCGGTTTCGGCCGTGTGCGCAGCGGCGAAGACGGCAAGGCCGAGGTCTTCCTGCGTCTGCTGCCCGACGAGTCCCTGCTGCTCGAAACCTTCGCCGGCAGTTATGACGGTGCCTCCTTCGACTTCTACCAGCTGAATGGCGGCAGGCGTATCCTGGCGGGCGACTGGACCGTGGTCTTTACCGACGGCGGCCCCGCCCTGCCCGCCTCCCGCACCATCAGCCGGCTCGGCTCCTGGACCCTCTACGGGCGGGCCTATGAAGTCTTCTCCGGCACCGCCGAGTACCGCTTCAAATTGACGGGCGTCCAGGACAAGGCAGATGCCTGGGAGCTCGATCTCGGCGACGTGCGCGAAAGCGCCAGCGTATGGCTGAACGGAAAATGCCTGGGCACCCTCTTCAAGAAGCCCTTTACCGTGCGGCTCACCCAGGAACAGGCCGAGCGCGGCGGCGAGCTCGTCGTGAAAGTGTCCAATCTGATGACCAACCGCATCATTGACATGGACCGCAACGGCAAGCCCTGGAAGATTTTCTACAACGCAAACATCCAGCCGCGCATCCCCATCAGCCGCGCTCCGGACGGTTCCTTCAGCGCCGCCGGCTGGGACTTCCGTGAGTCCGGTCTGCTCGGGCCCGTCACGCTCTCCGCGCTCTCCGTCCAGCAATAAGACGGATCCGCTCCCCCGCTGTTCTAATTGCGCAAAAAAGTGTATCTTTGTGCGCAATTAGAACAGGTGGAGCGATCTGCCGCCCGAAAGGGAGGAAAGTCCGGACAGGACAGGGCATCCCGCTGCGGAAAGCGCAGGTGGGGGTAACCTTACGAGAGTCGTAACAGAAAAGAACCGCCCGCCCCCGGGGCTCCGGCCCCTGACGGCAGGCAAGGGTGAAAACGCGGGGCAAGAGCCCACGACGCCCGGCAGCGATGCCGTGCGGGTACGACGCCGGGACCTGCAAGACCAAATATACTGGCAGATGAGGGCGGCCCGCCCGATGCCAGGGGGTAGGTTGCGAAGATAAATGGCAGAAAACCAGTGAACAGAAACCGGCTTACGGCTTCGCCTGTTCTTTCTTTTTGCGCCGCAGGGACTTGCGCAGTTTCTTTTCTGCCTCGACCACTCTCTCCTTTTGCTTTTCCAGGAACGTATTGAAACGCTGCATGCGCTTCCCTTCCTTGACCGAGGAGAGCCGGTCGGCCAGTTCTTCCGCCTCTGAACGGATGCTCGGGAAGCGGAGGCGCATCTTCTCCGCCAGGTGGCGGAAATAGGGCGCTTTGTGGCGGTCGCGCTTATCGGCGTACATCTCGTCGAAGCAGATCATGATTCCGGTGTCGTAGGCATCGAAGAACTCATCGTTGATCCCCGTGCCGAGCATCTTCATCGTCGGTGAGATATTCATATACGAATTCACCAGCGGCGGAATGTTGAACCCGAGTTTGCGCACCGCCTCCTTGAGGTTGCGGTAGTCGGGTTTGAATTCGTCATCCTTCAGGATCAGGTTCAGCAGGCGGCTGTCCGTCTCCACATCCACGGGGTACTTGGGGCGGGCCAGTTCGTCGGGATCCGGGAAATGTTTCCAGAGGAAATGCTGGATGAGTTCGCGGCAGGATTTGTCGAAGGTCGGATAGATGGTCATCTTGCCCAGCAGGTACATGATGTTGGGGTGCTGCAGGATAACGGCCGCGATGCCGTCCCAGAGGTTGTCCAGGGCGAAGATGCCCTTGGCTCCGGCTTTGGAACTCTGGTACTCGGGCGTGACGAAGGAGCGGCCCAGTTCGATCACGTGGGGCAGGTAGTCCCGGATGAACTCCTCCGAATAATGGAACATATGGGAGGAGGTGATGTGGGGCTGTCCGTCCGGCTGCATCTTGACATCCGGTCCCAGGATGTAGCGGTATCCTCCGATGATGGCGGAGGCCTCCGGATCCCAGATGATGATCTGCTTGTATGGATGGTCCGAAGTCGTATCGAACTCGTCGAGGTCGACGGACATGCCGGTACCGCCGCCTGAGTCGCGGAAAGCGATTTCCCGCAGGCGTCCGATTTCCAGCAGGACGTTGGGGGCATCCTGGCCGTCGACGACGTAAATCTCGTTGTCAGCCTTGTTGGTGTCGCACAACTTCTTGTCAGGGGTAAGTTCCGCTCTGAGCAGTTCAGGACTTACCGGGTCCAGCACTTTTTCCATATCGAACGATTATAATTGATACACTTGTTCACGCACCCAGGCCGCCCACTGCAGCGCCGTCCGGCTCTTGTCGAAGGTCTCGGGCGGGATAGGCTTGCCGAGGATGATCTTGAAAGTCTTGTTCTGCGCCCGGTAGAACTCGTCCGGGAGGAAGAGCATCGGGATATTGAACTTGAGTTTGAGCGTCTTGCGGAAGAGCCAGTCGGCGCGGTAGAAGCGGGCCGAGTTGCGCCCGACAAAATGGACGGGCACGATGGAGCGGCCGTTGGAGACGCTCTTTGTGATGAAGGTCTTGGTCCAGGGAAAATCCTGCACCTTGCCGTCTATCTTGCGGGACGCCACGCCGGCGGGGAACATCAACAGGTGATTCTCCGATGCGAAGGCCTCGTCTATCATCCGGGGCAGGTCGCGCGCCTGGCCGCCGACTTTGTTGATCGGCACGCAGAGCGGGGCGATGGGCTTGATGTACAGCAGGAAATCATTGACCAGCATCCGCATCGGTCCGAAGTTGCGGGTGATCAGGCTGCACAGCGCCAGCCCGTCCACGCCGCCGAGCGGATGATTGGAGGCAAAGGTATAGAGGGTTCCGTTTTTGGGGACATTCTCCAGGCCTTCAACTTCGATCGTGACCCCCATCCGGCTGAGTGTATCGTCACAAAAGTCCGCACCCTGGTAGCCCCGGCTGAGGATGTTGTTCATCCAATCCTGGTGCACGAAACGCTTCATGAAGCGTACGACGAAACCGGGGACTTTCTTTCCCTTGAATTTAGTAGCGACAATCCGGTCCAGATCCAACAGACCGTCAGGGATGGCTTCAGGCATATCGGCAGGTTTTAGTAAGGCAAATATACCAAAAAACAATGAATTAATCCAGCACTTGCCGACCGATCAGGTCATAATCTTCCGCATCGACGATGCGCACGCGGATCATATCCCCCACGCGCACATCCGGCGAGAGTTCCCGGACGAGGATTTCGCCGTCCACCTCGGGACTCTCGAATTCGCTGCGGCACACCGCTGCGCCGTCCAGCACCTCGTCCACCAGGACCTGTACTTCCGTCCCGATCCGGCTGCGGTTGCAGGAGAGGGAGATCTCGCGCTGGAGTTCCATCAGGCGGTCCAGACGTTCTTGTTTAAGTTCAGCGGGCACTTCATCCGGGAGATGTGCCGCGCCCCATGTCCCCTCCTCTTCGCTGTACATGAAGGCGCCCAGACGCTCAAAACGCGCCTCGCGCACGAAATCCAGCAGCTCCTCGAACGCTTCGGGCGTCTCGCCGGGATGTCCGACGATCATCGTCGTGCGGAGCACCACACCCGGCACGACCTCCCGCAGGCGGGCGATGAGCGCGCGCGTCCGGGCCCCGTCGATGTGGCGGTGCATCCGGTCCAGCACCCCGTCGGAGATATGCTGCAGGGGGATATCCAGGTATTTGCAAACCTTGGGGTTGCGGGCCATCATGGTGAGGACGTCCTCCGGGAAGTCCGCCGGATAGGAATAGTGGATGCGGAGCCATTCTATCCCCTCCACCGCCGAGAGACGCTCCAGCAACTCTGCCAGGGCACGGCGCCCATAGCGGTCCAGCCCATACCAGGTCGTGTCCTGGGCGATCAGGATCAATTCGCGCACGCCGCGCGAAGCAAGCAGTTCCGCTTCCGCAACGAGTTCTTCCATCGGGACGGAACGATGCGTCCCACGGATGAACGGGATGGCGCAATACGAGCAGCGGCGGTCGCAGCCCTCGGAAATCTTGAGATAGGCATAGCCCTTGGCCTCGGCGATGCGGCGTGTCACGAAGGGCGCGGGACACACCCCCAGCCAGCGCAGGACCTCCCCGAGGTCGCGGGCGCCGAACCAGGCATCCACCTCCGGAATCTCGGCAGGCAATTCGGCCCGGTAGCGCTGCGACAGGCAGCCGAACACGGCCACGGTCCCCGCCTCTCCGCGTTTCTTGGCTTCCACGGCCTCGAGGATGGCGGCGATGGATTCTTCCTTGGCGTCACCGATAAACCCGCAGGTGTTGACCAGCAGGACATCGACCGGCTCGTCGCCGTCCACGATGCAGAAAGCATCCGGTGGCAGTTGGGCCAGCAGATGCTCTGTGTCGACGGTGTTCTTCGAACAGCCGAGGGTGACGACCCTAAGCCTCCGCGGCATCGGCGTTCTCCTCTTCCTTGACGAAATCGAACGAAGCGTACTTGTCGATCTGGGCATACCAGTCTACGACCTTACGCATATGGGAGACGTAGAAACGGTCGGGATCGTAGTTGGGGATGGCCTTGCTGAACAAGTCTACGAGTTCGTGTTCGGGGGCCTTGGGAGAAGGGGCCGGCTGGTCGCCGAGTACCGCCTTGAGTGCAAGGAACACCTCGTCGAGTTTCATCTCGCCCTCACTGGTGAAGATGGCGATGTCTGCGAGGGTGGAGATGCGGCTGGAGGTCGGGAAGACCCTGCGCTGCTTCGTCTCGAGGTTCTCGGCGATGGCACCGCTGCGTGCCTGGGCGATATAGTGGAAAAGGCCGTGCTGGCCGGATACGGAAAGGAGCCGTGCTAAATCAGTTTGCATATCAATTGTCGGATTTTGAGTTGTAATTCGGGAAGGGTCGCGGAATTGTCCACGGTGAAGTCGATCCGCGCGGGATCGAAAGCCTGCAGGGCATCCCGCTCGGCCGCCTTCGGATTGCGCTGTACGCGCATCGCATAGGGCGCCGACACGAGCAGGACCTGCTCGTACAGGCCATCGAACTGCGGTTTATCCAGGGCGATGGCCGATTCGACAAAGAGCAGCGGAGCGGTCTGGGCCGCCTTCCAGGCCTTCAGGTCCTCCACGACATACGGATAAACCAGGGATTCGAGGGCGGCGAGTTTGTCCGGCTCGGAGAAGACCCGGCCGATCTCGGACCAAGGCAGGCCCAGGCGCTCCTCGATGCTGCACTTGAGACCCGGAATGAGGGAGTAGAGCATCTTGGTGCGCTCGTCGCAGTTATAGACCGGAAAGTCCATCGACGAAAGGTAACGGCAGACTTCCGATTTGCCGCCGCCGATCGGACCGGTGACCAGGATCGTCTTCATCTCATTCGGTACTTTTGACCAGGCAGTCGAACACTTCGGGCGTGAGCGTGTAGTCGATCACGCTCGCAGGAAGGCCGTCCACGTGCGCCACACAGCGGCCCGTACGGGACAGGGCGAAGTCGTGGTAGTCGATATAGAAGTCCGTGACCGCCGCGGGATCGGCCGTGGTCGGGAAAGCGCATCGGAACACCACCGTGGCCATGGAGGGCAGGACGGCGAGGTCCACGTGGGCCGGGACATTGCGGGTGAGAATCTTGACCTCGGAGCGGATTTCCACATAGCGGGAGACCTCCATCGAGTAGATGGCCTCATCGTGCGACAGACGCACGCCCGAAATCGTCTCGAGGGGGATCTTGCCGTGGACACTGCTGCGCAAGAGCGTGAGCGTCAGCGGTTTGGTATGCACGAAGGAGATGTTGTCCAGCCGGGAGGGTTCCCCATAGACGAGCACGGAATCCGGCTGCAGCGACATCGGGGTCTGGGCCATGAACTGGGGTTCGAAAGACAGGGACAGCACCGGACGGACCGGAACCTTCTTGTAGGTCTCCTCCGGGAAGGAGAAGGAGATGTCCTCGGAGATGAACGACTCTACCGAGGCGTCGTCGCCGAAGAGCTGGGCGCCATAACGGTAGAGATTGGCGTTCGGAATGGAGTACCACTCCCCCTCGTCGTGCCGGAAATCGGCGGAGGCGAAAGTCACCTGCACGGCGCGTTTGTGCTTACGCGAGAGGAACAGGTGCCGGAAGCCGGTGGCCCCGACCTGTGCGGTCACGGTGGCCTCCGACGTAGACACGGCTGAACGCCCCTCGATGTTGCTCGTCGCGACCACCGGCACGCTCACAATCGCCACATAACGCTGCGACAGATTGAGAACGAGCCAGAAACCGGCCGAAAGCAGCACGCAAAGGAGGAATTGTACCCAGCGTTTCACGGATTACTTCTTGTCGGTCTGGGCGGGGGTGTCGCTCATATCCCGCTGGATCGAAGACTTGTCCACGCGGAGTTTGGTCTCGCCGTCCACCTTGATCAGGACGCTGCGCTCGTCCACCTCGGCGACGGTCCCGTAGATACCGCCGGCAGTGATGACCTTGTCACCCTTCTTGAGGGCGTTGCGCATCGCCTCCAGTTCTTTCTGCTGCTTGCGCTGGGGACGGATCATAAAGAGGTACATGACCAGGAACATCAGGGCGAGCATCAGGATGAAGCTGAGGCTGCCACCTGCGGCATTCTGTCCGGCGGCGCCACCGGCCGCCTGCAAAATCATCATATTCATATTCTTAATTGTGTTGGTTGATCAGTTTGTCCAGCAGGCCGTTGACGAAACCGCTGCTCTCCGGCGTGCTGTAGTATTTGGAGATCTCCACGTACTCGTTGATGATGATGCGCGGAGATACTTCAGGTGCGATCCGCGCCTCGGCCATCCCGCATGCGATCAAGGCGAGATCCGTGGTGCAGAGACGGTCCCGGGTCCACTTCGGGGTGAGATCCGCGACCCGGGCGCAGAAGTCGTCGAAGTTCACGTAGGCGGTCCGGAGCAGGTTCACCACGAAACGATGATCGTTGTCGAGGTGTTCGTTGCCGGGGACCTCGCTCATATACAGGGGCGGCAGGCGCCAGGTTTCCCCCTGCCCGAGGGCACGCACCGAACGGCAACACCAATTCAGGGCATAACCCAGGTCATCGTTCCAATGGATGGAGAGGTCCTCCAGGATCCCGGCGAGTTCATCGCGGTCCTCGAATTCCCGTTCAAAAATGCGCACCCACAGGCGGGCGTCATCCTCCATCGAAGATTCGCCGTTGTCCAGGTATTCCTTGAAATATTTGCGGGCGCGGAGACGCTCGTAGAGGCGGCGCAGCAAGACATCATACTGGTCCCAGGAGAGTTTCTTCCGGGTGATAAGCTTGTTGAAATCCGGGTCTTGGGAGAGAATCTGCGCAATGCGGTTCTCGACGAACTTGAGTTTGGGATGGAGCTCCTCCTGGGTAGGATTGAATTTGGCGCGCGCCGATTCAATCCGGCCTCGGGCCTCCTCCGTGAGCGGCGGGACGATGGAAAGGAGGAACAGATAGAGGTCCCGGGTGGACTCGCACGCGATATCCAGCAGTGCTTCCGCCTCCTTGAGGGTCATACCGTGGTTTTCCGCGTAGCAGTAGATGGTCTTGAAGGCCTTGATACGGAGAATTCTTCGGTTGAGCATACTTTCAAACAAATTTGTCTGCAAAGATAGCAAGTAATCAATAAAAAATCCTATTTTTGTGGAGGATATACATTAAAAATCGCTATGCGCAGAGACGATTACGATTCGGCAAGGTACGACCGGGGGGAAGCGGAGGATGTTTACTCCAAGCCCGTCCGGGCCGGCAAACGGACGTACTTCTTCGACGTTAAGGCCACCAAGGGCCGGAAGGATTTTTACCTCACCATCACGGAGAGCAAGCGTCGCAACAACCCCGACGGCACGTTCAACTACGACAAGCACAAGATTTTCCTCTACAAAGAGGATTTCGAGAAATTCTCCGAGGGCCTGGATGAGGTGATCGCCTATATCAAGGACAATTGTTTCCACGGCGAGATCCCGCAGCGGACCGCCGAGGGTTTCGGTGAAGTGGAATTCGAAGACCTCTGATGGGCGCCATCCTCCTCAAGGACGTCACCATCCGGGACTACCGCAAGGATGTCCTGATCGACAAGGGCCGGATTTGCAAAATCGGGCCCGCAGGTGATGCTGCACGCTGGCAGATCGCCGGTGACGTGGAGATGATGGACTGTTCCGGCAAAGTCGCCATCCCGGGATTTATCAATATGCACACCCACTCCCCGATGTCGCTGATGCGCGGGATCGGAGAAGATATGCATTTCCACGCCTGGCTGGACAAGATCTGGAAAGTCGAGGAGCATCTCGACCATGACTTCGTCTACTGGGCCACCAAGGTCGCCTGCCTGGAGATGATCCGCACCGGCACGACCACTTTCAACGACCAATACTGGTTCTTCGACTCCTCCGTGCAGGCCGCCCGCGAGATGGGTATGCGCATCGCCACGGGCTACGACGTGATGGACAAGGGAAGCCACGCCGAAGCCGAACGCCAGAAAGAGCAATGCATTGCCAAGAGCGAGGCCTTCCTGGGCGCCGGCGACCCCGGGCACATCTATGAACTGGCCTTCCACGCCATCTATTCCGTCAGCGAAGATATGATCTGCTGGACGGCCGACCTGGCCCGGAAATACGATGTCAACCTGCATATCCACCTCTGCGAGACCCGCAAGGAGGTAGAAGACTGCAAGGCCGCCCACGGCGGACTTACCCCTGTTGAGTACCTCGACAGCCTGGGTGTCCTCTCCCCCCGCCTGCTGGCCGCCCACACGCTCTGGCTCACCCCGCACGACATTGAGTTGCTCGCCACCCGCGGCGTGCACTGCATCCACAATATCAATTCCAACACCAAGCTCGCCTCCGGCTACCGCTTCCTCTATAACGAGATGCGAGACGCCGGCATCAATCTCTGCCTGGGCACGGACGGCTGCGCCTCCTCCAACAACCTCGACATCCTGGAGGCGATGAAGACCGCCGCCATCTTCCAGAAGGCCTGGCGGGATGATCCGTCTGCCCTGCCGCTACCCGAGTTGCTGGATATGGCCACGGTTAACGGCGCCCGGGCGCTCCGGATCGACGCCGGCCGCCTCGAGGAAGGTGCCGTCGCCGATCTGTGTCTCGTGGACACGGACAACACCTTTTTCCTCTCCCCCGGCCCCTTCCTCGCCAACCTCGTCTATTCGGCACATTCCGACTGCATCGACTCGGTCATCTGCGACGGCCGCTTCTTGATGCGTCACCGGGAGATCCCGGGAGAGCGGGAGATTCTCGCCGAGGCGCGGAGGGTCCTCGCCAAGATTACATAACCGACTGATAACCCAATAATTCTTCAACCTATGGATAGCAGACTTCGCACCTATAAACTCGCCGCCGACTACATCCTCAAGCAGACCGGCGGGAAAGTTCCCCTGATCGGAATCATCCTCGGCAGCGGCCTCGGCCGTCTCGCCGACCGGATCGAAGATCCCATCGTCATCCCCTACAAGAGCATTCTGGGATTTCCGGTGTCCACGGCCATCGGCCACAAGGGGAATCTGATTTTCGGGACGCTCGGCGGAAAATACGTCATCGCAATGCAGGGACGGTTCCATTACTACGAGGGCTACCCGATGGAACTCGTGACCATCGGCGTCCGCACCCTGGCCGTGCTCGGGGTAAAGTTCCTCTTCGTTTCCAACGCAGCCGGCGGCTGCAATCCCGACTTCCGGGTCGGCGACCTGGTAATCATCCGCGACCACATCAGTTTGTTCCCCAATCCGCTGATCGGTCCCAATCTGGATGAATTCGGACCGCGTTTCCTGGATATGACCTGCGCCTACGATCTGGAGTTGCAGAAAATTGCGGAAGATTGTGCCGCCCAGATGGGCATCACCCTGAAGAAAGGCGTCTATTTCGGCAGCACGGGCCCGACCTACGAGACCCCTGCCGAAGTTCGCTTCTATCGCACCATCGGCGCCGACTTGCTGGGTATGTCCACCATCCCCGAAGTCATCGTCGCACGCCATTGCGGGATGCGTGTCTTCGGCATGTCCGTCGTCACCAATGCCACCAACGTGGACAACGAATCAAAGGAATTCCACGATGGCGGCGAAGTCGTCCAGCAGGCCGACGCCGCCGCCACCAGGATGACGGAGCTTTTCTCCAAAATCATCGCCGCGCTATAGCGCGGAATCGAGGAAGTCGATAAATCCCTGGATGTCCAGGTTGTACGGCCGCGGCCCTGCGAGGCGGCGGCCGTCGCCGTCCAGCAGGAAGTAATTGGGCTGGGCGTTGACGCCGAAGTCGTGGAGAGCGATGTAGGAGTTGACCCGGCCCACGTCCTTGAGCGTCTTGCCTTGGTCGTTGACAACCCATTTCGATTCAGGCAACTTGGTCTTGTCATCCACGTGCAGGGCCACGATTACGAAGTCCTCCCGCAGCCGCCGGAGTACTTCGGGATCCGACCACACGCGCGATTCCATCTCCCGGCAGTTCACGCAGCCGTAACCCGTGAAATCCAGGAAGACCGGCTTGTCTGAAGCCTTGGCAGCAGCCAGGCCGTCCTCCAGATTGTCGTAGGCAGGCAAATTGTGCGCAATGCGTATCATCCCGTCGGGAAGGGCCTCATTCTCGAGCTGAACCGCGGAAACGCCTGTTCCGCCTCCTCCGGAGCCCAGGACGAAATCCTGCGTTTCCATCGGCGGCAGGTAGCCGGAAATGCCCTTGAGCGGGGCGCCCCACATGCCCGGAACCAGGTAGACGACAAAGGCGAAAACGCCGATGGCAAGAGCCAGGCGGCCGACGGAGAGGTATTCCAGCGGAGTGTCGTTCTTGAAGCGGATCTTGCCCAGCAGGTAGAGTCCGAGCAGGAAGAAGACGGCGATCCAGATGGCCAGGTAGACCTCCCGGTCCAGCAGGTGCCAGTGATAGGTCTGGTCGGCCGTGCTGAGGAACTTCAAGCCCAGGGCGATCTCGATGAAACCGAGTACGACCTTGACCGAGTTAAGCCAGCCGCCGCTCTTCGGGAGCTTCTTGAGCAGCGAAGGGAAGAGCGCCAGGATCGTGAACGGGAGGGCGAAGGCTACGCTGAAGGCCAGCATCGTGACCATCGGCGTCCAGAATTCGCCCTGCGTGCTCTTGATCAGGACCGTGCCGACGATGGGGCCGGTGCAGCTGAAGCTGACCAGCACCAGGGTCAGGGCCAGGAAGAAGATGCCGGCCAGGCCTTTGCGGTCGCTGTTCTTGTCGGCGCTGTTGGTCCAGCTGGAGGGCAGGGTGATCTCGAAGGCGCCGAAGAAACTGGCAGCGAAAACCAGGAAGACCAGGAAGAAAATGATATTGGGCAGCCAGTGGGTCGAGAGCCAGTTGAAGATGTCGGCCGTGACGCCGCTGCCGCCGATAATCCAGGTTATGCCGATGATCAGGCTGATCGGGACGGTATAAAGCAGGACGATGAAAAGTCCGTACAAGAAGGCTTTGAGGCGGCCCTGGCGGGGCGTTTCGCTGCCTTTCATGAAGAAGGAGACGGTCATCGGGACCATCGGGAACACGCAGGGCGTCAGCAGCATCGCGAAGCCCCACAAAATCGCCTCCAGAATCAGCGCCCAAAGATTACCTCCCTCGGTTCCCGCTCCTGCTGCCGGCAGGGTAGTGTCTCCTGAGACACTACCCTGACCGGCTGATGCAGGAGCTGTTTCGAGATCCAGTTCCGGAACAACACCTGCTGCAGACCCGGCAGTCTTGATAAATTCTTCGAAATCCCAGTCGACCGGCATATAGCACGCATCGCCCTCGCAAGGCATATACGTCACCGTCCCGGTCACGTGGTCGATGCCTTCGTCGAGCTCGCCCGTCAACACGATCTGGTTTCCACCCGAAGACGTCTTGACCTCGGACTTCCAATGAATCTGCGGCGTGGCCTGCAAGGCCAGCACAAGAAGGAAAATGCGTAACATATCCCGCTACTTGGCGATGGCGACGGAACGGGTCTCACGGATGACGGTGATTTTCACCTGCCCCGGATAGGTCATCTCATCTTGGATACGCTGGGCGATGTCCGTGGACAGGCGGGCGGCCTGTTCGTCGGTAACCTCGTCGGCTCCCACAATCACGCGGAGCTCGCGGCCAGCCTGGATGGCGTATGACTTGGTCACGCCGGGATAGGAGGCCGCCAGGTCTTCCATTCCCTTGAGGCGCTTGATATAGGACTCGATCACCTCGCGGCGGGCACCCGGGCGGGCGCCGGAAATGGCATCTCCGACCAGCACCAGCGGGGCGTAGATGGAGGTCATCTCCATCTCCTCGTGGTGGGCGCCCACGGCATTGCAGATCTCGGGACGCTCTTTGTACTGCTCCGCGAGCTTGGCGCCGAGGATGGCGTGCGGCAGCTCGGGATCCACGTCGCTGACTTTGCCGATATCGTGCAGCAGGCCGGCGCGGCGGGCGATCTTGGGGTTCAGCCCCAGCTCGGAAGCCATGATCGCACAGATGTTGGCCACTTCGCGGGAGTGCTGGAGCAGGTTCTGGCCATAAGACGAACGGTATTTCATCCGGCCGATGAGCTTGACGAGTTCGAGGTTGAGTCCGTGGATGCCCATATCGATGCAGGTGCGCTTGCCGGTCTCGAGAATCTCATCCTCGAGCTGCTTGCTGACCTTGGCCACCACCTCCTCGATGCGGGCGGGATGGATGCGGCCGTCGATCACCAGCTGGTGCAGCGACAGACGCGCAACTTCGCGGCGGACAGGATCGAAGGCAGACAGCAGGATGGCGTCCGGGGTGTCGTCCACCACGATCTCCACGCCCGTGGCAGCCTCCAGGGCGCGGATATTGCGGCCCTCGCGGCCGATGATGCGGCCCTTGACTTCGTCGTTCTCGATGGGGAAAGTGGTGACGGCATTCTCAATGGCCGTCTCCGTGGCGGTGCGCTGGATCGTATTGATCACAATGCGCTTGGCCTCCCGGGCGGCATTGAGCCGCGCCTCGTCCATCGTGTCGTTGATATAGGCTTGGGCCTCGGTACGGGCTTCCGCCTTCATATTCTCGACCAGCATCTTGCGGGCGTCCTCGGCGGTCATCCCGGCGATGTTCTCCAGTTCCTTGTTGACCTGGGCGGTGACGCGCTCACATTCCTCGAGCTTCGCGTCCAGCTTGTTCTTCAAGGCATTGACCTGCCCCTTCTGGGAGTCCAGGTCGTGCTGGCGGCGGTTCAACTCGCCGGCCTGTTCTTTGAGCTGCCCTTCGCGGGAACGGATATTGTTCTCCCGCTCGCGAAGCTCGTTGTTCTTCTTGTTCACGAAACTCTCATGCTCTCCTTTGAGCTGGAGGAATTTCTCCTTGGCCTGGAGGATCTTCTGCTGTTTGACATTCTCTGCCTCGAGATTCGCCTTCTCGATGATGGCATCGGCGCGTCCCTTGGAGATGATCCTGGTGACCAGTATATAAATTGCAAGGGCCAGGACGGCACCTGCAACTGCGGCTAGGATGTAGTATAAAAACATAATATATATAATAAAAAAGTATCCGCCGGGAGAAGCAGATACTGCATTGAAGAAAAAGAAAAAAGCCGTCAGCCGAGCTTTCAGAAAGCCTCTGATTATGTTTTGGGCTCCGTCCTGTCCCGGGCTTCCCGTCGTAGCGGGCCTGCCTTCCTCAGGACGAGTAGACCCGGTTCCGAAGAACTTGTTGTTTTCAGAAGATGGGCCTGACGGCTATTTACTTTTTCATACCTTCCAGATAGGCGGCCACATCGCTTTCGAGCGTCTGGACCTCCTCGACCAGGCGGGACATCTTCTTCTGCGCGGAAAGCTTGCCGGCCGCCTCCTGGATGGCCACGAACACCAGCTTGTCCTCCGGACTGCTGTCGGGGAAGCGGGCATCGAACTTGGTCATCATCGCCGACACGTCCTGCGCAGCCAGGCGCATCAACTGCTCCATCTCCGGAGAAGCGGCGCTGAGGCTATAAGACTTGCCAGCAACTTTCAACGTAATGTCCTGTGCCATATCAACTCTCCAGCAGCTTTATGCATTTGTCAATCTCCCGGATCAGTCTCGCAATGCGTTCTTTCGACTCCTGGGGATCCCCGGATGCCTGGAACGCCCGCATCAATTCGAGGTTGTCTATCTGTTGGTTCAAATTCGCAATCTGCTCCTTGTACCGCAGGCATTTTTCTTCGCTCGTGGCAAGCCGCTGTGCAAGATGGTCCGCCCGCTGCCTCTCGGCCTCGTATTGTGCCACCAGCTTGGCTATATTGGACTTGATCTCCTCGAGCATAGTCGATGCCTATTATACAATATGCAAATATAATAAAAAAACGGAGATTGTCAAATCTCCGTTATTCCTTTGTAAGTGGCACTCACCTGTTTATAACTCGCCAGATTGCCGATATCATAGCGGTGGCCCGGCATTTCCATCGCGTGGACGGCCGTCCGGGCCGCCAGCCAGGCGGCAAGGGACCCGGGTGCATCCACGGGGCATCCCGAAGCGATGGCCTCGCCCACGCGGCGCGCATCCGCGCACGTATAGAAATAGAAGGGCGGACAGCACCAGCGGCTCTTCGGAGCCGCGGGTTTCTCCTCCATCGACAGGATGCGGTCCTGCGCATCCACCTCGACGACCCCGCTCTTGTGCAGCCGGGTTTCGTCGGGCTCATAATAGCGCATCACACAGGAAGTCCCTTTGGAGCGGGCGTAGCGCAGGAAAGCCCCCAGGCTAAAGTCCAGCACATTGTCTCCGGCGATCACCAGCAGGTCCTCGTCCAGGCCGAGCTGCCCGATGGCGAATTGAATGTCGCGGACAGCCCCCAGCCGCGTCTCGTTGGAGGAAGTGCCGTCGTCTACGACCACAACGCCTTCCGGAGCCCATTCGCGGAACATGGAGGCGAATCTGTGATTGGAGATCACTACGAAGCCATCCACCTCCCCGGAAGCCGCGACATCATCGATCAGCCAGTCCAGGATGGTCTTCTCCCCTACTTTGAGTAATGGTTTGGGGAAGTTCTCCGTAAGCGGATAAAGGCGGGTGGCATACCCCGCAGCCAGAATCAGACATTTCATAGGCTCAGTCCGTTCGAAGAATAGCATCCGCTATACAGGAATCTATCCGCAAGTGCGGGGAATTCAGCTATATAGGCCCGGCGGACCGCGGAGGCGATGCTGTCCTCATATGCCGGATCGATCAAGGCCATGCAGCAGCCTTTGAAGCCGGCGCCGCTGAAGCGGCCGCCATAGACGCCGTCCTGGCGGACGATGAGTTCGTAGAGCAACTTGAGTTCAGGCGATCCCGTCTCCCAGTTGTAGATCGAGGAATGCCCGCTCTCCGTGGAGATCCGCCCATAGGTCTCGATATCCCCGGCGCGCCAGGCGGCTGCACCGCGTTCTACCCGCTCGAACTCCGTGTAGAAATGCTCTGCCCGCCGCCGCCAGGTCTCGGGAAGACGGTCTTTGAAGCGGTCATACACCTCGCGGGGCACCTCGCGGAGATGCGTCTCGCGGAACTTGCCATATTCCATCCCGGCATAGGCTTTCAGGGCATAGGCCGCGCTGCGCACTTCGTCAACACGCATATTGTAACGGCTGGACTGGAGATTGCGCTCCAATCCGGAGAAGAAGATACCGATCTTCCAGGGTTTGACGCCCGGAGCGGCCGGAATCAATTCAAACGAATCATCGAGGGTGTCGAGATAGAGCAGATGATCCTTTTTCGAATAGACCTCACAACACTGGTCCAACTTGCCCACGGACACACCCACATAATTGATTTCCGCCATCAAAGCCATCTCGATCAGTTCATGCTGGGCGGGATGCAGGTCATTGACCCTGCAGAGCGCCTTCAGGAAGGCGATGGTCACGGCCGCCGACGAAGACAGGCCGCCGATCGGCAAAGTGCCTTCGATCACGCCGCTGATTCCGTTCCGGATCGGATAGCGCCGGACCAGTTCGATGGTCGCTCCGCGCAGATAATCCGCCCAGTCTCCGCGCCGGGTCTCGAACACGTCCCGGACGTGCCACTGTGCTCGTTTCGGAAACTGCAAGGAGGCCAGTTCGACGATACCGTTGAGTTTGGTGTCGTAGGCGATGTGTATGCCTCTGTCGATAGCGAAACCGCTGACCTTGCCATACTGGTGGTCGACGTGTGCTCCGACGGGGCATACGCGATAGGGACAAAAAGCAACCGCCTGAGGAGAGCGGTGATAGATCGATTCAAACCTGCTGATGCACTTCATAGCGCAAAGATAGGAAAAGAAAGGGAGAAAAAAGAAGACCCGCAATTGCTTGCGGGTCCTCACGAATAATATTTATCTAAAGAGAAAACTATTTCGCTTTGATAATCACGGTGCGGCTCAGCACATCGTTGTTGAAGAAGATAGGATCGACACCACCGTGGGCGGAAGTCTCCATCTTGCTGGCAGGGATACCGAGGCTGATGAGGTAGTCATAGACAGCCTTGGCACGCTTCTCGGAGAGGGTCTGGTTGATCTTCGCAGTACCGGTCTTCTTGTCAGCGTAGCCGGCCACGGAGAAGGTAGCGTCAGCATTCTTCATAGACTCGGCATAGACCTGCAGGCGAGCCTTGTCCTTCTGGGTGAGGGTAGCCTTGTTGATATCGAAGAAGACAGCGGTGGAAGCAGGGATCTCGTTGTTGATGTACTTCTCGACCTCCTTGATGACCTCCTTCTCGACGACCTTCTCGACGATCTTCGGGTGCTTGTTAGCATACTCGCGGGCCAGCGCGTCAGCAGCCTCCTTGGAGAGGTAGCCGGCAGCGGCAGCGGCAGCGGCGGCACGGGCGAACTTGCCATGCTTGCCACCGATGGTCCAGATGGCGTTCAGGGTCACGCGGCCGGTGCCCTCAGCCTTGCGGAACTGGCTGGCGTCGCCGAAGACGGACGGGGTGATGCCATAGCGGCCCTCGAGAGCGAGCTCGAAAGCGTTGGTGAAGTTGTAACCGAGACCGAGACCGGCGCTGGCGCCGAAGCGGACCTTCGGATCAGTGGCTTCCTTGACAAAGAACACATCCTGAGCGGTGGCGGTGTTGACGAGCACGGAATTCTCCTTGGAAACATTCAGCTGCGGGCCGATGAAACCATAGACATCGAAGCGGGCGAGATCGTCAGCGAAGATGTTGGAGAAGTTGACCATACCATCGAGGTTGAACTCACCGAAGAGCTGGTTCTTGTACGGACGAGGGTTGTTGGTAGTCATATCAAAGGCATTCCCCTGAACGGCATCGAGGGTCTCGAAGGGACCACCGATGACACCGCGGACACCCCAAACCGGAGTGATATAACGGCCGACCATGATATTGCCGTAGAAGGAAGGGGTGTTGAAACCCTTGTTGTTGACGGAGATGATACCGCCACCGATGCCGATGAACGTGTCATTTCCCTTGTAGACAGCCTGGGCGTTTGCAGCAAACATACCGGCTGCAAGAGCGATAGACAGGGCGAGAACTTTCAGTTTCATATCGTTGTGTTTTTAATTTCGTTAGACAATGAATACTTGAGGATTACTCGCTATAGACGATACCACCACCGGCATTGTTGGCGCCACCGGGCTCACCCTGGCCGTGGACATAGTGTCCGTGGGTGTCAGGATTGGCCTTCTCCTCGAACTCAGCCTGAGTGGAAGAGAGCAGTCTGACCTTGGCCTCGACAACTTTCTCGAACGTCTCACCGGTCTTGTTGTTCTTAGCCGTGACCGTGAGGGTGCGAAGCGTCGTAGTATAGGTAGCGAAAGCCCTCCAGATCGCATAAGCGGAAACCGTGATGGGAAGGTGATTCACGACCTTCACAGTAGGCTCAGTATAGATCTCCTTGAGATTGGAAAGGACACCCTCGAAGCCGACCTTGGCGGAACCCTCGAGGAAAGAGGAACCAGTGACCACATCGTACTCGACGTCGCCTTCCAGGAGGAACTCGGACTCGTTGACATACCAGTTCACACCGTCGATGGTCTTGACAGGATAGTCGTGGACATTGATCATCTCAACCTCCTCATCGGTAGCAACATCAGACTCTTTGATTTCGTAAGAGTAGTCACCACCCTCACCGACGACGATGATGGCGTTGATAGCGGCCTGGCCACCAGGGAGCACGTCGGGGACGAGCACATCGTAGGTGTAAGGCTTCACGAACTTCGGTCCGTTGACGGTAACGGTCACCGTCTGGCCCGCGAGCTTCGTGCTCTCACCAGCAGAAATGGTCACCGTGTTGCCGGAAACGGTGCCGGCGGAAGACGTAAGGGTGTAGGTGCCGGAATAGTCCCCATGGTTGTTGATGTCAACAACCTTGACATTGATCGTCGCGGAACCGCCGGCGAGAGTGAATGCCGTCTGGATCTTCTCAGGCTGGCAAGCGGCAAACACACCAACTAACGCGATAAGCGAAAAAAACTTTTTCATTTCTTTAAAATAAATATTAAACATTAAACTTAATTCCTGTTTCGTAGTGCAAGCCCACAATTGGACATAGTTATACTATACAACCGACAAAGGTACTGCAGAAAAAGATAAAAAACAAATATTTTTGAAAATTTCATCGAGATAACTCCATATTAATATAATAGGGGTTAAAGTAGTTTCTGCTCATAATATTGTCGTCTGCCTCCGTGCGGAGTTCCTGGTAAAAACGCTGTTCGTTGTTGGCATTGTAGTTCATTCCCATCTGGCCGGAGGTCGTAATCTTGGGGATATAGCCGTGGCGCTTCATGCGGAAAGGCGGCAGTGCAATCTGGAAACGGAAACCGCCGTTGAGTTTCGGTGTGTAATAAATCCTGTCATAGATCTCCACCCCCCACTCGGCATAAAAACCGACGGAACAGTGGCGGAAATGCCGTATCATCTCATATTTGAGCGCGTAATCCCCATACAGGAAACGCTGGGCCCGCAAGATGAACTGGGTCTGGAGGGAAGGGTTGTAGTAATTGCCTGCCAGGCCGAAGATGAACATCGGCTCCAGAGCGTAACGCCACTGGAACCCGTTGAACATTGCCGGAGAGACGACACCCGCATTGGCATCCAGCCAGAATCGCTCGTTGGGGAACCACCAGGCAGCTTCGAGCATCGCTCCGTAACGGCGGTTGGACATATTGCCGACCGTCACCTTGCCAAGGATGTTCAGGTGCCAGGGATCCCGGAAGCGCTGGGACAGCGTGATGAAACCCGGATGGATTTTTTTATAACTGGCGTCGATGAAGTCCGTATAAATGGGGATGATCAGTTGATAGGTGAACCGGGCTCCCTTCCACAGCGGCACCTCCAGCGTGGGCTTGATTTCCCAAAGACTCTGGTATACCTGATCGATGATCAGATTCGTCAAAGATAAGGAGGGATAGAGGATCAAGTTCGTCTTGAGGAAGGAATCATTGAGCCGCTCCTTGTTCCGGACGGCATCCCAGGAGGCATCCAGGCGCTTGGTGGCCCGCCACACGCCGATCTGCGGATCGTAGGTGATCGTCAGTTCCGGAATCTTGCTATTTGTACCGATCAGTTTGACCGGCCGGGTCCCGTCCAGGCCGGCGCCCTCGATGATCTGGACGGCGCGGACGAAGCCTTCCGCCGGTATTTTGTAATAATCGTTTTCAACGGTATAGACCGTGAATTCCGGCGTCTCGGCGGCACGGACGTTCGCAAAACCCGCCGCAGCGAGACGCTGCGCCACGCTGTCTGCGTGGCTGACAAGCTGGGCCGCCGACGGGAGACTCGACAGCAGGGTGGCACACAGGATCGGGATCCACTTTTTCATTTCGCAAACTTACAATCTTACAAATTTAATATTTTTTCAGGATTTCCGTCGTCTCCAGGCGGAGATTCTTGTCATAAGTATCGTGCCGGACATAACCCACGCCCGGGGCGTACCAGCTATCCGAGATCGTGTCGCGGTATCGTCCGGGACCGCGCTCGACCTTGTGCTCGCGTACAACGACGCAATCGAAGGTCCCGGCCGGGGTCGCCAGCCGCTCGGGACGGAGCACCTCGCGCTCCGTGACATCGATCCGGTATTTCATCCCCGCTCCCTCCACGACGCAGCGGGCATCCGGCAGGCGGTCGCCGGGACGCATCTCCGGGGGCAGCAGGGCCCGGGTGCCGGTCGAGCGGAAAGCGGCCCGCGGGAGCAGGTTCTGCAACATCGCGATCAGCGTACTTCCCAGGTCCATCCGGACGGTGCCGTCCGGGGCGATCTCCACCTGCATCTTCGCCGCGCCCCCATACAAGGCAGCACCGCCCGGCCGGCGGAGGGTGAATAAGTACTCGACCATGCGGCCGGAAGGGTCCTGGCGCACTGCGTCAATCTCAAAGGTGGTCGTGCGGCGGAGCTTTCCGCTGCCGGCCTCGGTGCGTTCGTAATAAAGCGTCCGGCCCGGCCGGGTGCAGAAATACGGCTCGCCTGCCCGGGCAGGCAGGCTCAGCAGCAACAGCAGGCTCAGCAGAATGCAGGGTTTCACAATGTAAAGATGCAAAAAAAATCGTATTTTCGTGCCATGGAAAAGGATTATCCCACCCTGCAGGCTTACGTCGAAGCGGAGATTCTCCCCCGCTATGACGCTTTCGACAAGGCACACCGGCGGCCGCACGTGGAGCGCGTCATCCGGGACGCCCTGGCGCTCGCCGCTTTCTACCCCGTGGATCCCGACATGGTCTATGCCGCAGCGGCCTTCCACGACACCGGCCTGTGCGAAGACCGCCGGACCCATCACCTCATCTCGGGACGCATCATCCGGGAGGATCCCTTCCTGCCCCGCTGGTTCTCCCCGGAGCAAATCGAGGAGATCGCCCGGGCGGCCGAAGACCATCGCGCTTCCCTGGACCACGATCCCCGCAGCCTGCTCGGACGCATCATCGCAGAGGCGGACCGGCAGATCGAGCCGGAGACCATCGTAGCGCGCACCATCCAATATGGCCTGGACCATTATCCGGAACTCGACCGTGCCGCACACTGGGAGCGTACCCTGCAGCACCTGGGCGAAAAATACGCCGAGGGGGGGTACCTCAAACTCTGGATCCCCGAATCACCGAACGCCGCCAAACTCGCCCAGCTCCGCTCGCTGATTGCAGACCGGCCCCGCCTGCACGCGCTGTTCGAGGAGATCTTCACCCGGGAAACGAGTTGAACGCCGGGCCGGCATTTTCATAGCTGCGGTTTTTTTACTATATTCACGCATCCTAAGACCCTGTCACTATATGAAATTTTCCCGCATTCTTTCTGCTGCCGCGGCCCTTTCGCTCGCGCTCAGCGCCTTCGCCGGCCCGATCGACATCCAGGTTTCCAAACCCGGTGCCCCCATCCAGCCGACTATGTACGGCATCTTCTTCGAAGACATCAATTTCGCCGCCGACGGCGGTCTCTATGCCGAACTGATCAAGAATCGCTCGTTCGAATTCCCGCAGGACCCGCTCCAGGGCTGGAAAGCTTTCGGCCGTGTGGAGGTCCGGGGAGACGGCCCTTTCGATCGCAACCCTCACTATGTCCGCCTCTTCGACCCCGGCCATCCGCACAAATGGACCGGCCTGGACAATGAGGGATTCTTCGGGATCGGCCTCAAAGAAGGCGAGACCTACCGCTTCAGCGTCTGGGCACGCGTCCCGGAGGGCGGCAAGGCCGTGCTCCGCGTCGAGTTCATCAATACCGCCTCGATGGGCGAACAGCAATATTTCACCCAGGCGAAGGTCACCGTCGATTCCCGCGACTGGAAGCAGTATGAAGTGGAGATGAAAGCCGGCAAGACGGATCCCAAGGCCACCCTGCGCATCTTCCTGGAGAGCCGGAACGTAACGGTGGACCTCGAGCACGTCTCGCTCTTCCCCACCGATACCTGGATGGGTCACCGCAACGGTATGCGCAAGGACCTTGCCCAGGCCCTCGCGGACCTGCATCCCGGCATCTTCCGCTTCCCTGGCGGCTGCATCGTCGAGGGCACGGACCTCGACACCCGCTACAACTGGAAGAATACCGTCGGTCCCGTAGAGAACCGGCCTCTCAACGAGAACCGCTGGGAGTACACCTTCCCGCACCGTTTCTTCCCGGACTATTTCCAGAGTTACGGCCTGGGCTTCTTCGAGTTCTTCCAGCTCAGCGAGGAGATCGGCAGCGAGCCGCTCCCGATCCTGAGCTGCGGCCTCGCCTGCCAGTTCCAGAACGATTCGCCCGACGCCCACGTCCCCGTGGCGGAACTGCAGCCCTACATCCAGGACGCCCTGGACCTGATCGAGTTCGCCAACGGCTCCACCGACACGAAGTGGGGCGCGCTGCGCGCCGAGATGGGGCATCCCGCCCCGTTCAACCTCAAGTTCCTCGGCATCGGCAACGAGCAGTGGGGTCCGGAATACCCCGAGCACCTGGAGCCCTTCCTCAAGGCCATCCGCGCCGCCCACCCCGAGATCAAGATCGTCGGCTCGTCCGGGCCCGACTCCGAGGGCAAGCAGTTCGACTATCTCTGGCCCGAGATGCGCCGCCTGAACGCCGACCTCGTGGATGAGCATTTCTATCGCCCCTACGAGTGGTTCCTCAGCCAGGGCGCCCGCTACGATAATTATGACCGCAAGGGCCCGAAGGTCTTCGCCGGCGAATATGCCTGCCACGCCCGCGGCCGCAAGCTCAACCATTTCTACGCTTCGCTGCTCGAGGCGGCTTTCATGACCGGCCTGGAGCGCAACGCCGACGTCGTGCACATGGCCACCTACGCCCCGCTCTTCGCCCACGTCGAGGGCTGGCAGTGGCGTCCGGACCTGATCTGGTATGACAACCTCAAGTCCTTCCGCACCGCCAGCTGGCACGTCCAGTCGCTGTATTCCGAGTTCAAGGGACAGAATGTCCTGCGGACCACGATGGACGGTGCCACCGTGTCGGGCGCAGAAGGCCAGGACGGCATCTTCGCCAGCTCGGTGATCGACGGCGGCAAGATCTATGTCAAGGTGGTCAACACCGCCGCGGAGCCCCGCACCCTCGCGCTGAACTTCACCGGCCTGAAGAAGGGCCAGGAGATCGCCCCCGTGGAGCGCGTCCGCTTCACCACCGACAAACTCTATGAGGACAATTCCATTGAGCTTCCGGAGCAGATCGCCCCGGTGCGCGGCGCCTTCTCCGGCCGGCCCGTGACGGCCGCCGAACGCGTCCAGGCCGCCGGCGGGAAACCCACCCGCGCCCAGCTCCGCTCCCTGGACCGCTCCGTCGAAGTCAACCTCGCCCCCTACTGCTTCGACATCTACATCTTCGACCTCTCCCCCGCGAAATAAGCCTTACGGCCGAACACAACTTTAAAAGAGGGTGACTGAAGTTGTTTCAGTCACCCTCTTTGCCTTTTTTGCTTTGAATCACCAGAGGCTATAAGGGTTTTTATAGCCTTCATAGGGGAGATCTTCAGAAGCGTGAAATATTATTTTAGAAATACGATTATTCACTTCCCTTCCGCAATATAGCAAAAATATATGTTTCCGGGAGCAGGGACACGTCATTTTGCTCCGGGAATGCAAAAATGTTCGCCAGGAGCGCCGGGGGCCTTCTCCGCGCCTGACAGACAAAAAGTTGACGCGATTGGCAGAGAGGTGTCCGGGAATAGAGTCAACTTTTCTTGTTCCGGGCTTTCCGCCCAAAAGCGGCGGCAGGGGCAGCCCACCGAAAAAAAAGGAAGGCGACTTTTGGTCGCCTTCCTCCACTACTACTAACCAGTCGCTGTCCGGACGGACAGCTTTACTGGCGTCCCGGATAGGCTTCGAGTGCCTTTTGCAGTACGGTCAGGGCCCGGGCGAGATCTTCTTTGCAAAGCACATAGGCGATCCGGACCTCCTGGCGTCCCTCCCCCGGCTCCGTATAGAAACCGGCACCGGGCGCGAGCATCACGGTCGCCCCCTCGTACTGGAAATCACTCAGGCACCAGAGGCAGAACTTCTCGGCATCGTCCACGGGCAGTTTGGCCATCGTATAGAAGGCGCCCATCGGAATGGCCGAATACACGCCGGGAATCTTGTTGAGCCCGTCGACCAGGAAATTGCGGCGTTCCAGGTACTCCTCATAGACATTCTGGAGATACTCCTTCTGTACGCCCACCGAAGCCTCGGCCACGATCTGGCCCAGCAACGGCGGCGACAGCCGCGCCTGGCAGAACTTCATCACGGCCTCCCGGACCGCCCGGTTCTTGGTGCAGAGGCAGCCGATGCGGATGCCGCACTCCGAATAGCGCTTGGACACGGAATCGAACAGGACGACGTTCTGGTCTATCCCCTCCATGTGGAAGGCGGAGATGTAGGGCATCCCGGTGTAGATGAACTCGCGATAGACCTCGTCGCTGAACAGGAACAGGTCGTGCTTCTTGACGATGTCGCGCAGGCGCTGCATCTCCTTGCGGGTATAAAGGTAACCCGTGGGGTTGTTGGGGTTGCAGATGAGGATGGCCTTGGTACGCGGGGTGATCTGCTCTTCGAATGCCTCGACCGTAGGCAGGCGGAAGCCATCTTCGATGCAGGTCTTGACGCTCTTGACCACGGCGCCCACCGAGATGGCGAACGCCATATAATTGGCATAGAACGGGTCCGTGATGATCACCTCATCGCCCGGACTCAGGCAGGCAAGGAAGGCGAACAGCACGGCCTCGGAGCCACCGGCGGTGATGATAATCTCCTCCGGGGATAGGTAGATGCCGTATTCGGCATAGTACTGGACCATCTTGGTGCGCAGCGACAGGTAGCCGTCCGAGGGGCTGTACTCCAGGATGGACCTGTCGATGGCCTTGACGGCATCCAGGCCGCACTGGGGCGTCGGGATGTCCGGCTGGCCGATGTTGAGATGATAGACGTGAACGCCGTTGCGCTTGGCGGCGTCGGCATAGGGTGCCAGCTTCCGGATCGGGGAAGACGGCATGTTCTGAGCCCGTTGAGAGATCTCCATCATAATCGAAAAAGCGCACAAAGATAAGCAAAAACTTATTCCGCCACAATGAAGCAGCCTGTCAGGGCCGGCAATTCCAGCGGGAATTCCGTCACGAAGCCCAGCGAAGGGGCCTGCTCGGCATCTCCGCGGGGTGCGGCGCGGCGGGCTGCGCGGCGCTCGGAGCGCACGGCCTCGACGGTGTGGCGCTCACCGGTCTGCGGATCCCAGAGCTCGACACTGTTCTTCGCACCGCGCAGGGCCACCTGCATCTGTACCGGCGCATCCGTGGAATTGGAGATGAAGTAGAGGTCCTTGCCGCCCCGCACTTTGTGCGTATAGGTCAGGGCACCCTCGTAGTCGTGATCCATCTTGACGTAGTAGTCCGCCTTCACGCCCAGGTCGATGTCCCGCACCGGGACCGCCTCGGCGAGGATCTCCTCCAGGGTCGAGGTGTAGGGATGGGCGATGAAATAGCCGCGTCCGCCAGCCGAATTGGTCTGGGTGAAGATGTTGAGGAAACGGTAGGTGGCGTGCCGCACGTTGCAGGTCATCGGCTTGATGTCGGACATCCCGAAGACCTCATAGACCATGTCCCGGATCTCCTGGTCCCGGCCCGGCTCGGCGGACCAGCGGGGCAGCTTGCTGGTGGCGATGACCGTACCGCCGGCACGGAAGAACTCCAGCACGCGGGCGGCCGCATCGGCGGAGAAGGTGTCGCCGCCCGGCAGGACCAGCACCTTGTACTGCTCCCAGTTGTTGGTGTTGTTCAGGCGCAGTTCCTTGCCTTCCACGCTGCACTTCTCCACCAGCACCTCGGGATGGAGGTAGGTATAATCCACGCGAAGGCCGCGGAAAAGACTCTCTCCCACATCCATATAGTCGATCTCGGGAGGCAGGATGCCGCCCATATAGGCATAGTAATGCCCGTTCTGCTGCTTGGAAGGAAAGGAGTAGGCCGTCTGGAGTGCGGCGATCGGATAGACCACGGCCACGTCGGCGACGTGGCGGCCGCCGCGCAGCATATAGCCCCCGCGGCCGAGGAAGTAGTCGATGCCGTCGAACTTCTGCTCGAACTCGATCTGGATGTTGGTACCCATCGCCATCTGGTCCAGGGAAACCCGCTTGTAGTTCTCGGGGGTCAGGGCGGCGTACTGCGGCCGGCTGTAGGCGGCGAAGGTCTCCGTGAACATCTCGGGCTTGTCCCAGTTGTAGGCCGAGGAGGAGACGACCTTGTAGCCGACGTTGGAGCGGCCGGGATAATAGATATCGTCCGTAGCCGGGACGTCCTGGTACTTGAACGCCTTCATCAGGTCGCCGTTGGGACCGACGGGGTTGCGGGTCTCTTCCTGGTCGAGGTGGCCGCCGCCCTTGATGCCGTGGGCGCGGCACCACTCGGACACCTGGCCGATGTAATTCTCGGCGAACAGATCCGCGCGGAAGCCGAACAGGGCATTGCGGGCCGAGGCCGTCTCGGGACCGATGTTGTACCACAACGCCGGATAGAGGGTCATCGGATCATAGCCGTAGCGTGCGCGGAAGCCTTCGTTGAACTTCGGCGTCCACATCCGCCCGCCCTGGAGCATCATCGTGGGCTCGTCGTAGAAAGTCCGGCGGATTACGGTGCCGAAGAACTCGGACAGGTGAGCATAATAGGCGCCGAAACTCATTTCGATGTATTTCGCGACCGCCTCCCGGTCCATATAGTCCACGAATCCGCCCTTGCTGGAACGCGGGGCGAAAGCGGGATCGAGCCAGAAGAGCATCAGTTTCCAGTTGCCCGCGGGAATGTTGCAGCGCAGGGTCCCGTCGCGGAAGGAGCTGCTGACATCCCGCCTTTCGTAGGTGTCGAGGTTCATCAGCACGGACCCCATATAGATCCCGCTTTCGGGCATGGTGAGGGTCACGGTCTGGGCGCGGCCCGATACGTCTTTCTCCTCCATCTCCAGGCTCTTGGCGCAGTCCTGCGGGTAGCGGCTGTAGAACAGGCCCTCCACCATACCGCTCGGATATTCCCACTCATCATAGAGGGTGGTGCACTTGAAGCCCAGTTCCAGGCCCTTCTCGATGGCGGCCCGGTAGAGTTTGAAATAATCCTCGCTGAGGTAGGCGATGCCGGTCTCCTTCCGCTGCCGGCCGGAGCCGGCGAGATATTCGTCGGACAGGCCGGCCGTGCTGCCGCCGCCGGCGATCAGCACGAACGACCCCCACTTGTCCGTCCGGAAATCCCGCTCGACGGCCTCGCGCATCGACTCCTCGGTGGCGCGGTCGAGGTTGAGCGCGATGAAGCGCACGCCGCGGAACTCCCGGTCGGGATTGCGGAACTGTTCGTACTCCACACGGGTCATATCGATCCCGTTGATTTCAAATTTCTCCTGTGCAGGGAGGGCGGTCGGCAGGAGGCAGGCGGCCGCAAGGGCGGTTAATAATTGGCTACGCATAAAGCAGATAGATTAGGATCAAAACAATTCCGTACGGATCAGGGCGAGAAGATCGTCCGCGGTGTCCGTCTCCGGCACCAGCCAGCGGCCGCCGTGTATCAGGCGCGGCACACCACTCTTCTGCCCGACGGAAGTCCGTCCGAAGAGCTCGTAGACCGCGCGCAGATAGGTATCGATGCGCCCGTCAGAAACAGCCTTCTCGAATGCCGGGCCCAGGATCTGCCGGGCGCGAGCCTCCGCTTCGGCAGGGTCGGACTGCAGGCGTACGTCCCCGCTCCCCAGCAGGTAGTCCCAAAAAGCGGCATACTGCTCCGGCGCGGCATACCAGACCGCCAGCGCCAGGCGCGTCAGCGCACAGGAGCCCTCGAAGCGGTCGGTCCCGGAAGCCGGGATATAAGGATTGCAGGCGCTGCTCAACGGCACCGGGCACAGCAGGATCCGTAAAGGGCGCTCCGACTTCTCCAGCAGCTCGGGGAGCACGCGGTGCAGTCGGCGGCAATGGATGCACTGGAAG
>JAEEGJ010002528.1_pt1 | contig 91323 bp, 70 predicted proteins | sample 8958761 | NCBI WGS metagenome assembly JAEEGJ01 (sample SAMN16246546, study PRJNA631951) | gut metagenome | biome: gut microbiome; feature: rumen; material: RS-attached | host: Bos | place: Iran: Karaj | collected 2018-10
ACGGCAATAGGCCGTTCAGAATATCCTGAGTGGTATTACAGTTTTGGTGGCAAAGTGGGCTATAAAGGTTTCGACCTTGAAGTCCTGTTTCAAGGAACTGCCGGTGTATCTGCCAACCTGCTTGACAACTGGGATCAGGTCGTGGCATTTGTGGACAATGGCAATGCCTTTGACATAGCAAAGGGTGCATGGGCATATTTTCCTACTGAGGGTATCGATAACCGTGCAAACGCCACCTATCCTCGTCTGACAACACAGAGCAATGAGAACAACCACCAACTCAGTTCATTCTGGGTGAAAGATGCTTCTTATCTCAAACTTCGTACAGTAGAACTTGGATATAACTTCAGTTCAGAGATGTTGAAAAACGTTGGTATCGGAAACCTGCGTGTTTATTTTAACGCAAACAATCTTTTTACAATCAGTTCGCTATTAAAAGACTATAACATCGATCCTGAGAATGTAGCAAGTTGTTATCCTATGATGAAGTCATTTAATGCAGGAGTAAGTATAACATTCTAAAACTATTATGAAAAAGATGAAACATCATATTTTTATTGCGATTGCATTGATTTTCTCAATGTCGTCGTGTGAAGACTTCCTCGACACAAGTCTTGATACAAACCAAACCAATGAGACTTTGGCTACTGACAGAGGTAGCATCTGGGCTTTTGCCAATGCATTCTATTCACCAATACACTATGGCTATTCAGCAATTGATGGTAATATTTTTGCATCAGCCTCTGACGAGGCTCAGCAGGCATCAGCCGCTTCGAATGTCATCTACTTTAATAAAGGAATGGTCAATACCAATGTTAATCCTCTGTCCTATTTTTATACCAATTGCTATGAAGGTATACGTGCTGCGAACTACTTCCTCGATTATGTAGCTGATGGCAAAGGTAAAGCATTGCTTGAACTGAACCGTAACTTAGTGACTGACGCGGAAAATTACAAACGCGATTTGCTTTCACTCGATTGGTATATAGCAGAGGCGCATATTGCAAGAGCCTACTATTATGCCGAACTAATAAAGATGTATGGGGGTATGCCTATCGTCGAGCAGACTATGTCGCAAAATGATCGTCAGATGATCAGCCGTTCTTCTTACGATGAGTGTGTCGAGTATATTGTAAAAGAGATTGACACTTGGAAGGATAAACTGGCTAAAGATTGGAATAACTATGCCGACCGTGAAGGTCGTTTCACTTTGGGGGCAGCATTGGCTATAAAGTCACGCGTATTGCTCTATGCTGCTAGTCCATTGCATAATCCTACAGGCGACAATGCTAAATGGGTGCGTGCCGCACAGGCTGCTAATGAATTTCTTGCAAATAGTGATATCCACTATGAACTGGACTCAAATTATGAGAACTATTTCAATGGTGAAACATCGCTCACAAGTCCGGAAACAATCTATTTGGTTCGCAGAGCTGCATCAAACAGTCTTGAACAGGCTAACTATCCAATCGCCACCCCTGGTGGTAAGAGTGGTGTTTGTCCGACAGAGAACCTCGTAAGCCAGTATGAGTATATAGGCGAGCCTGATCCAAACAATCCTTATGCAAACCGTGACCCACGCCTTGCAGCTTCTGTTGTAGTCAATGGTAGCTTGTGGAACGGACGAACCATATCACAGGCTCCTGGTGAAACCGATGATATGGCTAATGCCAACGCAAGTCCTACAGGTTACTACCTTAAGAAGTTTCTTACTGATGGGTTGAATCTGATTCAGGGGCAAACAGCCCAGCATAACTGGGTGGCTTTCCGCTATGCAGAGATCCTTCTCAATTATGCTGAGGCCATGAATGAGGCTTTTGGTCCTATGAATGCTCCTGATGGATATGTTATGTCGGCAAAGGATGCACTGCAGAAGGTGCGCGACAGGGCTTCAGTTAGTCTTCCTGCAGTCGACGTATCGTCCATCGAGGCATTCCGCCAAGCAGTCAAGCATGAACGACAGATAGAACTTGCCTTTGAGGATCATCGTTATTGGGACTTATTGCGCTGGAATGATGCGATGACCATATTGAATCAGCCAGTGAAAGGTGTGAAGATCAATAAATCGGGTGAAGTATACTCGTATTCTGTTGTCGATGTTGCCTCACGTGTGTTCTATGAGAGAAATTATTATTTGCCACTGCTCCGTTCAGAGATAGAGAACTCTAACGGCACATTGGAACAAAATCCTAAATATTGATAGTCTGTTATGATGAGATATATATTATTGTTGACTGTTTGTCTTCTTACGTTTCTGACAACCGATGCCCAGATTATAAAGGTAAATCCGCAATCTATGTCCTGCGCTCTCTATGAGCGTATGGATATAGACGTGGAGTTGAAAGGTGAGTGGGCCAATCCTTACAGACAGGAAGAGGCACGTCTTGATATGATTGTGACTGCACCGAATGGCAAGAACAGTGTAGTGCCTGCATTTTTTGTAGAAGGTGAATCTGGCAAGACGAGCCATTGGGCTGTAAGATACACGCCACAAGCCGCAGGCCAGCACACCTATATAATGCGCTATACTCAGCCAGGGATGGAATCTGTCTCACAATCTTACAAACTTAATGTGAAGGAAAGTAATGGTCACGGTATTCTACATATTGCCGACAATTGGAGCCTGCGTTATGATGATGGAACACCTTTCCGTGGTATAGGTGAGAATCTCTGTTGGGAGTCAAGAGCGAATGATGACTCTAAGTATTTCAAAAAGTTGCACGAACAGCACGACAGGTTTAACTATCCGGCAATGCTACCGAAGTTCGCTGAAAATGGTGGAAATTTTGCTCGTATATGGATGTGTAGTTGGAATTTCCCGATAGACAGGAAAGACCACTTCAACAATATTCGCTATGAGGTATGTGATGGTTACATCAACCCTAGCGCAGTAAAACGTATGGACGAGACTATTGAGTTATGTGAAAAACTCGGTATAAAGATTATGCTCTGCATCGGAGCCGGCGAAGCACACACCAATAGCGAATTCTTTGTAAGCGAAAAAGCAAAGGCCGCTCATCGTAACCGTCTGCGCTACATCGTAGCTCGTTGGGGCTACAGTGAGGCCATAGCAATGTGGGAGTTCTTTAATGAAATTGACAACATCCAGTATCGCGACAGTAAACATCCTATCCCTGCAAAGGATATTGTTGACTGGCATGCTCAAATGGCTCGTTATATCAAGAGCATTGATGCTTTCAAGCATATTGTCACAACGTCAATCTCACACCGTGATCTGGAAGGGCTTAACTCCATTACTGATATGGATATCAACCAGAAGCATATCTATAACCAAACATCAGTCATCCCAACTACTATCAAGGACTATACTCAGAAATTTGGAAAGCCTTACATTATAGGCGAATTTGGTTACGAGTGGGACTGGTCGAAGAATTTCGATGATTTTGCTGATGGTATGGATGTGGATTTCCGTCGTGGTCTGTGGTATGGCTTGTTTTCGCCAACCCCAGTAACCCCTATGAGCTGGTGGTGGGAATATTTCGACAATCGCAATATGCAGCGCTTTTTCCGTGCTCCAGCCTTGGTCAATAAGGAAATGATAGAAAGCGGTAAAGGTCGTTTTGTGCCCTGCGAGGTATGTGCTGACAATGGTCAAGCATTTGCCGTAAAGTGTGGAACGAAGACTTATGTTTATCTCTTCAATGACTCAAAGCGTGCCATGAAGAAGGTACAGGTTGAAGCCTGTGGTACACTTCGCGAATTAAATATCGAGAAGGCTGTATGGGGTAAGGGAAGGAAGTTTGAAGGCACAATCAGCACTTACGTAAAACCTCATGCAGAGAAAGTCTTTGTTATTGAATAGTTTAGTAAAAATATATTCATGAAGAAAACTTTGGTAAAGATACTTTGTTTGACAGGTTGCTTACAACTGTCAGCAGTAGCAATCGCTCAAAACTTGAAAGTTTGGGAGACAACTCCTGACGGTCGGTCATGTGTTGCTCCTAGACCTCAGGTATATTCATTCTCTGACAAGTCGACCGACCGATGTGTACCCATCACCGTCGATGAACGACTGCACTTCCAGAAAATGCGTGGTTTCGGATATGCTCTCACTGGCGGCAGTGCTGAACTGATGATGGCAATGAGTGCCGAAGCCCGTCACGATCTTATCCTCTCGCTCTTTGGCAATGGAGTGGGGCAGGCTGGCATCAGTTATATTCGTCTGACAATTGGAGCCTCTGATATGAACTCGTTTGTATTCTCTTACGACGATATGCCTCGTGACAAGAGTGACTGGAAGCTAAAGAATTTCTCGCTGGCTCAGGACTTGAATGATGTTGTTCCTGTTATGAAGGAGATTCTGGCTGTCAACCCTGACATCGAAATATTGGCATCACCATGGTCTGCCCCAACATGGATGAAGACAAATAACGAAGTGCAGGGTGGCAAGCTGCGAAAGAAATGCTACGATGTCTATGCCCGTTATTTCGTCAGATACATTCAGGAAATGGCTAAGCATGGCATAACGATTTCTGCACTTACAATTCAGAACGAACCTCTTAATTCTCGCAACACTCCAAGTATGGCATGGACTCCTCAGGAACAGGCCGAGTTTATTGCTGACTATCTCGGACCGCAGTTTCGCAAAAATGGTATCACAACTGATATTGTATTGTTCGACCATAACTGTGACCGTCCCGACTATCCTCTCACCATACTCAGTAATTCGAAAGCATCGCAGTATGCCTCTGGTGTTGCTTTCCATCAATACATGGGCGACCACTCTGGCATGACAACTGTTCATGAGATGCGTCCCGACAAAGACATCTTTTTCACAGAACAAATGATTATAGATCGTTCTGGCAGTGCTACTGCCACTATAGCGCCTATGGTAGAGAGAGTAGTGGTGAATGTTGTGCGCAATTGGTCGACCAACGTCATTCTTTGGAATCTTGCAGCTGACACTGATGCTGGTCCGCATACTGATAATGGTGGTTGTCCTTTCTGTCATGGTGCTGTTACCATAGCAGGCGACAAGTGGCACAGGAATATTGCATTCTACGGTTTGGCTCACGCCTCTGAGTTTGTGCCTGCAGGTTCCTATCGCATCTCAAGTACGTCACCAACCGACAAAGGTACCATCCTTTTTGAGGACGAACAGTCGGTAGGAACAATGCGTGCTGTCGAGTACGAGCATTCGGGTGTGTTGCCTAATGTGGCATTTGAAACTCCCGACGGAAGAATCGTTCTTGTTGTTGCCAACACCCATTCTTCTGCTGAATCGGTATGGGTTAGATATCATGGTAAGTACTGCGAGATTCCGGTGGAGAGTGGCAGTGTCGTGACATTGGAATGGAACAAATAGTCAAAGTGATAATATTCAAAGCGTTAAAAAAATGGAAAAAAAACTTTTCGTCCTTTTACTTTTTCTGTTTTCATATGTCTCAATAAATGGACAGGCATTCTCAACAGAAGGTTGGTGGTCGCCTGAAACGCAGAATTATTCGCCTGTGGTGACTGCAGATGGACACATTACTTTTCGTACACCCGCCCCCAATGCCAAGGAAGTAAAACTTGTATTTGGTGAGTGGGATGTAAAGATTGTCAATATGCACAAGAACGCTGAAGGTGACTGGGAAACAACAATCGGTCCTGTGTCTCCGGGCATCTATGAATACAAGTTCGAGATAGATGGTTTGAAGGTATTAGATTATAAGAATCCTAAAGTTAAATTTGGCACAGAAGTGTATGGAAGCATTGTTGAAGTATGTGTATCTGTTCCTCGTTTCGATCAGTATGTCTATGCGGGCAGTGAGGTCGATGTAATCAGTTATATTTCGACCCCACTTTCTCAGCGGAGGAAGATATATGTATACATCCCTGCTGCGTATTATGAAAATCCGGAAATTAGACTGCCGGTACTGTATCTCCGGCATGGTGGAGGTGACGACGAGAGTAGTTGGATTCGTTCTGCATCGGCTGATGCAATTATGGACAACCTCATTATAGAGGGTAAGGCTCGGCCGATGATTGTTGTTATGACCAATGGTCTTACCGACGGTTCTTGGGCAGGCGGGAGTAATGTAGAGGGTATGGCGGCATTGGAGGAAGAACTCCTCAAAGATGTTATACCGCTCGTTGAAAACCGCTATCGTGTACTTACCGACCGCAAGTGGCGTGCTATAGCTGGTCTTTCAATGGGTGGCGGACAGGCTTTTGTCATTGGTATGCGTCATCTTGAGTTGTTCTCCGCGATAGGTGAATTCTGTTCTGGTCTACTGAGCGACTCTTCTTGGGACTATTCTAAATATGGTGTGGTAAGTATTGATGACTCTGCAAGAGTGAATTCTATGCTTTCACTGCTTTGGATTTCGTGTGGCACAAAGGACACACGGTGGGAAGGGCACAAGGAGTTCTGTCAACTGCTCGACAGGAAAGGCATCAACTATGTGTTCCATCATAGTGAGCATGGTCATGAATGGCAATTCTGGAGAGAGCAATTGCGTGACTTTGCAACGGCTTTGTTTCATTAAAATGATCCACTGCTTCGGCATCACTTCTTCTTTGATTTCTTCTTTCAGATGAATACAAAATAACAGTCTCTTGTTCTGACAAATAGAATGTAATATGTTTATGAAGAAAAAATTGTTTTGTTTGGTAGCATCTCTGATCTTCACATGCAATTATCTTTTGGCGGTACAACCTGAAGATGAAGTCACTACAGTGACCTTTAGCCAGGAGGTAACCAATTCTGGTTATATAGGTAATGGTGTACAGTGGGATCCGTATCAGTTGGATTATGGTAGCGTGAAACTGCAGATTAGCGAACAAGATTGGCAGAAAATATATCGCCGTTTGGATTTTATGCGTCCACAACTCATGCGTGTGGTCCATAATACGTCAAGTCTCATACTCGGCACCCAACTCTTTCCTGAAGGCAACTTCGACCAGATTAAACATATCCTCGATTATTGCCAGAGTCGTGGAGTGATAGTTGTGTTCGGTGATTGGGGATGGGGACTGGCTGATGCAAAAATCCCTGAGTATGACAAAAAGAAAGTGGAATTGGCTGCCGACTATGTTACTTGGCTCATCAAGGAAAAGGGCTACACTTGCATCAAGTATTACAATATGATTAACGAGCCAAATGGCTTCTGGTCAACTACCGAGGGCAACTATGCACTCTGGCATGACATCACCCTTTGTTTCTACAACCGTTTGAAGAAAAATAAGATGCTGTCTAAGGTCACTCTCGTCGGTCCAGACGTTGCCATATGGACTCCAGATGAGATTACATGGCTTGAGAGGGCCAACAGAGAGCTCGAATTTGGACTCTTCGACATCCATACATATCCTTCAAAATGTACTGTGAATAGTGGTGAGTACAGCCAGATCATCAAGGCTTACAGAGATGCCACTCCTTCTGGCCGAAAGATTATCATGGGCGAAATCGGACTGAAGTTCGTTGAACCTCAAGATTCTCTCTATCAGCAGGAGATGCTACGTCGGGCTGCAGCCCGTCCGTTTGCATCAACCGAAGACTCGCAAATGTTTGTCTTCGACTATATGTATGGGACAGATATGGCAGATGCTGTCATACAGACTGCCAATGCAGGTTATTCGGGCTCAGTGGCATGGATGCTCGATGATGCCATGCATGCTGCTGGTGACAAAGGTGATCAACTGAAGATGTGGGGATTTTGGAACATTCTTGGTGAGGAGTATTTCGGCGCCGACGGTGAAGCCATCCGTCCATGGTTCTTTGCGTGGAGCCTTCTCTGCCGATACATGCCAACAGGATGTGATGTCTATGCTTCGTCTGTCAAAGGCAACATCATGGTGAAGGCTCTCAAAGTAAAGCACGATGGCAAAACAATGCTTGCCGTGCTCAATCCTACAAAAAAAACACAAACAGTTCATATTCAAGGTTTTGATTATTTGGCTCCGTGTAAGCAGTTCGTTTTTGCTGAGCACAAACTGAATATCAAGGATGAATGTGTGCTCGAACCTGCAAAGGTTATACCCGAGTTGTATTTTGCAAATGGCACGGATCTCGATATGCCAGGCGAATCACTCTTTGTATTTACTGATTTTGATTATTAATGTTCTAAGAAATGAATGATTTATTAAAAATACTATTCCTATCGTTTATGACGATGACAGTAAACAGTATCTTTGCACATTCCATAGAGATCTGTCATGGGTGGCAATTTAAACAAGCAAGAGGAGAGAACTGGTATCCTGCGACAGTCCCTGGTACTGTGCATACAGATTTGTTGGCAAATGGTATTATCGAGGACCCTTTTGTAGGTTTAAATGAAAGAGGTGTACAATGGGTAGACAAGGAAGACTGGGTTTATCAGACAACCTTTAACGTGGATGAAAAAATTCTCAAGAAGACTAACATTCAGATTGAGTTCGAAGGGCTTGATACTTATGCCGATGTATATTTGAATGACTCATTGATAATAAAGGCCGATAATATGTTCAGACGCTGGAACGCTGATGTGCGTAGTTTGTTGCGTTTAGAGAATAATCTGCTTAGGGTTTACTTCCACTCGCCAGTCAAGGTGGATATGCCCAAATGGGAGGCAATTCCATATCACTATGAAGCCATGAATGATCAATCACAGAATGGCGGTCTTATGGATAGAAAAATTAGCGTTTTTGCCCGTAAAGCAGGCTATCATTATGGATGGGACTGGGGGCCTCGTCTGGTTACTTCAGGTATTTGGCGAAAAGTTTATTTGCAGGCTTGGGATGGAGTTAGGATTACCGATGTTCATACACAGCAACTTAAGGTTAACAAATATGTAGCACAGATACGACAAACTATTGAGGTGATTTCTGATTCAGACTATGTCGCTGCTGTACGAACGATAGATACCGACACAAATAAAAAGTATATAAATAAGAAGGTTTCGCTCAGAAAAGGCTTGAATAGAATACAGTCGGATTTTTCAATTAAGAATCCTAAACTATGGTGGAGTAATGGTCTAGGCGATCCTCATCTTTACGGTTTTAAGACAGAAGTCAGAACTGATGCTACAAGTGATTATAAAATACAGAAAATAGGAGTACGTTCCCTGAGACTGTTAACAGCTAACGACAGCATAGGGCAGGAATTCTGTTTTGAACTGAATGGAATACGTGTGTATGCTAAGGGTGCTAATTATATACCAAATGATAATTTTCTTCCTCGTGTTACAGATGATGTCTATCAGAAAGTCATCAATGATGCTGTGAATGTTAATATGAATATGCTCCGTGTATGGGGTGGAGGCGTGTATGAAGATGCTCGTTTTTATGATCTTTGTGATGCTAATGGTATTTTGGTTTGGCAGGATTTTATGTTTGCATGTAGTCTTTATCCAGCTTCAGGGGATTTTCTTGAGAATGTCAGACAAGAGGCCATAGATAATGTGAAGCGTCTTAGAAATCATTCTTGTATTGCATTGTGGTGTGGCAATAATGAGTGTCAGGACGGATGGTATAATTGGGGGTGGAAGCGTAACTATGAAAGCCAGAATCCAAAGTACGCAGAAAAGATATGGAAAGAGTTTGAGGATTTGTTTTATAAAACGCTTCCGGACGTTGTGAAACAGTATTCACCAGAAACATGTTATTGGCCTTCGTCACCTTTCGGAGGATATGGGCATGGTAGCAACGAAACGAATGGAGACTATCATTATTGGTCTGTTTGGCATGCAAAGAAACCAATTGCAGAGTATAATAATACTCGTTTCCGCTTTTGCAGTGAATATGGCATGCAAAGTTTTCCTGAGTTTGAATCAGTCAAATTGTTTGCGGGAAAAAGTTCCGATTGGGATATTTATTCGGAAGTGATGATGTCTCATCAGCGAGGTGGTTCTCATGCTAATCATTTGATAGAGACCTATCTGTTGAACGAATATCATCGTCCTAAAAATTTTGAGTCTCTTTTATATGTCGGACAACTGATGCAAGGAGATGCAATGAAGACCGCCATAGAGTCTCATCGCAGAGAAAAAGGCTATTGTTGGGGAACTCTGTTCTGGCAGATAAATGATTGTTGGCCAGTTGCCTCTTGGTCTACACGTGACTACTATGGCCGTTGGAAAGCAGCACATTATATGAGTCGTAATGCGTTTAATGATGTGTTGATATCACCTATTGAAAAGCCTGACGGACAGTTGCATGTCTATATTGTCAACGATAGACTTAAAGCTCTAAAGGGAAAAGTTTCTATAATGATACTTGATATGAATGGTAATGAGATAAATAGAATAGAGAAAAATGTTTGTGTTTCTGCTAATGCCTCTCAAGATGTTCTGAACTTTCCCGTTGATGGGACTTTAATGGCTTTGGATAGAAAAGATGTGGTAATTGAAGCATCTTTTACTTGTGATAAAGTGTATAAGAATGTCTATTATCTTTGCCCGCCCAAAGATGTTAACTTCTTTAAGCCATCAATATCTTCACAAATTGTCAAAGTAGGTGATGGGTATGATGTTGTACTAAAGACCGATAAAGTTGCAAGGGGCGTTTTCCTTTCTTTAGATGGAATCGATAATGATTTCACAGACAACTATTTCGATCTGCTGCCATTTAGAGAGAAGGTTGTGCATATCCGAACACCTTTTAAAGAAGATGAAATAGCTAAACAATTGAAGATTACATCCCTAGCAGATGTAAATAAGAACTAGAAATATGAAAAGTATATTATTGATGCTAATCCTAGAGGGATCATTGTAGAATAGGAGATTTGGACAAAATTCATACTTAGTTAGATATTATAATGGATAGGATAAGGGGCGTCGTGAGACGTTCCTTATCTGTTTTAATCAGATTGCCCCTGAGTTTTTCGCTTTGACTGAAGAACTTGGCATGACCTCATCGGCAACCTTCATGCGAGAGCGGATGGTGACCATCGGCTCTACTATTTCACAGTCTTTCAATCCCTCTATCATCGAGCGCATTACCTTGCCTGCTGTTGGTGCCCAACTGCCGTTCTCGATAATACCGAAGCGACGCTTCACCGATATACTTAATGCTATCACTCATCATATTATTAATTGTTATTTGTTTTCTTCCATTTCCTTTAGTGCCATCTCCAGTTCCTGATGCTTTTTCTCGCCAAATGCTTCATCAACGCTATTATTGATGCTACTACATACATTGGCAGCAAACTGCTGAGCCTCGTTTATCACATTGTTCCAGATAGTCTCATCTACGCCTTCATCCAGCATGTCGCGAGTAACACCATACTTAAGCAGTCCATACACAAAGCCTGCATTGAAGTTGTCGCCCGCACCTATAGTGCTTACAGTCTTGGTAGCTGCTACAGGATATTGCTTAGATAATCCGCCTTTTGCCCTGAACTCGGTAGGATTTGCACCCTGGGTGTATACAAAGTTCTTGCAGTAAAAATCTATCTGAGCGCGATACACGCTATCTGCATCCTTCTTGTTATACATAATCTCGAAGTCCTCCGAACTGCCCTTGATGATATCTGCAAGCTCAAAATTCTCCAGGATGTTTGCTGTTACCTTAACCAGATCGTTCAGATGTGAGGCTCTGTAGTTCACGTCGTAATACAGGATAGCACCCTTCTCGTGAGCATACTCCAGAAATGCCTGCATCTGTGGACGGATTACTGGATTGATGGCATAGAACGAGCCAAACATCACCACATCATCAGGCTGTATATCAGGGGTAATAAACTCCAGACGGTCGTGAGGATGATCCTTATAGAATATGTATTCTGCATCGTTGTTATCATTGAGGAAAGCCAGCGATACTGGCGATTTTGCCTCAGGATAAACGCTGATATTCGATGCATCAACATGGTTCTCCTCCAGAAAACTGATGATACGACGACCTACACGATCGTTACCTGTCTCGCTGATAAAAGCGCAGTCTAGTCCTGCGCGTCCAAGCGAAATAAGCCCGTTGAACATCGATCCTCCAGGCACAGCACCTATGGGCTGTTCGTCTCTGAAGATGATGTCGAGGATTGTCTCTCCTATTCCTATTACCTTTCTCATAATCTAAAAAAATCGGCACTGCTTTCGCAATGCCGATTCTATCTATATTGCTAAAAATTAGTCAGCAACGAGTGTGAAGCGCTGGAAGGCAACGATCTTAAGATCCTTGTCCTGCTTAGCGAGCCACTGAGAAACAGTAGCCTTGTCGCCGTCGCCGAACTGGAACTCCTGGTCAACCAGGCAGTTCTCCTTCTTGAACTTCTCAACACGACCCTTAGCGATACCCTCAATCATAGGCATCTTCAGGTTAGCCTCGCCCTCAACCTTTGCATCAGCAATGATCTTGCGAGCCTCGTCAGCCTGCTCCTGTGTGAGCCAGCCCTTTGACATGTTGCTCTCGATGTGATCCTCAGAATCAACGAGGTTGGGGTTCAAGCCAGCCTTCTTGAGCTTCATATCAACGAACTTCTGAACCTGCTCGAGCTTAGACTTCTCAACAGCAGTCTTGTACTCCTCGTCGAGAATCTTTGGATCGATGCTCTGAGCGTCGAGAGCTACTGGCTTCATGGCAGCTACCTGCATAGCAACAAGGTGACCCTGCTCAGCAGCGGGCTTGTTGGTCTGAACCATGGTGCACAGAGTGTTTTTGCCCATGTGGTTGTAAACCTCGATGTTCTCACCCTCGAGTGTCAGGTAGCCATCCAGCTCCATCTTCTCGCCAGTGATACCTGAACGCTGTGTAACAGCCTCCTGAGCGGTCTGACCGTTGATAACGAGAGCCTTAACAGCCTCAATATCCTTAGCCTTGGCAGCGATAGCAGCGTCGAGGATGCTCTGAGTCAGAGCAATGAAGTCAGCACCGTTGGCTACGAAGTCGGTCTCACACTTCAGGGCGATCATAGCAGCGAAGCCATCAACGCTCTTAACGAGTACACAACCATTAGATGTCTCACGGTCACTACGCTTAGCAGCGATAGCGAGGCCACGCTCACGGAGGAGCTCCTTAGCCTTGTCGAAGTCGCCCTCAGCCTCGGTCAGAGCCTTCTTTACGTCAGCCAGACCAGCGCCAGTCATTGCGCGAAGCTTCTTGATATCGTCAATTGAAATTGCCATAATAATCTTTAATGTTTAATCTTTAACGTTTAATGTATTACTCAGCAGCAGGAGCCTCTGCCTCAGCCTTTGGCTCAGCGTCCTTACGAGCCTTGCGTGGAGCACGCTTTGGCTTAGCCTCCTCAGCAGCCTCAGCCTGAGCGTCAGCAGCCTTCTCGTCGGCCTTCTCTACCTTACGCTCCTCGATACCCTCGGCGATAGCAGTGCAGCAGGCATTCAGGATAGCCTCTACAGAGTCCTTAGCATCGTCGTTAGCAGGGATAACGAAGTCGATATTGTTAGGATCAGAGTTGGTGTCAACGATACCAAATACGGGGATACCCAGACGGTTGGCCTCACGAACAGCAATATTCTCCTTCAAAACGTCAACTACGAAGAGAGCGCTTGGCAGACGAGTAAGATCGGCGATAGAACCAAGGTTCTTCTCGAGCTTAGCACGCTGACGAGTGATCTGCAGAAGCTCACGCTTTGACAGGTTTGAATATGTACCATCCTGCATCAGACGATCGATGTTCGCCATTTTCTTAACGGCCTTACGGATTGTGGGGAAGTTTGTAAGCATACCACCTGGCCAGCGCTCGATAACGTATGGCATGTTGATGCTAGCAGCCTTCTCAGCAACCACTTCCTTTGTCTGTTTTTTAGTAGCGACGAACAGAACCTTCTTGCCACTCTTGGCAATCTGCTTCAATGCTTCAGCAGCCTCGTCAACCTTAGCTACTGTCTTATGCAGGTCGATAATATGAATACCGTTACGCTCAGTGTAGATGTAAGGAGCCATAGCGGGGTTCCACTTACGCTTCAGGTGACCGAAATGACAGCCAGCCTGCAGCAACTGTTCAAAATTTGTTCTTGACATTTTCTTAATGCTTTTAAATTGTTTACTTTCTTTTTAATTCTTTTGTCCAGAATCAGCCCGATGGTAGTCCAAAGGAATCCAGCGGGTTTAGATACTAAACTATCGCTTGGTTGTTCAGCGGGATTAACGCTTACTGAACTGGAAGCGACGACGTGCCTTTGGACGACCTGGCTTCTTACGCTCAACCTCACGGCTATCACGTGTCATGAAACCTGCATCCTTCAGCTTCTTCTTATCCTCTTCGTTGATCTTCACGAGAGCGCGAGCGATTGCGAGACGCAGAGCCTGGCTCTGACCTGTGAAACCACCACCGTCGAGGTTAGCCTTGATGTCATACTTCTCAGCTACTTCGAGCAGGTTCAGTGGCTGCTTAACCACGTACTGCAGGATAGCTGATGGGAAATATACCTCTAAATCTTTCTTGTTGATCGTAATCTTACCTGTACCCTCAGTTACATATACACGGGCTACAGAGCTCTTACGACGACCTATTGCGTTAATTACTTCCATCTTTCCTTATTATTTATACTGGTTAATATCAATAGTCTTTGGCTGCTGAGCGGCATGTGGATGCTCTGTACCCTCGTAGATGAAGAGGTTGTTCAGCAGGCTGCGGCCCAGAGGACCCTTTGGCAGCATACCCTTAACGGCGTGACGAAGCATCTTGTCTACACCACCGTTCTTCTTGCGAAGCTCAGCAGGAGTGTTGAAGCGCTGGCCACCAGGATAACCTGTGTAGCGGGTATAAACCTTATCGGTCTCTTTCTTACCAGTGAATACTACCTTATCGGCGTTGATAAGGATTACATTGTCACCACAGTCAACGTGTGGAGTGAAAGTTGGCTTGTACTTTCCGCGAATCAGCTTAGCTACCTTTGAAGCGAGACGACCAACAACCTGGTCTGTGGCATCGATAACCACCCACTCCTTCTTTGCTGTTTCCTTGTTAACAGAAAGTGTCTTGTAACTTAAAGTGTTCATTTTTAAAAATTTACTACTAAAAAACAGTTTAACTTATTATTAATATGTACGCGCATAAACTCACTCCCAGGGTCTAACTCCTGGTTGTTAGTCTAACTTGCGTCCCGTTCGGGTTAATTCCCTGACGGGGATCATTGAAACATTGATTCACGAACCGCAATGCCCGGCCAAAGACACCGCTATTCACACAACATTTCACGGGGATTCTAAGCCTCTCCCCTAAATCGGTGTGCAAAGGTACTAACTATTTTTATTATATAAGGTACGCGCAAAAGAAAAAAGCGCTAAATTTAGAATAATTTAACGCTTTTCTGTATTTTTAAGATTTCTTTCTTAGAAATCCATGTTATCTAGCGAATCGCTGAAGTCCTTTGGCTGTTCCTCTTTTGGAGCCTCAGTCTGCTGCTCAGGACGAGGGCGACGCTCACCGCGATCATGACGATCACCACCACGACGGTCGCCACGGTCTGGACGACGGTCACGACGCTCGCCATTACGCTCTGGGCGCTCACGACGCTCACCACGAGCTGGACGCTCAACATAGTCGGCAGGCTTCTCAATCAGTACACGATGTGAGAGCTTATACTTACCTGTCTTAGGATCGATCTCGAGCAGCTTAACCTGGATGTGGTCGCCTTCCTTGATACCAGCCTCCTCGACTGTCTCAAGACGCTTCCAGTCAATCTCGCTGATGTGCAGCAGACCGTCCTTACCAGGCATAATCTCAACGAAGCATCCGTAAGGCATGATAGAGCGAACTACACCATCGTAAACCTCACCTACCTCAGGGATCGCAACGATAGCCTTGATCTTACCAACAGCGGCGTCGATGCTATCCTTGTTAGGAGCTGATACCTGAACCTTACCTACACCGTCAACCTCGTCGATAGTGATGGTAGCACCTGTATCCTCCTGCATCTGCTGGATAATCTTACCACCAGGGCCGATAACAGCACCGATGAACTCCTTAGGAATCTCGAGCTGTACGATACGTGGAACCTGTGGCTTCATCTCTGCGCGTGGCTCAGCGATAGTATCGGTGAGACACTTCAGGATGTGCTCACGACCAGCCTTAGCCTGCATCAGAGCCTTCTCCAGAATGTCGAAGCTCAGACCGTCGCACTTGATATCCATCTGGGTAGCTGTCAGACCGTCCTTTGTACCAGTGGTCTTGAAGTCCATATCACCCAGGTGGTCCTCGTCGCCAAGGATATCGCTAAGTACAGCATACTTATCTTCACCAGGATTCTTAATCAGTCCCATTGCGATACCAGAAACAGGCTTCTTCATTGGAACACCAGCGTCCATCAGGGCGAGTGTACCAGCACATACTGTAGCCATTGATGAAGAACCGTTTGACTCGAGGATCTGGCTTACCAGACGTACTGTGTAAGGGAAGTCCTCAGGAATCTGGCCCTTAAGTCCGCGCCATGCCAGGTGACCGTGACCAATCTCACGACGGCCTACGCCGCGCTGAGCCTTAGCCTCACCAGTACAGAATGGTGGGAAGTTATAGTGCAGCAGGAAGCGCTGATAGCTGTGCTCAAGCACGTCGTCAACCAGCTTCTCATCGAGCTTAGTACCAAGTGTACATGTAGAGAGCGACTGTGTCTCACCACGAGTGAAGATTGAGCTTCCGTGAGGCATTGGCAGAGGTGAAACCTCACACCAGATAGGACGAATCTCATCAGTCTTACGACCATCCAGACGGATACCCTCATCGAGGATGCAACGGCGCATAGCGTCGCGCTCTACATCGTGGTAGTATCGATCCATCATGGCATACTTCTCTTCCATCTCGTCCTCAGTCAGGTCGGCATGCTCAGCAGCATACTTCTCCTTGAAGTCGGCAAGGATCTTCTCGAAAGCCTCAGCACGAGCGTGCTTTTCCAGAGCCTGCTTTGTTACGTCGTATGCAGGCTGATACAGCTCCTTGTTCATACGCTCGCGCAGCTCCTCGTCGTTCACCTCGTGATCGTACTCGCGCTTAACATCCTTGCCCAGCTCCTTTGAGAGTTCAGCCTGGAGTTCGCACATAGGCTTGATAGCCTCCATAGCAGCCTTAAGGGCGCCGATCATATCCTGTTCTGACACCTCTTTCATCTCTCCCTCTACCATCATGATGTTCTCGGCCGATGCACCAACCATGATGTCCATATCGGCGTCCTTCATCTGCTCGAAGGTAGGATCGATTACATACTGACCGTTTACACGGGCTACACGAACCTCACTGATGGGGCACTCGAAAGGAATGTCAGAGCAAGCCAGAGCAGCTGAGGCAGCAAAACCTGCCAGAGCATCGGGCTGATCTACGCCATCGGCTGAGAGCAGCATTACATTTACAAACACCTCAGCGTGATAGTTCGAGGGGAAGAGTGGGCGGAGCACACGGTCCACCAGTCTTGATGTCAGGATTTCGTTGTCGCTGGCTTTGCCTTCGCGCTTGGTAAATCCGCCGGGGAAACGTCCGGCTGCACTGTACTGTTCACGATAATCTACCTGCAAAGGCATAAAATCTGTTCCGGGAACTGCATCTTTTGCGGCACAAACAGTGGCTAGTAGTACGGTGTTGTTCATCTTCAACATGACAGCACCATCGGTCTGTTTTGCCACTTTCCCGGTTTCAATGGTGATGGTTCTTCCATCAGCCAATTGAAGGGTCTTCGTAATTACGTTCATCTTGTTTAAAACATCTAATATATAAAAAACAGCCGCAAAGTTACACATATTTATATTAATAAACGAGAAAACTCGATATTTTTTTTAATTTTTCACTATTCACTATTCACTATTCACTAAAAAAGTTATATCTTTGCACCCGCAAAACGAAATTCTAATTGAGAAAATGAAACATATCAGCAAATTGGCAGCCGTAGTATTGGCTGCATTGACGGTTGCTTCGTGCAACAACAATAAGTTCACCGTCGAGGGCCAGATTTCTGGTGCTAAGGACTCTGTGCTCTACTTCGAGAATGTAGGTATCGAGGGCATCAATGTGCTCGACTCTGTTAAGCTTGGCGATAATGGTGATTTCTCGTTCAGCGAGGCAGCCACTCAGGCTCCTGAGTTCTATCGCTTGCGTATTGCCGACCAAATTATCAACGTCAGCATCGACTCTACCGAGACTGTACAGATCAAGGGTGAGTACCCAGGTATGGCATCTAATTACACAGTAAGCGGTTCAGACAACTGCTCTAAGATTCGCGAGTTGGCCCTGAAGCAGATAGATCTGCAGGCTAAGGCTATCGCTCTGCAGAGCAACACAGAGCTTGGTATCGTTAAGGCCAACGATAGCATCCAGACACTTATCGATGCCTATAAGGACGATGTTAAGCGCAACTACATCTACAAGGAGCCATTCAAGGCTTATGCTTATTTCGCTCTGTTCCAGGCCATCGGCAATTACCTTATCTTCAATCCTCGCACCAACAAGGATGATATCAAGGCTTTTGCTGCTGTAGCCACCAGTTGGGATACTTACTATCCACATGCTGAGCGCGGACAGAATCTGCACAACATCGCCATCGAGGGCATGAAGAACCAGCGCATCGTAGAGGCTCAGAATGCCGATATCCAGATCGATGCCAATAAGGTTCAGGAGGCAGGTGTGCTCAACATCTCACTGCTCGACAACAAGGGTCAGCAGCGCAATCTTACCGACCTGAAGGGTCAGGTAGTTCTGCTCGACTTCCACATCTTCGCTATGGAGAATTCGCCCGCTCGCATCCTCCAGTTGCGCGAAATCTACAACAAGTATCACGCACAGGGTCTTGAGATTTTCCAGGTTAGTCTCGATTCAGACGAGCACTTCTGGAAGCAGCAGACTGCAGCCCTGCCTTGGGTAAGCGTTCGCGACGAAGAGGGTGTTAACTCACAGCGTCTGATGCTTTACAACGTTCAAGCCGTACCCGACTTCTTCCTGATTGATCGTGGCAACAACCTGGTAAAGCGCGCCGCCCAGATCAAAGACCTCGAAGCAGAAATCAAGAAATTGTTGTAATACAAAGAAAAATCCCTCATCTCTCACATATTCTCTCACAACCCGCATAAACACAGGCGTTTCGGGATGTGAGAGATTCTTTTTATCCCTCACTTATCTCTCACTAATCCCTCACATCAAACCTCACTTTTACCTGATACAGAATCGCCATGTGAGAGATTAGGTGAGAGATTAGGGAGGGATGAGGTGAGGGATCAAGTGAGGGATAATTTTTCAAAAACTCCCTGTTTATGCGGGTTTCAGAAGACTTAAGTGAGAGATGAGAGTTTTTTGAAAATCTTTTTAAAAACTCGAATCGAATATTTAATTTGAGCCATGTTTACAAGTTGTCCGAATCATGTCTTCGAGGTGTTCGACTGATGCTAACGAGGTGTTCGACCGAGTCCTTAGGGGGCATTCCCTTCGGTGGAACACTTTATTCCCATCGTGGGAACAGTTGATTCCCAACGTGGGAACAAGTCGTTCCCAAGGTGGGAATAATCTCTAAAACAAATAAGGTTTAGTACTTACGGTTGGGATTCTTGGGGAACCAACCCTTTTCTACTCGGCGCTTCTGGGCGAACAACTCGCCTATGCCCCAAAGGGCAGAAGCGCCGAATACTCCTACTATCGATGAAATGATGGCATTCTCGATAAATAGCGCACCAGTAATACAGGCCAGACCTACGATAAGGTATATAATCCAAGGGCGAGTGCCCCAGTAATACTCTGTCTTGATGACGATAGGATGCCAGATGCCTATGGCCAGGAATGTGCTGGCGGCTATGATGATACCTGTGAAATACATAATCGATTAGTTAAAAACTTTTCAACCAAGCTTTGAGTTCGAATACCATCTCGTAGTGGAACTCAAACGTTTCGCGATAGCCCCATCCATGTCCACCTGTAGGATAGATGTGAATAGATGCAGGAACATCGTGCTTGTATAGCTGTTGGTAATAGTTGAATCCATTGGCTGCAGGCACAGCTTTATCGTCATCGCTTAGTGCCAGGAAAGCACGTGGGGTGGTGCGATTAACCTGAAGGTCATTACTAAACTCGAATTCAAGTTTTTTCATCTCCTTCTTACCAAGTTCCTTACCCAGCAGATTATCGTGCGAACCCATGTGGGTAAAACCAGGATCCATTGTGATTACTGGATAGAAGAGTATCTGGAAGTTGGGTGCCGCATCGCCCTTAGAATGGGTAGCGATGGTAGAAGCCAGATGGCCACCAGCCGAGAAGCCCATAATGCCCACATCGTTAGGATTGATATGCCACTCGGCCGCATTGCGACGAACCAACTTCATAGCCTCCTCAGCATCGCTGATGGGTACCAGACGATTGCCATGAGGCATGCGATACTTCAGCACGATGAGGGCAATGCCCTGAGTGTTGAAAAACGGAGCCCACTGATGGCCCTCGTGGTCCATAGCCAGATGACTATAGCCGCCACCAGGACAGCATACCACAGCTCTACCTGTTGCTTTCTTGGCATTGGGCAGATATACTGTTACTTCTGCCTCGTCTTTCTCATCACTGCTCACCACCTCTGGAGCATTGGGCCATAACTTCATAGTTGTACCTTTTTGTGCAAATGTTGTGGCACAGCAGGCCAACAACAGTGCAGATATTACCATTTTTAGACACTTCATTGCTTTAAATATGTTAATCGCGGTGCAAAGGTAATCATTTTATTTAAATTTTTGTATCTTTGTAGCCAGAAACTTGAAACTTTATACCAAAAATGAAGAAAACTATAGCAATCGTAGCACTCGCAGTGATGACACTCAGCGCTCAGGCAAAGGTTAGGTTGCCACACCTGATAGGCGACAACATGGTACTACAACAGCAGACTGACGCTCGCCTGTGGGGATGGGCCAAGCCTGGACAGACGGTGAAAGTAACCACATCGTGGAGTAAGGAGGCAGTGACAGCCAAGGCCGACAAGAAGGGCGAATGGCTGGTAAAGGTTAAGACGCCAAAGGCCAGTTATACTCCGCTATCGATAACATTCGACGATGGCGATAAGGTGACCATCAACAATGTGATGAGCGGCGAGGTATGGGTATGTGCAGGACAGTCGAACATGGAGATGCCTGTAAAGGGATTCTGGATGTGTCCTGTGAAGGATTACAATCAGGTGGTGATCGATGCCAAGAACCACGAAGGCGTGCGATCAGTAAAGATACCCAGCGTGATGTCGTCGAAACCACTGACTGATGCCCAGTGCGAGTGGCGTGTATGTTCGCCAAAGACAGTCGGAGAGTTCTCAGCCACAGGCTATTTCTTTGCACGCACCATGCACCAGGCACTCGATATCCCCATCGGACTGATTGAGGCCAATAAGGGTGGTTCACGTGTGGAAAGCTGGTTGACCAAGGAGAATCTGGAGAAGTACACCAGCGACCCAACCGACTCTGTTGAGATTTGTAAAAAGTGGGCTCAGTACGATTACCATCGCTCGCTGCTGTGGGGCAACGGCACGTTTAATCCAATCCTGAACTTCACCGTTAAGGGCATACTGTATTATCAAGGTTGCTCTAACGTGGGCGATCCTGGCGATCAGTATTCAGAGCGATTGAAACTTCTGGTAGACCAGTGGCGCAGTCAGTTTGGTCTGGGCGAGATACCATTCTATTTCGTGCAGATAGCTCCCTATCGCTACGATGACGACAACAATGCACTGAGCGGAGCCCTGCTTCGCGAACAGCAGTTCAAGGCCCAACAGATAATACCAAACAGCTCGCTGGTATGCATCAACGACCTGGTTTATCCCTACGAGTTCAGTCAGATTCACCCTGCACAGAAACAGCAGGTGGGCGAGCGACTGGCATATACAGCACTGAATCGCGACTATGGATTCGAAGGCATACTCTACAAGAGTTCACGCTATAAGGATATGACCATAAAGGATGATGCCATCTTTATCCATCTGGACGACAACTATCATACCGATGCCCCATTCGAGGACATTCAGGGATTTGAGATATCAGGCGACGACCGTGTGTTCTATCCTGCCACAGCCGTGCACTTCTGGCAACCAGGTGGAGGCTATTGGGACGAGGCCATCAAGGTATCATCGCCCAAGGTAAAAAAGCCTGTAGCGGTGCGCTATTGTTTCAGAAACTTCCAGATAGGCAACGTAAAAAACGGCGCCAATCTGCCATTATTCCCATTCAGAACTGATAACTGGTAAGCCTTATGACCGAACATCCATTAGAAGTGTTCCGATTCTGCCCCAAGTGTGGCAGTCAGGACTTTGAGATCCACAATGCACTGAGTCGCCATTGCGCCCAGTGTGGTTTTACATTCTATCAGAACCCACGCGCGTCTACGGCCGCGTTTATCCTAAATGATAAGGACGAACTGCTGGTAGCCACTCGAGGCAAGGAACCTGCCAAGGGCTCTCTGGATCTTCCTGGCGGATTTGTTGACAACGACGAGAATGCAGAAGAGGGAATGGTGCGCGAGATACTGGAAGAGACAGGACTGGTCATCGACCCAGAGACAGTAGAATATCAGTTCTCAATACCCAACGTGTATCGCTACTCAGGCATGGACATACACACGCTCGACTTCTTCTTTGCTTGCCGTGTAAGCGAGGAGCAAGTGGTAAAGGCTGGCGATGATGCCGCTGAACTGCAGTGGATACCGCTAAATCAGGTGTATGTAGAGCGGTTTGGACTACGTTCCATCCGTCAGGCCGTGCATCGCTTTTTGGCCCAAAAATGTTAATAAAACCAAAATCTTCTATATTAATAAGGTGAAAGAGAGTTTTTTGCTTACTTTTGCAGCCCGAAAGAAATATAACGCAAAATAGATATGCAAAAGAACTTAGTGATAGTGGAGTCGCCAGCAAAGGCAAAAACCATCGAGAAATTCTTGGGAAAGGACTTCAAGGTGATGTCGAGCTACGGCCACATCCGCGATTTGAAGAAGAAAGAAATAAGCATCGACGACAAGACGCTTGAGCCGGAATATGAGATTCCAGAAGAAAAAGAGAAGCTTGTAGAAGATTTGAGACAGAAAGCTGCCAACGCAGAGACAGTATGGCTGGCATCCGATGAGGACCGCGAGGGAGAAGCCATCTCATGGCACCTATGCGAGGTGCTGGGACTTGACAAGGACAAGACAAATCGTATCGTGTTCCACGAGATTACCCAGCCCGCTATACTTGATGCTATCGAGCATCCACGTCATATAAACATGGATCTTGTTAACGCCCAGCAGGCACGTCGAGTACTCGACCGTCTGGTAGGTTTCAAACTCTCGCCAGTACTGTGGCGTAAGGTTAAACCGGCCCTTTCGGCTGGTCGTGTGCAGAGTGTAGCTGTACGACTGATAGTAGAACGCGAGCGCGAGATACAGAACTTTGTAAGCGAGCCATACTACAGCGTGAGTGGTGTGTTTGCCGTTGAGAATCCTGACGGTTCGGCTTCAGAGGTTAAGGCCACACTCAACAGCCGTTTTAAGACAGAAGACGAGGTAATGGAGTTCCTGGAGAAGTGCAAGACAGCCCAGTTTACTGTCGAGACCATCACCAAGAAACCAATGAAGCGCATGCCCGCTCCCCCATTCACCACATCTACACTGCAGCAGGAGGCCGCTCGCAAGCTTGGCTACTCAGTTAGTCAGACCATGATGATAGCCCAGCACCTGTACGAGAGCGGACGTATCACATACATGCGTACAGACTCTGTAAACCTTTCGCAGCTATGTCTAAACGCCAGCAAGAAGGAGATTGTAGACCTGTATGGCGAAAACTACAGCAAGACCCGCAAATATCACACCAGTTCGAAGGGTGCTCAGGAGGCTCACGAGGCCATCCGTCCAACCTACATGGACAAGAATAAGATTGAGGGCAGCGCACAGGAGAAGCGTCTGTACGAACTCATCTGGAAGCGCACTATCGCCAGCCAGATGGCTGATGCTGAAATCGAGAAGACCACTATCACCATCAAGAGCGATGATATACAAGAGACATTCACAGCTACAGGCGAAGTAGTGAAGTTCGACGGATTCATCAAGGTTTATCGTGAGAGTGTAGACGATGACGACTCATCAGAGGACTACAGCCACAGCCTGCCTGCAATGAAGAAGAATCAGGAGCTTACACGTCGCGAGATACTGGCTACAGAGCGTTTCAGCTCTGGTCCACAGCGATACACTGAGGCCAGCTTGGTGCACAAGATGGAGGAACTTGGCATTGGACGTCCTTCGACCTATGCTCCAACCATCTCTACCATCCAGCAGCGCGAGTACGTGACCCGTGGAGACAAGAAGGGCGAGGAGCGTTTCTACTCTATCTACCAGCTCAAGGGCAAGCAGGTTACACAGAAGACCCGCAAGGAGATGGCTGGATCGGATAAGGGCAAGCTGATACCAACTGATATCGGTACAGTAGTCAACGACTTCCTGATGGAGAACTTCAGTGAGATAATGGACTACAACTTTACTGCCAAGGTAGAGCAGGACTTCGATAAGATAGCCGAGGGCGATGAGCAGTGGAAGGATATGATGCACGCCTTCTATAAGGACTTTGAGCCAACCGTAGAGGAGACAATGAACAGCCGCCAGAAGTACAAGGCCGGTGAGCGCAAACTTGGTGTAGATCCAAAGACTGGTCGTCCTGTATACGTAAAGATTGGTAGATTCGGACCTGTAATACAGATTGGTTCTGTAGAAGACAAGGAGAAGCCTCTGTTTGCCCAGCTGCCAAAGGAGCTGAGCATGGAGACCATCACATTCGAGGAGGCAATGGAACTGTTTAAGTTGCCTCGCGAACTTGGCGATTTCGAAGGCTCACCTATTAGCGTAGGTGCGGGTCGTTTCGGCCCATACGTCAAGCACGAGAATCTGTTTGCATCGCTACCAAAGGATGCCGACCCAATGGCTGTAACTCTGGATGAGGCTATCACACTTATTCAGGAGAAGCGCAGAATGGAGGCCGAAAAGCATATGAAGTTCTTCCTGGAGGATCCAAAACTTGAAATAATGAAGGGACTGTATGGTCCATACCTGTCGTACGATGGTCAGAATTATCGTCTGCCCAGAGACATGCACGAGAATGCCAAGGACCTGACCTACGAGCAGTGCATGAAGGTAATCGAGGATATGGAGGCTCTGAAGAGCGCACAGGAGAAGAAGGGTGGTAAAAAGACTACCAGGAAGACTGGCGCTAAAAAGACAACTGCCAAGAAGACAACAAAAAAGGAAACAGCTGAGGCATGAATCGAATAATCCTGATAGGCTACATGGGAGCCGGTAAGACCACTATCGGCAAAGCCCTCTCGAAAGAGTTGGGAGCAACATTCTACGATCTCGACTGGTATATCGAGAGTAGAATGCGCAAGACAGTGGCACAGATATTTGCCGAAAGGGGCGAAGAAGGTTTCCGCAAGATGGAGTATAACATGCTGCACGAGGTAGCCGAATTCGAGAATGTCATCATCAGCTGCGGTGGAGGCACACCTTGTTTCTTTGACAATATGGACTACCTGAATCAGCAGGGAAAGACCGTATATCTGAAGGCCGACCCTGAAGTGCTCTACAACCATCTGCTGATGGGCAAGGTGGAGCGTCCGCTGATTAAAGGTAAGAGTCCTGAAGAGCTGATAGCCTATATTCGCGAACAGCTGAAGAAGCGCGAGGAATACTACACCAAGGCCAAATATACACTCGACGTGAGTCTGATGGACAACTACGAGAAAATCAAGATAAGCGTTGAGAAGTTAAAAGAATTACTGGAATTATAAAACATATTCATTATATCCGTTAGAAGATGAAGAAATGGACAATTGAGGATTCGAAGGAGCTCTACAACATCAATGGTTGGGGTACTTCTTATTTTGGCATCAACGACAAAGGCGATGTCTACGTCACTCCATGTAAGAACAACACGCAGATTGACCTGCGTGAGGTGATGGACGAGCTGGCGCTGCGTGATGTCACACCACCAGTACTGCTCCGATTCCCCGATATTCTTGACAACCGTATCGAGAAGACCTGGAGTTGCTTTAAGAAGGCATCTCAGGAGTACGACTACAAGGGTGAGAACTATGTGGTTTATCCCATCAAGGTAAACCAGATGCAGCCTGTGGTCGAGGAGATCATCTCGCATGGCCGCAAGTTCAATCTTGGCCTTGAGGCTGGTTCAAAGCCTGAGTTGCATGCCGTCATAGCTATGCAATGCCAGAGCGACTCAATCATCGTATGCAACGGATATAAGGACCAGAGTTACATCGAGTTGGCTCTGCTGGCACAGAAGATGGGTAAGCAGATATTCATCGTGGTTGAGAAAATGAACGAGCTGGAAATCATCGCTCGCGAGGCCAAGAAGATGAACATACGCCCTAACATCGGTATCCGCATTAAACTAGCCTCTAGCGGCTCAGGCAAATGGGAAGAGAGCGGTGGCGATGCCAGCAAGTTCGGACTGACTAGTGCAGAACTTCTGGAAGCACTCGATTTCCTGGATAAGAAGGGATTGAACGACTGTCTGCGACTGATCCATTTCCACATCGGATCGCAGATTACCAAGATACGCCGCATACAGACTGCACTGCGCGAGGCTTCGCAGTTCTATATCCAGCTGCACAAGATGGGTTACAACGTAGACTTTGTTGACTGTGGTGGCGGACTTGGAGTGGACTACGATGGCACACGTTCACCATCGAGCGAGAGTTCTGTAAACTACTCTATTCAGGAGTATGTAAACGACTGTATCTACACCTTTGTTGAGGCTGCCAACAAAAACGATCTGCCTCATCCAAACATCATCACAGAGAGCGGACGCTCGCTGGCTGCTCACCACTCTGTGCTGGTTATCGATGTGCTTGAGACTGCATCGCTGCCTGAGATGCCTGAGGAGTTTGAGCCAGATGAGAACAGTCATCAGTTGGTAAAGGACCTGTATGAGATTTGGGACAACCTGAGTCCACGCAATGTGCTTGAGGACTGGCACGACGCTGAGCAGATACGTGAAGAGGTACTCGATCTGTTCTCGCATGGTATCGTTGATCTGAAGACGCGTGCTGAGGTTGAGGCAATGTACTGGAGTGTTTGCCACGAGATACATGCCCTGGCCAAGAGTCTGAAGCACATACCTGAGGAGCTGATGAAGATTGACAAGCTGTTGGCCGACAAGTACTTCTGCAACTTCTCGCTGTTCCAGAGTCTTAGCGACTCATGGGCCATCGACCAGGTATTTCCTATTATGCCTATCCAACGACTCGACGAGCGCCCCACACGCAATGCTACCATACAGGATATCACATGCGATAGCGATGGTAAGATAGCCAACTTTACCACCAATCGCCACAACACCCACTCGCTGCCCGTTCATGCTCTCAAGAAGAACGAGCCTTACTACCTGGGTGTGTTCCTGGTAGGCGCTTATCAGGAGATTTTGGGTGATATGCACAACCTGTTTGGCGACACCAATGCCGTACACATCTCTGAGAAGGATGGCGGCTACCACATCGATCAGATAATCGATGGTGAGACTGTAGAAGAGGTGCTGGAGTACGTACAGTACAACCCCAAAAAGCTGGTACGCCAGCTTGAGGTCTGGGTTGCCAAGAGCGTTAAGCAGGGCAAGATCAGCCTCGACGAGGGTAAGGAGTTCCTATCTAACTACCGCTCAGGACTTTACGGATATACATACCTTGAATAGAATATAGCATATGAATAAGAGAATCAACCTTTGGCTGTTGCTAGCCGTAGTATTGTGTAGCACGCTGTTTACAGCCTGTTCAAACGATGATGACCCTGTAGTGCCACCCACACAACAGCGCACAGAAGCTTCGAAGGCACTAATCAAGATTTGCAACGAGAATGCCGAGGTAAAATCTCTGCTTGAGCACGCCATAGCCCAGGCTGCTGAGATTAACCCAGACCGCAGATACAATCCTGCCCAGTCGCTCGATGAGTTCTACGATTTCATCGACTGGAACGTTCGCCAGCTGCCTTGGGACGTGATGATACATCATTCGCCCGACGAGTATGGCCGAACACTCTATGGCCGTACCGATCAGGGCGTAGGCTACTTCTGGTTCATAGTAGACCAGCCACTCGACGAGCTGAAGGACCGTGGATTCTTCTACCCCACAGTAGAGTTTGTTGAGCCCTTTGCATCGTGGCTGAGCACCTACAGCAACACGTGGGCCGAATTCCTCGACACAGAGGAAAGCTGGAATGACACCTATTATAATATGGTGAAGGACGACCCTGACTGGGGACTGGACAAAGGATGGTATGGCGAGGGCAACCTGTGGCGTACCTACAATGAGTTCTTTGCTCGCAGCCTGGTATCGCCCGATGTACGCCCGATAGCTACTGATTATGAAGTGGTATGCCCTGTTGACTCATGGCCAAAGCAAACCTGGAAGATAGACGACAACAACCAGTTGCAATATCCACAGGACCTGCAGATTAAGACAGCTAAGATATCTGATATAGCACAGCTTATAGGCGACGACTCACAGTATAAGGATGCCTTTGCAGGTGGCACGCTCACCCACACATTCCTGGATGTGAACCTCTATCATCGTTACCACTCACCTGTGAATGGTGTACTTAAGGAACTACGCAAAGTGCCTGGCGTATCGGCAGGAGGCGGCTATACACTCTGGGACGACGACACGAAGTTGTACTACTATAGAAACGACCTTGGATTCCAGATGGTAGAGACACGCGCCTGCGCCATCATCGAAACAGAGAAATATGGTCTGGTGGCAATGATGCCAGTAGGCATGTCGCAGATATGCAGCGTCAACTGGCTCCCATCGCTCCACGTGGGGCAACAGCTAAAACAGGGCGACGAGATGGGATTCTTCCAGTTTGGCGGCTCTGATGTAGTGATGATATTCCAAAAGGGAATAGATGTCAACATCGTTCACGGTTTTGAATTGACTCTGATGGGCCAACCCTACGCCAGATTAACACGAAATGACTAAAAACTGTAACGAATGAAAAACTATAAAAACAAACTATTCAGAATCCTAAACCAATCGGTGGCAACACGCACCACAGTAATTATAGCTGTAGTGGTGATAGCCATCTTGCTGATAGGAGGCACTTTCCAGGTAAAATATATACGTGATGCGGTGGCCAAAGAAACCAACCGCCAGGCCAGCCGATCAATGGAAAACGCCATTAAGGAAATCGACAATCGTATATCCACTGTCGAGACTGCTGTTACTACAGCTGCATCGTATGCACACATGTTTGCACCACACAAAGAGCTTCACGAACTGCTGATAGAGAAGCTTATCAAGGCCAATCAGGACATTTCGGCCGTTACACTACTTTACAAAGCCAACTATTTTCCTGAAGAAGGCAAATACTTCGCACCAACCATTGTGCGCAACGAGGATGGTAGTCTGGAGACTGATGAGATAGGAGGACCAGAAAACGATTTTTGCTATCTTGAAACTGATAGCAACTGGATATATACCAACAAGCTCGACACAGGCTATTGGTGCCTACCTTATGTCGACTCGATGTCGACCAAGCGTGCTATGGTAACCTACTCTGTGCCACTGCACGATGACTCTGGCCATACCTATGCTGTGCTTTGTGCCGATGTAGCGCTTGACTGGGTACAGCGCCTTGTAGACAAGGCCAAGCCCTATGCTTATTCTACTGCATTTGTAATAGGCCGTGACTCGCAATACGTGTGCCACCCGGACATAGACTGGATACAATCTATCAACTTTATCGATCAGACAAAGAAAATGAAGAATCCGGCTTATATCGAAATGGCCAAACGCATCATTAGTTGGCAGCGTGGTACCGACACTGTTGATATGACCAGTCTGCTGGCCAACGATGATAATAAGAAGGACGACTACTCGTCATCAGTTGTATTCTACGCACCTGTAGAACGTGTGCAGTGGTCTGTATGCTTCTCGATATCAGAAGATAAAATAATGGAGGGGCCTAATAAGATTAGAAACAATATGATAGTATGGCTCATCATCCTGCTGATAGCCATATCCATATCGCTGTTCTACATTATCCGTTGGCAACTGTCACCACTCAAGCTGCTGGCCAATAAGACCGTTGAGATATCACAGGGTAACTTCAACGTAGCACTGCCCGAATTTGATTCGAAAGACGAAATACGCCACCTGCGCGACTCGTTTGTAGACATGCAGCAGTCGCTGTCTAAATACATCGATGAACTGCAAACCACCACAGCCTCGAAGGCATCTATCGAGAGCGAGCTGCATGTGGCCAGCAACATACAGATGTCGATGCTGCCAAAGATATTCCCACCCTACCCCGATCGTAATGATATCGACATATATGGTGAGCTTACACCAGCCAAATCAGTTGGCGGCGACTTGTTCGATTTCTACATCCGCGACGAGAAGCTTTTCTTCTGTATAGGCGACGTGAGCGGCAAGGGTGTGCCTGCATCGCTGGTGATGGCTGTGACCAGAGCACAATTCCGCACGGTTTCTGCCCACCAGGCTGCGCCCGATCGTATCATCACAACCCTTAACGATGCTATGGCCGAAGGCAACGACTCAAACATGTTTGTTACCCTGCTGGTAGGAGTACTCGACCTGCCTACTGGCCGTCTGCACTACTGCAATGCAGGTCATGATGCACCATTCTTAGTAAGATTTGACGATGTGGCAAAGGTAGACGAACTGCCTTGCGACTCGAATATACCTGTAGGTGTAATGCCAGGCTGGAAGTTCACTGCCCAAAAGGCAATGATCGAACCCGGTACCACTATCTTCTTGTTTACTGATGGACTGACCGAGGCCGAAAATATCGAGCATGGTCAGTTCGGCATGCAGCGCATTATCGATCAAGCCCGTGGCATACATGCCTCAGGCAGCGTCAGCCCGCATGCCATTATCAGCCAGATGAAACAGGCCGTACACGCCTTTGTGGGCGAGGCCGAACAGAGTGATGACTTAACCATGTTAGCAGTGCAATACACAAAGAAACAACTCGATGTGCGCTACCAAAGCCACATCACCCTGCCCAATGATGTGCAGGCAGTACCACAACTCAATAGTTTCGTTGACGAGGTTTGTGAGCAAGCAGGCTTCGACATGAGTACTACGATGAAGCTTAATCTGGCCATCGAAGAGGCTGTGGTTAATGTGATGAACTATGCCTACCCGGCCGGTGTGAAAGGCGATGTAGACATCGAAGCTCAGATTAATGATGAACGCCTTAAGTTTGTCATTAGTGACAGCGGTACCCCCTTTGACCCCACGGCCAAAGCTGAGGTCGACACCACACTGTCGGCCGAAGAAAGAGGTATCGGAGGATTAGGTATCCATCTAATCCGACAGATAATGGATACAATTAATTACGAACGAGTGGACGGAAAGAACGTTCTTACGCTCCGCAAAAAACTCACTAAAAACTCATAAAGTTATGAAGACAACATTCAAAGAAGAAGACAATTACTATGTAATGTACTTCGAAGGTCGCCTCGACACGGCAGCCTCTGCCCAGGTAGAAGAAGAGATGAAGCCTCTGTACGAGTGCAATGGTCACGACATCATTCTGGACTGTGCTAACCTTGAGTACATCTCATCTAGTGGCCTGCGCCTGTTCCTTGGACTGCTTAAGACAGCTAAGCCAAAGGGCAGTCATGTCTACATCCGTGCTATCAACGAAGACCTGCGCCAGGTGTTTGCCATGACAGGATTTATTAACCTGTTCGAATTTAAATGATGCGATTATCGCCACATTGCGAAATGCTGCTACAGGAGTTCCGTGACAAGCGGAACGAACTGTTGCAGTTGGATAGCCACGTTTACGAGTTGCTCTGCCAGCATTTTAGCCAGCAGGGCATCGAACTCAATAGCATAGAGCACCGTGTAAAGACCGAAAAGTCGCTGGCGGGCAAGCTGGAGCTAAAGGGCGAGAAGTATCGTGAACTGAGCGACATCACCGATCTGGTGGGTCTGCGCATCGTTACGTTCTATACCGACGATGTAGACAAGGTGGCAGCCATCGTAAGCCAGCTGTTTAATGTTGACTGGAGCAACTCAGTAGATAAGCGCAAACTGCACGAGTTGACCAGCTTTGGATACAACTCATTACACTACATCTGCAGTCTGCACGAAGGCAGCATCCCATTCGAGATACAGATACGTACAGCACTGCAGCACACGTGGTCGGCCATCGAGCACGACATTGGCTACAAGGGTGCCGTCAAGTTGCCCCCACAGTTCAGGCGTCAGTTCAGTCGTCTGGCAGGTATGCTGGAGCTGGCCGATGATGAGTTCAGCCGTCTGCGCACCACTATGACCGAGTATCGTCGACAGATTCAGACACTGGTCAAGTCGGGCAATCTGAGCGAGGTGACACTGTCCACCGATTCGTTCCGCAGTTATCTTGATTTGCGTCCGCTCGACAGGCTCAACCAGCGCATAGCAGCTGTAAATCAGGCCGAACTGTTCCCTGCTTCGCTCATGCCATTCCTGCCCATATTGGAGCACTTCGGCATGGAATCGCTTGGTCAGGTTCAGGCTATGGTCGACGAGCTAAGCGATGCGGCTTATCAGCTAGCGCTGTCGCAGCTGGCCATCACCGACCTCGACATATTGTCAGAGACAGTTGGTATGCAGAATCTATGCGTGGTCTACGCACTGAAGCATGGTGGCACGCGCGACGATGTTAAGTACATCTACGACAAGCTGTACGGCAATAATGATTCTAACGTACTGCTGGCCGACGGCATCATACGACAGTATGCAGCTATAGGTCAGAAGTAAGTGATATACATTATTAATAAATGAAACAAACACTAACAATTGTAAAAGTTGGCGGAGCCGTAGTCGAAGACGAAGTCCAACTGGCTCAGTTGCTTAAGGACTTCAGTGCCATACCTGGCCGCAAGGTGCTCATCCATGGGGGGGGGCGCCGTGCCACACAGGTGGCTGCCAGTCTGGGCATCGAGTCGAAAATGGTAGGTGGCCGCCGCATTACCGATGCCGAAATGCTAAGCGTGGTAACAATGGTTTACGGCGGACTGGTAAACAAGAATCTTGTAGCCCGTCTGCAGGCCAACGGTGTAAACGCACTGGGTCTTACTGGTGCCGACATCGATGTTATCCGCAGCCACAAGCGTCCGCTTAAAGATGGTATCGATTTCGGATTTGTAGGCGATGTGGATCGTGCCGATGGCCAGATGCTTAGCCGACTCATCGAGGCTGGCATAACACCAGTGATGGCCCCGCTAACCCACGACGGTCAGGGCAACATCCTTAACACCAATGCCGACACTATCGCCAGCGAGACTGCTAAGGCTCTGGCATCTATCTACGACGTTACGCTGATTTACAGCTTCGAGAAGAAAGGTGTGCTAAGCAATCCCGATGATGATGATTCGGTCATCCCGACCATCAACCGCGCCGACTTTGAGCGCTACAAGGCCGATGGCACCATCAGCGGTGGCATGCTGCCTAAGATTGAGAACGCTCTGAGCGCCATCGATGCAGGCGTAAGCCGAGTGATCATCACCCTGGCCACAGCCATCGACGGACACAGCGGAACAATTATTTCTTAATTTTTTTGTTTTACTTGTAACTTTTGCCCCAGGCTATTCGTCATATAAGAAGAAGAGGATGAAAAAGATAAGTTTCGAAAACGACATCTTGCCGCTGAAGAACGAGCTCTACAGGCTTGCCCTCCGCATCACCCTCAACCCTGCAGAGGCAGAGGATGTAGTACAAGACACGATGATAAAAGTCTGGAACCGCAGAGACGGCTGGGATGAAATCGAATCGATAGAAGCCTTCTGCCTGACCATCTGCCGAAACCTGGCACTCGACAGGATGCGCAAGATGGAAAACCAAAACCAGAGTCTTGAGGAGGGCGAACACGAAAAGCCCGACCAGAGCTACGCCTCGAATCCTGAAGAACAGGCTATGCAGCGCGACCGAGTTGAGCTGATACGCCGATTGATAAGTGAGCTGCCTGAGAAACAGCGAAGTGCAATGCACCTGCGAGAGTTTGAAGGCAAAAGTTATAAAGAGATTGCGTCGATAATGGCTATAACCGAAGAGCAGGTAAAGGTAAACATCTTCCGCGCCCGACAGGCCATCCGACAAAAATATATAGAATCAGAGAAATATGGACTATAAGTACATCAATCAGTTGCTGGAGCGTTATTGGCAGTGTGAGACAACACTGCAAGAAGAGGCCATTCTGCGCACCTTCTTCAGTCAGGACGACGTGCCTGCCGAGTTACAGCAGTACAAGGCCCTGTTTACCATCCAGCAGGATAAGGAGCAGGCTCTTGGCGATGACTTCGATGCCCGTATTCTCGCAATGGTGGGACAGCAGGAGTCCAAGCAGAAGGCCAAGGTGGTATCGTTTACCCATCGCCTCATGCCACTATTCCGTGCTGCAGCCGTGGTGGCCATCATCCTTACCATAGGTAATGCCGCACAGGCACCATGGGATCGAGGATGGGACGACCCGAAGGATGCTTACGCCCGATTCCAGGAGCAGCATCAGGCCGACTCTGTTAATACCCTCGGCACCATACAGGCCGAGAACATCACCGACACGGTGAAGGTGACAACAGACACTCCCACCATAGTTGAATAAGATATTTTTTTCTATGCTTTCTTTATAATAAAAACAAGTAAAACAATTATTTAGAAGCTGTGAAGCTTCATTTCTCTCAAATTTTCAGGAAATACTAACGCTGAAGTTCAGGCTGCACTCCCACTACGATGGGGCTGCAGCCTTCTTCAATGCTATACGATTCGATTACTTTTTCATTCTGAGGTTAAGCTGATATATCGCTGGCATCAGTATCAGCAACGAGAAGGCAACCTCCAATAGCACATGTGAGCCAAACATGTCTTCGAGTGTAGGATCGGCTGTTCCATATAATACTACCGATATATGATACATAGCATAGGCTACCGAATTGTTTACCCAATGATACACCACTCCAGGTATAATGCTATCTGTGCGATAGTACATCCATCCCACCAACATACCTATCAAGAATGCATGCGGCATCTGTGCTGGATTCATGTGCGTCAGAGCAAACAGCGCTGCCGATATGGCAATAGCCACCCAATGATTATGATGCCAGCGCAGCAGACTGCGCAATACTGCTCCACGAAACACCAGTTCCTCAACCAGTGGCGCAAGTAGTCCTATCACTACATATCCCAAGCGATCGCTCATTATCTTTTCCAAGCCTCTTTCGGCCACATTGGGTAACTCGGGCAGCAGCTCCTGTAGCCATATCGATGGTGTAATCGCACCCAACGATGCCACCACAGTCCAAAACAACACTGTCCAAGGACGGGTGCGTAGCCAATGCCCACTGACCTCTGCCCACTTTAAAAATAAAAACAATGCAAACGCAAATAAGCTTGAAAGTATGATACCCGTAATGAGACTCATCGTTCCCATTGGAGCAAGTCCCATCAGCTTAAATACACCCATCACTATGCCTCCAATCACAAACTGTAATGAGGCAAACACTATCGTATATATTATTGCATTCTTCATTTTGTCTGGTCTAATATCTGTTCTACTTTTCGTTTGTCGTCTTCTATCTGTGCCACCAGCGCCTCGGGCGTGTCAAATCGTCGTTCCTCACGCAGTCGGGCCACAAAGTCGACGGTTACTGTCTGGCCATATATATCGCCGACAAAGCCTAGTATATTCACCTCTAGTGTGGTGCGATGGCCTTCAAACGTTGGGCGCGTGCCTATGTTCATCATCGCTGGCATCTTGTAGCCCCCGCCTATGCTTGCCCACACGGCATATACACCATATGCAGGAACCATCTTGTTAGGATCGCTGGGCTCAATGTTAGCTGTGGGAAATCCCAAACCTGTACCGATATGCTCGCCACTGGCCACGCGGCCCGATAGCTGATAGTTTCGATTCATGCAGACGGGCATCAACTCTACACGGCCCTCGCTCAGCAACTGTCGTATCACTGATGAACTCACAGCTTGCTTTCCGTCGGTCATCATCTCTGCATCGCCACGCATTACATGTATACCCATCTCGCGGCCATACCTCACGTAGTCATCGAATCCCTCGGCACGGTTGTGACCGAATCGGTTGTCGTAGCCGGTTATCAGTGTGCGTACATTCAGCTTGTCGTGCAGTATCTGCTGCATAAACTGGCGTGCCGACAGCTCTGCCATCTGGCGGGTAAAAGGTAGTATCACCAAATAATCCACACCCAACTGCTCTACGTAGGTGCGCTTCTCGTCAAGTGTCGACAGCACTTGCGGCTGAAACGTAGCATCGAAAACCTGTCGTGGCTGGCGATCGAACGTAATCACCATTGATGCCGCACCGCAGCGCTTGGCCTCGGCTATAACCATGCTTATCAGGTGCTGATGTCCGCGGTGCACACCATCAAACACGCCGATGGTAGCTATGCACTCAGGCAGCCCTTTTGTTATGTCTATATCGACTATTATCTCCATATTAGGCCGCAAAGTTAGCTAAAAATCTGCAATTTAGGGCCCGATTTCAATCATTTTTAGTTATTTCCTCTTAAAAATTTGGATATTTAAAGAAATTACCTTACCTTTGCACCCGCAAAAAGCATTTGCATCGGACTTGTAGCTCAGTTGGTTAGAGCAACAGACTCATAATCTGGAGGTCCCTGGTTCAAGCCCAGGCTGGTCCACAAAACAAAGAAGCCTCAAGATGAATCTTGGGGCTTCTTTTGGAAATAGAAGTTTGTTATACGGGGAAATGGCAAATTATAATACGATAACGCTCGACTGCGGGCTTAGGATAATACATAAGCCGAGTGTGGCACAGGTGGTGTACTGCGGCTACCAGGTAGCTGCGGGCACTCGAGATGAGTTGCCTGGCGAGGAGGGTATGGCCCACTTCTGCGAACACATGACGTTTAAGGGCACTCGCCGTCGTAATGCGCTGCAAGTAATAAATGCTCTGGAGCAGTTGGGCGGCGACCTGAATGCGTTTACCAACAAAGAAGACACCACATTCTACGCGGCCATACACAAGGACCACATCACGAAAGCCATCGATGTGCTTACAGACATCGTGTTCTGCAGCACATATCCGCAGCACGAGATAGACAAGGAGGTTGAGGTTATATGCGATGAGATAGAAAGCTACAACGACTCGCCCGCCGAACTGATATACGATGAGTTCGAGAATATGCTATTCGAAGGCCATCCCCTTGGCCACAACATACTGGGCCAGGCCGACCAGTTGCGCACATACACTACCGAGAATGCACTAAGGTTTACCAGCCGATGCTATCGACCAGACAACACCGTATTCTTTATCTACGGCGACGTGGACTTTAAACGGGTAGTAAAACTGGTATCATCAGCGGCTAGCAAGGCAGGTATCACCAGTGTATCCAAATCTTCTAGTAGCGCTGGCATCACAAGCACGCCTTGCCGAATTGACAAGGAGGCCAGAGAGATTACTAGGAACATCGGCTCACATCAGGCTCATGTGATGCTGGGGACCCGCAGCTACGACATACATCACCCCATGCGCATAGCCCTATACCTACTTAATAATATACTGGGCGGACCAAGCATGAACGCCCGACTGAACCTGGCTCTGCGCGAGCGCAACGGACTGGTTTACACCGTAGAGAGCACCATGGTCAGCTATAGTGATACGGGCATGTGGAGCATATACTTTGGTTGCGATCCGCACGACGTGAAGCGCTGCCTGCGACTGGTACGCCGCGAGCTGGACAAGGTGATGCAGAAACCGCTGACGCCTACCGCACTACGTACAGCTAAGCAGCAACTGAAGGGACAGATAGCCATAGCATGCGACAATCGCGAGCAGTTTGCACTCGACTTCGGCAAAAGCTATCTGCACTACGGATGGGAGAAAAATGTAGACCGACTGTTTGAAAGCATCGACAAGGTGACAGCCAACGACATACAGAAAGTGGCAAACGAGTTGTTTGCCACTGATAGGTTGTCTACCCTAATATTTAAATAGCCTTTAAGTAACTACGCACCACTCGGCGAGCTGTACCCAGGCGATACTCAACACTCTTGTAGCTATCGCCCGTTTGCTGACATATCTCGCTTACCTTCATGCCATCATAGATGTGCAGGCGATAAACCTCACGGAAATTCTCGGGCAACCGGGCCAGTCCGCGCTCCAATCGCTCAACAATCTCATGCATAGAATAGATCGAATCGGCCGACAACTCCTCGCTACAAACGGCGCGGATGTAGTGCTCGTAATCGTTGGCATGACAGCAACGGCGATGGATGTCGAATATCATATTGCGTGCTATGGTATAAACCAGAGCAGGCAGCGTCACCTCAGTGATGAGTTTGGTGGAAGTGAGCAGACGCAGAAAGACGTTTTGTACCACATCTTCTGCCTCTGCTCTACCACCAAGACGAGAACTGGCGTAAGCCAGCAACTCGTCACGATGAGTAATATAATAATTGGTTATAAGTTGGTTGTTACTCATTGATAACCTTCTGTATAGTTCCATCTTCGTTGTAGAACAGGCGCTGAACCTTTAGCGAACGTAGATGGGTTATATCGTTTGAAGGTACACAGTCGTGATAGAACAAGAACCACTCGCCCTTGTACTCTACGATAGAGTGATGGGTAGTCCAACCCACTACTGGATCGAGAATTACACCCTGATATGTGAATGGGCCGTAAGGATTGTCGCCAATACCATAGCATAGCATGTGGCTGTCGCCAGTAGAATAGCTGAAGTAATACTTACCATTATACTTGTGCATCCACGAAGCTTCGAAGAATCGGTGTGGATCACCAGCCTTAAGTGGCTGTCCATCCTTGTCTACAACCAGCACGCTGCGTGGAGCCTCAGCAAACTGCAGCACATCGTCGCTCATCTTTACTACAAAGCTAGACAATGCGGGCACATCGGCAGGAGCAAACAGCTGTGTCTGCTTGTCGGCAGCAGGACCAAGGTCTACACCCTCGCCATTCTTAACCAGCTTCTGTGGAGCCTGATACCACTGCAACTGACCACCCCACAGGCCGCCAAAGTAGCAGTAAACCTGTCCATCCTCGTCCTTAAATACACTAGGGTCGATACTCATTGAGCCGCGGATAGGCTGGTCCTGAGGGATAAATGGGCCCTCAGGCTTATCGGCTATAGCCACACCAAGATGGAACACACCATTATAGTCCTTGGCCGAGAAGATAAGATAGTACTTGCCATCCTTCTCTACGCAGTCGTTGTCCCACATCTGTTTCTCTGCCCACTTCACGTCGGCCACATCAAGTATCTTGCCATAGTCGGTCACCTCGCCATTCTCAACATCTTCCATAGATATTACGTGGTAATCCTTCATCTGGAAGTGGCCGCCATCGTCGTCGAATGCAGCACCAGCCTCCCAGTCGTGCGAGGGATATACATAAAGTTTACCGTTGAATACATTAGCAGAAGGATCTGCATAAAAGTCTTTTGGATAAAGATAACGTGGTTTCATATACGTTTCACTTTTAGTTATTAAACATTATTATTCTGGTTAGCAAACCGGCGGCGTGCTGCCAACTCGGCCTGCATATTCTCATTATACTCTTTGGTTATCGGATAGTAGTGCAGTGCAACCACACCAACCATAAACAGAGCAGCAGGTACAATACTAGATACTAGCTTGATGCCCATCATGGCACTCTCGTTCTGTATAGTGGCATCGCCACCCGATACGTAGCCGAACATCGAGATAAATATGCCGGCGATGGCTCCACCAAAGCCCAATCCCAGCTTGAGTGCCAGCACAATGCCCGAGAAACAGAAACCTGTGGCACGGCGATGGTTCTCGTACTCGATATGATCGGCCACATCGCCTATCATAGCCCACAGCAGTGGAATGGTGGGCGCATAGGCCAGCGAGCGCAGGAAGTTGATAACAAACAACAGTCCCACATCGGTAGGCTCTGGGATATAGAACAGAGCGGTGAGAAAGGCTGTCATCGTGAGACACACCTTAAATGTATTGCGCTTGCCAAACCTGTTGGCCAGGTACTGCGACAGACAGATAACACCAACAAACTGCACCACGGCCCCCATCATATTAAAAACAGAGAAACCAATGCTGTAAGCATCCTCCGGGTCGAGATTGATGAAATGCACAAGGAAATCATATAATGACTTCTGATCGACATTATACTGGAAGTAGAAGTTCATGGCCGAACCCCACATGGCCAGCGTAACGAACAACGAGAATGTGAGCAGTGCCATAGCATTCCACGACACGCTAGATACAGTGTTTTTTAAGTCCTCACGTATGCTTACAGTCTGGCGTGGCGGCGGCTGAATACGCTCCTTGGTCGATAAGAATGTAATCACAAAGAACATAAATGCTATGACAGAATATATACATATAGTGACAGTCCAGCCGTGTTGCAAAGTATGACCATCGGAGAAGTGATCTACCATCGGTAGCGTAAGGCCCTGAACCACAAACTGAGCAATCGTAACCACTACAAATCGCACCGTAGATATACTGGTGCGCTCGCGTATATCGCTGGTCATCACACCACCAAGCGATGTGTACGGAACGTTATTAAACGAATAGATGGTCATCAGCAACACGTAGCTGACGGTGGCATAAAGCGCCACATGAGCCTTCTGATGTATACCCGGATTGTAGAATGCCAGGATATAAAACACGCAGAAAGGTATGACCGTCCACAGCATCCATGGACGGAATTTGCCCCAACGGGTGTTGGTACGGTCGCAAAGTAAACCTATGGTTGGATCGACAATGATAGCCGACAGACTGGCCACCATCAATACACTGCCTGCTATAGTTCCATCCAGCCCGAACACGTCGGTATAGAACTTAAGCTGGAAGATCATCATCATCTGGAACACAAGGTTAGCGGCAGCATCTCCCAAGGAGTAACCTACCTTCTCGCCCAATGAAACCTGTTGTGATGCTATCTTATTCATAACTGTTGATTACAAAAACTGGTGCAAAGATAGTGAAAAATCGGTTGTCCGACATTCTAAATTGTTACAGATGCTTTTTCAAATGTGTCATCGGGCAAGAAAATGGCACATTTTCGCCATTTCAACGAAGAAATTTGTTACTTTTGCAACATCAATGCAACTTTTTATGAAAAAAATATTTTTAATTTGCGCAACATTGTTTTGCCTGACCACTACCGATGCCAAAGTTACTATGCCCCAACTATTCCAGTCGGGCATGGTGATGCAGCGCGGAAAAATCATACCCGTTTGGGGCAAAGCCGATGCCGGCGAAACCGTAACCATACGATTCAACAAGAAACAATATCAGACCACAGCTGATGCCAATGGCCGATGGCAAGTTGACCTGCCAAAGATGAAGGCTGGCGGCCCTTATCAGATGACTATCAATGAACAGACCATCGATAACATCATGATAGGCGACGTGTGGTTGCTATCGGGTCAATCCAACATTGATGTACATATAGAGCGTGTTTATCCGCAGTACACTACCGAGGTAGACAACTACGAGAATACCAACATCCGCTTGTTCCGCGTACAGAACGAGACCAGTACACATGGTGTAAAGGATGACATTCGTCCAACCAGCATCAACTGGAAGCCACTCAACAAGCAGAACGCATGGCCATTCTCAGCAGTAGGTTATTTCTTGGGCAAGAAGATGTTCGAGAAAAATAAGGTGGCTCAGGGCATAATAGTAAACAGTTGGGGTGGCACACCCATCGAGGCATGGATAAGCGAGGACTCGCTGAAGGCCGACTATCCGATGCTGATAAAAAAGATGCAGATATACCAAAGCGACAATTACGTGCGCGCTCAAATGCAGGCCAACGGCGCTGCCAACCATCAGTGGGAGACAATGCTGAACGAGGCCGACCCTGGATATGCTGACACACAGTGCGACGACAGTCAGTGGCCAGTGATAAACCAGAACAACTGGACGTGGCGCGGCACAGGTAGTGTATGGTTGCGCAAGCACATCACTATAGACAAGAAGCATGCTGGCAAGCCAGCACGACTACTGCTAGGCACACTCTTCGATCGCGATGTAACTTATCTGAACGGCAAACAGATAGGCCAGACAGGCTATCAGTATCCTCCTCGCCGCTATGACATACCCGAAGGACTGCTGCGTGAGGGCGACAACGTGATTGCAATCCGATTCATCAATAAATACGGTGCATGTCACTTCATCCCAGAGAAGCCATATATGCTGTGCTTTGGCGATGACCGAATGTCGCAGAACCCTATGCCTAAGGACGTGTTGCCACTAGGCGATGAGTGGAAGATGAAGGTGGGTGCAGAGATGCCTCAGTGCCCCAGTAGTGATGTTTCGCTCCAGAATCTGCCAACCACACTCTACAACGCAGTGCTCTATCCACTGGCACCATACGCTATCAATGGCATTGTGTGGTATCAGGGCGAATCGAACACAGGCAACCCTGCCCCATACGCCGACTATCTGAAGAAACTAATGGGCAATTGGCGTGATTGCTGGCACGACCAGCAAATGCCGTTTGTGATAGTACAGTTGGCTAATTACGATGGTCGCCAACAGACAGGCTTCCCACGCCCCATCACACCACAGACAGAGCCAGTAAATAGTGGTTGGGCACAACTGCGCGAGGCTCAGCGCACCGCCGCCAAGGCCGACGCACACGCCGAACTGGCAGTAATCAATGACCTGGGCGAGACCGTAGACATCCATCCCCTGCGCAAAAAGGAGGTGGCCGAACGTATCGCCCTATGCTTCGACAAACTTATATATAATAATAAGGTGAAACTTTCACCTGAGGTGGTATCTACTCAAGTTAGCGATGCTGCTATTCAACTCACACTCGACCAGCCCATACAGGAAGGCGACCTCTATACATTCGAGGTTTGCAACAATGGTAGCAACAAATACCAAAATGTGCATGCTGTCGGCAGGGGCAATGTTATTACCCTTCTTGTTCCTATGGTATCTCAGGCATCAGGTCTAAAAATCCGCTACGCCTGGAAGGATGATCCCAAACAGGCAAACGCACGTTCGCTGAGTGGACTACCAATGAGCTCTTTTGAAATGACAATTAAATAACAAATAAAAAATTATGAGTACAACTAACGAAACCAAAGGCTTTTACAAGCTCTCGTGGCTCCAGCGCATCGGCTATGGATCGGGCGACCTGGCGCAAAACCTGATTTTCCAGACGGTGGCATGTTACTTAATGCTTTACCTTACTACAGTACTGAAGATCAATCCTGCATTTGTGAGTGGACTGATACTATCTGTTCGACTCATCGACTGCTTTTGGAGTCCTGTAGTCGGACGATATATCGACAATCGTAACCCAAAGTTAGGAAAATATCGCACATATCTTCTCTATGGTGGTATCCCCCTTACAGTAGCAGCCTGTTTGCTTATGCTGCCTCAGGCCGCAACATGGTCTACCAGCATGAAACTTATCTATGCCACCGTAAGCTACACGGTGCTTAGTATGATTTACTCGGTAGTAAACATACCTTATGGATCTATCATGGCCAGTATGACACGCGACAATGATGAGGTGCTTAAGCTTACATCTACCCGTATGGTATGTGCCAACATCGGCCAGATAGTAGTTCAGGCCGGCTTCCCCATCGGACTGGCTATAGTAGCACACACCGTCATCGACTGGAACCAGGCTCTGTTTATGGCTATCGGCACCATCCCTGCATTCATCATCCTGCCCTCTCTTCCCATGCTTAAGAGATTGCTCGGTAAGAAGGGACTATATTACCTACTGCTCTCTATCGGTTTTGTAGGCTTTGCCATCCTGTTTACCATCGGTAAATTCTTTGATGTTGCTAGTCTCAACACCGTAGTTCAGACAGCTAAGGTAATGACAGGTGTTGGTCTGCTGGTAGGTTCGCTGATGTGGGCACTTGTGCCTGAGGTAATCACAGAGGCCGAGTATCGTACAGGCAACCGTCCTGCAGCAACTGTAAACGCACTGGCAGGTGTTGCTTTCAAGGCAGGATTCTCAATCGCAGGCTGGATTACCCCATTGGTGATGGGTATGATTGGCTTCGACCTGGCAAGTGAGGAGTCGGCTCTGCCCATCGATCCAAATGCATGGTTTACCGTTACCTGCGTGTTTGCTATTATCGGCTTTATACTGCTGCTTTACTGCTTCACTGGCTGTAAGGAACGAATTGCCACAACACCAGAGAAGCCTGTTACATACGGTGAGATGTTTGCTGAGTTCAAGGCCAACAAGTGCCTGCAGCTGGTACTGAGCATCTTTGTCACTGTGTTCTTGGCATCGTTCATCAGTGCACCTGTAAATGCTTACTATACTCACCTTGCCGAGTATTCAGCAACTGCACAGAATGCCATTCTGGTGTTCACATGTATCATTCCTGCCGCTCTACTCATAGTCGTTGGAGCACTTATCTATAAGTATCCTCTCACTGATGAACGACTCGACGAGATTAACAAGGAAATCGAAGCGCGCGGATAATTTTTGAATATTTTATTAAAGAAACTTGCAAGTTCCAAACTTTTTCCGTATCTTTGCCCACAACAAATGAATATTAGGGCAGAAGAATGAGCCAAAGAACGGTCAGACTACTAGCTTGTCTACTGGTTGTCGTACTCCTGGCAGCGTGCGGAGAACGGAAGGAGACAGGACTTGAAAATAAAACAGCCGACGGATTGGTCCTTGATGCATACAAGCACAAGGACTATCCGTTGTTGTTGTCTCTAGCTGATAGTCTTTCTAAGATTGGAGCCATATCCGAAACCCAGTCATACTACTGGCGCGGATATGCCAGCGACCGTATGGGCAAAAAGCGCGCAGCCGAGTACTATTGGAAGAAAGCAGAGAGCGAGGTAAAAGACTTCAAGAACCCAGAAGAGGTAAACTACTATGCAAAGACTGCCAGCAGATTAGCAAACCTACTGAACCTGAAGGGCGACTACGACGGCTCGCTTCAAGAAGCCATTAATGCAGCCGACAAATTGGAACAACTAGGATGCGACACCACTACCGACTATGTTAACCTTTTGGTTTTCATAGGTTGCGGTCAGGCTCGTTATGCCCACATGGAAGAAGCCACCAAGAAATCGTTCGAACGTGCCTATACCAAACACCTTGAGCATATCAACGCTTCGCCCACCGAAGCTACTTACAAGGGAGCTATCGCTGGCATAGTGAATATGGCCTACTCATGCAATGCCACCCATCAGTATAAGGAGGGATTGTACTGGTGTGAGCGCTACGAGGAAATGGTAACCCAATACGAGGGTAGATTTCCTGAAGATGAAAGTTATATAGACAAGCAGCGTGCACGCCACAATATCTATCGGGCCACTGCACTGGCTAGTCTTGGTCGTACACAGGAGTCGGCACTGGCTTATAACAACTTTAAGAACACAAAGTTCAGCAAAAGCCCTGAGGGAATATTCGATGCAGGCGAGTACCTGATAGACGCCAAAAGATGGAAAGAAGCAGCAGAGTGCTTCCAGCGACTGGACGAGTTGGTAAGCCTATACCACATGGAGTTCTCGTTCGACAACATCCAAACATACTTCTTAAAGAAATACGAGGCTAATCTTAAGGCCGGTCTGAAGGACTCTGTTTATGCAATCAGCACATACATCTGCGACTCGCTTAACGCTGCCATCGATCGTTCGAAGGCCGATGATGCAGCCGAGCTTGCTACCATATACAACACTCAGCAACAAGAAACCCACATAGCTGAGCAAGAGGCAAAGCTGCTGCGCGAGCGACAGATAGCAGCAATCATCACTATTATCCTCATTATCGGCTTCTTCGTGGTTTACGCACTTTACAAGCAGAAAGCGTCAGCAAGACTGCACAAAGCGCACGAAGACCTAAAACAGGCCTATGACCAACTGGAGGAAACGACATCGGCCAAAGAGCGTATTGAAAGTGAGTTGCGTATCGCTCGACACATCCAGGAGTCGATGGTACCAAACGAATTCCCACAGCGCGACGACTTTGAGTTGTACGCTTCGATGACAGCAGCCAAGGAGGTTGGTGGCGACCTGTACGACTATCTTATCATCGGCGACAACCTATATTTCTGCGTGGGCGACGTGAGCGGTAAGGGAGTGCCATCAGCACTGTTTATGGCACAGGTAATCAGACTTTTCCGTGCTATGGTTAAGCGTAACTATACACCTGCCAAGATAGCAACCGAACTTAATGCCGAACTGGTAGAAAACAACGAAGATGGTATGTTTATCACTATGTTTATCGGCATGGTGCATCTACCAACAGGCAAACTCGACTTCTGTAATGCAGGTCATAACCCACCAGTAATAGGCAACGGCAACGAGAGCCACTTTATAGATATGGAGCCCAATGCACCTATAGGACTTTGGGAAGGATTGAAGTATCAGGGCGAGGTAATCGACGACATACGCGGACGCTTGTTCTTTGTATATACCGACGGACTGAACGAGGCCGAAAATCCTAAGCTAGAGCAGTTTGGCGATGAGCAGTTGCTTACCATCGTTAAGCGCACCAGCAAGATGAGTGCCCGCGAGATGATTAAGACCATGAAGAACGAGGTTAAGCGCCATCGCAACGGGGCCGATCCAAGCGACGACCTCACCATGCTATGTCTGCATGTAAATTAAAAATTATACGCTTTATGTTACAGATACGTTGCAAGAACAACAACATCACAAAGAGTTTTCCAGAAGGCACATCACTAGTAGATGTTTATCAGGCATACGCCGACGAACTGAATATGAAGTATCCAGTGGTATCGGCCAAAGTAAACAACACGTCGCAGGGACTTAAGTTCAGGTTATATCAGAACAGAGACGTTGAGTTTATCGATGCCTGCGATGGTTCTGGCCAGCGCGTCTACGTGCGTTCGCTATGCTTTGTACTGTACAAGGCTGCCAGCGACGTATTCCCAGGCAGTAAACTCTTCATAGAACACCCGATATCGGGCGGATACTACTGCAACTTCAAGAAGCGTGGTAACGACCCACTGACTGACGACGATGTGGAGCGTATCTGTAAGCGAATGAAGGAGGTTATCGATCAGGATATGCCTTTCCGCAGGACTGAGGCCACTACCGAAGAGGCCGTACGTGTGTTCAGCGAGCGTGGATTTGCCGATAAGGTTAAGCTGATAGAGACTAGTGGACATGTATACACATCATACTACACACTGGGCGACACGGTGGATTATTACTATGGTCCGCTAGTGCCATCGGCAGGATATCTTAAGGTATGGGGACTTGAGCGACTCTACGATGGACTGCTGTTACGAGTACCCGATAAGAACGACCCTACACAACTGTCGCCAAAGGTTGACCAGCCACGAACATTCGAGATGTTTGCTGAGAAGACCCGTTGGGACATCATCATGCGACTATCTAATGCGGGCGATGTAAACAAAGCCATACTGCGCGGCTATGCATCTGAACTGATACAGGTGAGCGAGGCGCTACAGGAAAAGAAGATAGTAAAGATAGCCGAAGAGATAGACCGCAGATTCCATCAGCCCGAAAATCCAATCCGACTAGTGCTTATCACTGGTCCATCCAGCTCGGGTAAGAGCACATTCTGTAAGCGCCTTAGCATACAGCTTTTGGCTTGCGGACTGCGTCCATACTCATTCTCTACGGATGATTACTTCGTTAATCGTGTCGACACCCCTAAACTACCTAACGGCCAGTACGACTTCGATAACATCGAGACCGTAGACTACAAGTTACTAGGTGAGCATCTGGAAAGACTGATGAAGGGCGAGGTAGTAGAAGTACCTGAATACAACTTTGTGACAGGTAAGCGCGAGTGGAATGGCAAGAAGTTTAAATTGAACAATGACAGCGTACTTATCATCGAAGGTATACACGCACTCAACCCGCTGCTTACCAAGCAGATACCCGACTCATCCAAGTATCGTATCTACATTTCGGCCCTGACCAGCATATCGCTCGACGACCACAACTGGATTCCCACACAGGACAATCGCCTGTTGCGCCGTATCATTCGCGACTACAACAAGGGAGCATTCTCTGCCCGCGAAACCATCAGTCAATGGAAGAGTGTGTGCGAGGCTGAAGATCAGTGGATATTCCCATTCCAGGAAACGGCCGATGTGATGTTCAACTCGGCACTTAACATCGAGTTTGCCGTGCTGCGCACCCATGCAGAACTTATTCTGTCATCTGTGCCAAAGAATTGTGCCGAATACGCAGAGGCCCACAGATTACTCAAGTTTCTGCGCTATTTCATCCCTATCAGCGATAAAGAGATACCACCTACGAGCATCATGCGAGAGTTCGTAGGCGGCAGTAGTTTTAAATATTGATATTTAGCTTACACGCAGGCACATTATCGTAAGGTCGTCGTTTGGTTCGTTGCCTTCGCGATGTGTATCCACTTCAGCCTTAAGGGCTTCAATAACCTGCTGTGCAGAATCAAAGTTAGTATGGCGGAGAACATAAAGCAAGTGTTCTTCGCCAAATTGTTGTTGCTTTGCATTCTCGGCCTCATTCAGTCCATCGGTGTATATTACAAGCGGACGACCCTTAATACTATCAATCTGCTCGCCTACATACTGCAGGTTCTTCCACAATCCTATCGGAGCGTTTGGTTCCATCTTCAGGAAGTCGCCCTGATTGTCGCCCCCGCCAATCACAGGTGGATTATGTCCTGCGTTGCAGAAGTCAAGATGCCCAGTCTGCAGATCGAGCAATCCCAACCATAACGTAACAAACATTCCGCTCTGGTTGTCGTTGTCGCTAAGTGCATCGTTAATTCGTGTACAAATCTCTGCCGGCATCATACCTTGCTTTGCAAGTGTAAGGAACAAACGCGTAGCCTGAGCCATGAACAGCGATGCAGGCACACCCTTGCCAGATACATCACCTACAGCAAAGTATAGCTTGTCATTCTGTATCAGATAGCCATACAAGTCACCACCAACCTCCTTGGCAGGAGTCATCGAGGCATAAAGATCCAGTCCGTCGCGATGAGGGAACTTGTTTGGCAGCATACTCATCTGGATATCACGTGCGATACGTAGTTCAGACTCTATTCGCTCCTTTACAGCTGTGGTTTCCTCCAGTTGGTTGTAAGCCGCCTTTAGCTGCTTGTGCGCCACCTCAAGTCGCTTAGCCGCACGATGGCGGAAGAACATAAATATAGCCATAGCCAATACTATCAGTCCAAACACTATGGCTGTACCAATAAACCTCTGTTTAGAAAGTGAAGCCTCCTGTTCTGCTATCTGATGGTCTTTTTCCTGTGTCTCATAGATAGTTGCCAGTTCAGCAGCATCATCCATCTTCTGCCATACAATAGCAGAGTCAAGCGCATCGAGTATTCTAAGACCTATGGCTATGGTAGAATCGCGATAGCCAGCATAAGCGTTTGCTCGATATTTGGGGAACACATATTGCTGTATGATGTCGAGTGTGGGTTTGGCCATACGACGATGAATATCGTTTTCGATGTTGGCATAGCTCTCTACCGCTTCAGCATATCGACCTGATGCCAACTGATACTCGCCTGGGGCATGCTCTATACCACTCTTATAACTCTCAGAATTCTGATATGCCTCAAACATCTGCTCGGCCTTCTCCTTCTGGCCAAGTCCCAGATAGGCTCGCGACCTGAAGCTACATTGGCGAGCATACTGGCGATCAACCACTTTAGCATCAGCCTTAGGATGTTTCTTATATATATCTAATAAGGTGTCAACACGTGTTGACCAGAATAATGCCTGATTGTATAGATGAGCATCGATGCAGAACAGTGTAGTGTTGTTGAATGTAATAAGTGCATTCTGATGAGCTATAGCCAAGGTATCACCATTGAGAGCCTTCTTGAAATACTCATACGACTCGTTGAAACTCTTCATCGCCTCATCATATCTACGCATCTTGAGCTGGCAGATACCTATATCGCCCAGCTGCAGACCAATATCCCTGGGCAGACCTACAGCCGATTTCTTCATCTTCTCGAGAGCAGGAATCGAGATGCGCAAAGCACCCTCGTAGTCGTGTCTGGCCTGCAGAGAGTTGGCTAGGAGCGATGCGATCCGATAATAAGCACGCTCTTCCTTTTCTCCTTTTATCTCCATTGTCAAAGCCTCCTTCCAGTACTTGTCGCTATTACGATACTGGCCCACGACGTTGTTGATATGTCCTCTATCAAAGTTGGCGCGTATGGGGCCTATCTCTTTTAGCTTTTCCAAGCTATCCACCACCATGTAAACACTATCCACATTGCGAGTTTGCTTGGCAGTTCCTATCAGACTGTCCACACGTCTATCCCGTATCGAGTCGTTTTTACTCTTCTCAATACCTTTCCCACCTTGCTGGCAAGAAAGCATAAAGAGCACGCCGGATATCATCACCAGCATGCTCCATATTATATGTCTACTTCTCTCCATTAACCTCGTGTTATTGTCGATTTGGTTGCAAAGATACACATTTTTTGCTACTTGTGTAATAATATGTAATAGTTTTCTTGCAAAAAAGCACGAATTCTATTACTTTTGCACCATCCGAGTCGCGACGGAGGTAGGCGCAAGCCAACTAACAATTATGTTGAACCATTAAAAAATTAAAGAAGTATGAAGAAGTTTATCATTATGGCACTGATGGCTGTGTTTGGTCTCACCACAGTGAGCGCACAGAAGACCGTCGTAGCTAAGAAGAATCAAAAAGTGTTCGATGTAGTAGAGCAGATGCCAGAATATCCAGGAGGTCAGGCTGCACTGTTCGAATACCTTAGTAAGAATATCAAGTATCCTGCCGATGCTGAGAAAAAGAAGGTGGAAGGCAAGGTTTTTGTAACTTTTGTAGTTGATTCTGACGGCAAGATTACCGATGTTTCTCTGTTGAAAAAGGTGTTTCCATCGCTCGATGCTGAGGCTATCAGAGTTATTTCGGCCATGCCTAACTGGATACCTGGCAGACAGAAAGGTCAGGCTGTTAGAGTTAAGTACACCGTACCAATTATGTTCCGTTTGAAATGAAAAGCATAGTTTTTCTTATATTCTCTCTCTTTATTGTGGGCTGTTCGCGAGAGCAGTCCCACAATCCCTTGCTTACCCAGGCCGAGCAGATAGTAGTAGAACGGCCTGACTCTGTAGTCAGGATGCTAGAGCCTTGCTGGGATGATTCTACCCTTTCATCAGCCGATCATGCACTCTTTGGGTTGCTTTATACTGAGGCACTGCATCGCAGCGGATTGTCAACAGAGTCTGATTCACTGATCGAGGCCAGTCAGAAATATTATGAGCGAGAGAATGATAAACCACGACTGGCAAGGGCCTTGCTGCACCATGCTATCGTGCTCTACAACAAGCAGCAAACCCACGAGGCCGTGTTTACCATGAAGCGTGCCGAGCAGATAGCATCAGGCGTAAACGACCCCGTTTTCAACTGTTACCTGTACTTTGTACTTGGTGATATCAACGACAATGTGGGCAATTATACCCAAACACTCAGATACTACAAGCAAGCCCTGGCCACAGCCAGACAGTGTAAAAAAGATGAGTGGATAGTAAGGGCACTCAACAACATAGCGCAGACCTTTGATATGGTAGGCAAAACGGACAGCTTGCGATACTACACAGAGTTGGCCAAGCCCTATGCGCCACATACAGATGGCGAGGTGCGTGCCATATATCTAACTAACCAGGCAAGCTATTTGCTGCACCTCAGCAAACGAAAGGAAGCTAAGCAACTATTGATAAGAGCGCAACAAGAATTACCTACCGACAGGGCATCGATGCTGTTGGCCGATGTATATCTATGGGAGAAGGATACAGCAAGTGCTGCTCAAGAATGGTATCGATTGGTCAATTCGTTCTCGCCAGATGTGAGCATCAGTTCTTACCGACAACTCATAAACTATCTTACTGACCACGATGAGCACACAGCAGCTGCTTATTACAGCCGTCGACTGAACGATGTTTATCACGACTTGTATAGTCGCAGCGATGCAGCCAGCATCATCGATCTGCAAGCTCAGTTCGACGAGCAGCAGAATGAGCGACAGCAGTATCGTACTACCATCATGCTGCTTTCGGCCATACTATTGCTTATTATTGCAACAATCGCTGGCATCTGGTATAGTCGCAAAAGGATAGATAGGCTTAACGCACGCTTTGTCGAGAGTCAGATGAAGTACGACCGTACCCGCGAGGAACTGACCCAGATGCGACTACAGCGCGAACGTGAAGAACGCGAGAACTCAGAGCAACTAAAGACTATTATTTCAGCCCTACATACCACAGCCAACAAAGGACAGGCCGCTAGTGATGATGACATGAACGCTTTGGCACAATGCTCATATGCACTCAACCCCAACTTGCAATTGCTCTTATCGCAACTCAATGCCAAGGAACAGGATGTATGTCTGTTAATCCGTCATAACTTCCAACCATCCGAGATAGCAACCCTTACCATATCCACCCCTCAAACCATAACCAACACCCGTGTGCGCCTGCTCAAGAAATTATTCAATGAGACAGGCGGCGCAAAGGATTTTGATTCCAAACTAAGAGCGTTTGAATGAAATAGTCTGAGTTATTGAGCCTCAAGCAAAAGTACACGACTGCTCCAGTCGTTCTTTTTGCTCCACTCTGGCTCATTGCGATAAGGCATCTCGAGTCCGTGGTTCATCAGATAGGCACCACTGAACACCTTGCCTTCAACGTCCATGGGCTTCAGATCGATACGATTCAATTCGTGTACCTTATAATTCTTATTGGCATCCAGTCCAGCCATCTTTACTCGTGGCAGATGCTCGTTCTGGAATGACTCTGTCTTCCACCAGAAGAACACACTCTTCGACTTCTGCTCGTTTACATACATCAGCGAAGCCAAGCCCACCTTATCGTAAGGCGAAACCAGACGATACAGATCGCCAAACTGCACTATTGGACGTATCTGCTTATATTCAGCAATTGCTTTGCGGCACAGGTCCTTCTCGTCGTCAGTCATATTCTTAGGCTGAATCTCCATGCCCAAGCGTCCACTCATAGCCACATCGATACGATACTTCATGGCTGTGGTGCGGAATACGGTGTGGTTTGGAGTAGCTGAGATATGCGAAGCCATAGCTATTGCTGGGAAGAAATAGCTAGTACCCCATTGCATATAGATGCGCTGCAGAGCATCAGTATTATCACTAACCCAGAACTCATCGAAGTAAGGTAGTACACCCCAGTTGGCACGACCACCACCAGAGGCACAAGCCTGGATAGTAAGGTCAGGATACTTGGCACGAATACGTTCGCAGGCTTTCTGCAGTCCACGATGATACTCTATATAGAGGTGGCTCTGATCGTTCATAGTCAAGTACTGTGAACCATGATTCAATATAGGCATATTGGCATCCCACTTGATGTAATCAATCTCAGGATACTTTGCCATCAAGTTGTCTACAATCGAGAAGACAAAGTCCTGTACCTTAGGATTAGCCATATCCAGAATCAGCTGCGTGCCGCCACGACCCTGAACAGGAGCACGCTTGGGGGCCTTGATAATCCAGTCAGGATGAGCCTCGTAGAGTTCAGATACTGAGTTAGTCATTTCTGGCTCAATCCAGATACCAAACTTTATGCCGTGCTTCTTGGCATCGCGCAGAAGGCCCTCGATTCCCTCAGGCAACTTGTTCTTATCTACCACCCAGTCGCCAAGACTTGAATTGTCAGTCTTGCGTGGATACTTATCGCCAAACCATCCATCGTCCATCACAAAGAGTTCGCCACCCATCGAGGCAATATCACCCATCATCTGGTCCATACCCTTTTGGTTGATGTCGAAGTAAACACCCTCCCATGAGTTGAGCAGTATCTTGCGCTCCTTATCGCCATGAGCCAACATATACTTGCGGCCCCACTTGTGGAAATTGCGCGACACACCTGATAGACCACACTTAGAGAAGCTGAAGGCTACCTTTGGAGTGGTAAACGTTTCGCCTTTCTTAAGATGATAGGCCGAGTTATCAGGATTGATACCTGCAAAGAAGTAATGATACTCTGTATCATCAGTCTCAACTTTAAGTTGGTAATTGCCAGAGTAGCAGAGTGCTGCACCTATCACATCACCACAGTTCTCCTGTCCCTTACCATCCAGCGAGAACATCACCTCAGCATGATCAGTATGCGAGTTGCGCGAACCATCTTTATTCTTTATCACCTTCTCGCCTGGCAGTATAGGTTCCTCTACAAGTCGAGCCTCGTTGGCCCATGAGCCATAGAAGTGCGATAGCCAAACATTTCCCCTGCGAATAGGCAGAGAACAAGATGCAAACTGAGTAAGCGTAACAGGTTTCTTCTCGCCATTCTGAATCTCTGTCCATGTCTCGATGATATCTTCATTGAAGTAGGCCTTGTAATAAAGATCTACAGTGACTGGGTAAACTGGGTCAACCAGTCGGATACGAACCTCACGATTACCCTGAGCATCAGCCTCAACCTCGTCTACGTAGTCTGCATAGAGTTCTGTCGACATATTGCCATCAGCATGAGTGATAGCAATTGCAGCCTCAGCAGGACAGTTCATACCATAAGCAGGATAGGCATCCATACGACCACTGCGAGGCGACTGGAGATTTGACAGATCAAACTCGCTAAGTTTTGTACCATAATAAACGTACTGTGGCTGCTTGTTGCCTTCTACATTTAGCACCATAGTTGAGTTTTTGGTCTGTATAACCACTTGCTCAGCCATAACAGCAGAGGCAGAAATCATGAATAATGCCAGAAAAAGATACTTCTTCATGTTAGGAAACGATTTAGTTATTATTTGATTCTGTGCGCAAAGATAGATAAAAATTTGGTTATCTCAAAAAAAAGTTGTTATTTTGCAGGCCAAAGTGTAAGAAAGAGCAAAATAAGTACATCATGAACTCGCTGGATATCTGGATGTTAGCCGTTGCATTGGCTATGGATTGCTTCACGGTTTCTATCGTGAGTGGAGTTATAGTACGCAGATGGCTGTGGGGTATGATTCTACGCATGGCTTTCTTGTTTGGACTTTTCCAGGCCGTGATGCCCCTTATAGGATGGCTTGCCACCAACCATTTCAGCGAGCAACTCGAAGCAGTCGACCATTGGATAGCCTTTGGTCTGCTGGCCTTTATCGGCGGCAAGATGATACGCGAATCACTCGGCCCAGAAGAAGAGGAAAAGCAGTTTAATCCTAAGAATCTAAACACCCAACTGATACTGGCTGTAGCTACAAGCATAGATGCTCTGGCCGTCGGCATATCCTTTGCCTGCACAGGCTATAGAACAATAGAACAGATAGCATATCCGTTATTCGTAATAGGCTTAATTTCTTTCTTGTTTAGTCTTTTCGGCTACAGATTGGGCGTCAGGTTCGGCAAGTCGATAGCACGCAAGCTTAAGCCTGAGCTGCTTGGAGGCATCATTTTGATTGTAATCGGTATAAAAATACTCCTTACCCACCTGATGGCATAATATAAATAGGTAAAAAGTAAAAAAACTCCCGTTTTTGTTTTGGTTTTCAATCTTTTTATTATCTTTGCACCATGAAGACGATGGGTGAGAAGATAGAACTGCATAATCTCAGCATTGGCTACCAGACAAAACACGGCGTAAAAACTGTGGCTACAAACATCAGCGGTACCATCAAGAGTGGCGAGCTTACCTGTCTGCTGGGAGCCAATGGTGTAGGAAAGTCAACACTATTAAAGACCCTATCTTCATTTCAGCCTAAAACTGGCGGCGAGATACTGCTGCAAGGTCGCGAACTATCTGAGTACAGCGACAAACAGCTAAGCCGACTGATAGGAGTGGTGCTTACAGAGAAGCCCGACGTGAGAAACATGACAGTTCGCGAACTGGTTAGTCTGGGCCGATCGCCTTATACAGGCTTCTGGGGTACATATTCTAAGGACGACCTGCAAGTGGTCGACGAGGCCATAGCGATGGTGGGCATTGAGGCGCTGAGCAAGCGTATGGTCCACACACTGAGCGACGGAGAACGACAGAAGGTGATGATAGCCAAGGCACTAGCACAACAGACACCAGTGATATATCTGGACGAGCCAACAGCTTTTCTAGACTATCCCAGCAAGGTTGAGGTGCTGCAACTGCTAAGCCGAATCAGTCGCGAGGCTGATAAAATAATATTCCTGTCGACCCACGATGTGGAGCTGGCCCTACAGATGGCCGATACTATCTGGCTGATGGCCAAGGGGGAACATATGTCCATCGGATCGCCCAAGGCTCTGGCAGAGCAAGGAGCACTAGGCCGATTTATCGAACGAGACGGAATAACCTTCGACCCAGTGACGATGGCAATTAAAGTGACAAAGAGAATTTAATCTATTAAGTTGTATGATATACGGGCACGGTGATGAGATTTACCGCTACGGCGATAAGGTAAAGATCAACTTCAGTTCGAATGTGTACAGTCAGGCCGACTACACAGAGCTGAAGGAGCACCTTATGCAGCATTTCGATGTTGTAGGTCATTATCCTGAGCCCGATGCCCACACGCTGGAATGCCTGATAGCAAAGAAACTTGGCGTGAAGGAAAACACCGTACTAGTAACCAGTGGCGCCAACGAGGCTCTATATCTTATAGCACAACTATACAGAGGTTGGTCGTCTATCATCCCCCAACCCACATTCAGCGAATACGAGGATGCGTGCCGCATGTTTAATCATATCATATCGTATGATGTGAAAGATGAAATGGACGTATTGCCCAAAGACCGCATCTACTGGATATGTAATCCCAACAACCCCACGGGAAACGTATTGGTAAAGGGCATGCTGAATCACATCGTAAGGAAACACCCCCGCTATCTCTATGTTATCGATCAGTCGTATGCCGACTATACGCTGGCACCAATGCTCGATCCCAAGGAGATGACTGATGTATTCAACCTGATGCTGGTACACTCGCTCTCCAAGAAATACTGCATACCAGGCCTACGCTTGGGTTACATCGTGGCTTCACCTATTATAATAGGACGACTCAAGCACATACGCCAGCCTTGGACCATCAATGCACTGGCTATCGAGGCAGGAAAGTATCTTATCGAGAACAATGTCCAGATGATTCCAGACCTGAAAGCCTATCTCACTGAGGCACAACGACTGCGACAGAACCTCTGCGCATTCGAAGGACTGAAGGTGATGAAGACAGATACTAACTTTATGCTGGTGAGCATTGATAAGGGTACATCAGTAGAACTGAAACGATGGCTCATGGACAACTACGGCATACTGATACGTGATGCCGCAAACATACGTGGACTTGACGACAACTATTTCCGTGTAACAGCCCAGACACCAGAGGAAGACGACCAACTGATAGAGGCACTAAAGGAGTATGTTGACCATCTTACTGAGGTCAGCGATTAACCTTCTTATAATACCTCAACGGTGCAAGACCTTCTATCTCTGGGTGGAAAATCTGTATAAAATCGTTTAACAGCCTTTCTGGATGGAATGGCGACTCTTCGTAGAACGGCGATCGCTCTACATCGCAACCGTATGCATTAGTGTTCTTGTAGGCAGCAAACTGATTGTAGCCATGATGCTCGCCAGTAAGTTCATTGTAGGTAATGTCGTGGTTGCTACTGTATCTGAATAGCCAAACATCCGACTCGCCTGCTCGCTCCAATACAGTCTCGAATGGCAATGATATCGAACCGCTGTGCTCATCATCGACCCAAGGATATAGTCCGTTGGCATCCTTTATCATCTGTCCGATAGTGCTCTTGCCACCAGGTACATACCACACGCTACCAGTAACCTTGTCAACCAGCACAGTTGGCTTGGTCTTTGCCTTGGCTGCCAATGCCTTGAGTTGGTGATATTTTTTGTCGACAGACTGGAACAGACTATCAGCCTTCTGTTCGCAACCAAACAGCATACCATAGAATCGCAGCCACTCGGCTCTGGCTAGTGGCGATGACTCCATATAGTCGGCACACTCCACGATGGGGATGTCGATATCCTCGAGTTTGCCATATCCACCACTGTTTTCGAATGGCGACAGGAACAGGGCGTCAGGATGTTCGTCGATAATCTTTTCAATCACAGGACTCATTCCATCGCCCACATCTGTTATCTTGCCTTTGGCCACCTGGTCCTGTACCCAAGGTATCTTGATGTACTTCAGATCGGCCACGCCTGATATGCAGTCCTGTCGACCAAACTCCATCAGCATAGCGCAATGCACGGTGGTAAACATCACGGCACGTTTCAATGGTGTGCGGATAACGGTTCCGCTTGGTATATGGTTGGGTATTTCCTTATCAGAAGGCACCAGTACATAGCGATGCAGTGTCATTCCTTCCTTCCAAGGATTCTTGATAGTAGCCACTGCGTAGCCATCATAATTAACTACACTAATCTGTGTGGCATACTTAAAAGCGACAGTATCGCCCCCAGTCTGCAAGGCAGAAGTCTTATGTCCTCCCTTGCAGCCTGCGAACAATACTGCCAGTATTATTAGTTTGATATACTTCATTAGTATTCAAAAACGATATCGTCGATACACATATAGGTTGGAGTTGTCACGCCATAGTCGTTCTTCTTTGATCCATCAAAACCAAATGAGATGCTCTTGATATTCTTGAAGGCATCTACATCGCTAAGGTCGCAGTACTTCCATTCCTTTACATAATCGCCATCCTTGGCCAGGTTGATTTCATAACGGGCACCTCCCACACCCTCGGCAGGTGTAGGCATTACATAGCATGTCAGCCAGTCTTCTGCCTCAAACTTTCCAGGGCTCATACCGTCGCCATTAAGAATGGCATCAACAGTCCAAGCGTCGTTTGTGTACCAGAAACCTTTCACAGTAACGGGCTTATCAAACTGGATTTCCTCGCCATATGTATAAACTACACAGAAGTTGTTGCCAGAGTGAGCCTTACCTGTAATGTTGTTAAACTGATCAGGATTCATGCTGGCGTATGTTGTCTCAGTACGATTCGAAACAGCAAATCCAGTCCAGCTTGCCCAAGAAGGAACGTAGTTTACAGGGAATAACACGCCCTGCTCTGCATAAGAACATGCATAAGTTTCTGTTCCCCAATTGTCAAACTTCTCTCCATTTTCATCACCACGCCAATAACCATCAGCATTCAGAGTTGCACCCTCAAAAGAGATTGTTGCTGTTTGCTTAACACCAATGGGATTGTCCTCGTTAGTACAAGATGTGAATGACATTGCAAAGCCACATACCAGGGCTGCAAAAGCAAAAAACTTGTTTGTTTTCATAACGTTGTTGTTTTAAGTGAATAATAAAAGTTATTTAATAAAAATTTTCTTCTTGTTCTGAATGTATACGCCCTTCTTCGTAGGATTTACCTTCCTGCCCTGAAGGTCGTATGTCGTCTTGTCTGCATCATCTGCTGATATAGCTTGAATACCAGACAGGGCATTCTTGATGGCTTCGATAGATGCCTCGAGGTGTATATCCTCTGCACCAGCAAACTCTGTGGATGTCTCGCCCCACCACTCTGGTTGCGGACACTTCTGATTAAGACCTGTGTAAACTCTTACAAAGTCGATGAAATCGAGATTCACAGGCTGACGATTCTCGTCTACAGCCCATGATATATCTATTCCACAACCCTCGTAGTTATACGATGATGCATCAGATTTGTCTGAGAAGTTGGGAAGATTGTCAGCATAACCATAGCGGAAACCTACCAGCACATAATAGTACGGACTCCATCCTTTATCCACCTGATCAGAAAGATTAAGCATATTGTCAGGTAGACGGGTGCCCTTGAATTTCAATCCATCATCCAACCACTGTGGATAATACTCCTGGGTGTGATAGTGATTGCGGTCTACAGTGCCACTATTGCCATGATTATCAGTCCAGGGGATATCGCCCATTGGGTTTTTGCTATAGGTCACCTCATAGCCATATGTCACCTTGCCCACGCTGTCTACATCGCAACTGCCGCTGATTTCGTACCAAGGATCGTCAGGCAGTCCGTTGCCGTTTACATCCTTCGACACCATCACCACGCCAGCCTCGTTCATGCCGCCAAACACCAGATTCTTCATCTCCTGATAGGCGTTGCCCCATACGGCAAAGTCGCGCTCTCCAGGAATGTTGGCGATAGAATGGTCGAAGTGGAATGTGATATAACCACCCCAACCACCAAGAGCCACCAGATGAGACTCTATAGGACCAAGACCAGCCAGATTCTCATTACACTTACGAATCATGTCGGCCTCAGTATCACCATCCTCATACTCAGGCACATCGTTCACATACTGTCCTGGGGCTGGGCGATATTCGTCTACGGCCTTGATATACTTCGAGTGCTCCGTCGCATCGTCCATGCGCTGGGCGCTAGCATTAATGGTAGCAATTGCTAGTATTAATAGTAACAATATCTTCTTCATTTCTTCTCAGTTTTAAATAAAAATGCTGCATGGGCGGGTATGTCGCCTGTCTTTACCTTCCAGTCGAAGGTGCCATCGGGCAGGAAGTGTAGCAACTCGCCACTCGATACGTAGTTTTTGGCATCCATCAGATAGAAATCACGATGGATGGGATTCACTATGATGCCGTATGGCATACGGATTTTGCTTATCTCTGGTGCATCTGATAGGCTTGTGCTCACTATCTGATGCGTCTTTACGTTAATTATGCCGTAGGTGATGGTATTGGTCATCGATACCTCGCTCCATTGACTGCCGTAGAAATACAGCGAATCGCCCACGATGCAGAGATCGCTCACGGGTTGGTCGATGTGTCCGCCTACTTTCATATTGCCGTTTGTATCAGGCTCCAGCCACCAGATGCTCGACGTCTCGTCCATATAGTTGCCACGGGCTGTCACCCATAGCTGGTTGTATCTATCTGCCTTCAGGTGGTGCAGATTAGGGGCTACTTCTACCTTATCCACCTCCTGCATCGATGCCAGGTCTATCACACTTACTGTACTCTCGTAGCCTTGACCTGTCATGCCCTGATAGCCACCACTATTGGCCACATACAGACTATTGCCGATTATAGCCATCTCCTCTGGCTGATAGCCCACTGAGCACGAATCTACCTTTTGCAGCGATAGCGTATCTACCTTATACACACTGCCTAGCGGACTATCGCTCGAAGCATACACCGTGCCCACATACGATGAAACGTAGGCATACTGGTCCTTAAACGTCACATATCTACAGTTGGGGATATCCACCTTGCCTATCCTTACGGCATCATCGGCGCGAGCCACTTCTACCTTGTTTGAGCAGTTGATGACCATCCACAGGCGCTGTCCGTATATCTGGCAGTCGTTGCCCACATCGCCCAGCGACATCACTGTGCTTGGGTTGCGCTCTGAGTATATGTTGCGATAGTAATGCACCACGGTATCCGACAGGTCGAGATAGTCGAGTGTCGACTTGTTAGAGCCCATATTGCCCTCGTTGAGCAGATACATGCCAACAATATCGCCCTTCTGTGTCTTGCCGCCTGGATCGCTCTTCTCCATCGGCACTATCATCACGTCTTGGCGACAAGCGCTAAGCAGCAACAGGGTCAATATGTAGTATGCCACGTGCTTCATATCTCAACGCTTAGGGTTAGTGCATAGTTGCGACCAGGCATGGGGTAGTTTACTATCACCTCATAGTCCTGACCAAACAAGTTGTTAACATCCAACTGAGCCTTGCAGAGTGTTTTCTGCATGTGGAAGCGGTAGATTATACTCAAATCGCTGGTATACCAAGGCTCCATGTGGTTATATATGATGTTCTCCTGCTCGTCATATCGCTCGCCGGCATAGATAAACGAGTAGTTCACATTCCAGTTCTTATACGTCAGGCCCACGATGGCAGAACCAGAGTGCCAAGGGATATAGGGTATCTGGTGGTTATAATACGTTGTGGACGGGTCTGTCACATCGCGTGCATCCTGATAGGTGTACTGGGCGCGAGTGGTAGCCACCAGGTCCTTGCCTATCTTGAAATCAGCCTCAGCCTCAACGTCGATACCTTTTATGTGTACCTCGCCCAGATTCAGCATAGTCCAGCGGAACTGCTGCCCCTTGGGGTAGGCTACTATCTTATCGTGTACCGTATTATAATAGGCATCAAAGTGCATCTCTGCATGTCGCACTATACCATGCTCAAAGTGCTTGTTCAGCGCAAAACCAGCATCATACTGCAGCGCACTCTCTGGCACCAGATTGGCATTGCCCATGTCTGTATAATACAGGTCGTTGAATGTTGGCATGCGGAAACTCTTCTTTACGTAGGCACGCATCGAAAAGAATGTTCCACGGAATGGATACACGTTCACAAACAGCGCCGGAGTGAGTTTCGACAGCGAATTACTAGAGTTCATCCCAGCAAACTCGCCCTTGCGATTGGTCTTGTCGTGAATAAAAGTGGCCAGGATAGAGCCTTGCGCCTTAAGGTGCTTGTAGTCGATAGCTGTGGCCAGACTCACCAGATTAGAAATGCGAGTTGGGTAGGCGAAGTTATAGATATCGGCATCAAGTTTGTTCCACTTAAAGTCGTAAGCCAGCGATGCACTCCAGTTGGGTAGCAGCTCCAGCACATTGGCTGTAGAGATGTAGAGTTCCTGCTGCTTGTAGCGATTGTCTACAGGCAACTGGGTGCTGTCCTTGTTTACGTAGTGGGTGTTGTAATAGGCATACTTGGCCAGCCAACGAGTGCTGAAGCCATCGCCTATGTTCTTATTATAATCGGCTTGTACAAAGGTATTCAGGTCTTGCTGTCGCTCGCCACGTCGCCACACATTGTTCACTATGGCGCCAGGTATTCCTCGTGCAGAGTTATATACGTAGGCCTTCAGTTGCCAACTGCCTTGGTCCAGTCTTCCAAACACATTTGCCTCAAGGCGCTCAGCATGTATGTCGCCATTATTTCTCACTGCTGTCGTGTCCCAAGCCGTCTCGCCGTTAGGATACTTACGCTCGTAGTGGAACTTATACTTACCGCTAGCTGTCAGGAATCCTGCACTCACTGATGAACTAACCGTCTGCGACAACTTCTGCTCCCACAGACCAGCAAGTCTTAGCATATCGCTCGAACCATACTGCACCTTAAATCGCAGATGAGTCTTATCTCCCTTCGAGAAGTCAGGCGCTTTGGTGCGGATATAGATGGCACCAGCATTGCCAAAGTCGCTGGCGGGTTGGAAGATAGCACTCTTCTGTCCGTTGTATAGTGTGATATCCTCTACGTTATCTAGCGAGAACTGGCCCAGGTCTATCTGTCCGTTCTGAGCATTTCCCAGTTGCACTCCATCGTAGCTTATGCCCAGATGATGTGTACCCATCGAGCGAATGTTTACAGTCTTAATGCCACCCACTCCACCATAATCTTTCAGTTGGATACCAGAGAAATAGCGCAATGCATCGGCCACAGAGTGCGTGTTCAGTTGCTCCAGCAGTTCGCCTTTCAGCTTCTGACTGGGCACCACCTCGCGCATGGCGGGTTTCGACACGACGATAATCTCGCGCACATGCTGTACGGAGTCAAGCTTGCTTTGTGCCGTCGCAGTCATCGCCAACACGCAAGCCAATGCCAATGTAAGCTTTCGCTTTCCCATCATTTGTCTGCGCCACCACCGCCTATCCCCAGAGTACGGCATGCGGCTATAGTCTTCGTCGGCAGGTATTCTGACTCGTCGTCTGGCCACAAACGTCTTCCCAATAATCTCAGTGACATACGTGTTTGCGCCTCACTAAGGACGACTCACAGCAGCGGGACTGTTCAGGACTCTCACCCGATTCCCTATTAATCTCCACGAGGAGAACCGATTACTGCCTGCAAAGATACAACAATTCTGCAAATAAACGAACTTTTTAGCCATAATTATTTGGAGGAATAGATATTTTGATGTATCTTTGCCCACGAACAAAAACTCAATGACCAATGAAAGAAATGTATACAGCCAACGAGAATCGTTACGATAATGGTATGAAATATGAGCGTTGTGGACGTTCAGGCGTGTTGCTGCCCAAGGTAAGTCTGGGGTTTTGGCACAACTTTGGTAGTGTCGACCCATACGAGCGTAGTCGTGAGATTACCCACTACGCATTCGATCATGGCATCACCCACTTCGACCTGGCCAACAACTACGGCCCCGTCTACGGCTCGGCCGAAGAGACGATGGGACGTCTGATGGACGACGACTTCAGCCCCTATCGCGACGAGCTGTTTATCTCTACCAAAGCCGGCTACGACATGTGGCCTGGACCTTATGGCAATTGGGGCTCGCGCAAATATCTGATGGCATCGCTAGATCAGAGTCTCAAGCGCATGCATCTTGACTATGTCGACCTGTTCTACAGCCATCGTTTCGACCCAGAGACGCCGATGGAAGAGACTCTGCAGGCATTGGTTGATATCGTTCGCGCTGGCAAGGCATTATATATAGGTATAAGCAACTGGCCACTAGAGCCGCTACGCTTTGCCACTCAATACCTGAAGGAGCGCGATGTGCCCCTACTCATCTATCAGGGCAAACTTAATATGCTGAATCGTGAACCCATCGAGCAAGGCATTCTCGACTTCTGCGCTCAAGAGGGCGTAGGCTTCATCGCATTCTCACCCCTAGCCCAGGGCCTGCTCACAGACCGCTATCTCAATGGCATCCCAGCCGACTCACGCATGTCGAAGGGCAAGTTCCTCAAGGAGTCGATGCTCACCCCAGAACTCCTGGCCCAACTACGCGAATACAACGCCCAAGCCCAGAGCCAAGGCAAAACCCTAGCCGAATCAGCCCTCGCCTGGATACTCGCGCAGAACGGCGTAACCTCAGTCCTAGTAGGCGCCAGCAGCACCTCACAACTAGAAAAGAACCTCCGCTGTTTGTAACCATTAATGCTAGTAATAGTTCCCACGTGTGGTAGCAAAAATTCCCACACGTGGGAATTATTTTTTCTACGTGTGATAGCCGTAACTTATCTAGGGGATTGGTTACGGATATCTGGTAGATATATTACGGATATCTCATTGAAAGCTTACTTCTGGATTGTTTACGCTATGGAGAAACGTGGAAACAGGGAAACAGGGAATCGGGGTGGTTTTAATTTTGAACGTGGAAAGCTGATAAATAGATAAATGATACGATTATTAAATTTAATATTTTATATTATTTATCTAATAGCTTTCAACATTCTCAAACCATACAGATTCCCTGTTTCCACGTTTCCCTGTTTCTATTTTTCTATAGCAACCTGTGTCCTAAATCTCTCTGCTGGCAGATGGTAATGATTTGCTGGATTATCTGGTCCATCTTGGGGATGGGGACTACGTAGTAGGTGGGGTAATCGGGGCAGAGGACTACCAGGTTCATCGACTTTACACGGATGCCATAATGCTTTTCGAGCATATAGCGATAGAGGTTTTGCTGGATGCAGTAGTGGTAGAATGAGGTATCGGGCAGGCTGATGCCGTTGTGGCTCATGCGACCACGAAAGGCCTCTACTATGGGTTGGCCTTGGGCGTTGACTACCTTAGATGAGCGCTTCCAGTCATAAATGGTGTACTCGCCATCGTCGTTCTGACAGATCAGGTCGATGGTGCCGGCTATGTTGAGGTCCTTGTCGTAGACGGGCCACTCCTGGCGATAGGGTTCTATCTGGTAGTCGCGGATGAAGTGGAGGAAGTGCAGCTTCTCTTGCTCTACGCTAACCACCTCTGTATCAGAGCCAAACTGCAACTTGCACTCTGTCTCGAAGTATCCACGCTGAAAGTAGTTCTCTGTCTGCAGATGCACAAAGGTGCCCACCTCGCTAGCCAGTCTACCTGCCTTAGCCCACTTGTCGAGACTCTCCTCTACGGGTGTACCCTTGTATCGCCACTGGTTTTCGGCCTGTGGCAGGGCCTGAAACTCTTCGAAGAAATAGGCTATCAGCGAACTGACGGGCAGCATCCTCTTTATACCTTTATATATATATATGTGCTCATCAGGTTCAAAATCGATGTCGGCATCCTGAGCGTAGTGGCCTGCATCGCGAAAGGTTGCCATCTTTTCTATCATATCGGCAGTCCTGCAGAATGGCTTGACCTGCTCGAGGCACTTCTTCTCATCATCATCCAGGGCGTAGCGGTCGGCTATCCACTCCCTGTCTTCGCCTGCCACCTTCTGCCAATAGGCCATCTTAAGGGCCTCATTACGACTCCAGCGTGCCACTGGGAAGGGCACTGATGTATAGACATGCTGGTCTGCGGCCTCGATATCGGCCATCATAGTAGTAACCAACTCAACCAGGAAGTCGACACAGATACTCGTCTCTTGCTCTATCTGCTGAGCAGCCAGACGCACTACCGTCCACCCATGGCGATTAAGCAGATGGTCGCGAAACATATCGCCACACGACACGTAGTGGATAGGCTCGCGAGTAGCCGCAACGTAAGGCTCGTCTATCTCTACATCGATGCGCACCTCTGGCTTATCGGCCACCACCAGCGCCAAGTCAGGATAATAAGGTGGCTGCTTATCGGTAGTGATGATGCAGGCATTCATGATGCACTCCACCCCAGCGGGCAACTTGGCCGACAGTTCGTAAGCAAACTGCAGTTCAAGTGTGCCAGGTTTTACTAGCGGATGGCGACGAAATGGATATGTAGTGGTTCCCTGCTCAGGGAAACTTATTAAGGGGTATTCTGTTTTCATGGGTGCAAAAGTACGAAAAAAGAGGGAGATAAACAAAAAACCAAGAGCTTTTCGCTCCTGGCTTTTTATTTTTTGTTGTTACTCAGGCTTGAAGTCGCCCTTGCCTACACCACACATTGGGCAAACCCAATCGTCTGGTAAATCCTCAAATGCTGTTCCTGGAGCGATACCGTTGTCAGGATCGCCTTCTGCCGGATCGTAGATGTATCCGCAAACTTCACATACGTACTTCATTGTAGTTTTTGTTTTTAGTTGTTGTTAATAATAGAGTTTATTCTCTCAACAATCCGCTCAGGCGGAATGTTCTGTAAGCACGCATAGTCGCCACGATGGCAAGGCTTGTTGCCAAAGATGCTGCATGGGCGACACTCCAGATCTATCTGGATGACATTATCTGGATTCTGATTATATCCCAGGAATCCTGCCATAGGATGTGTGGCACCCCAAACGCTTACCACAGGGATACCTGTGAGCGAAGCCAGATGCATGTTGGCAGAATCCATCGAAGCCATCACGTCGAGATGACTCATCAGGATGAGTTCCTGATACATGCCCTCGCAATGCTTGCCCACCCAAGTGCATTGGCGATACTGGGCACACCACATCTTGAAGTACTTATCCTCTTGCTCGCCTCGCCCAAACAGGAATATACGAGCTTTGGGGTACTGCTGTATCAACTGATTGATGACCTGCTCCATCAGTCGTGGAGGATAAATCTTACCCTCGTGGGCAGCAAATGGAGCGATACCTATCCACTGCTCGAAACTCTTCCTAGGACCAATCTCGGCTGGCAAAAGATTAAGATTGCCACCCTCGGCAGGGAAGATAGAGCGGAACTGGCGCAGGTCGACAGGATAGCCCAGGCGCTCGAACACAGCTGCATAGTTCTCGAACGATGTAGGCAGTTGTGTGCGGCTCTTGCCTGAGATAAGCTTGCGACGCAGACTGCGGTTCTTTATAAGGTGCTCTACGCGATATCGGCCCAGATTGAATCGCAGGCGGAGATAGTCTGAACGTATCACACTGTGCAGGTCGGCCACCTTAGTAAACTGCTTGGCTACCAGTCGGCGATACAGGGCATTAAGTCCTCGCACACCATGGTACTCCTTGCTTACGTCGGCCTCCATGAAATTTACGTTTGGAGCCAGATCATCGAACAGCGGACGGGCAAACTTGCGACTAAGCACCGTGATGCGCACATCAGGGTACTGCTGTGCCAACGACCATACCACAGGTACCATCATTGCCACATCGCCCAAGGCTGAGAAACGGATGACCAATATATGCTCTTTCTTCATTAGGCTTTTTTACTTCTGATTATAAAGAATAGGATTAGTAGCAGGATCGTTGTACATCTTCATCTGGCGATACACCTTCATGTATTTGCGGCCAGCCTCGATGTCCTCGAGCAACTGATCGATGGCCAGCGACAGATCCTTCTGCTGTTCGAGCAGTACGGCCAGCTTAGCCTTACATCTCTCGATATGCTTAGGCTCAGCATCTGTACGATCCACCTGCTCCTGCATGTGGTATATCTTCAGGGCCAGAATGCTCAAGCGGTCGACAGCCCATGCTGGACTCTCTGTGTTGAGTCGAGCCTCAGGCAGGGGCTTCACCTTATTATAATATTGGCGGAACCATGAGTCGATCTCCTCAACCAAGTCGGTACGATCCTGATTGCTGCGGTCGATACGACGCTTAAGCTGCAGAGCCTCGATAGGGTCGATATGCGGATCGCGTATGATATCCTCATAGTGCCACTGGACTGTATCGATCCAGCACTTGGTGTACAGACTGTATTGGATACTGTCTTTCTGATATGGATTCTTCAAGGGCGTGTTAACATCGTCTGTAAGATGATAATCATTGATAGCCCGGTTAAAAATACTATTCGCTTCTGATGTAAATGACATATTTATATTAGTTTGATTTTGCAAAACTACAGAAAGTTTTTCAAATAACCAACTAAAATTGAAGAAAAACGCAATAATTTGCATTTTTATAGTATACGCAACACCAAAAAACGGCATATTTTTGCACAAATTACCCCATTGTGTGCAAACGAAAGTAAGTTTTTCTTAAAAATATTTGCATAAGTGAAAGAAAATGTGTTACTTTGCACCCGATTTCGGCGAAATGCCGGAAAATTTCAAGATAGCAACATCATTATTAACAAATTAAATTATTACAATTATGTCAGAAATTGAAAGCAAAGTAAAGGCAATTATCGTAGACAAACTCGGTGTAGATGAGGCTGAAGTAAAGGCAGAGGCTAGCTTCACAAACGACCTGGGTGCAGACTCACTGGATACCGTTGAGCTGATCATGGAGTTCGAGAAGGAGTTTGGTATTTCTATTCCCGATGATAAGGCTGAGAAGATCGGTACCGTTGGTGACGCCATCGCTTACATCGAGGAGAACGCAAAATAATATTTGTTCACAACATAATGGTTGCTTTCTATTCCAAGAAGCAACCATTATGCTTTAATTTAAGCTTATGGAATTAAAAAGAGTAGTTGTAACAGGTCTTGGCGCAGTTACGCCAGTGGGCAACACTCCTGATGAGATGTGGAATAACCTGCTCAACGGAGTAAGTGGCGCAGCACCTATTACAAGTTTCGATACAACAAACTTCAAGACCAAGTTCGCTTGTGAGGTAAAGAACCTCAACGTGAACGATTTCCTGGATCGCAAAGAGGCTCGTAAGATGGACCGCTACACACAGCTGGCCCTGATTGCTGCCAAGCAGGCCGTTGAGGATAGCGGTATGGATCTGGAGGCTGAAGACAAGAACCGTATCGGCGTAGTATATGGCGTAGGTATCGGTGGAATTAAGACCTTCGAGGACGAGGTAAAGTACTATGGTGTTCACGAGGCCGATGGTCCTAAGTTCAACCCATTCTTCATCCCCAAGATGATCGCTGATATCGCAGCTGGTCAGATTTCAATCATGTATGGCTTCCATGGCCCCAACTATATCACCGCTTCAGCTTGTGCATCTTCATCAAACGCACTGGCCGACGCCTTCAACCTGATTCGTCTGGGCAAGGCTAACGCTATCGTTACTGGTGGTGCCGAGGCTGCTATCTGCGCTACTGGTGTAGGTGGTTTCAATGCCATGCACGCTCTCTCTACTCGCAACGACGAGCCAGAGAAGGCAAGCCGTCCATTTAGCGCTAGCCGCGATGGATTCATCATGGCCGAGGGTTCTGGTTGCTTGATCCTTGAGGAACTGGAGCACGCTAAGGCTCGTGGTGCTAAGATCTATGCAGAGATGGTAGGTGCTGGTATGAGCGCTGACGCTCACCACATCACAGCTTCTCACCCAGAGGGTCTTGGTGCTAAGCTCGTTATGCAGAACGCACTCGAGGATGCAGGCATGAAGCCTGAGGACATCGACTACATCAACGTACACGGTACTTCTACCCACGTTGGTGATATCTCTGAGGCCAAGGCCATCAAGGAGGTATTTGGCGATGCAGCCTTCAAGCTCAACATATCTTCTACCAAGTCAATGACTGGTCACCTGCTGGGTGCCGCTGGTGCTGTTGAGGCAATGGCTACCGTTCTGGCTGTTAAGAACGATATCATTCCTCCAACAATCAACCACGAGGATGGAGATGAGGATCCTGAGATTGATTACAACCTGAACTTCACATTCAACAAGGCTCAGAAGCGTGTGGTACGTGCTGGTCTCAGCAATACCTTCGGCTTTGGTGGTCACAACGCTTGTGTAGTATTCAAGAAGTATGAAGCTTAATAACATCATTGATAGAATCAAGCTCCCTTTCCGCAAGGAGAAGGAGCTTTTTTCTTCTCTTTACGAGATACTGGGATTCTATCCTCACAACATCGAGTATTACAAAATGGCGCTGATGCACAAGAGCATCCGCAAGCGCAACGACAAGGGCAAGCCGCTGAACAATGAGCGACTGGAGTTCCTGGGTGATGCTATACTCGACGCTGCTGTAGGTTATATCGTTTACCGTCACTATGAGGGTAAGCGCGAGGGATTCCTGACCAACACACGATCGAAACTCGTGAGTCGTGAGACGCTGGGTAAACTGGCCGCAGAAATGCGATTGAGCAATCTGGTTCTTTCAGCTGGCCACTCAACATCTCACAACAGCTACGTAGAAGGCAATGCATTCGAGGCACTTGTGGGTGCCATCTATCTGGATCGTGGATACGAGGCTTGTCTGTGGTTCTTCGAGAATCAGGTTTTGGGCAAGTATATAGACATAGATAAGGTGGCATTCAAGGAGGTTAACTTCAAGTCGAAGTTGCTGGAATGGAGTCAGAAGAATCGTGTACGTTTGGAGTATAAACTCACAAAGCAGAAGAAAGACGAGAACGGAAGTCCAGTTTTCACCTATATGGTACAGATTGAGGGCGTGAACGGCGAGAGTGGTTCAGGTTACTCGAAGAAAGAGGCCCAGCAGAAGGCATCGAAGGATACCCTGCAGCGACTTAAGCGCGAACCACAATTTGTAGATGCAGTGTTTGCAGCCAAGACTGCTCGCACCCAGATGGAAGAAGAGCCAGCAATGGCTGTGCCCGATCCAGAAAAGGAGCAGCAGAACTTCATAATCGAGCAGGAAGAGCCTGTAGTAGAAGAGGTTGCAGCTAAGCCAGCGGAGAAGCCCAAGAAGGCGCCAACCATCGACTTCACTGATAAGGAGTTCGACCTGTCGGATATCTCTCACAAAGAGAAATCGCGCGAGGAAATTATTGCCGAAGCAGAAGCAGCTGCCTTCGCAGACGATTAAATACAATATGAGGTCGCCATTTGGCGGCCTCGATTTGTATCCAACAATGTTAAAGAATTAAAAAAGAAACCTTTCCCATACAAGATTAGAGTGCTTTTGGATTCTAAAAGTAGAACAAGGCAAGAAATGGTCAGTAATATCGTTGAACGTATACGTCAGAAAGACCAACGGGCGATGAGCGAGCTATACCAGATGTATATTGGTGAGCTTTCATCGGTCTGCTATAGATATATACCTATCGACGATGATGCGAAGGATGTTCTGCAAAACAGTTTTGTAAAGATATTCACGTCGATTGCCACTCTGGAGTATCGAGGCGAAGAATCGCTAAAGGCGTGGATGAAAAAGGTGGTAGCCAACGAGGCGCTAACATTCTTGAGAAACAAGAAGAAACTGCAGTTTATAGAGCAGGACACGATAGCCGACGAGGCTATGGCGGATGACGAAGCACCTGATACAGAACGGATTACACCCGATGAACTGCACCAACTGATAAGTGAATTGCCTGATGGATACAGAACGGTGGTGAACCTATATGTGTTCGAAAACTACTCTCATCGGCAGATAGCCGAACTACTAGGTATAAAAGAGGGCACATCAGCCTCTCAACTACATTACGCCAAACAATGGCTGACGCGCAGAATTAAGGAACTTATAATCGAGAAGGGATGAAGGAGAATTGGACAAAGCAAATGAAGCAGAAGCTGGAGGGCCACAAGATGACTCCACCAGCAGGACTCTGGGAGGCCATCAGTAGCGAGATGAACCTGGAGCCTGCACCTGCGCACAAACCTGTCGCAATCCGCCGATGGATCTGGGCTGCAGCTGCTGTAGTCCTAGCAATTGTAGGTTTCTTCGCATTCTATCAGTTCGATGAAAGCGAGACTAAGTTGGAGGCTAACAATAACAACAACGTCATTGTATCGACCCCAGCTAATCAGGAGACTGAAAAACTCAACGACCAGCCAGCAAATACTGAGGAGCCTTCTGTTCCATCTGTACCTATGGTAGCCTCCAAAAAGCCAATTGCTTCCGAGCCAAAGTTGCTGGCCCTTGCAACAACTAATAATATGGACGAAGCCATCGTAGAGCAATCATCAGAAAGTGAACAACCATCAGAGCAACCACAGATGACCGCATCTGATGATAGTGAGACTATGCCCAAGCCAGAGAATCACCAGCCTAAGTCGACTTATCTTCCAGAGGTTATAGAACCAACCACAACAGCCTCGCATTCAGACAAATCCAACAAGTGGACCATAGGCATAACCGGCTCTAACGGACTTTTGCTTGCCGCTAACGACTATGCCAGCTCAATGAATACACAACCTGTATACAACAATGCCAGTCCTGCTGACTACCTAAACTCACATATGTATAAAAATGAGATAGTTGACAAATATAACATTGCCTCGGCATATACAATGGCCGATGTAGAAGCCAAGCATCACATACCTCTACGCCTGGGACTCTCGCTGCAATACCAGCTAAACAATCGCCTTGCCCTGCTTAGCGGTATCAGCTACACATATCTCAAGTCAGAGTTCAGCGTTCCACAGCATAGTAATCTTGACTACGACCAAGAACTTAACTATGTTGGAATCCCTGTGGGATTGTCGTATAAGCTATTAGCTACAGACCATTTTAACATATATGTAGCTGGCGGAACACTGATAGAAAAGTGTGTAAGCGCAAAGGTATCCATAGACGGAGAAATCAAGTCGCGTCCATGGCAGTTGTCGATAAACGCTTCTGCAGGTGCAGAGTACAATTTTACACGACAGCTCGGCCTTTATCTCGAACCCTCGCTGGGCTATTACTTCAACGATGGTACATCCTTGGAGCACTATTACAAAGAGCATCCATTGGCACCATCAGTCCAGTTTGGATTAAGATTACATCTTAAATGATAAAAAAACGAAAAATATTCCCCCATTACAAGGGAATTGCGTAATTTTGCACCCAAATTGCGCAATTATGAGTATCACTAAGATAGCAAGAAAAGTGTTCGAGCCAAGACAGCGAGAGCTCGAAAAGCACTTCAGCCAAGGCAAAGCTCTCCAAGAAGCTGTGCTTACTAAGCTTTTGACTAAGGCAAAGGATACAGAATATGGACGAAATCACGCCTTTGATTCAACAAAAAGCTACGAAGATTTCGCAAAACATACGCCCGTTAATACCTACGAAGAACTGAAAGGGTCAATTGATCGTATGCGTCATGGCGAGACAGATGTGCTCTGGCCAGGTCGAGTAAAATGGTATGCCAAATCATCAGGTACCACCAACGACAAGTCGAAGTTCATACCTGTGAGTCATGACGGACTTAAGCAGATTCACTATCGTGGTGGATTCGACGCAGTAGCTATGTATCTGCAGAACAATCCCAAGTCGAGAATGTTTGACGGTAAGGGACTGATTCTGGGTGGTAGTCATTCGCCTAACTATAATCTTAAGGATTCGCTGGTTGGCGACTTGAGTGCCATTCTCATCGAGAATATCAACCCATTAGTTAATCTTGTAAGAGTACCAAAGAAACAGACTGCCCTACTCTCAGACTTCGAGATAAAGCGCGACCGCATAGCTCGCGAGGCTATGAACAAGAACGTAACCAACTTGTCAGGTGTGCCTTCGTGGATGCTGTCAGTGCTTACTCGTATGATGGAGATTACAGGTAAGACACATCTTGAAGAGGTTTGGCCTAATATCGAGGTATTCTTCCACGGCGGAGTAGCCTTCACGCCATATCGCAAGCAGTACGAAGAGCTGATAACATCGCCCAATATGCACTATATGGAGACATATAATGCCAGCGAGGGATTCTTTGGCCTGCAGAACGACCCAACGGACAAGTCGATGCTGCTGATGCTGGATTACGATGTGTTCTACGAGTTTATCCCTATGGACGAGATAGGCAAGGATAATCCTACCATCGTTCCACTTTGGGGCGTAGAGACTGGCAAGAACTATGCGATGGTGATCTCAACCAGTTGCGGACTGTGGCGCTATGAGATTGGCGATACAGTGCAGTTTACATCTACCAATCCTTATAAGTTCATCATCTCTGGTCGCACCAAGCACTTTATCAATGCCTTTGGCGAAGAACTGATTGTGGACAATGCTGAAAAGGGATTGGCCTATGCTTGTGAACAGACTGGTGCTGAGGTGAGCGAATATACTGCTGCACCTGTGTTTATGGACCAGAGCGCCAAGTGTCGCCATCAGTGGCTCATCGAGTTTAAGAAGCGTCCTGCCGATCTACAGCAGTTCAGCGATTTGCTAGATAAGCATCTGCAGGAAATCAACAGCGACTATGAGGCCAAGCGCTACAAGAACATCACCCTGCAGCACCTCGAAATCATCGAGGCGCGCGAGAATCTGTTTAATGATTGGCTCAAGCTGAAAGGTAAGTTGGGTGGCCAGCACAAGGTGCCTCGTCTTAGCAACTCACGCGAACATATCGAACAATTATTGAAGTTGAACGCATGAAGAAACTCCTCTATATCTGCTGCATAGCATTGGCTATGATTGGTTGTGCCAGAATGGGACAACCTGATGGCGGATGGTATGATGACGATCCACCAAAGGTTGTTGCCTGCATACCTGAGGATCAGGCTACCAACATTTCTACCAAGAAGATTACCATCCTCTTCGACGAGTATATCAAACTTACTGATGCTACCAACAAGGTGATAGTATCGCCTCCACAACTGGAAGTGCCTGATATTAAGGCTACTGGAAAAAAGATTGTGGTAGAGCTTCAGGATTCGTTGATGCCAAACACCACTTACACCATCGACTTTAGCGATGCTATCAGCGACAACAATGAGAACAACCCTATGGGCAGTTATACCTATAGCTTCTCTACTGGTGAGCGAATAGACACCTTCGAGGTTTCAGGCTATGTGCTTGACGCTAGCAATCTGGAACCCATCAAGGGTATTATGGTGGGCCTGTATAATGATCTGGCTGATTCCGCATTCCAGACAAAACCAATGTTGCGCGTATCTCGCACTGACAGTCGAGGCCACTTCGTAGTGAAAGGTGTTGCCCCTGGCACTTATCGTGCATACGCACTTCAGGATATGGATGGTGATTTCCGATTCTCGCAAAAGAGTGAGATGATAGGTTATAATCACCTTACATTCGAGCCTGGTTCTAAACCAGACACTCGCACAGATACCATCTGGCGCGATTCGCTGCATATCGACGCACTTATCAAGGTGCCCTATACACACTTCCTGCCTGACGATGTCACTCTGCTGGCTTTCACCCATGTACTAACAGACCGTTTCCTTATCAAGACGGAACGAGTAGAGGCAAATAAGTTCTCGATGTACTTTAGCTACGGCAACCCACAACTGCCTGTAATAAAGGGATTAAACTTCGACAGCGATAGTGCTTTTGTAGTTGAGACAAACGAGAAGCAAGACACCATCCACTATTGGCTTCGCGATACCGCTCTTGTTAATCAAGACACCCTGCGAATGGAGATTAGCTATCTGATGACTGATTCGGCTGGTGTACTGATCAATCAGACTGACACCATCGAAGGACTTGCTAAGGTATCGTTCGGAAAACGCCAGAAGGAGATGAACAAGCAGAAGGACCAGTGGCGCAAGGACATGGGAAAGAGAATGAAACGTGGCGAGAAGGCAGACACCATCTGGCACGAAAAACCTCTCGAAGTGAAATACGATGCTCCAGCGTCGATGGATCCAGACAAGATAGTAAGAATAGAAATGCCCACACCACTGCAACATTGCGACACAGCTGGGGTTCACCTCTATTCCATGATCGACTCTGTGTGGTACGAATCGGACTGCCGTATGGTTCCCATACCAAATCAGATTCGCAACTATAAGCTGTTGGCTGATTGGCGTCCAGGCGTAGAGTATAGCCTTGAGGTAGACTCTGCAGCTTTCATCGACATCTACGGTAAGGTTTCTGATCCATTCAAACAAGGTATCAAGATTAAGACCGAAGACGAATACGGCACACTGAAACTCAACATCACTGGAGTTGAAGACTCTGCAATGATAGTACAGTTGCTCAACTCATCTGGCAAGATGGTCAAGCAGGTTAAAGTAAAGAATCACGTGGCCGAATTTAAATTTATCAAGCCTGATAAGTATTACATCAGCGCACTTATCGACAGCAATGGCAATGGTGTATGGGATACTGGCAGCTATGCCGAAGACCGTCAGGCCGAAGCTGTATACTACTATCCTCGCGAGATAGAGTGCAAGGCCAAGTGGGATGTTACGCAGACCTGGAATGTTACAGGTACTCCTATCTATAAGCAGAAGCCAGAGAAGATTACCAAACAGAAGCCAGAGGCTGCCAAAAAACTAAAGAACAGAAATGCAGAACGAGCCCGCCAACTGGGTATTACATACCTTAAGGATAAGGGCATAAACACAAATAACAAAAAATGAAGAAACTAATTCTGACCCTATTTATCGCTATGGGCATGGGGCTTACAGCCAATGCTCAGTGTGGAATAACAAACACCGCCTTTAAGAGCGGCGAAAGTCTGGAATACGACCTATACTTTAACTGGCAGTTTATCTGGGTTAAGGTTGGTTCAGCCCAGATGGATACCAAGATGACAAAGTTCGAGGGCAAGGACGCCTGGAAGTCATACCTGATTACTCGTGGCAACTCTAAGCTCGACAAGTATTTCACTATGCGCGACACCCTGCTGTCGTACTGCAATCCTGACCTTTCACCACTTTATTTCCGTAAAGGAGCCAAAGAAGGCAGTAGATATTACGTAGACGAGATATGGTACAGCTATCCTGGCGGCAATTGCCAACTGAAGAAACACCGTATCGATGCTGATGGAGAGCAGCATTGGAAGACAAGTACTTATCGCAGTTGCATCTACGATATGATGTCGATATTCTTGAGAGCACGCAATTTCGATGGTTCAAAGCTTAAGAAGGGGCAAGTAATATCAACACCTATCAGCGATGCCAGCAGCCTTTCTAACTCATGGCTTGAATATCGTGGAAAAGAGAACTTCAAGATGAACGGATCTAAGGAGAAATTCCGCTGTCTGGTTATGTCATTCTATGAGCGTGAAGACGGAAAGAGCCGCGAGCTCATCCGCTTCTACATCACTGATGATAAGAACCACATACCAGTACGCCTCGACATGTTCCTAAACTTTGGAAGTGCCAAGGCGTACCTTAAAAACTATAAAGGTGTTCGCAGTGCGATGACCTCTAAGATTAATTAAATGATAAAGCCCTCGCAAATTCGTGAGGGCTTTATTGTTTCTATTTGTTTTCAGCCTCAAAGGCCGCAATCTTGTTTAGATAATATGTGCGTAACTCCTGCCAATTGTAGTAAGGCCACTGGGAGGTCTTGATTGGCAGATAAGCCTCGCGCTCATTCAAGAGTGCCTTTACCAGTATGTCGCCAGTCTTTCCCTTCTTGGGGCGATAGAATATCAACTGGATGTTGCAGCCCATTGGGAAGATGCGATAGTTACGCCAGTACTTATCGAGCTCATCAAGATTGCTTATAGCCATTCCGCAGTTGTCGAGTTCCAGCAAGCAGGCCAGTGGCATAACGCAAACCTCATGACCAAATCGCAGTGTGGCCTGAGTCTGTGTTACAGTATCGGCTGTGGTAATGATGTTCTTTAGTAGGTTAAGCTGACTGAAAGGCATCTTGCCGCTAGAAACGGGCGATGCACCATAGTCAACATACCATCCTACATTGTTGATTCGCCATAGATCATAAACCTCTTCGTCAGTAAACAGCGAGAATAGCTCCAGATCGGTATCATGACTCTGCATATTGCTTGCTACGTGGAATATCTGACGCATAAGCTGGTTGGCATTCACATTATTATACACGTATGCCTGATCATTAAACAGCTGCTTCATCAGTCGCTCAGGGTGAGTCCACTTCATGGTGTACTCGCGCTCCTCCTTGTCGCCAGTACTCCTACCTATCTTCTGTACTAATCCATCCCAAGGCTGATTGAGATAGTACTGTAGACTCTCACTCACGTCGTTGTGAATCTTTGCTGTAGGATTAGCAGCAGCCAGTTCCTCGCACTCTGCTATCATCGACAGGATGCAACGGTTCACAGTTGTGCTGCGAGCATCGATCTTAATATTCTTGGTCTTAAAGATTTCTGGAAAGTTCTGTGTCATTCGCTTGCCTATGCCGTGATGCTGGCGCTCGCCTACAGTTGTGAGATCACCCAGGCGCTTGTCTGCAGTAGCATAGATGGCTTCGATGGCAGCAAGGGTCTTCAGTCCAAGTGGAGTAAGTTTACCCTGCTCCTTAGCTATCTTCAGTGTGGCAATAGGTTTAGAGTAGTTTCCGTCGCTGATGAGCCAACGCGAACCATGACGACCATAATGACTCATATAATAAGGTTCGTAGTTTTTAGGGCTAGGAGTGAGAGGCTTATCAGACAGTTGACGGTCGTAATCCAGATAGTTACTACCTGCCAAAAATCTGTTGGCAGCAATCTCGTCCTTGGCCGAAGTTTCGAATACAGGAGCGTTTTGTGCCTGTATTGTCATCGAAAAACCGATGGCAAAAATCAATAATTGTTGTTTCATTGTTGTTTATTTTTTGTTATATGTTGCAAAGATAGATATTTTTTTGGAAATCTATGCATTTTCACTTAAATAATTTGTATCTTTGCGCCCGTTATGAAGAAGCTTACCATTATTATCTCACTGTTATTGGGCTGGCAAACAAGCCGCGCCCAATTAGTAATCAATGAATTTATGCAGTCAAACATCGACTGTATAATGGACGATCTTAACGATTTTCCTGATTCATGGGTCGAACTATATAATGCCGGCGATTCGCCCTTGCAATTAGTAAACTACAAATTAGGCACTAAAGAGGATGGCAGCGATGCCTGGCAACTGGGCAACGTTAAGATTGGCGCCAAGGAATATGTCTTAGTGTATTGCGACAAGGTGGGCAAAGACATGCATACCAACTTCCGACTCGAATCGGGTAAGGGATGCGAGATTTACCTATTTGAGGGTTCTACCATCATCGATAAGGTGAAGGATCTGAAAAAGCAACCTGCACCAAACATCGCCTACGGCCGAAAGACAGACGGTGCAGACGAGTGGGGGTATCAGCTCACTCCATCGCCTAAAGCAGCAAACACTGGCGATATATGTAGTCGTGACCATATATTGGGCGAACCTGTGTTTAGCGAACAGGGCAAAGTGGTGAAGGGTACAAAATCCTTTAAACTTGCACTCTCGCTGCCAGAAGGTTGTCCTGAGGGTACAGAAATCCGCTATACCACTAATGGAACTGAGCCAACAGCTACAAGCACTAAGTACAACTCTGAAATCTTAATCAGCAAGTCAACTGCCGTTCGCGCCAAGCTGTTCTGTAAAGGTTGGCTTTCGCCAGTTAGTACTGTTCAGTCGTACATCTTCCACCATCGCAGCCTTTCTATTCCCATCATCAGCATCGTAACCAACGATAAATATCTGAATGACAGCAAGATTGGAACCTTTGCAAACAACAATACCCACGTTAAGAGCGAGCAGAAAGACTGGCGCCGTCCAATCAACTTCGAACTGTTTGATGCCGAGGGACAGCCTGCACAGCTTAACCAGCTTTGCGAGACTCGTGTAACTGGTGCTTACTCTCGTGAGGCATCAAGAAAGTCGATGGGTATCTATTGCCACAAGCGCTTTGGCAAGAAGAACATGGAATATGAGTTCTTCCCTGATCAGTGCCCAGGACTAACAAACTATAAGTCTATTGTACTGCGCAATGCAGGAAACGATCGCGAAGGCATCTATATGCGCGATGCAGTGGCCCAGCGAGCAATGGCCGAAAATGCCGATATCGACTGGCAGGCCTGGCGACCATCAGTTGTGTATATCAACGGCCAGTATTGGGGTATGCTGAACATCCGTGAGCGTGCAAACGAAAACAACATCATTACCCACTACGACGGGCTTGAGGATATCGACCTGATAGAAAACGAGGAACTGAAAGAAGGAACCATCGACAACTTTAATGCCTTTAAGAAGTTCTACGAGGAAAAGGGGCATACACTGGCAGAATATGCCGAGTGGATGGACTGGGAGGAGTACCTGCGCATAACCATTATGAACATGTACTTTAACAATCTAGACTATCCTGGCAACAATAACGTGCTTTGGCGTCCAAGAGCCGAAGGTGGCAAGTGGCGCTGGATAGCTAAGGATTTGGACTACACCATGGGTCTATATGGAGGAAATGCAGGTTCATCAGGTGGTTACGACCATAGAATCATTGATCAGTGGTATAATCCTGACGACTCTAATTTGCATGGAGGTGCCAACTTCTCTATCACCTGGGATGCCACACGCATGTTCCGCCGACAGATGGAAGATCCTGATTTCAACCGCGAGTTTATCGACCGATTCTGCGTTTATATGGGCGACTTTCTGAACTCTGCTCGTATTCGTGAGATTTGGGATCCTATGTACGAACTTATGAAACCAGAGTGGAAAATGCATCAGGAAACCATCTACAACCCCTGGTGGCCAAATATCGACGACGAGACAGGCAAGATTCGCACCTGGCTACTAAAGCGTAACGATGAGATGTACAAGCAGTTGGGTAACACCTTCAGTATTGGTTCACCCATCAAGTTCACCATCACAACTGATGCTTCAAGTGAAGACGAGGCCGATGTAACAGTTAACGGCGTGCCCCTTACCCGCAACACCTTTGATGGAAAATTCTTTGCCAACAGGACCTTGATTCTAGAGGCAACTGCTCCAGAAGGAAGGGTGGTTTCTGGTTGGAAGGTAAAGACCACTTTGTCAAACGGTACTGTTAACAATACTGAAGTAGACGGTGCTCGCTACGAATTCACCATGCCAACTTGTAAGAGTCTGGCCATCAATCCTATTTTGGGCGATGCAACAGGTATAAGTAATGTAGATGAAGACAACTGGATATGGAAGAAGAGCGGAAAGCAGCTTACTCTGACAGGAGTACCTGCAGGCACAAAGATTCAGGTCTTTGATTTGCGTGGTATGAGCATCTACAATGCAGTATCAGATGGTTCAACAGTCACCATCACACTACCCACAAACCAACTACACGTACTTAAAGTAGGAGCAAAAACCGTTAAACTATAAAAAACAACAAATCCCCGCCAACCAGCGGGGATTTATTATTTCCAACAGTATTTTTCTTACAGCTGATACTGCAGCATTACCATTGAGTATGGTGCCAGGTCGAGAGCGAACTTCTTCTGAGCCTTTACTACATCTGTCTTGGGGTAGATTGGCTGGGCTTCGAAGTTATTCTCGTCGTTAGGCTGACCAGCGATGGTGGTCTTAGTGGCCAACTTCTTGATGCTCTTAAAGCGACTCAGATCGATGTTAGCTTTCTTGGCATCGGCACTAGCATTAACAAGCTTTACAAACAGTTGACGGGTCTTGGCATTCAGAATCACGCTCTGGCCATAGTGTACATTCTCCATAGGCTGGATAGCATCAGCTGCATCGCCTTCAAACTTAACACAGTCGCCATAATAGTACTGTCCTGCGCTCTGTCCGAACATCTGCTGTACATAGTAGCTGCAGGTAAGGAATGTGCGCTCGTTATCGTAGTAGATAAGGTCAGGATTCCACTGAGTACCATTCTTGCGGGCGAAGAGAGGAGCATAAGATGTCATAGCTACCACATCGCCATTGCGCTCTACGTGGAGCAGATACAGACCCTCAGCCAGAGCATCAATCAACTTCTTATCCTTTGCGGCATACTCACCCAGGTAAACCTTTGTCTTGCGGTCGCGTGGGTAGCTGTCGTACTGACGCTTGTTCAGGAAGTAAGTGTTTGGCTCGTAATAGTGCTCGTCGAGAATAGGCATAGCCAGTTCGTCGGCCAACTTCCAACCATTCTGATAGTCAGAGTTATCGGCATGCGAACCAGGACCTGCTGTACCTACGATAACAATCTCAGGATGAGCCTTGGTTACACGCTCATAAATATACTTGAAGCGCTCGCAGAACTCAGGAGAGATGCGCTCCTCGTTACCAATACCCAGAAACTTCAGATTGAATGGCTTGGGATGACCAGCCTCAGCACGCATCTTAGCCCACTTGTTGGTTGCAGGATCTCCGTTGGCCCACTCTATCAGGTCGATGCACTCGTCTACCCACTCGTCCATCTCGCTCATAGGTACTACGTCCTGGGCCTGACCCTTCATGCCCCAACCACCGTTGGTACCCTGACAGCTTACGCCACAAGGCAGGATAGGCAGAGGCTCCATACCCAGATCCTCACAGAACTGGAAGTACTCAAAGTATCCAAGACCACAACTCTGGTGATAGCCCCATGTGTTCTTGAGCTGACGGCGCTGCCACTTTGGTCCGATAGTGGTCTTCCAACGATAGGTATTCCAGAAGCCATCGCCACCACCATGAACTACGCATCCTCCAGGGAAACGCATGAATCGTGGGTGAAGGTCGGCCAATGCCTGAGCCAGATCCTTACGCAGACCATGACCCTTATAAGTATCCTGAGGCATCAGCGATACTACATCAATATCCATATCGCCAGTGGTGAGTACCAATATCTGCAGAGCAGCATTCTGGCAGTCGGCATTAGGAGTGAGCACAGCCTCAAACTGTTTCCAGTCCTTATTATTCACATCAAAGGTAGCCTCTGCCAAGAGTTTTGGATCCCTTGGTGGCCAACCCTGTACGGGCTCTACCAATACAACACGAACCTTCTTGGCATCACCAATTACGTTGCGCATAAAAGCAGAGAAATTGTACTTCTCGCCAGCCTTTACAGAGATACCGTCGAAACCGTCGTTCTGTATGCCGATACCTGTCCAACCAGTATAGTCGTAATACTCCTTAGCACGCTCGATGTGGAGGCGCATGTAGTTGGCATTGTTAGGATGAACAGGATTCTCTACACATGGCTTCATATAGCCAAGTGAGTGTCCTGGACGAATCAGGCGCCAAGCAGTACCTGGGCCCCATCCGTCGCGGTCCATAGTAGAAAACTCGAATGCACCATTCTGCACTAACTCGGCATAGAGTCCACCATCAGCAGAGTTGTTGATGTCCTCGAAAAAGATGCCGATTAATTCGTCACTGATAGCCTTGCCGCCAGCTGGGGCAGTCATAGGCTTCTGGGCGTTGACACCCAAGGCAGCTGCCACAAGGGCAACACTTAGGATAGATCTTTTGTACATAGTTGTTATTATTATTTGTTATTAATTAGTCTTACCTCATAAATCTCGCCAATCTGTTTGCGAGGTTTGGCCACAAACTTTACACGTACCTGTTTCTTACCTTTGAGTGCTTCTGCAGGCACAGGATATTCCTCGTACTTAAACTCAGAGATGCGATACTTACCAGTGTTGTTTACAGATGTAACCAGCACGTCATCTACAAAGATGTCGAACTCATGACTCTTCCACTCGCCTACTCCCCAATACTTCAGACGCAGACTCAGGTCTGTCTTGCCGCCAGTCTGCATCAGATAGCTGAAATAATGACCATTGCTGGCATCGCGGAAGAATACGTCGTTGGTATTACCTACGAACGAGTTGTCAGTCTCCATGAAGTGGTCTGACTCTGGCTGCTGCTCACCTGGCTGAACCTTATCGGTGGTGCGTGCCTCTAGTGCCTCGCGCTCCTTTTCCTGTCGTGCCAGATTATCAAGATAGCCCTTATAACTATCCTCGCTGAGGGCCAGCCAATACATCATATAGCGCGAATCGTGGAGTTCGAAGAATGGCATAAGTTCATTACGAATCTCATTCACCATCTTGGTGCTCAGAGTAAAATGCAACGGCTTGCCAGCCACGGGCTGCAACTGGTTTGCAATGTTTTCGATATCATTATTAATCAAGATAGGTGCCTTGTCGATAGGCAACTTCTTGCCAACTGCCAACTGACCAAATCGACTATCATCGGCTATAAGCATAGCCAGATCCTCAGTACCAGTCTTCATAGCCAACATTATCGGACCATGCATCAGGGCAATATACTGCGAGAGGTTTGGCATATAGCGTACACTGTTGTGCATTGGGAACTCGATGTCAACCACATCGCCTTTCTTCCACTGACGATCGATAGCTACATAGCTTGAAGGACCAGTGATGATGCTTACAGGCTTACCATTAACCTTTACGCTGAACTTTCCGGGTTTTACCCAACCAGGATAGCGCAACTGAAGAGCAAACTTGCCCTTGCCCTGAGTGATGGTAATACGGCTGCTCTCTGCATATGGGAACTGTGTTTCCTGTCGCAGCTGTATCCCCTTCTGCTTCCAGTTAAGTTCTGAAGCCACAAAGAGGTTTACAAACAGAGCATCGCCCACGTGGGTATAAACAAACTGACCATACTTGCCATGATTCTCCATACCTGTACCCACGCAGCACCACATAGCTTCGTTTGGTGCAGAGTAGTTGCGATAGTGGCGAGGACGTGCTGATGTAAAGTAAACATAGCCTCCATGCTCAGGATGCTGGGTAGAGAGGATATGATTGAACATGGCCAACTCATAGAAATCAGCATATCGAGCCTCTGGATTGCGACGATGCAAATCCTCAGTAAGCTTAAGCATATTATTGGTGTTACAGCTCTCTGGTCCGTCGATATCCTCTACGAAATCCTTGCAAGCCTCCTTGCTGGGGAAGTGCTCACGACGGCTGTTGCCACCAAAGGCCAACGAACGTTCGCCAGTAACAATATCCCAGAAGTATGCGCCAGCAGTATGATAAGCCTCATCGCCACCAAGTTCGGCTATACGCTCAAAACCTACGACCTTGGGCACCTGAGTGTTAGCATGCATATTATCGAGACAATCGCGACGAGCCATCAATGGGTTGAGTAGTCGGCGATGTGAGAATCGCTTAGCTACATCCAGATATTTCTTATCGCCAGTGATGGCGTAAGCATCGGCCAGCACCTCGTTCATGCCACCATGCTCTGTATCCAGCACTCGCTCCATCTGGGCATCAGTCAGACCGGCTGTCAGGTCGATAGCCCAATCGCAGAATCCCAGGAAGAGCTTCTTGGCCTGCTCATTACCGCAGTAAACCCACGCATCGCGCAGTCCTGCATACATCTTGTGTATATTATAGAAAGGTACCCACGCGCCATAGTAAGCACCAAAGTCGCCCTTCTTGAAGTTGCCCCACACACGGTCGCTACCAGGCACACCACCTACATAACCTTTTCCCCAAGCGGGGTGGTTCTTGGCGTTTGCATCAGCACAAGCCTGCAGTTCACTAATCCAGTATTCCATACGCTTGCGGCACTCTTCATTACCAGTAGCAGCATTGATAGCCATAGCTGTAAGATAGTGTCCGCCCACGTGTCCGTCAAGTCCGTCCCAGTTGGGATACGACTTACCCTTAGGTGTTAGTCCTGCCTCCTTAAGATAAGGTGCCAGCAGTCGGTCGTTGTCGTACTTTAGCAGTGTTTGGATGTTCAGATCGCGAGCCTTCTTCAGCGGCCCGTCGAGCAAGGTTACGTCTCCCAATGGGAACTCATCGGCATACAACCGATCTTGCGCGCTAACACTGTTTGTTGTCATTGTCATCAGCATGGCAAACAGCAATCCACGCGAATGAGTTTTAAGTAGGTACATAATTCTATTAGTTTTTTTATTGATTATTCCTTACTATCTGGTACACATCATCTATATTATGTGTAAATGGTCCAGTATGCTCAAGTTTCAGGGTACACATAGCAGCTGCAAACTTTCCGCTCTCATCATAGCTCATACCCTTGGCGCGGGCATATAGATAACCAGCGCTGTAGGTATCGCCACAACCTGTGGCATCTACAAGTTTTGCAGGCTGATAGGCTGGCGTTTCATAAAACTTACCGTCGGCAAGTATCATCGAGCCACCACCGCCAAGTGTCACGATAACCTCGCGCACACCCCATTCGTGTATCTGCTGTGCAGCATCGCGAGGGTCTGTAATACCAGTCAGCGTAAGGCATTCCCACTCGTTAACCTTCAATATAGCTGTATGCTTAAGCAGGCGCAACTTGTCAGTCCACTCGCAGGCACGCACCTCTTCACCAACCACCTCGCGCAGATAGCCCTGCACATCTATGCTCACATCGCCTTTGGTAGCCAGGAATTCTACTATCTCTGGAGCGAAGTCATCGGCCAACAGAGTGCCCAGATGATATACTCGTGCCTGTTCGTCCTTTAACTGTTCAAGTGTAAATGGGGCCGATTTTGACAACACACGCTGGGTGCGGTTGTCCATATTCTCGCTATACTTATTCTCGAAGAACACATTTGTATCGCTCTCGAATGCTGTAACACGAATGCCCGCTTGTCGCAATTTTTCCACCTCAGGCATAACCTCGCTACTCACAGAGGTTATCATATGGAAATCTACATCGCGAGGCAATGCCTCTATCGCCCATGCCATATAGTAGGCCGAACCTCCTGCACAATGGGTTGTCGCAGGGGGATTTGTCGTAATAATCCTATCGCGTGTTATATGTCCTATACAGCAGATATCTGTCATTTTTTCGATTCTTGATTGTATATTTTCTTTATTTCGCCTGCAAAGATAACATTTTTTTTGTTATTTTTTTGTTTTATTCGGAAATTATACTAACTTTGCACCGAATTATTCGTTACTACTAATATAATAGATGTCTAAACGAAGATTGTTGCAGATATATCTGCTATGGTTGACAGTCATGTCATCAGCGGCACAGACGGTTTACGATGTGACGGCTGCAGGAGCTATAGGAAATGGTATCACAGACGATGCCCAAGCAATACAACGTACTATCGATCGTTGTTCACAGGAAGGTGGCGGCCGAGTGCTGTTGCCACGTAATCATACATTCCTGGCAGGACCTATCGAACTGAAGAGTAATGTAGAGCTTTATCTGGAAGCTACAGCCACGCTGAAAGCCAACCCCGATGAGAGTATTTACCACCTAAGTGCCTTTGGCGAAAACAGAGGCGAGGGTATGTTGTGGCTCTATGCCAATCATGCCGAGAACATCAGCATCGCTGGTAAAGGCACCATTCATGGCAATGGCATAGCATTTATGGGAGCTGAACTAAGCGACAGCTACGAGCTGAAGCCACTGGCTGATCAGGCTTTCGACCCACGTCCACATGTGCTTACTCTTACTGATGTGCGCAATCTTACCATTCGCGACGTTACCATCAAGGAGGGCGCCTATTGGACAGTACATCTCATTGGTTGCAACGAGGCAGTCATTGAGGGGATCAATCTGCTTAACAACCTGAAAATACGCAATGGCGATGGCATCGACTTGGATCATTCTAAGAATGTACGCATAGCCAACTGCCACATCACCAGTGGCGACGACTGCATCTGCCTGAAGAATCGTAGAGAGTTCGAGCAGTATGGCTCTTGTCACGACATCACCGTTACTAACTGTGTAATGTCTTCTCGCTCGTGTGCCATCAAGATTGGCAGCGAGAATATGGACTCTATATATAATGTTGTATTCGACAACTGCATCATCACAGGTTCAAACCGCGGTCTGGGTATACAGAATCGCGACGAGGGCACCGTGACAGATGTTGTTTTCTCGAATATCCAACTAGATTGTCGCCTGTGGAGCGATGTATGGTGGGGAAAGGCAGAGCCGATCTACGTGACCAGCTATCCACGTGCCAACGGCAATCATAAGGATGCCAACTGGCGATTCCCCAAGGGACAGATTGAGGGCAAGTGCGGTGAGGTTAGCCGTATCTACTTCAACAACATCACAGCAACCAGCGAGAACGGCTGCTTTGTTGGCGGCGATGTAGCTGGCAAGGTTAGTGACATCTTCTTTAATAATGTACGCGTACGTCTGTTAGGCAACGGACCACGAAGCATGGACAAACGACCATGCAAGGGCGAGGGCTTTATCCAGGCCGACCTGAAGGCAATGAAAGCCATGAATGTGCCTCTGGTGACAGAAAACGCAACAGTAATCGTGCAATAACAAATAATTTATTTCTTTTATACTAACTTTTAATTAATAATTATGCAAAAGATCCTAAATCTCAAGCACGGAACTCAGAAGGCAATGTTCTTCGTGTTCTTTTTGTTGTGCAGTGCAGTGATGATGGCACAGAACAAGGTGTCAGGTACTGTACTGGATGCAACAGGTGAGCCTCTGATCGGCGTAAGCGTTCTGGAGGCAGGAACCAACAATGGTGTAGTTACTGATTATGATGGTAACTTTGCACTCACAGTTAAACAAGGCGCCAGACTTACATTCTCGTATGTAGGTTACACCACAAAGACCTTGGCTGCTGCCAATGGTATGAAGGTAACCCTCGAGGAAGACAACAAGGTACTTAACGAAGTTGTAGTAGTAGGTTATGGTACAATGCGCCGTAAGGACGTTACCTCTTCTATTACCACAGTTAAATCAGAAGACCTGAATAAGGGTGTATTCTCTGACCCAGCTTCTATGCTGCAGGGTAAGGTAGCCGGTCTTACCGTTACTACCAACGGCGACCCAACAGGCGGTGGTACTATCACTCTTCGTGGTGCTTCTTCACTGCGTACTGGTGCAATGTCTCCTTACTATGTAATCGACGGTATTCCTGGTGTAGACATCTCAATGGTTGCTCCTGATGATATCGAGAGCATCGATGTACTTCGTGATGCTTCTGCTACAGCCATCTACGGTTCTAAGGCTGCCAATGGTGTAATCATCATCACAACCAAGAGCGGTAAGGAGGGCAAGACCAATGTAACTTACAATGGCTACGTTGCATTCGATAAGATTTCTAAGACTCTTGATATGGCCTCAGCTTCTCAGCTTCGTGCTTCTGGTCTGATTGGTGCAGAGCAGGATGGTGGTGCTGATACTGATTGGCAGAAGGAAGTGCTCCGCACTGGTTTCAGCCACAACCACAATGTTAGCATCTCTGGTGGAAATGCCAAGACCAAGTATATGGGCTCTCTTAACTACATGAACCGTGAAGGTGTTGTTAAGGGTACAGACATGAATCGTATGAATGCCCGTATGCTGCTCACCACAAACGTACTGAAGGATCGTCTGGAACTGTCAGTAGGTATCAATGCCATGCAGGGCAAGTACAATGGTGTTCCTAGAGGTAATCAGGGTACCAGTGTACTCGATGCTATGAACTACTACTCACCAACCAACCCTGTTCGCAATGCTGATGGTACTTGGTACGAGTCGTATGTAGGTTCACAGAACTACAACCCAATGTCCCTGATTTATGAAGATAACAATCAGAACGAATGGCGCCGTATTCAGTACATCGCCAAGGCTTCTCTGAAGATTATCGACGGTCTGATGTGGCATGCTAACTACTCATACGATAGCGGTCAGAACACATATAGCTGGTATCAGACTCAGCAGACTCAGATGGACAAGGGTTATAATGGTCGTGCTCATCGTGACACATACATGCGTTACAACCAGACATTCGAGACTTATGGAAACTACGACGTTACATTCAATAAGGTTCACAAGCTTGGTCTGATGGCAGGTTACAGCTGGGAGGAGCGTGTTGACAACGATGGTTTCGGTGTAACAGTTAACAACTTCTACAACGACGACACATGGTTCTGGAACCTGCGTTATGCCAACAACATCAATGGTATTACAGACGTAACAGGTTCTTCTAAGACAAAGATTCGCAACATCTCATTCTATGGTCGTTTAAACTACTCGTTCAACAGCCGCTATATGCTGCAGGCTACTATCCGTCGTGATGGTTCTTCAGTATTCGGCGCCGATCACAAGTGGGGTACATTCCCATCAGTTTCTGCAGCTTGGAACATCACAGAGGAGAGCTTCATGAAGAATCAGAATATTTTCGATCAGTTGAAGCTTCGTGTAGGTTATGGTGTCAGCGGTAACGCTATGGGCTTTGGTGCATACGATGCTATCGTTACTTACGGACTGAATGGTAATTCATTCGACTACATCCTGTCCGACGGAACTACAAAGACTATGTATGGTATCTCTGCCAACAACAATGCTAACCCTGATCTGAAGTGGGAGCGCACAGCTATGCTCAACATCGGTCTCGACTATGCATTCCTTGGTGGACGTATCAATGGTAGCATTGAGTACTACAACAAGAAGACAAGCGACCTGATCTGGAACTATTCTGTTTCTACCAATATCTACCCCGTTAACTGGATTATGGCCAATGTAGGTAACATTACTAACCGTGGTATTGAGTTTACATTGAATGCAACTCCAGTTAAGACTAAGGACTTCGAGTGGCAGACCACAGTAAACCTGTCTCACAACAAGAACACCGTTGATAAGCTTTCAAACGCTACCTATAGTGTTGACTATGTAGATTGGAGCGATCCAGACATTGGTGGTATCTCTGCAAATGGTAATACCCAGCGTATCATGGAGGGTGAGCCTCTTGGTACATTCTGGACCTATAAGCATGCTGGTTATGATGAGTTTGGTAACTCTGTATTCTATGTACAGGATCTCGATGCACATAAGGACGCTGAAGGTAATTTACAGGCAGATACATATCAGGATGCTAATGGCAACTGGGTATCTTCTAATCCTAAATGGGAAGATAAAACTAATTGCGGCAATGCACAACCAAAGTTGGTTTATGGTTGGAACAATACTCTGAACTATAAGAACTGGAGCCTGACAGCATTCTTCCAGGGCGTACTGGGCAACAAGATTCTTAATGCCACAAAGGCTCACTACAGTTTCCAGGGACATATCGCTGGTGGTAAGAACGTCTTGGCAGAGGTTGTAAACGACAAGAAGTGGCAAGCTGATGCAAATGCACACATCCCATCAGACAAGTATATTGAGAATGGTAGCTACCTGCGTCTCTCTACTCTGACACTGGGTTACACCTTCACAAATCTTGCCGATTGGGCTAAGAGCGTACAGCTCTATGCAACATGCAACAATGTATTTACTATTACAAAGTACTCAGGTCTTGACCCAGAAGTCAACCTTGGTGGTTTGGATCCTGGTATTGACTATCGTCAGTCAAACTATCCTCACACTCGTACATTTATCATTGGTGCTAAGATTAACTTCTAAAATTCAGATAAGATATGAAA